>WLWD01001870.1_pt1 | contig 67562 bp, 35 predicted proteins | sample 6712731 | NCBI WGS metagenome assembly WLWD01 (sample SAMN12718690, study PRJNA576275) | sponge metagenome | isolation source: marine sponge | host: Mycale hentscheli | place: New Zealand: South Island, Marlborough, Capsize Point | collected 2014-11-01 | reverse complement strand
CTAGAAGCTTACTTGTTATATGCTTGGCAAGAAATGCTGCAAACATAATTTTATCAAATCAATGATTCTTTTTGATAAATTTCATTGATAAATTTAAATACATTTTTGTGGGGCCAACCACAGTACAGTTACAAGTATAGCAGGGGAGGAGCTTGGTGTACTTGACTATAAGGTGGAATTCTGGTCAGCTGCTACATTGTCAGCTACCACACTGATTTCACAGATTTGGAACTAAATATTTTCAGAACTAACTTGAGACACATGTGGTATCTCATTTGAGCATGGCACACACATTTTCCTTTTAAGTCACACTATGTGAGTGGATGGCTATAAAATCACTGTAGTCCCTACATCCAGGTTCAGTGGGTCTATGTCTTTCTTTATATCACATCATAGCTTATTATCTTAATATCTAATTAATTTTCATCATAACTTCCATGAATACTTTCAGGGCTAGTCAGGAAGTGATAGGATAGTTATAGGTTGCTGACAGAAGAGTGTGAGACTATTCCAGAGACTAATTCTGGTGGCAGTGTACCCAGCTGAAATCAGGATTTACAGAGACTGCAGCTGCTTAGTGATTTGCAAGGACTTGGCTTAATAAAACCACAATTTTAAACTAGATTTCAAATCTAGAGAATCTGTAGCTACAAACTGAATGATATGGCCATGCTGTGACCAACAAGGAAACAAGGTGTGTTATTTTTGTTTTGTTTTCAGATCTTCTGTCACACTGTTCAAGCTTTTCACACTCAGTTTCTAACTTTTTGTGCCTAGCCAAAGTTTCTCATGCTCCTTCAAGTTTCGTTGCTCCTCACACACCGCTCAAATGTTACTGAAAATAATCATAGTGAGATTTCTTCTGTCTGGCTACTGATACACAAAAAAAAACTGTCAAGAATTGGACATTTAGACTAGCCCAGTAAAAAATGTTGATATAAAAGAACAATTTATCGTTAATTTTGTGATGTCAAAGAAGAACTCCCTCAAAAATTATATATGAATGTTGATATAAAAGAACAATTTATCGTTAATTTTGTGATGTAAAAGAAGAACTCCTTAAAAAATTATATATTAACAGTAGTTAGTACTAGAGGAAGGGTAACTCACAGGGGTAAAGTTGGTTGCAGGGACTACCCACGCCCCATCTGATATTTAAGCAGCTGTTCTAACCTGTTGAGAAGGGTAAAGAGCAGGGTACCCCAGAGGAAGGTAGCTGTGAAACTGAGAAAATTGAAAAGTTTGGCCTGTTGCTATAACTACAGGGGTAATGATCTTTCTGGCAACTGTATAGGATTGGGTCATGTACTTAAAAATATCATTGTGAAGATATCTAGGGTGGAATATATATATAATATATATATATATATATATATAAGTGAAGATATCTAGTGTGGAATAAACCACTTATTACACTTGCCAGAGTGTTATGGCAAGATATTTCACTCTCAGGCTTTATTTTCACTCTCCTCTGGCTCATGAAAATAAATTAGCCTGCTGGGAAATATTTCGCCATATCACACTCTGACTCATGTAATAAGTACTATGTAATAGTTAGAGCATAAGCGCTTGGGTACTGGTGCATTTAGTGCACTGAAGCCCAAGGGCCGTAGGCCCGAGGGCTTTGTGCACTAAATCCACCAGTACCTAAGCACATGCTCTAACTATTTTAGATCCAGTTTACCCAGAGGCCTGCCCAGTTTCCACTAGCAACTTTGTTTATCAGCATTTTGTCATGTGTCAAGCGAATTCTTCCGTGTTTCCGGCCCAAAATTAAAATTCAATTAAAATTCAATTGAAGCCGCCGGAAAGTTTACTTTAGCAAGTTTACTTTAGCATTAAATTGTAGCAGCCAGCTGTTATCTCTAGATCTGACTCTACCTGGGCTGCTCTGCAGTAAGCAGTAAAGCAGCTAGCTATGGTAAATTCCTGTGGTATGAGAGCCACAGGAGAGTTATATGATAGGGCTGGTCCCATATAGGTGGATATGAGCCAGTAGTAGACCCTCTCTCATATCCGGCCTCACATAACCTGCTCCCTGCTTTATTCGGCCTATTCTATTAAACTAAAACTCAAAAATAGGAATACCCCAAGGGTTGTTAGTATGCACAGTTCATATACCTAAAGGCAAAAAATAGTGCACACTTACCAAGTTAGTACACCTAGTAACAATATAGCAACGGGTTCTAAATATTATATATTTGATTATATAATATTATATTTCAAGTAGCTTTTATCAGATTTCAGTAACATCAGACTACTGATGAGGGCTTATTGATTGCTTAACATAGTATCTGAAAATAATTTATACAGTATTAGCTATGTCATGGTAGAGTTGTAGAATTCAAGAAGGCTTGTCATGGCAGAGTTAAAATTCATAGAACTGAAACAATTAAAGAGAATGGAAATCATATAAGTGGTCTCAACTTAATTAAAGTAATTCTGCAGAAAACCTACTAGGAGGAAGAAGATGATAGCCCTTGCCAATTTTTTTATTTTTTATTTTTAAGAGATGGTCATTACAATAATTTGACATTATATCTTAAGAGGGAAGTTTTTTTTTCTTATTTTACAGTTGATGTCAGAATAATGCTGGGAATAGAGTTTGTTGCTGTTTGCCTTCCTTTGTTCTACTAGAGGTAAAGGTGACAAATAGATTCTCAATGTAACATGAAATTTAATTGCTTCATTTATTTTCAGGTTATTTAGTTTAACTGAGCAGCAACAATATAATATGTCCTAGTGATAGTGTAGTATATCAGTGCACTAACTACACTAGTTTATCACTTAGCTGGACACTTGTACTACCCAATGGAGAAGAATGTTACAAGTTTGATATGAATGGAAATATAAATACAGAAGAATTGCCTGAGCATCGTTGCAATTCCTCTAGATTGCAATTGAGAGTTATTTCTGCTAACAGTTCATTTTTTCAAGTTACTCTGTCTATTCTTGACCCTCTTACTATCAATGGAACTACAATCAGATGCAACGAGTAATCCATTTTATTGAATGTTCAAGTATGCTGTCTAAACACCTTGTGATTATGTGATATTTATAATAAATAATTTGATGAAATACACATTGTCATAATGAAGTGATATCAATAAAACTACATATTTCCATATAGCACTTGCTCATTAGTTATTCCAATAATTAATAATTATTTCTAGAAAGTACCGGCCACACCATGGCACTTCATGATGTATTATTTTTTGCAATATTATTAAGATTGCTGAAACATAATATATTTTTTAACCATGGTAGTTTCCCTCTGCTGATCCCTTTTTTCCTGAGCTATTTTAGTTTAGTTGTTTTTTTCATTCTTGTTAGCTTATGGATTCTTCTTTCATAGGTAACTCAGACACACAAAGCCAAAATCAGTAATTGTCGAAATCGCAGATAGCCATTGTTGTGAGCTGAAGAGTAGTGGACAGTTCTGGATAGAAAACATTCTGACACTTGGGGGTGTTTGGATAACTTACTTTTGGTGTTAAATAGGAGGCCTGCCTGGACACCCCAGTTTAAAGCATAAGCATAATAATGTCGCAACTGTAGTTAGTCGCAACAAAATGATATTTGAAATGAAGAAACTAATGGATATAAGGTATTATTATAATAATAAGCTCACTTGGTAAAGTATGCATTGGTGTAGAAGTTATAAGGGCTCAAAGTGGGGTGTCCAGACAGCCCTCCCGCAAACACCTCGTGAGGAGTTATTTGTGACCGGTTTTGGGAAAATCGGCCTAAACGCGGCAAACAAATTTTTTCAGTATCCCGGGGTAAAGCCTTATGGGTCGATTTTTTTTGAAAAATTTTTTATGGCAGAAATGGATAGACACCGGTTAGCTCTAGCTTATGACGCAGTTGTAAGCTCTGGCGTGCTGTAGAACTCACACTAGGAGGCTAAAAACACTAGCCGGTTGGACTCGTGTACGGAGAGTTGCTAAGAAATTATTGGCGGGCTTTTCACTAACACCCGGGAAAAAACTGTAGCTAACTAATTCACTTACTAATCTACATAATTCAGTTGACTACTATATACCCTCAGGCGCATGCGCACTGAGGGTTAATGAATGAATGAATGACGGGTTGACTACTATATACCCTCAGGCGCATGCGCACTGAGGGTTAATGACACACAGACAGGATGACTACTGTAACCCTCCGGGCGCATGCGCGCTGAGGGTTAATTATACATCATAACTGTCTATTGGTATATATTTCACACTATCAATATTTGTGGCAAATGCTGATTTCATATATTAATAATTATGTAGATCATTTCATAATTTATCACTTCACAATTTCTTTCTATAAGCCTTCTTTTACTCATTAGATGTATTCTCAGGCTTTTTTCAACAAGCCTGTGAAAATAAGAGAATACATCTAGCTAATGAGTAAAAGAAGGGCTGAGAAAGATGAGTGATAAATTAGGTGGGTAAAAAAATTCTACGAATAATAAGAAGCTCAGAAAAAAAGAATTTTCTTTGGTCTGTTGAGAGTAAGACTGTAATATAGCAAATAATAATACATTTCAGTCAGCTTGTACATATTATATAAATTAATATAAATACAAGTAAATGTTAATTTTAGTGAACAATTTTGCCATGAAAAATTTTACTACTACATTATTAACAATGATGTCAGCTGTAATGGTGCTTATTATATAATAAGATAATTTATTTATTTTAACCACAGGGTTGCTTCTAATTTCATAGTTAAATATCAACATTATTTTCAACAATAATCATGAATGTTCTGGGCCGGAATCCCAGAGAACAGAAATATTTGTCAACTCTGTTTGGTGTATGCAGGTGCAAAAAAAAAACAGGTACATAATATAATTATGGTAGAACACAATGACTCATAATAGTATTAACTTGTGCACATTAAGATTATTAATGTCTTACAAAGAGTCCATACTGGTTTTTGCTCATTCCCTTGTGCATCTACTCATTTTGGTCAGTCTGCACTACTTTGAAGGAAAACACAAATTAGTTCACATGTTCTAGTAATATTAAGTAGTAGTGAGTTTATTTCCTATAGCTGGTTTGATAAAATGAAGGCATATCATCTTCAAGGAAAAGATTCGTTGTTACTTATGTATTATGTATTACTTATGTATTATGTATTATTATATTTGATATCAAGATGTTATTATTATAATAATTAATGTGTCTCTATTTTATGTCACTTTATAGTTAAACAATTACTTGTTAAATTGCAAATTTAATCACACATCAAATCAAATTACTACAACAATAACACACAGTTGCGCATATGAATGTTTTATCAGGTTTAAATGCATTAGGACATTTTTGATAGAAAAATGCTAGAGAAGACGTGTCATTTTATAATGTATTTTTCTTTTGCGTACTGCTAGCACACACACCACAAGGAATAGATTAGAAGCCTAACTAGTGGTAGTAATTACTTTAAATGAATTGCACTTCCAGGAGTTCAATTATTGAGATGACTTTACCTGCTCATTTAGGAAAAATTGGCTGCTACTAGAATCGTGCTTCATCTGTACAACTTAAATTGCCAAAAAGTGTACAACTTAGTAATGAGAACCAAAGTTTTTGTAGCAAGAACCTAAGTTTTTTATGACCCGCAAATGCTTTAGACTGATATTATACATTTTACTTCCATAATTCTCAGCCTTAGGGCCTAATAGTGGAATGAAATACAAGAAACTTGTAAGGTGACTTTATATGAATTCAGAACAGGAAGAGGTTCAAAGGAGTGGGGTGAGTGATGTCACTGAGGTGCTGATGATGTATGTTCATTAAAGATCTAGTGAACAAAAGAACAAAAGAATAGAACAGTAATTTGAACCTCTTCTTGTTCTGAATTCATATAAAGTCACCTTACAATTTTCCTGTATTTCATTCCACTAGAAGACCCAAAAGGCTTAAATATTATGCCGAAGTTTTGTGTGTTCTGGTTACAATGAAGTAAGCTTTTCATTACAAAATTTGTAATAGTTGCAAAAACTACATGATCATTCTTTAAAAAAAGCAAAAAATAACACATACAGTTAAACTGTATTGAAAAAAATCCACACAAAATTACTGACTTAGGCTATACCAGACAAAAAAAAAAACAAATCATAAACTGAATAATCTGCAGTGCCTGAATATTACCTTAAAAAATAATATTGATCAATAGCACTTATATTGTATTGCTTCATTGAGCACCAATTGAAGCTCTTGGCATGCAGATATTTCCGTTTTACTAGGAACTATAGCTACATGAAACTCTTGACCTTTGTTAGTAGCTTCCGACAGATAGCACGTCACAGTTTATTTACTACTTGTTTGCTTATTAGATTTCTCTCTATCAACTCTATGGTTTCATTCACACCAAATTTAACCTCTATGGCTATATGTGTTTGAGGCTAGACCATACATTTGGCTGATAGAATTATTTTATTTTGTTGTAAAAATAGATTAATGTTGCACATTTAGTACCATAGACCTGGTGAGCTAATATTTTATACATAAGGCTAATACGTTACTAGATACTTAATAGAAAAACTCATTTTTCTTAACAATTAAAAGTATTGGTATCTTGTAAGTAGATTGAGAGGGGAAAGAATAATCTTCTATATTATTGTAAGCAATTTAAGGTCTAATAGCTACGTATAATTCTTGTTACTTCATCTAATTTCAGCCAACTGCTATACTTCAGATTTGTAACATTAGCTTCATAATTGCAATAGACATAGTATACTGATTATTGTCTTAACACAATGCATCTCTTATTAAATTAGAGGACATAACACCATTGAAATACCATACAATCAGTCACAATAAGGGGAATTTTTATCTCGTTTGTGTGGTCAATTGGGAAGCCAAATTATAAACACTTAAAATCACTATAAAACAACCTGGACATGATTGGTTGACATAAGTGGAAGTAAAATTGAGGAATTTCAGTTGGAATTTGTCAAGTGCTCTAGTACTAGTTGAAAGAAGTAAAATTTAAAATGTTCAAGATAGCTTCACTGTTTATCTTCACTTATATTGTTCATGTACAAGGTATGTAATTTAATGATAACATTGTGTATTGAATGATATATACTGTTGTTATCCAGGTGTACTAATTAAGCTAAGCAGCAGTAACATAATATGTCCCAATGATAATGCAGTATTTCAGTGCACCAATCCTGTACAACCATCATTATCATGGTTACTTGAGAATGATGTTTCCAGCATAAGGATCCAACTAGCAGGAACAAGTGCACTTAATAGTCAAGGAAGACTAGGATCATCTCAGTTAAATTTCAGAGTTACGTCGGTCAACAGCTCTTTCATGAGAGGCACTGTCACTATTCAAAGTCCACTCAGTATTAATTCATCTAGGATCACATGTAATGGAGAGACACTAATGCTGTCTGTGTTCAATCCTAGTAAGAAAGTTAAACTGATCTGGTAATAGATTATAATCATTGTCAAAACAAATGATTCGTGGTGTTAGCTATGGCTTAATAATTAGTCAAATAATGTCTAACATAATATTTATGATGTATGACAGCATAAGGTCACTCTAATTTTCAATACCTTAAAAAAGAGCAGCATAGTTAAATGTTGTTGTTTTTTTTCTCTGGACTATAATACATTGGTTACAGAAATTTTTTAATTACTTTCATTACACTAAGATTATTATTATTATTATTATTATTATTATTATTATTATTATTATTATTATTATTATTATTATTATTATTATTATTATTATTATTATTATTATATACTTTTATTATTATTATTATTATTAGCATAGTGAGGTGTGGCTTAGCTTAAAAAAACAAAGTTTTTGTGACACGCTGGACAAAAGTCTGAAACTTTTTTTAGTGTTTCATATGCACATAAGGACTTAAAAAAATAGTGGCTCCAAGCATGATTATTGTATTGGGGGCTGCTATAGACCATTTTGTCTAATTAATTATACACTAATTAGTGCAAGTTTCGTGGTATGCAACACAGAAGTCTGAAACATTAATAAGCTCTCTAAATACATACAGTACTAGGAGAATGGCTCCAAATGTAATTATTATAAAAAGACTGGTAATGCAATTTATTTTTCATGTACATCAAATAGTGAATAAGGTAAGTGAACTGGTATTGATTTTTAGTCAAGTTCACATCTACAGTCACACAGATCAGTGCAAGAGAGTCCTGCTTTCATACACATGCAATGTGAAGCACATCCTCTTTGGGACTTGCACCCACATTTAACAAGTTCATTGCATGCTTTGGCAGCTTCTGGAATGGTCATCCATACTGGCTTCCAAGAATTGTCTTCCTTCTTCCAGCCCCATTCTCCTGGTGATGGTATGTTTTGGATAGAAGACAAACTAGCTGTCCAAATGTTACTTTGGATAATCACTCGCTTTGTATGCTGCAATAATGTATCTTGAGTGGGAGGAATGTTTTCCAGAGACTTATTTTTCTTGCAAAATAGCTCTCTACGAGCCTCGTTTACTGTGGTAAGACAACTGGATTTATTGTATAGCACAACTGTGTATCTTTCAAGAATGAGAAAATGTTCAGAAGATAGACTAATGGGCTCATATGGGTGCTGAGCAATGTAAATAAAAGCCGCAGTAGCCTCAGGATAAGCATTCCAAGCCTTCCAAGCAGATTTTTTGCTCCTACCAAAGAAGGAAGATGTTTTGTCGCATCCAGTGATGCATGGAAAGGAGGAAGTGCCCAACTCTTTTCCACACCAAGATTTGAACAGATTGTGTTAATATGGTAGTAACAGAAATGTTTACCTGTTCCAAAGGCCACCCATATATCAACATTTGGATGCTGCTCACACAGAGAATAAAAGTGTCCAACAAGAAGGACAACAACATCAGTATCAACAGTTCGGATCATGATGGTATTGTTTCCTCTTTGAAGAGAATCTTTCACATGAATTATTATTCGAGTGTCTGCCTCTTCGTGGTTGCACTTTGACATTTCATGCTCTGTGCCTATGCCAATAACATCATTCTCTGATGTCACAAAAACTTCCTTGTTCTCTGGGACCCTCATGCTTCTCAGTTTGTCAGTAAGAAAATCAAAGAGCTCTTTAACATTTCTTCCATCACGCAAGAAATCATTCCATTTTCTTGGTAGTATTGTTTGTCCTGAAACTTTGACACGCACCCCACTGCCCCTATGAACTCTCGTCATTTCCTTGAGACTTGAAGTGATATAACGATCCCAAATGCAATCAATTCTGCTACAGTCTTCCAGATGATGATCTATAAAAGGAAGAAACACTTTTTCTGCATATTCTTCAAATGTCTTAACAGCAGCTATGGGTAGGAAGTGTATTACAGCAGAACCATCAAATACTTTTGCATCAAAATTTTTTGGTGGAGAAGGCTGATCTGCCACACTAAGACAGGCAAGTAGTGCTGACTTCTGACCAAGACGAAGATTACCAAAATCTGACAAAGATGGAGGATAGCATTGATTTTCATGAGAGAAGAAGATTGCAAGGTCTCCATCTCGCTGCTGATTAGCTATGTACAAGCGGCTGAACAAACTTGTATTACCACGTTGAGATGTCAACTGCTGAGAAGACTTTGGTTTAGTCTTGGGTTTCGAGCATTTGAATAAGGGTAATTTATTTTTTTTTTTTTTGTCATGAATTGAACTTGTTCTTGTGAGAATAACTTTATCATAATAATCATGATATTGCTTTTTGGCAATCATTTCTATAGTTTGGACAGTTTCAACTACAGATTCGTGTGCACAAATTCTTGAATTCAAGACAAAGAGTTCAGAACCACTGTCTTCAAAAGGGTTTCCAAAATTCTCTATGGCACATACCAGACAGGTCACTTGTTCTTGAAACTTCTTTTGGGTAGCCAGTCCTTCTTCATGGTGAAAGCAATTTGGAAGGGATTCATCAGCTGTAACCTCAGTCTTAAACTCGCTTAGACACTTTGCAATTTCAGGACCACAAATCATCCATCGCTGCAAGGCTACATGGTTCTCCATCAATCCAATAGCACCACCCTTGCCTTTCACTTTGGCGTTTTCTTGTTCGTGCACTTGGTCAAGTGGAATATAGGAGAACCTGTGATACATATGATATAAAAACAGTCACAGTGAATACTATTGTGGTTATACACTGACCTTGAATTTGACTTTGAAGCCACCCAATTTGACTTGAACTCCTGTTGAAAACACACTGGGAGAGATTTCATGTCCCGGATATGTATGGGGAGCCACCGTGCGTAATTGTAATGGTCGAAAGCAAAGAAAAATCCAACAAGATCTTCCAATGCTTCAATATAAAGATCAAAATTTGCTTCACGATGTGCTCTGATAAAGATGAGAATCATTTTTTCAATTTTCACTATAGTGTCCCAAAACTTAAATGTGGGACTTCGTGCTGCCATGCTTGCTTTCCAATCACTGAAGTTCATACCATCGCTATCAGCTGAGAATGCTTGATTTTGGAGAATTGTGAGAGCAGCAATGGTTACTTGGTGTGCATGACGTGTCCTCAAAAGGTGAGATGCTGTTAAGAAACTTTCTGCTGTGCCAGAACTTGCAACACCAGCTTCAATGAGAGATGATGTCCAACCAGAATCAGCAAGGTAATCTCCAAGCATATTCCAGAGTGCCATCTCAATGTGTAAGCCGCCGAACATGACAACGAACTTATCCTCACCGTATGATAAGGGCCATGTCCACTGAATAAATTTTGCCTTGGCAAATATGGGACAGTCACATGTCATCACAGGAATTTGGCCTGGATTAAGAAATTCAGTAATGGTTTTAATGATATCCATCCCATGCCTTATCATTGCAGGCGAGTCAGCCTTTTCATAGAAAAGTGGCAACAAAGCAGTAATAGCAGGAGGATTAAGTACTTCAGGCTGCAATTTGGCATGATGAGCTGCCCAGGCAATAGAATGTAATTTTGTTAATTCTGTTGGAAGCAACTTTGATACCTCCTCCAGCCAGCCATCTTCTCTTACTGTAGCTCTCACTAATGAGGAGCCATCAGAATTACGGCATGTTCTCTCTGGTACTGAAGCTGAGAGGTTGTTCAATGCAACTGCTGGTACTGTGACATAGGACTGTGGAAGTGTCTGGCATAATTGCAAAGGATTTGCTTGAAAAGGCAGAACTTCACGGCACTCACCCAGGTTATTTTTCTTTGGAAACTGAGTAATACTAATACCCGTTCCATGAAATGATGACTGAGCAGTACTTGATGATAAATTGTGATCGATGTTGTCCAAAGCACCGGAAACACTGATGCCTTTACGAAGATGAGATGGACAAACTATATTATCAGAAACGAATTGCTGGCACATAGAATGGGAAACCAACTTCTCCAACTGAATGACACGATCATAGGAAATGCCAATACGAAGATCATAGATCTGATCTATTAACTTTTTACTTCGGGTAAGTGAATGTACATTTAAACCAAGATAGACTGGAAGGGGTGGTTCTCTGTCTAGTGAATGCCTACTCCTTGCCTTTGGCTGATCTTTTTTGGTGTTAAAAAGAATTATCTGTGCTGCAGTTAGGCATGCTTGAGAATCCACGGTATCCTCACTCTTGAGCGATGGTCCATACAAAATCATAGAGATTAATAACTTCAAATTGTATGGAATACAATCCTGCTGACAGTGTGGAGGGAATGCTCCAGAAAAATGATAACCATCATGCTTAAAGATTGTTTCACGAATGCTTTTAGCAACATTGGCAATCTGTAAGGCCTCCGATTTGCATGATGCCATGTTTTCAAGCATTTGTTTTATACCTAAATAAATTAAATTTGAACTGTTTAAATGCCATTACTGCCAAACACATTAACACTTACCTTCAGGGAATATGAGTGTTACTCTGTTTCTGGTTAACTGTTCTTGAATACTGAGGTCGAGAAAATGGCTTTTAATTTCATCTTTTAGACGAGTTTTATGAACAGAAATATCTACGCCAAACTGTCGTAAGCGACTCTCATACAATTCGTGCAACTCAACCAGTTTAAACACATAATTACCCTCCTCTAGAGCACTATTGATAAATGATACCAATTCTGCAAAAGCTCTTGCTTTTGCCCTCTTCTCAAAAAAATTGAGCTTGCTTGCACCCTCCAAAGACCTCATGTGAGCACGATATATGTTCCTATACCTTGAGAGGCAATGAAAGTGATATTTCGCTTCTAGAGCAACTAGATCACTACCAGAAATTTTTACTAACATTTCCATATCATTCATCTCAGTAGCCATTTGGTTGATGGATCTGTTTGAATTAAAAGTAGAAAATTCATGAAGAGGCTCAGACCTACTGGTATCACAGAAAATGCACAGGTTTTTCTCTCTTTCAGTCACCCTTCGCTTGGTTCGACATGAGTCTTCATCAACAGGGTTGCCAACACACTCTTCCCGCTCCCTTTTTCCTTTAACACGTCTCAACTTGGCATTGTTAAATTTTTGATGACAGAATTTGTGCCACTTGGCCTGGTATTGCAACAGAGTTGACCCATCTCCATCAAACTTCATCTGAACAGGTAGTGAATCAAGCCTCTTGAATTCTTCATAATTTGTAACAAAGGCATTGTACACAGCCAAAGGATTGACAGTAGGAGAACGTAGGTCTTCTGCAGTATTCTTTTGACAAATAACACACTGTGTCCAGTCTATTCCAGACATACTGACAAACCCCTTCAGCAAAATGCAGCTGGATTGAATCACATGACAACTGAATGATTATGTCCTTGCATGTTGGCTTTTGTAGGTGACCTTGTACATGCCTACTGTGCATGTTTGTGCAAGCCTGTGCAAGCTTGTGCAAGCCTGTGCATGCTATAACAAACCTTCCTTCCTGTACAAGCTTCTGCAATCCTGTAAGCCTTTAACCAGATTATATTAAAGGTCAATTAATATATCTATATTAATTATCATACGTTTTTAAAAATAAATTCTCTTGACATGACCAGATTTTTTGGAGCCGCTGCTTTTTAGACTTCCTATGTCCAATAGAAGTTGCAAACAAAATTTGGTGCTTTTGTCCACCGTGTCACAAAAAAAAAGTTAAGCCACTTCACTATGCCCAGACAAATAATATTGTCACCACAAGGCAATAACTTCAACATTTCTTGGAATCCAGTAGGATTTCAATACTATTTATTATCTCCCGTCAATGCTGAATGGAAGTTCATAACCACAGGATGGATTTTAATCTCTCTTAATAAAACTGTTAATAATTTGTACCTCTCTTATTGCTCAAATCGTGAAGCAGCGAGCTCTGTATTTACATTTGGTAAGTCAAATTAAAAAGCAATCTTTAGATTTAGTTACTTTTAACTTTAATTTTAATGAGTAAGCCTTTTATTTAACGATTTATAAGCCAATAGTATCTGTTCAGTTGCTTAATATATTATGCCCTCAGCCAGCACTTTGACTTTGTAATTGGAATTTATATAACTATTACACCTCATGTAATTTTCCCAGAGTGAGCTACTACTTCTAAGTTCATAATTATGCCCTAGCTTTGATATGTTATATCAAAGTATTTATGATTATTGTCAGTAATGGGAATATGCATATTTTTGTGTTGCTTGTTGTAGCTCTTGAATAGCTAATTTTTTACCAATGATTATATAAATATTTTATCACTTTTTAAAAATTAGTAAAAAAAAGTTGTTATATGAAATGAACTTTCTTTTTTCCAGGAAGGTGTCAATTTTTTCAAGAAAATTCCACTTTTTCTGTCACTAAGTATAAAATTAATGTTTCTGGTGAATTTGTGGCTGAATTACTGTGCCAGTCTGATCCAACCACTCCCTACATTATTGAATGTGGAGAGAATGGTCTATGGGAGACAATACCTTGTCCAACATCTACCACTAATTCGATTACTAGTGCAGCAGAAGTCATACAACAGACGTCTACTAATTCCATTGATTAAATTACTCAATCATGAAACAGAGAGATCTTCTACTCCCAACACTCCAGATACTATCAGTGAGGGTCAAATGTATGAAGGAATTCATCTAATAGTGGGGTGGCTTAGTGAAAATATGTTTACAGAGTGGACAAAAGCACCAAACTTTGTACACTAACTAATTACTATATACGAAATATGAAATGGACCGGCTGCAAAAATTTCAACCAATATTATGACCATAATTTTCAGAAAAGCGAAAATAAAAGTCGATTAAATAAATATTTAGCTGACCATAATAAATTGAGCAAGTACATTCACCACTAATTTTTCCCTCAATATATAATAAACCAGATAGAAAAGTTCCATAATAATATTGGCATAATAGTGAGTGTAATACACACAAATACTGCAATGTGTTAAATTTCACACTGGCAAGTGCACAAATTTGTACAACGTAGTCCAGTTCTGACACATTTGCAGCTTGTGCATCCTCTGGTAGATTTGCACCCACACTTGATTAGTTCAGTACATGTCTCTGCAGCTTCTGGAATTGTCACCCAAATAGGCAGCCATCCACACTGAGAATCATCCATCCATCCCCATGAACTTGGTACAGGTACATTCTGAGTTGAGAGGTGGCTTGTAGTCCATATACTACTCTGATAGCATGCTCGCCTCACATGTTGTAGCAGTGCATCCTATTTAAAATGGGAAAAATAAACATTATAATGCAAACTGGTAATCACACAAGTGTACCTGGGTAGGAGGCAAGTTTTCCAGAGTCTTCTTTTTTTTGCAGAATAAATCAAGCCTAGCTTCATTAACTGATGTCAGATTGCTGCTTTTATCATACAAAAGAACAGTGAATCTCTCAAGGAGCAAAAAGGAGGAAGAAGTGACACTGATTTCATTGTAGGGGTGATCAACCATGTGGAGAAATGCAGAGCTAACTTCAGTATAAGCACTCCAAGTGCTCCATGCAGATTTCTTTGTTTTACCAAAAAATGATGATGTGGTGTCGCATCCTGTGAGTGCATGAAATGGAGGCAGGCAACGAGATTTCAGTCTTCCCAAGTAAGCACAAATGACATTGATGCTGTAATAACCAAAGTGCTTCCCTGTACCTAATGCTACCCACAATGATGCATTGGGATATTGATCGATAAAATGATGAAACTGGCCAATCAAAATTACGATTACATCAGTATCCACCGAGCGAATTATCACCCTGTCATATGAAATGCTAATTCCAAGAGCATGAAGCTGCTCTATTAGCTTCTTGCTTCTAACCAATGAATGAATGTTGAGACCGAGGTATAGAGGAAGAGGGGGCTCTCGAGTAGCTGAGTGCCTAGTGAAACTTTTGTCTAAACCACTGTGTTTTTTCTTTGAGTTAAAAATTATCAATTGAGATATTGTGAGGCAACTCTGGGAATCATTGTGTTTGTTTACATTTTTCAGATTTGGTCCATAAAGTATCATGGAGATAAGGAGATTTAGACTATATGGTACACAGTCTGTCTGGCAATTTGGTGGAAACTTGTTGGCAAATTCAAAAGTTTTTTCAGCCTGAAATATTTCTGCACGAACTAGTTTAGCTACTCTAGCCAACTGCAATGCTTCTGAAGTCATCTGAGAAGGTATGGAAACATTCTTTAAAAGAGAATGCATCCCTTCTGGAAAAACAAAAATTACTTGTTTTCCATCTGATTGCTCCTGTATTCCATGACCTTTGAAGTAGTCTAAAAGCTCTTTCTTTAGTCGAGTTCTGTTAATAGAAGAATCAAAATTTAATGTCTTCAATCGGCTCTCATAAGCTGTGTGCAGCTCAATTAGTTTGAACACATATATACCTTCTTCTAAAGCACTTTCTATATCCATTACAAGCTCAGCAAAAACACGTGCTCTAGCTTTTTTCATACAAACATTTGATTGTGATGGAGCACACTGAGTACGCAGAAAACTACGATAACGGTTGCGGTATTTGGTTAGACACGAAATATGATATTTTCCCTCAATTGCAACAATGTCAATACCACCAGACAACTTAACAAGCAAGTCACTATCACCCATTTCACTAGCCATGTCCCTAATAACCTGATCCACATTGAGGTAGTGAACTCATGTAATGACTCAGAAGTCGTTTCATCACAAAAAATACAGTGAGTACTTGTTAAATTCAGCTTACGCTTGGATCGTAAAGTGACCTCTCCTTCAACAGATTTCCTCTTCCTCATTAGTCTCTGTCTTGCACGCTCTAACATAGAGTTGTTAAATTTTTGATGGCATTGCTTGTGCCATGATGCACTGTGTTGTACAAAAGCTTGTACTGTCCCATGTTCTCCAAAGTTTACATCAACTGGTAAGGCATTCAACTCCCGGAAATTTTCAACATTTTGGAGGAAAGCACTGTAGACATCAGCTGGAGCTTGATCTGAAGCACAATGAGCAGGGCAGCGTAGTTTTTCTGATGAATTCTTTTGGCATACTATACAGAGGTCCCAATTCATAGGTTTAGACATAGCAGAGCTGCTATTAGGCTGTCTGGCCATGAGGTTGTAGGGCTTCGAAAAAATTCGCGACCCGCGAAAATATCGGCGAAAATTTAAGCGTTTTGAATTTTTTAAAATGAATTTACTGCACTTATGGGAAGTGTATTTTTTTGCAGCCGGTCATTTTCTTGTTCATTTTTAGTCTATCTACCACCACTATCATTTTTGGTGCTTTTGTCCAGAGTGTAAACAAATGGATTCTTTTTGTCTTTAACAAACCCCACTATAACAGAAAATGTTGCTTATACAACCCTGACCAAATATTGACATTATTTTCAATTTTTAATCATTTCATCAATTAATTAGCTCTACTAATAGTGAAAGGCACATGATCATCAATATTTATCATTATTAAATTTCAAATTACACAAAGTTGTTTTTCACACAATTGCATTTGTGTGATGTTTAGTCTCTATTTTCCAAATATTCTGATGAGTTAGATTTCAATTAGCTATTCATACAATTTTACTCCAATGAGGACCTAAATTAATTTTATTATTAATTTTTTATCATCTTTGATTAATACTTTCATATAATTGCATTATTACTACTCCTCCTTCAATATAAGTAATTCAAAATTTTAACTAAAATTACTAGTATGGTGGGGTGGTAGAAGTCCAAGAAACTGTAATATTTCGACTGTGACATCTGAGTTGAACATGTTTTATTTATTATATAGAAAATCAAGTTTGGTTGAAACACATGTTCAGTAAGGTCCCTCCCCTCACAACCACTTACTCATCTGTAGAACTATCTTGCTTTCAATTTCACAATACTACAATACTTGCACTGCTGCTTACAATTCATGACTAATAATTTTTGATCCTTTCCTAATTCAAGTCTACTACATCACAAACATAAAGTTTGGGCTTTTACTGATAAATGTTCAGTAACTGATCAAGAAGAAATTTGGCAGGGGGGAGGGTAATTTTTATTTTTTGTGGCATGAAGATTAATGAATTGTTACGACCAGACCTTCTGGCAGCACATGTATTACTGACAATGGTTGAACAGCTGTGTTATTACTATAATAACTTTCTGGTATTACCATAATAATGCTTTGTAATATTTTATGGATGGCGTGCAAATTTACAAGAATTAATATCCAGTTAATATATCTATAAAAAAGATTACAATGAATATAATTATAATTTAGATGGGAGTGTGAGATGGCATTTAGCCCTATCCTATACAGGAATGGTGGTGAAAATAATTATGAAGTTTCCTAAATTTGTGATGACAGGAAATTCTACTTTTTTAACTTAGTGACTATGCAGGATGGTGAGCAAAATATGTGTTAATGTGGGAGGCCTCTTGATCGCTTTTTGTCAGCACAAAGCTGCCATGAGATGTGATCTTATATCCACACTAGCTAGTAATATTTTTCTTTTGATTCATTATATTTTAAATGAGAATAAATTTTCAAATTCCAGGGATTAATGTTTCTCTGAAAATCAACAGCCATTATCTTAAAATAGTACATATTGATTTACTTCTCATGGACTGGAACCTGAAGCAGTATTGGATAAGAAATGTTTTCACATATGGATGATCTAATCACAATAATATTATCTGAAATGAATTCCTAGATGATAGATTAGTCTAAAATCTTAGTTAATTATTTTTTACTTTTTGTTTGAGCATGTGAGCTAGTATCCATTATAGTATTACTTTATATGTAATATATAATATAATATTTTCTACCCTACCAATGTTTTCTCAAACATTTAAAAGTGGCATTGAAGCTCAGTATAGTTTATGTACAATGTGTATCAGATGATCTGACTGCAGTACTATTATAATTTTTGTTATTAAACAATCACAGCACATTATTGAGTCAGCTCATTCAAACTTGTCCTTATGATATTCTGACAATGATAAAAAAGAACTGATGCAGTGTTTGAGGAGCATATAAAAATATAAGCTTCCAATTATATCCAATGGTTTTATTGTTCTTTCCATCCTGTATGTACTTTTTGTGGAGACAAAGCAATTCCTGGCTCTTCTGGACAGGATGTAAAGTAGGCTAAACATCCTATTCTGGTGTCAAAGATCAGAAGAAAGTGATGATGCTGCCATTTTCTAAAATAGGCAAGAGGATTAATAATTACTATTTTGACATAATGAATTGACAATTGGGAAACAATTGTTAACACACCCAGAAATGTAAATGTGTTGTGGAGTATCTCATTGCATAATTTATATGGCCTGTGACTTTAAAATGTGTTATATGTCAGAGTATCTACAGCTAAATTCCTACAATACAAATAAACAACATGTTAAAGATACAATTGAGACAAATAAAACAACAACATGACAACAAAAAATGACAGAAAAAGTTACAATTATGACATTATGACATCTTATCTTTGCAACAATACAAATAGCTAGTATGCACAAGCAATAGTAATAAAGATTATAAGTTTCAAAATATAACTAAAATAATGCAAACAAATATTGGTATTGTACTACAAAAAAGATAGAGAGGAAGTTCCTAAGTGGGTGTGTTTAGTCTGAGAAACCATTCAATATCAAACCACACACAAATACTTACAATATAGTGATCATTGTAGGAGTCAAAAGAGGAACTTAACTTCATTAGTAATTATAGATAATTATCTGAAACTTTAAAATGAGGGTTACGTAAGGTAAAATACATTATGGCAAAATGCAAAATTTCCTGTAGTCATGTATTTAGGAAACCTTTCAGTAAGAGTAGGGCTACATATTTACTAACAGGACAATTCATAGTATCCATGATTATTGTATTCTTCATACAAGTGCCATTTGTACAGCTCATAACATGTTTCTTAATGTTGTTATTGACTATTTAAAAGGCAATGACACAATTACAATTGTTAACATAATCATTAATAATAATAGAATGATACTGCACAGTACTGTTATCATCAAATACCTTTGATTACTGAGCCTTCTTCACCAAAGGTGAAGTACATTTCATTTACAGTGCATTGCCAAGGATTGCCACATATTGAACAGTGGTAGTAGTAATATGCATTACCAGGCCACAAAGTAGAACTATAACTTGTTTTAGCTTCAATACAAAGTCGAAACCATTGTAGTTTGTAACTATCTAACTTACTGCTATTTTAAGCTACATTTCAAGTGCACTATGGGAGGCATGATATAAGTTAAAGTTCAAAACTATGTAGCTAAGCTTAATTGTTTTGTTTGCCTCTACTCTCATATATCTACGTGATGCTAGGTGTTCTCTGTATGTCCTACTCGTGATAGCTATTTTAAATATATTGAATATTTACATGAAGCATGTCAATTGATTTTTAAACGCTCAATTTCATTGCATAGTTAGTCTAGAAGCTATAAATACATCCAAATGAGTGAACTGATTCAAATAATAGCTAGCTAGGTAGCTAAGCTTACCAAGCTTACCACAGGCAAGCTAAGTGTAGCAATATCAGTAATTTTCTGTCTTTTTTGGAGTAGTTTTCAGCAAGAAGATGCCTTTGTACGTAAATAAAAAAGGGCTTGGCCACAATGCTTTTTATTCTCTCTACTATAGCAAACTATGGCTTCTTCTAAACCTAAGAGCTTCCTGCAGTATGGTACAATTGGCTAAGTCTATTTAGATCTATAAAAACATTCATTACAGAACCTATTCTTGTTAAGGGACAAACTAACAAAAATTGTTAAAAATTAAAAATTATCAGGTTCAGATGAATATTTAGATAGCTTTATGCTGTGATACTTGGACCCACCTTGCTGTATATGAACAAGGAGAGATTTCAAACCCTTATTTCATGCTGTATGTAGCTGTATTTTGAAAACTATCAAAAAAATTTACAATATAATAATAATAATACGCGATTATGAAAGATTTAGGGATGCCTTAGCCTGACAAGACAGCATCATATTAATTTTCTTTCACTGTATCTAGCTTGGTAAAGGGTTTCCCTGAGATTGAATTACTGATCCTGTAAAATATTCAATGTATTTCTGTCTGCACCCAACCACTTACCCAAAGCTCACATAGATACTGCATTACTATAACAACAACAAAGACATGTACAGTAACTTTCTGGTGTATAGTGGATAACATTAAAAACATAGCAGTGGTGAATGAGTTTGCCAAGCTGTGTAAACTCTTGTTTGGACAACTGAGAATACTTCGTGCTCCAAAGCTAATACAGAAAGTATTTTTTTTATTCTCAGGGAAATTCATACATATTAGAGTTCCGGTCTAATTATTGTTTATTTTTTTGTATACGTCATGTTCACTTGGATATGACACTCAACTATATTATGATTTAATTACGAAAGTTGAAGAGGCTATAATATTCTTTAAACTTTAAAAAAAAATGCTGACAATTATTTCAATCATAATATTCATGACTTAAATATGCTCATGTTAGGTGTTGTTAACTTTAATTATGAATGTTGCTTGTCGCTGATTTGGATTATTAAAACTTGGAGGGTTTGCAATTTCAATTAAAGGCTTGGAATATTTTCTGGTAAAAATGAAAGGCTTCTGATACAACATCGTTGCAGTATCAGGAAAAAAAATCACAATTATATGTGGATAGAATAACAATCATCTAAAAACAAATTCTCAGCAAAAACTGTCTGAACAGTTTGACCATGAGTCTTAAGCTAATTTATTTAGACCAGGATCATATAAGAAACTCACTAGATTTTTAGAAAGTGTGTGAATACAAGACATTATTGTATTTGCAAAGATATTCTTATACAGCAGGTTGAGGATGATATGAGTTGACTATGACTCAGTCTATACCATAATAATGATTATTCTACACTATACTATCATATCGGGCACAAAGTTGCATTTTGAACAACCATTGATTATAACTGACTAAATGTGATGATTAAGATAATGCTGCAATTTAGCAAATTTTAGCGTTAGCTGATATAAGTTAGATTTAGCCCCTCCAAAAAATATTGTGAGCTGCATATTTACAGCTCTACTATACACTAGCTGGTCTATTACAAAATAATCTGAGTCAAAATAATAATAATATATATTGGCTATTCTATTCAGGTCAATTATAGTTCGAACAATTAAAACAGAACATATACACACTGTCTTCATAAGAGAAGAAGCTGAACAAGAGAGACACTCACTGGTACGTATACAACACGAAACTCCACTTCACTTGTGTTGACATCTAAGCAGTTGCTATACAAACTGTCAGTTTACTCAATTTAATACCATTCATTGGATACAATAATATTGACACAGTATCTTCTGACAGTTTATCTTTGTCTATTAGTCATTATTACATTATATGTGTGTCTTTGTGTGCATATTTGTAGGTATGTGTAAGTGTATTTGTATGTGTGTTTGTATGTATGTGTGTATTTTGTGTGTTTGCTTTCCCATGTATGCTTTTAGGGTTGAAATAAGTCAAGGTATAACACTAGGCTAATGAATAGTGTAAACTGAGAACTGATTACTTTTGCAATTATGGATATAAATTGCTATCTTAAATATTCTAATGGACTTCTGCTTTGGTATAATAAATGGCAATGGCTTATGGTTAACTAGCAGAATAAATTATAGGCACTAAAACTTATGCGTGATTTAACAACTTACGGTGTTTTTATTTTCTTAATTAAACCAATCACAGCAATAAATACAAACTACATTAGTATAAACATTGCTAAAACTCTGAAAATGAGTCAGGTTCAAAAATAATCTTCAGAGTGGACCATCCTGTTGAAAGAAAATGGTTGGTTACATAAAAATCAAATAATTAAAAGGAAATCTAAAATGGACAATGGTAAACTATTCATTCTAGGTAGAAACAAATTATCTTCTATATCAAACATTTTCTACATTACGAGTAGTGTATTAAATAGTATGTATATTTTAATATAATATTATCATGTTGTTACTCTAATTACATAGTATAATTAGCACACAAAGTGTTTGCTTGTCATGAGTTATTTTATCAATACTGTATATTTATACTCCCCCAGTTATTTGCATCATGTTATCAACACCCTTCACTCCTCCAGCTATCACATTACATATTAGCTTCTGGTGTATTTCAACTACTGAAGAATATTGAAGTTATTACGTAATAATGATGTAAACTCACTTAAGCCACTGTCCCCAGCTTAATGTATGAGTCACAATAATCATAATAACAATCCGTAGAACTACCTATAGTGTAATGGGAGGTTCCAACTTCGTACCAATATTTTTTATGGAAAGAGTAGTCTCACTATGCCCAGATCAAAGAATACATTATGCAGATATCTTAATTGATATTCATTGAAACTCTCTTTTGTCCCATGCATATTTAATTATAAGCTAATTTTAAATACTGTATACAAATTTAGTATGCAGAGGTTGATTTAATTTAAAAAAAATTTTTTCACAATTAAAAAAGTTTTTTTACAATCCAGGTTGTCATAATAATAAAATTATTAACTAATTATTATTATAGGAAAAAAGAATGATAAAACACTGAATGTGTGATATTAATTAGCCAGATGGATCGGCACAGAGAACAATTCTGTGTAAAAACAAAAATAGTTGAAAAAATACAAAACATGTTTTAAACAAATTTTTGTAGGATAATGGCTATCTTATTAATGCATACAATAGAAAATTTTCTTATTCTAGCCGGCAATAATATTATGCTACTTAAAACTTAACGTGAGGTATCGACTTCTTGGCTAAGTCCTTTTCAGGTGTCAACTGAGGGCAAACTATACCTGGTGATATAATAGTCTGGAGAGTACCATACTGTTTATCATATGAAGGGTAATTTGCACACATCATAGGAAGACAGTATCCAGGAAGCTGTAAACATGTTTCTCACAATTCTTTGTGGCTGTGTCTACAACTCAGTTGTATCCTGAAGAGAACTCTGGCAAGAAGTCGAAATGTTGGTTTACATTGTAATTAACATAATATTGGCTGTAATGAAGCAATTGGTTCGTATTTGGAAACAAAAATAATATAATTATTATATTGTTACTATTCCCATTATTATATACATAGTAACATGTAACATGAATGTTCCATTAACATATCGTCACCATTATGTGAGTACTCCTACAGTTATTTGTATCCCTTTGCCACCTCTAATTCTGCATTATTTATTTTTGTTTATAACCTGCTAAATCCCAGAAATAAAGACTCCTGAAGTGAGTTAATTGACTGATATGTGCAGGTAACAAGCAAAAATGAAACTGGGAAAGCTGAATGAAATGTACTACTTACACAAAGGACTTGTCAGAACAATGCTTTCTTTGGTTGTTTACGTAAATATACATGTGTGTATACATAATAGCAACTAAATAATATTGATATAATAACTGATGAGTCAACTTCACTGGATGTTACATTAACATAATAGTGATCACTGAAGACGACTCATCGGAGTTGAACTATACAATAATACTAATAAATTTATTTTAGTAATTATAATATAGCATATCTCATTTAAACACATCACCAAATACATCAACTAAACAACTTACGTCTAATATTGATGTACCAAAATAAAAGTAGTAGTATTATTATAAATATTATAACTATAACCAAAATGATGAATACTGCAATAATTGATCCCACAATTGCTGCAATTTTGGTGGACGAAGTTGTCTCACTAGGGTCTGATCAAACAACACAAATGCAGAATTATTACATTGTAACAAATTATATATTATATAATATATGTCAGTAGCAAAACTACATACGATTGAGTAAAAAAAATATTCAATCTTTAAGTTAACAAATATTTTAGGCTTTCTAAGGTCTAGATATTCAATCAAAGTATAAGGCTGAAATCTTATTAATGAAGTAGATATAGTTTAAACAGCTTCTTTGAGTTTGTTGCCTACTTTTTATCGACAATTGCCATAACCCTCATCCCTACTCCCTTCTAAGTAGTTATGAACTTGGCAATAGAGTATGATATAAAACTATATAAAGTAGTATGGTGAAAATATCTAGCTTATACAATAAATAAATATTATGTTAATATACTTTATTATTAATAATACTTTTTACATTGAGTCAGAGTGTGATATGTGGAAATATTTGTGACCGTCTATGGGAAAATCGGGCACAACGCGGCATGCGTAGACGTCGCAAAAAGATCGATTTAGTTCTTAAAATTGTATTTAATAAGCCTAACGAAGGGAACGGTTAGGTGATATATAGCGGGAATGGCAAAAGCTACGGCGATAAAACTTGGAGAGCTTAATATCCGCTTGCCGAGGAGTGTGTAAGTGCAAAAAAAAATTTTTTCGTCGGGGCCGCGTTGTGCCCGATTTTCCTGTAGACGGTCACATTTCATGAGCAGTCTAACTATTTTTATGAGCTACAAGAGAGTAAAAATGTAGCCTGAGAGTGAAAAATCTAGCCATATCACCATGAACAGTGTAATAAGTGGTTTATTCCACACTAGATATCTTCACTGCTGTAGTGAATACTAGGACTGTCAGAGGTAATATTGGTTGTAGGCTGGCTGCCCACACCTACCCCCAGCTGATATTATAGCACCTGCTCTAACCCAGTTGGGTACCAGTTACCACTAGTAAAAAAAACAACCCTAGGAAACTGGTGAGCTAGGCTGGTTGCTATAACTACTGGTAATGTTGCTAATATAAGCTATTTTGGCTATCTAAAATACCAGTAATTCTTGACAACAAGCTCTCAGCTACAAAAACATAAGACCATTAATTTTAGCAAACCAATACAAAATCACTTTCTTACCTCATTTTATTGAGGAGTGGTAACTTCCGTAATATCAAATACAACCCATTTGATTATCCTAATACTAGTCTCTCCTGACAACAAGCTCTCAGCTACAAAAAAGAAAAGCCAGAGTTATTTTTGTAATTTTAATTAACAAATATGGAATTAAGTACTTACCTCAGTAACCCACCCCAACCCCCCCCCCCCCCCCCTTACAAGTTGTGGTAGCAGTGACTCTTGACCACCAAAAACCAGTACTTCGCAGCCCCCATAACTGCAAAATTTTGAAAATAACGTCTGTTAAAAAGTTTTCAATGCCAAAGCAACTGGTCGCAGTTAAACTCTTATAATTGTGAGACTAAGTTTAAAGTATGACTTGTTTAATGCTTTAGTATCCGAAGATACTGGTATCAAGTTTAAAAAGGCATGCTTTTAGGAGAGAGAAAAGAATCCTAAAAAGCCGTGTTATTAGGAGAAAAAAGCTCCTGCGCGCGTTTAAAGGCGCATACACACCATCCATACATACATGAGCCGCGACAACAAGCTGGCTAATAAACACTCCAATTCAAATTTATACGGTTAAGGAGTACTGCTATGCTACAGTCTCACTCTCAACTCACCAAAAAACACTTTTTTCAAAGATTCTTTTTATCTGTTGAATTTTTTTTACTAAACTAATTTATAAATTCACAATTTCTTTCACATCCTTCTTTTACTCATTAGATTAAAAGAAAAGAAAACATCTAATCAGTAATTTTAGCTTAAATAATAATGGTATTACTTCTATCCTCAGCCCCAGTAGTGGTTTGCTTACTTGGTATTAATATTAAGGCATTCTAAATACAATTGGCTATTGACAACCAACAAGTGTCACTTTAGCAGACCAAAAAATGAAGTTTTGAAAATATGTCTCATAAAGGGTCTTCAATGCCATAGTAACCGGTTGCACCAACTAGTGACTTTAAAAACAAGCATTTTTGTAAGAATTCTCTCACAATTTTGACCATAAAGTTAAAGTAAGACTTGTTAACATATCCGAAGAAACAGGGATCAAACCTAAAAAGCCGTGTTTTTAGGAAAAAAAGGAAAACACGCATAAGTTTGAGAGGCATACGTACACTGTTAAAAATGAAGCGTTATAATAACACTTTTGAAGTGTAAATCAAGAGTGTAAAATTTTGCAGTGTTATAGTAACACTGAGGCCAGTGTTAATTCTAAGTGTAAACACTGCAGCATTCCAGTAACACTGAAATAAGTGTAATTGTGAAAATTGGTATATATGACCACATTTTTTGTAAGTATTACACAGTTTTCAAAAAATTATTCCTACTTTTATGAATGTCAATAAATTAGATAAATAAATAAAGCACTTGTGGATTGATTTGCAGTGATGCTGAGCAACGCTTAACCTGCGTAAGAAACAGAACATAGCCTTGCTAACTTTAAGTTCTTAACTTCTGCTATTATCTCGAGCTATGTTAGGATTATGTAGACTTGTATTGAGGTGCTATTGCCTTGCTTACTGTTGCTCATATTGAGCATCCATAGTTAAGAAATAATAGGCTCATGAGGATACACTAATTTTAGCCTTTCAGAGCACTATTGTATCCAAAGATTCTGAAAGCCCCAGGATGTATCGTCCTAAGTGCAGCCATGGTTTTATTTAGGGTATAGTGGTTCACAATGGCTATGCATGCATTGCACCTAACTAATTTAGAATGTAGAGAGCACAGCATATTTCTAAGAGAATTGTGAAAATATTTACTTTTGTCTTAAATATTACTATTTTATTGTGGAGCCATTGTTACATTGATTTGACCTGTTGTTTTTTCTGTATCACTTATTCTATTACTTTTTAGTAAGCTGTGTAATTTATTAACTATGTTTTTTGCCTAGAACAAAATGATAAAGTTATTCACTGCAGCTATTGTAATCACAGCGATTCAAGGAAGTAGTGTTAATGTGGAATATCTACTTAAAATTCCTAGTCCTGATACTTCCAATTCTATGCATTTCTTTCATTGTGAAGTAGTTGGAAAAACATTACAATGGGCAGTCAACAATGTACAATTAGCTGGGTTATCCAAGACTGGAACTGTGTACAATATTATAAGTAAAAACAATTTTATTTATTCAATGGCACTTCTGTCTTCACTTCCATCTACCAAAGAGCAGCACACTTTTAGTTCCATTTTAATCGTATATGCTTCCAATTCTCTTTCTCTGAACAGTATAACATGTCTCAGTGATAATGGAATGATTACCGAAAACACAAAAATACCTAAATATAATGACACTTTGTGCACTAAGAATAATACGAATGTATTTTTTACATACTTATTTGAAATGTCGACAAGCAAAATTAATATTAAAGCATTTCAATGTTTAGTAAGCAATGAAAATCAGACATGGATGGTGAACCAACATAAATTTAAACACAGCTTCCTTACCAAGCGCCTCACATTTCCACCAAATTTTACTGGGGACTGGCTCAGTTTTTTAAGTGTGGCACAGCCAGAGCTATAAGTTGGCTTGTTATTTGTAATGAATTCATTCAATTTCACATGTGGTGATGGTAATTACAATGTTACTTCTGATGATTTTAAAAATTGCTTTGAAAAAAGAACTCCTGATAGTTCCAAAAAGTTCACCCCACCTTCAATTACCCTAGCAAATAATGATTCTACATCAAATAATACAACTGTTGCCCCTTCCAATGACAAAACAACAAGTTATTTTTCATGTAAGTTAATTATTATGTTATGGTACGTATTACCGCAGTAATCATTAAATTTCAGCATAGGCTTTCAACATCATGAACTATGTTGATGGTTCGTAGAACTCTTATTATATAGTTGGATATAGTTGGATAAATTGGTTCAAGAATATTTTAGCAAGTATAAACACATAATGTTTAATTATTACCAACATTCTCAACACATCATGTTATATTAGCCAGACTTCGCTTTTCCTATGGAATATCATTTCATTATAATAATTATATATATATATATTTTTTGAACCCACATATAAGTATAATGTACTATATACCATACCCATATATGTGACCGTCTACGGGAAAACCGGGCACAACGCGGCGTGCGTAATATCGAGAAAAGATCGATCGATTTCTTAAAAATGTATTGTTTCAAGCCTACGGTTAGGTCTATTATAGCAGGAACGACTAAAGCTGCGACGATAAAACTTGGAGAGCTCAATATCTGGACGCCGACAACTCCGTAAGTGCAAAAAAAAAAAATTCGAAGGTGCCGCGTTGTGCCTGGTTTTCCTATAGACGGTCACATATATGTGACCATACTTTTATTATTAAGCTGTTTCACTATAATCATAGCAAATTTCACAGTTCCTGCAATGTGCTCATGAATACATGTACATCTTTATGTAGGCCATCCCACATGTATGACTGGGTACATTCTCTCTGTCATATTCTCTGCCAGTCTTTTATTCATTGGTTTTATCATCGGTTTTATCATCGGTGCAATCATTAGGTAGGTGAGGATTATATCCTAAATTGGTAGATTGTAGCAATACTCAAATAAAATATAAATTTATTAGCACAGTTGATTTAATTTGAGGTTCATGAACACATGTGAATTATATTTAGCTTTATCATTATGTTTACAGTGACAAGTCTAATATAAAGAAGAAAATTAATCAGTACTGGAAGCAAGTTCAGCTTAAAATAAAAACTCTGCATAACTAAAAAACTTCTTGTAACAATTTTTAGCATGTTTTCACCATTGTTATAATTTTATTGTATGCATTTTAATAATAATTATAATATTTGAACTTATTTGTATGAATCCACAATAACTACGATGAATATTAAAATTGAAAGATTTATTGAATTGGAGTAATTGTTATCAATGCAATTTTCCTGTAGTTGTAAATATAATAATAACACATACTATAAATCACACCTTTGAACTCACTGCAGTTGTACTATTAATGATTGAGTTAAGTTTTCCTGCACACAGCTGTATAATATCCATAACCCATTGTTCATCTACTCCACATTTTATTAAGCTTGTTCTGTTGCTTAGCCATTCTTTGCACTTTACTTTAACTGAAAATTCACCAGATGTATTTAAGTTGTACTGAACAATAGAGAATGTCATGTTTTCTGAAAGAAGAGGACATCTCCCCCGTAATTTGCAAAGTTACATAGTAGAATTAACCAAAAAAATATTCTCATAGAAAAATAAATTTATAAAATGGGGACACCAGCCAATAGGTATGACTACTCATATATAATTGTGGGATTTGAGTCTGGAGAAATTACATAACAATGAAGAGGATTGGAACAACAGGGAGGAGGAGTTCTGTGTCAATGATATATGATACAATACCTATATGTATGGCTCTTGTTGCCGATTAAAACTTTATTTTTTCTCAAAATGAAGACAAAAATCAAGTATAAGTAGATGAAGGTCAACTACGCATGGAATAGTGCCAACAGACAACATCAATTACTTTAATGGGGTTCCAACACACAACATTAATTAAGTTCAATTGAGACAAGGCAGTTCGCTATCCATTACATGTTGCCACATATGTATGTTATAGTAAAAATAGAAGCTATTTGTGTAATTTGAAAATTTAATCTACTTGTATTTTCATAATCAATCACTTTTCTCTGCATTTATAGACAAACTTCAACAGCATAATATATGCTACTCAAACTAGTCACTTGGATCTCAGTAGCTGAAGATAAGAATAAACTCGTGGCAAAATAGTAACTTGATAATATTTTGATATATTGTTTAGACTCTTCCATGACATTACATAACTGAACCCTAGCTGGGAATCAGTCCTTGGATTTAAATACACTTCAGTGGGAAGATATCTTGAATCTGATACGTAATATTACATTTAGACTGTAAAATATTGTGCCAGTATACATAGATCATTATTGAAAAGATTAAAAAAGTAACTGTACTCTAAATTATGTAGTATTGTAGTATATTATTTATAATTACTAGCAGAAGTAGTCTATGTGGTGAATTAAATGTTACTCTTACCTAGCATCTGGAATGTGAGCATTAGAGAGTATTCATCATTACATATAATTGTGGTCCCATTTACATAAAAAGGGTCTAATATGGTGACTGTTCCCCTCATGAAAGAATTGTTGGCGAAAATAACTTCATATTTCAGTTTTGTGGGTCCTAATGTATCCATTATTCCCTTCAGGATTTCTTATACTGTTGATACCAAGAAGAGAACTGTCACCACTTGTGGTTAATAATTCCCAGTTAATAAAAGTACTCCCGTAGTTAGTGCACTGAAATGTCACTGTGTCATTTGGACACAATGTTTGTGTCTTGCCAAGTTCTCCTAAAATAAACACATATAATTTGTATCACAATGATAACTTGACAAAATTACCTTTTATTTTGGTAAAAAAGAATAAAGTAATCAGAAATTTAAGTTTGAACATAATTGCTAACTAGCCATAGGTATAACTGACCAAAATATAAACTACATCCTCAATCCTTTACAAGAAATCATTGTTGATAATTTGTTTGCAAATTTTCAAAATTGTTAATTTTGGGAAATAATAATTATTTCTCCGTATTTCTCAAACAGTACAAGACATAATACTGATATAGTGAGATGTAGTATATTGATGTAATGAAAAAACAATCAGATTCTTGATAATCAGACCCCAATAAGTTTATCAACTGAGACTTGGGAACTATGTGTTTTGTACACCATATGATGGCATCTACCTATTGTCTTGTTTGGTTAAGTAAATGGAAAGGGAGATCTGCAATCGCTAAGATTGCTAGCCAGTTATATTGTCTATGTATTCACCTGACCACCAAACATCACACCTTGAAAAGGGTCCATTTTACAACCATAAGAAAATTTGTAAACTGTCTTGATATAATTAGAGTTAACAAATTTTTTACAAGGCTGTATAGGATAACAAGCTAGTTATCAACATATTATACAATAATTTACAATTTTGTTTTGGTTGTCAATGGACACTTTACATGCTTTAAGTGTGTCTTGTTAAGCATTTTTCTTCTTATTAATTGATCAAAGTATGTAGGCTAATTTTGGGGCCAATTTCTTGCATTACCTACTGCTATTCTATTTCGTTCCCAATACCATCCTAGTTTCGTATTTCCATAATATTATCTGGATTTCAAGATTGAATAAAGTTGAAGTGATATTAGTTGTTGGAAATCTTATGAAAGTGAAACCTACTTGATTATTCAAGTTGAAACCATTCTCCATAAATGTTTACATTATTTTATTAATCAAACTTCTCAGCTGAAGTTCAGCTAGCCATCATCAGTGAAACAAAAATAATAGTAGCTGTAGAAATGCTGTATATGATAAAATGAGTTTCAGCATCATTCCAGGCAGTTGTTATAATTTTATTTCACTGTTGATGGCTAGTTGAATAGCAGCCCAGATATTTGATTAAAAAAATCATTTTTGACTGCAGTAGATTGAACTATAACGGTCAAGTATGTCCGTACCAAGTCAACAAATATTATCCAGGATGGTGAAACCTATAATATAAACCAAAAATGAACTGTGCTATTAAAAATGAATAAATTGCCGTTAATATGATTATCTGATTTTTTTTATTGTTCATCACTAGCATGGCCAATTTATAAGAACTATGACTGTTAAACATTGCATGTCACCTCCTCATAGTGAAAATGTCTAATTTTTTTAAATTATTTAATCTCAAACTAAAATTCATTAGCACGAATGTTTAAATAATCATTTGTGCTCATAATATTCACGTTTCCTCTACCCTGAAGAGATTTGAAGTATCTGTAGTACATGATTTCATAATATTCCTCCCCTATGATATGTATTTCCACTATCACACTTATGATAATAATCTGTATATTATTTGAAGCATCTGTAGATAATTCTGTTTTTTTGTCATGCTACTAGCTGAATCAAATAAGCTATTACAAGATGTAGCTATATTAATTGAATTCGTGAATTAGTATAGACAATCAGGTGCATATTGAGGTGTACATAATGTGTACATAAATACATATTAACTTATTATGTACAACAAGTAATAGTTTTATCTTCACTATAAGTTTAGTTACAGCATAATTATTGTCTCTCTGTTAATGTGTTTGCTATAATCTGATACCCTATGAAAAGAACCTATTTATGTGAATACTTCATAATACAGCTAATATCAATTTTATGATTTAGATCAATAATTGTATAATTATTAGGATATTAATACATGGAAGAAGAGCACGAGTTAACATGCAGTTGTCCTATGAATCGTATCGCTTGTATTTAGTAACTTCACATTAAAATTTTTCAATAAGCCCTGTTGGAATGGAGGCCCCTCCCCCCCTGTATCTACCCCCCTGAATGTGTATACAACTGAACTTCTCATTAAACCAACATTAATACATTTACTTATTTAGATTGATTGATTTCATAGAAACAGAAGCAATTGAGAGAATTAAAAGAAATCTAAAAAGTGGTATTTGAGTTCAATTATAGTTGAACCTCAAATTAAGAAGTTGCAAGAAAGAAGTCTTACATTCACAGAATGGAGGCCCTCGACATATTTTTCTGGAAATGGCTTCAATATACAGGTCATGGTTTGTCTCTAAAATTTTTAGGTACATTCTGCTGTTTTTTTAAGCATATTTTCTAGTCAGATACACTGCTAAGGATAACTAGCGTGTTTCTTTGTTATCACATTCTTTCATTATATTTTATCTATTTTTATTTTATTTATCTATTTTTATTTTATTTATTTATTTTATTTATTTATTTATTTTCATTTATTTTATTTCATTTATTTATTTCTTTACTTACATTATTTATTGGTGGGGGTAGTTAGCGGTTTTCTGTCATTGGTGAGAGCTAAAGTAGTAGTGAGCAATTCTGGACAGAACTTGTTGACACTTATATTAAGTTGTGGTTAGAAAGAGGTGTTTAAATTATACGTTACCAGGAGACCAGTCTGGATACCCCACTTTGAGCCCTCATAAACTTGCACACCAAAGCAGTAAATACCAAATGAGCATATACAATTTAGCTTATTCTAGTTTCTTCATTTAAAATTTATTTAGTAGTGATTAATTATAGAGACAATATTAGGCTCGGGTGTCCAGGCAGCTCCTCTTCACTAAAACTATGTTCTCCAAACTCCCCGTTAGAAACAGTGTTAATATTTTAGGTAAGTCATATTTACAGGTAGCTAAAATTATAGCTGAAATATTGGTCCTGCAATTGATGGGACTGGTGCACAGCTTTTTGGTTATTGATTGAGTAAACAAGTCACTATTTAGTGGTGTAAGACTGTAAACTGTGCTGTAATTACTTCAAACGCATCACTGTTTATAATAGGGTGTTTGGATAACTCAGTTTTAGTGTTAAGTAAGAGGCGCTGCCTGGACACCCCAGTTTAAAGCATTTTTATTGTTTCCAATGTTAGAAGCAAATCAAATTTGTGCTGAAGCAAGATATCTTGTTCATTGAAGAAAAGAAACAAATGTAGGAGAGAAGAATCCATATTTATACCTCCTGTATTGCCTGATTTTAGTGATGAAGGTAACACTTCCATTTCTCCAAATATTGCTTATGCTGATAGCAATAGTTGTGAAGCAGATTACGAAACAATTAATATTTCAAAAAATGTCGCTTATGAAAGCTCTACAATACCTTGATATATATACTTTATGATAACGCTTTATGATAACGCTATGAGTACAATAATAATTATACATCATAACTGTCTATTGGTATATATTTCACACTATCAATATTTGTGGCAAATGCTAATTTCATATATTAATAATTATTTAGATCATTTCATAATTTATCACTTCACAATTTCTTTCTCAGCCTTCTTTTACTCATTAGATGTATTCTCTCTCTTTCGCAGGCTTTTTTCAACAAGCCTGTGAAAATGAGAGAATACATCTAGCTAATGAGTAAAAGAAGGCTGAGAAAGATGAGTGATTAATTAGGTGGGTAAAAAAATTCTACGAATAATAAGAATCTTAGAAAAAAAGAATTTTCGTTGGTCTGTTGAGAGTGAGACTGTAGCATAGCAAATAATAATACATTTCAGTCAGCTTGTACATGTTATATAAATTAATATAAATACAAGTATGATGTTAATTTTAGTCAACAATTTTGCCATGAATAATTTTACTACTACATTACTAACTTACTTATTAACAATGATGCCAGCTGTAATGGTGCTTATTTTATAATAAGAGTATGCATTTTTTTTTAATAAAACACTCTATGTACTTACACCAGTTAAATAAGTTTATCTCATTAGTAAAGAAATGCATTAGTTTTTGTCTACTGAGAAAGGGTTAATGATTTTGTGGCACATTTACTCCTGAACTAAATTTTTTATTCAGACTAGCTAGTGCTCAATAATTTTGATGATCACTACCTAACATTTCTTTTGTTTTTCTCCCACTGTATCATTTGAATTGATAACAATAATGCAACAAATACAATATGCAAGGACGCACTTTGGTGGATTAAATTGGAGCAAAGCATTCCCAACCCATCCAGACTTCAGAGAAAAGTATGCATTTGTTTTTTTTGTTGTTGTTTTTTGGTTTATTGCTCAATGTGCTGCACATTCTATAAATTCTTCCACAAAAGAATATAATAACTATTTGATATTGACAATGTTGTCACCCATCTATAGATTGTTGCCCAATCTATGAATTTATAGAAAGTGCAGCACATTGTGCAAATTCATAAAAAGAGCAAACATATAAAGAAATATTCAAATTAGATAATAATATTTGAGTCAAAATTAGAATAAGAGTTGGGGATTGTATACAAGCTTAAAATCAGAATGATAAATTAAATTTGGATGATTTAATTTTAAGTAAAATTCATCATTCAAGTCCTGGATAATAGTCAGTCACTACTCTTCATAGACACATCATCTACTCATTTTGGTCAGTCTGCACTACTTTGAAGGAAACACAAAATATTAGTTTTGAAGGAAGCTAATACTTAGTTCGCATGTTCTAGTAATATATTAAGTAGTAGTACATGACTATCAAACAACCGGTAAGTTTATACTAATTTTTTTATCTTACCATGACAATATTTCTTATTTAATTGTGGTACAATCTGTTGTAGAGTATCAACAAGTCAGTGATTATAGGAGGACTGTATTGTTTTGCTATGCTATGGATAAGTAACATCGGGAGTGTAGTCGCCAATATTTTTGAATGATGATAAAAGCCCAAACTAAAAAGAATTGGTGTCAGCAACATGCCCATGTATGGACTGATTCTCCATGGGAGTAAGTCTGATTTGACAATCATGCTGTTGTGGAAGACAAAGAAATAACATGATGTTTTTCAATCAAAACCACAAGAATGTTTTATACCTATGGTGAGTTTATTTCCTATAGCTGGTTTGATAAAATGAAGGCATATCCTCTTCAAGGAAAAGATTCGTTGTTACTTATGTATTATTTTTTTATTTGATATCAAGATGTTAATATAATAATTAATGTGTCTCACTTTTAAGTCATTTCATAGTTAAACAATTACTTGTTAATTTGCAAATTTAATCACATATCAAATCAAATTACTACAATAATGACGCACAGTTGCGCATATTAAGACATTTTTGATAGCAAAATGCTAGAGAAGATGTATCATTTTTTATAATGTAATTTTCTTTTGCGTACTGCTAGCACACACACCACAAGGAATAGATTAGAAGCCTAACTAGTGGTAGTGATTACTTTAAATGGATTGCACTTCCAGGAGTTCAATCATTGTAATGACTTTACCTGCTCAGTGAGGAGCAATATAATTAACTGAGAAAAGATTGGCTGCTACTAGAATCGTGCTTCATCTGTACAACTTAAATTGCCAAAAACGTGTGCAACTTAATAATGAGAACCAAAGTTTTTGTAGCAAGAACCTACGTTTTTTATTACCCGCAAATGATTTTGACTGAAATTATATATTTTACTTCCATAATTCTCAGCCTTAGGGCCTATAGTGGAATGAAATACAAGAAACTTGTAAGGTTACTTTATATGAATCCAGAACAGGAAGAGATTCAAAAGAGTAGGGTGAGTGATGTCACTGAGGTGCTGATGATGATGTATGTTCATTAAATTGAATTTCATTCCACTGGAAGACCCAAAAGGCTGAGATATTATGGAAGTATCTTTAAGTCTAAAGCATCTGCCAATCACAAAGAACTTCTTGGGTTCTGGTTACAATGAAGTAAGGTTCTCATTACAAAATTTGCAATAGTTGAAAAAAATACATGATCATTCTTTAAAAAAAGCAAAAAATAACACACACAGTTAAACTGTATTGAAAAAAATCAACACAAAATTACTGACTTAGGCTATACCAGACAAAAAACCAAATCATAAACTGAATAATCTGCTGTGCCTGAATATTACCTTAAAAATTATATTGATCAATAGCACTTATATTGTATTACTTCATTGAGCACCTATTGAAGCTCTTGGCATGCAGATATTTCTGTTTTACTAAGAGCTATAACTACATTAAACTCTTGATCTTTGTTAGTAGCAAGCACGTCGCAGTTTATTTACTACTAGTTTGCTTATTAGATTTCTCTCTATCAACTCTATGGTTTCATTCACACCAAATTAAACCCTGTATGGCTATAAATGTGTTTGAGGCTAGACAATACATTTGGCACATGGAATTATTTTATTTTGTTGATGCTTTTTTAATATAGATTAATGTTGCACATTTAGTACCATAGATCTGTTGAGAGACAATATTTTATAAGTAAGGCTAATACGTTACTAGATACTTAATAGAAAAGCTCATTTTTCTTAACAATTAAGTATTGGTATTTTGTAAGTAGATTGAAAGGGTAAAAAATAATCTTCTATAATATTGTAAGCATTTTAAGGTCTAATAGTTACGTATAATTGTTGTTACTTCATCTAATTTCAGCCAACTGCTATACTTCAGATTTGTAACATTAGCTTCATAATTGCAATAGACATAATATTGTCTTAACACAATGCATCTCTTATTAAATTAGAGGACATAACACCATTGAAATACCATACAATCACAGTCACAATAAGGGGAATTTTTATCTCGTTTGTGTGGTCAATTGGGAAGCCTTTAATAAAATTATACACACTTAAAATCACTATAAAACAACCTGGACATGATTGGTTAACTAACATAAGTGGAAGTAAAATTGAGGAATTTCAGTTGGAATTTGTCAAGTGCTCTAGTACTAGTTGAAAGAAGTAAAATTTAAAATGTTCAAGATAGCTTCACTGTTTATCTTCACTTATATTGTTCATGTACAAGGTATGTAATTTAATGATAACATTGTGTATTGAATGATATATACTGTTGTTATCCAGGTGTACTAATTAAGCTAAGCAGCAGTAACATAATATGTCCCAATGATAATGCAGTATTTCAGTGCACTAATCCTGTACAACCATCATTATCATGGTTACTTGAGAATGACTTTTCCAGCATAAGGATCCAACTAGCAGGAACAAGTGCACTTAATAGTCAAGGAAGACTAGGATCATCTCAGTTAAATTTCAGCATCACATCGGTCAACAGCTCTTTCATGAGAGGCACTGTCATTATTCAAAGTCCACTCAGTATTAATTCATCTAGGATCACATGTAATGGAGAGACACTAATGCTGTCTGTGTTCAATCCTAGTAAGAAAGTCAAACTGATCTGGTAATAGATTATAATCATTGTTAAAACAAATGCTTTATCGTGTTAGCTATGGCTTAATAATTAGTCAAATAATGTCTAACACAATATTTATGATGTATGACAGCATAAGGTCACTCTAATTTTCAATACCTTAAAAAAGAGCAGCATAGTTAAATGTTAATTTTATTCTTCTCTGGACTGTAATGCATTGGTTTCAATTTTAAATTACTTTCATTACAGTAAGATTATTATTATTATTATTATTATTATTATTATTATTATTATTATTATTATTATTATTATTATTATATACTATTATTATTGTTATTATTATTACTATATTTTTTTATTATTATTACTATCATAATTGTAATAATATTCTCTTTTTTTATGTTTAGATCAATTTATACTGCCCAGACAAATAATACTGTCACCACATGGCAATAACTTCAACATTTCTTGGAGTCCAGTAGGATTTCAATACTATTTATTGTCTCCTGTCAATGCTGAATGGAAGTTCATAACCACAGGATGGATTTTAGTCTCTCTTAATGAAACTGTTGATAATTTGTACCTCTCTTATTGCTCAAATCGTGAATCAGCGAGCTCTGTATTCACATTTGGTAAGTCAAATTAAAAAGTAATCTTTAGATTTAGTTACTCTCCTAACATTATAGCATTCAATGTAAAAATAAATTACCTTATTTTTTTAACTTTAATTTTAATGAGTAAGCCTTTTATTTAACGATTTATAAGCCAATAGTATCTGTTCAGTTGCTTAATATATGCCCTCAGCCAGCACTTTGACTTTGTAATTGGAATTTATATAACTATTACAACTCATGTATATAATTTTTCCAGAGTGAGCTACTACTTCTAAGTTCATGATTATGCCCTAGCTTTGATATGTTACATCAAAGTATTTATGATTATTGTCAGTAATGGGAATATGGATATTTTTGTGTTGCTTGTTGTACTCTTGAATAGATGAGCTTAATACAGCTATATGCTAATTTTTCACAAATGATTATATAAAATATTATATCACTATTTAAAAATTAGTATAAAAAAGTTGTTAGCTATATGAAATGAACTTTCTCTTTTCCAGGAAGGTGTCCATTTATTCAAGAAAATTCCACTTTCTCTGTCATTAAGTATAAAATTAATGTTTCTGATGTATTTGTGGCTGAATTACTGTGCCTGTCTGATCCAACCACTCCCTACGTTATTGAATGTGGAGAGAATGGTCTATGGGAGACAATACCTTGTGTGCCAACATCTACCACTAATTCTATTACTAGTGCAGCAGAAGTCATACAACAGACGTCTACTAATTCCATTGATGTAAGTCAGACCACTGCAGCAGCTTCCGCTGAATTAGTAAGGTTTTCAAACAAAGACATGTACATGTTAATATTTTAATTTTTGTAAACTTTTATAGAATTTTTCTGGCATTCGATACTCTGAGACTGAGTTTGCAGTATTATTGTGCGGCATTCTTATTTGTGGACTCCTGATAGGATTATTTATTGGTGTTTTCTGTGGAGTAGTTTGTGCGTTGAGAAGAAATAAATTACTCAATCATGAAACAGAGAGATCTTCTACTCCCAACACTCCAGATACTATCAGTGAGGGTCCCATGTATGAAGTAATTCATCTAACATAAAATGTTGCTTATACAACCATGACCAAATATTGACCATATTTTCAATTTTTTATCAATTCATCAATTAATTAGCTCTACTAATAGTGAAAGGCACATATGATCATCAATATTTATCATTATTAAATTTCAAATTACACAAAGTTGTTTTTCACACAATTGTATTGGTGTGATGTTAGTCTCTATTTTCCAAATATTCTGATAAGTTAGATTTCAATTAGCTATTTATAAAAGTTTACTCCAGTGAGGTGCTAAATTATTTTTATTATTAATATTGTATCATCTTTGATTAATACTTTCATATAATTGCATTATTACTACTCCTCCTTCAATATAAATAATCCTAAATTTTAACTTAAATTACTAGTATGGTATAGTATGGTGTGGTAGAAGTCCAAGAAACTGTGACATTTCGACTGTGACGTCTGAGTTGAACATGTTTTATTTATATAGAAAGTCAAGTTTGGTTGAAACACATGTTCAGTAAGGTCCCTCCCCTCACAACCACTTACTCATCTGTAAAACTATCTTTCTTTCAATTTCACAATACTAAAATACTTGCACTGCTGCTTTCAATTCCTGACTAACAATTTTTGATCCTTTCCGAATTCAAGTCTACTACATCATAAAACATAAAGTTTGGGCTTTTACTGATAAATGTTCAGTAACTGATCAAGAAAAAAATCGGCATGGGTGGAGGGTAATTTTAATTTTTTGTGGCATGACAATTTATGAATTGTTACGACCAGAACTTCTGGCGACACATGCTTTACTGACAATGGCTGAACAGCTATGTTAATACTATAATAACTTTCTGCTTGTAATATTTTTTGGATGGCGTGCAAATTTACAAGAATTAATATCCAGTTAATATATCTATAAAAAAGATTACAATGAATATCATTATAATTTAGATGGGAGGGTGATATGGCATTTAGCCCTATCCTATACAAGAATGGTGGTGAAAATATGAAGTTTCCTAAATTTGTGATGACAGGAAATTCTACTTTTTGCCCTACTTTTTGCCCTGTTATGCCACTCAATTTAACTTAATGACTATGCAGGATGGTGAGCAAAACATGTGTTAATGTCCATATGTCCAGTTGTCCATATGTTTGAATAATGCTATACGTCTACATTCAGAAGTATTCAGTGAATATTCTTTGATGTCATCATCAACATGGTGATAACTTCGTGCAAGCAATAGTGATACACAAGATAATTCACCATCCCTTCCGGCTCTACCCACTTCTTGTATATAGCAGCCAATGTCATCTGGTAAGCCAACATGAATTGTTTGTCTTACATTGTAGCAGTCCACCCCCATACCGAATGCAATAGTTGCAATAACAACTCTTAAAGTGCTCCACATACTCCGCAACACAAAAGTCCTCTAGCAGAATACCATGCAACCTACAATTAATATATACCCAAAATTAAAGTAAGTAGTGTAGGATTTTTTTTTTATTACTAGCTACTTTGAAGCTAATGATTCATAAAAAAATTTTTTAGATTTTTACTCCTAAGTAAGGGTTAAGCAAATTTTGAACAATAATAGCTCATTAAGGCTGTCTCACCCTCCCTCTCTCCGCCAAAAGGATTGAACAACTATTCAATGATGTGAACATGGAATATGCAATGGCTCATCAATATCCATTCACATATTCAGCTAATTACCTGATCTTCGATAATTGCCAATAATGGAGTTAGTATAATTACCATACTAAACCCATGTTCACTCTGTAAGTAATTATCCATGGCCAGAGGTAAAACTGCAAAGCACAAACTTTTCCCAAACCCAGTAGGCAATACAGCAAACAACCACACTACAATCTGATTGGACTGCAACCTACGTTGCAGCAGGGTACAAACCCAGTATAGGCTTGTTACCCGACCTCTCCCTTCAGCAGAGGTCGGGCCACCCAACTAGGTCACTCCCAATTTCTTTCTGCTTCATTCTCCAAGATAAAAGCGAAGTGTGAGAGCAAATCAACAAGCAAACGTTTCTAATTCGCGTTTTGAGGTAATCTGGTGTCCTGATTAACACCACATTTCCCCCAGGAATTTTTAGGTCCTGTACAGCGCACCGACCAGACACCCTTTTATCGCTTTGCGTTTGGTAAAGGGTCTGGTCCCGCGAGACTAACTTAACATTGCCACTAATGGAATAGAAAATGAACTCCGCTAATTTTGCAATCTTAATTGTGAACATAGTCCTCTTCTGTCTTGCAGCTCTTAGTCTCTTTTTTCCTGCACTAATGTGTACTATGCAGCCTCAACTTTGCTATCATTATTATAATAATGAGAGTCACCTTCTACTCGTCCAATATAGATCTATATATATATGTATTATATATATTTATTCCCCCCTAAATATCTCCCAGAGTGATATGGCAAGATATTTCACTCTCAAGCTTTATTTTAGAATTTAATAAATTAGCTATCTCGTTAATATTTCACCATATTATTACAGTCTGACTCATGTAATAAATAAATATATATATATAATATATAGATAGATGGATAGATAGATAGATAGATAGATAGATATAGATTATATAGAGATAAAGCCTTATTGCTATATACAACTGTTTGGAGGATAGTGCAGCATAAACAGGTGATGATTTTAGAAATAAATTTTGACTGAAAATAATAGCGTCACTAATTCAATTCTAGGAATCAATTTACTGTGTAAAATAAAGATACTATCAACTTACAATTACATGAAATGATAAAAAGAAAGTTCGTTTACGTCAAATTGTGTCAACTTATGTTATACCTTCACAGTATTTCATTGGTTCACAGCAAAGACTGGAATGATAGAAAAGTGTATTTAAAACGTATAGAACCACAAATCACCTGTAAACTGGACCTATAACTCGTCCCCGATTGCTTTTCCCAGTGAAGGCCTAATTGATGTTAGCGCTCATGAAATTGTTCACAAAGAAATAACATTAATCAACTTACTCCAAAATGATGCTGGATACTACAATTGCCATGGGAAGTATTATAATACATTATTTAAAAAGTACATTAATGTAATAGTAATGAAGCACCCAGTGATTGGATTAGTGCACCTTCATTAATGGAAGCCTCTTGGGGTGGCTCTGTTACGCTCCACTGTGGGAGCGCAGAAAGTGTCGAGTGGTTTAGCGTACACTACCAAAATCAAACTAAATCTCTGCGAGGCAATTCCCTTACTTTGTATCATTTAAGGAAGGAACACGCAGGAGTCTACGTTTGCAGAGGACGCCTGGAGCGAACCACCACTGGCAGAACAATTTTTCACGCCAGAACAATTTTTCACGCCAAAGCTATAATTTTTGTGGATAATGTGATACAGCGTATAAATATATTGAAAGATGGAACTTGGCGAAGTGGTCTTTTGGGAAGATTGAGAGCTATACCACCTTGACTTCATTCACCCAGCGGTTACAAAATTAATATTTTGCTAATCTATTTATTACTACCGGCTAATGGTTGCTTACTTTTTAATAACTGTGATTGCTTGTTGTCAAAATATACTCGTAGTTTAGATAGTCAGAATGACATATATCAGATACTACAGAAAATACCAGTACTGGGAAATTGAGTTAAGAAAACGGTTCTTAGCAAAGTATATTAGTTATGTGCTTGAGCATAAATGGCGAGCGAGCCTGTGCACACTACCGAAACATCAAAAGAATCTATCAGTCCATTTCCAAAAGTATAAGAATGTAGCCGTTGTGACTATACTTTAGCTAACAGAACGACTTACTTACCTAAACTTCAGGAGTACCGGTATTTTCTGTAGTCTCTAATATTTGCATTTTGACTCTCTGAGATCAACAAACACCCTACCTACTATAAACAGCAGAATTTTTTAAAAATTACATCCAGTAAAGGTCGCAATATCATGGTAACCTTTCGCAATAACATTTTTGAGACTTAAAAAAAACAAGTAGATTTGAAGAATTACCTCACAGTGTCCAGTATAAGAGTAAGATTTTAAGGCCGGAATGTGTCTTGTGGCTTTTAGCTAAGAGACAACTTAATACAAAGAAGTAAACATTGAAAATAGCTGAATATGCAAATAAATACAGAACTACTCTATTACCTTAACATCCTGAGTAGTGATAACACAGTACTATCAAATATAAGCCATTCTGACTACTTCAATTACCAGTAACTCTTGAACAAGCTCTTAGCTACAAAAAAAAGCCTGGAGTTATTTTTGTAAATTGATGTAGTTCACATGGAATTCGTATTTATCTCTCAGCTTTGCCCAGTAGTGAACAGTAGCTAGTAGTTCACAGTATAGAAATCAAATATCGTAGAATAGCTCAATAGAGAGAACTTTGTGTGGTAACATTGAAATAATCATTGTAAAGTGTTGTAGAGGGTCAGCGCAGGAAAGACAACTTTACATATGTGACCGTCTATGGGAAAATCGGGCACAACGCGGCATGCGTAGACGTTGCATAAAGATCGATTTAGTTCTTAAAATTGTATTAAACAAGCCTAACGAAGGGAACGGTTAGGTGATATATAGGGGGAATGGCTAAAGCTAAGGCTATAAAAGTTGGAGAGCTTAATATCTGCTTAGGAGGAGTGTGTAAGTGCAAAAAAAAATTTTTTCGTCGGGTGGGTTGTGCCCGATTTTCCTGTAGAGGTCACATATTATTCTAGAAGATTACTTGTTATGCTTGGCAAGAAATGCTGCAAACATAATTTTATCAAATCAATGATTCTTTTTGATAAATTTCATTGATAAATTTAAATACATTTTTGTGGGGCCAACCACAGTACAGTTACAAGTATAGCAGGGGAGGAGCTTGGTGTGCTTGACTATAAGGTGGAATTCTGGTCAGCTGCTACATTGGTCAGCTACACTGGTTTCACAGATTTGGAACTAAATATTTTCAGAACTAACTTGAGACACATGTGGTATCTCCTTTGAGCATGACACACACATTTTCCTTTTAAGTCACACTATGTGAGTGGATGGCTATAAAATCACTGTAGTCCCTACATCCAGGTTCAGTTGGTCTATGTCTTTCTTTATATCACATCATAGCTTATTATCTTAATATCTAATTACTTTTCATCATAACTTCCATGAATACTTTCAGGGCTAGTCAGGAAGTGATAGGTTAGTTATAGGTTGCTGACAGAAGAGTGTGAGACTATTCCAGAGACCAATTCTGGTGGCAGTGTACCCAGCTGAAATCAGGATTTACAGAGACTGCAGCTGCTTAGTGATTTGCAAGGACTTGGCTTAATAAAACCACAATTTTAAACTAGATTTCAAATCTAGGAGAAGTCTGTAACTACAAAGTGAATGATATGGCCATGCTATGACCAACAAGGAAACAAGGTGTGTTATTTTTGTTTTGTTTTCAGATCTTCTGTCACACTGTTCAAGCTTTTCACACTCAGTTCTAGCTTTTTGTGCCCAGCCAAAGTTTCTCATGCTCCTTAAGTTTCAGTGTGTCTCCTCACACACTGCTCAAATGTTACTGAGAATAATCATAGTGAGATTTCTTAAAAACTGACAAAAATTGGACATTTAGACTAGCCCAGTAAAAATTGTTGATATAAGAGAACAATTTATCGTTAATTTTGTGATGTCAAAGAAGAACTCCCTCAAAAATTATACATTTATATATATATATTTATTCCACCCTAGATATCTTCACAATGATATTTTTAAGTACATGACCCAATGCTATACTGCCAGCAAGATCATTACCCCTGTAGTTATAGCAACCTGCCAAACTTTTCAATTTTCTCAGTTTTACAGCTACCTTCCTCTGGTGTAACCTGCTCTTTACCCTGCTCAACAGGGTTAGAGCAGCTGCTTAAATATCACCTGGGGCTTGGGTAGCACCTGCAACCAACTTTACCCTGTGAGTTACCCTTCCTCTAGTACTAACTACTGTAGTGAAGATATCTAGTATGGAATAAACCACTTGTTAAACTTGCCAGAGTGTTATGGCAAGATATTTCACTCTCAGGCTCTATTTTTTCACTCACCTCTGGCTCGTGAAAATAAATTAGCCTGCTGGGAAATATTTCGCCATATCACACTCTGACTCATGTAATAAGTATTATATATATATATATATTTCAAGTAGCTTTCATCAGATTTCAGTAACATCAGACTACTGATGAGGGCTTCTTGATTGCTTAACATAGTATCTGAAAATAATTTATACAGTATTAGCTATGTCATGGTAGAGTTGTAGAATTCATAGAAGGTTATGTCATGGTAGAGTTGTAGAATTCATAGAAGGTTATGTCATGGCAGAGTTAGAATTCATAGAACTGAAACAATTAAAGAGAATGGAAATCATATAAGTGGTCTCAACTTAATTAAAGTAATTCTACAGAAAACCAACTAGGAGGAAGAAGATGATAGCCCTTGACAATTTTTATTTTTTATTTTTAAGAGATGGTCATTACAATATTTGACATCATATCTTAAGAGGGAAGTTTTTTTCTTATTTTACAGTTGATGTCAGAATAATGCTGGGAATAGAGTTTGTTGCTGTTGCCTTCCTTTGTTCTACTAGAGGTAAAGGTGACAAATAGATTCTTAATGAAACCTGAAATTTAATTGCTTCATACAATTTTCAGGTTATTTAGTTCAACTGAGCAGCAACAATATAATATGTCCTAGTGATAGTGTAGTATTTCAGTGCACTAACTACACTAGTGTATCACTTAGCTGGACACTTGTACTACCCAATGGAGAAGACTGTTACAAGTTTGATATGAATGGAAATTTTATAAATAAAGAAGAATTGCCTGAGCATCGTTGCAATTCCTCTAGATTGCAATTGAGAGTTATTTCTGCTAACAGTTCATTTTTTCAGGTTACTCTGTCTATTCTTGACCCTCTTACTATCAATGGAACTACAATCAGATGCAATGAGTATTCCATTTTATTGAATGTTATAGATCCAAGTAAGCTGTCTAAACACCTTGTGCTTATGTGATATTTATAATAAATAATTTGATGAAATACACATTGTCATAATGAAGTGATATCAATAAAACTACATATTTCCATATAGCACTTGCTCATTGCGTTATTCCAATAAGTAATAATTATTTCTAGAAAGTACCGGCCACACCATGGCACTTCATGATGTACTATTTTTTGCAATATTAAGATTGCTGTAGCAGCATAATATATTTTTTAACCATGGTAGTTTCCCTCTGCTGATCCCTTTTTTCCTGAGCTATTTTAGTTTAGTTTTTTTTTTCATTCTTGTTAGCTAATGGATTCCTTCTCCTCCCTTGTCTGACACACTATGAAGCTTCCTTTTCTTCTTTTATAGGTAACTCAGACACACAAAGCCAAAATCAGTAATTGTCGAAATCCAGATAGCCATTGTTGTGAGCTGAAGAGTAGTGGACAGTTCTGGACAGAAAACATTCTGACACTTGGGGGTGTTTGGATAACTTAGTTTTGGTGTTAAATAGGAGGCGCTGCCTGGACTCCCCAGTTTAAAGCATAATATTGTCGCCATAGTTAGTCGCAACTAAATGATATTTGAAATGAAGAAACTAATGGATATAAGCTATTATTATAATAAGCTCACTTGGTGAAGTATGCATCGGTGTAGAAGTTATAAGGGCTCAAAGTGGGGTGTCCAGACAGCGCCTCCTGGCAAACACCTCGCGAGGAGTTATTTAAGCAACCCATTTTAACAGTGTAAATTCATATCAATACAGTTCATACCAAATGAGCATATATAATTCATAGCTTATATCCTCCAATTTAAAATTATATTTTAGTAATGACTAACTATGGATACAAGATTAGGCTGGGGTGTCCAGGCAGCGCCTTCTATTTAACTTTCTTCCGACCGAACTATAGAAAAATTGATCAAAATAGGATCAACTTTTTGTTTTATTCTTATGATGAAACTGTTACGGTTTCTTCGTTTATAAATATTTTAGCTATTGAGATTACACGAAATCCTATAAAAGAAATAACCATAATGTTATCATAGGAATTTTTTTTTGTAATTGTTGAAGTTAGACTATACTGCTAGAGCGGTTAGCTCTAAAAGGGCTTCTTCAGTGGCTGGTTCTTCGTGTCGATACACTGCGTTTGCTAGGGGAACATATTCATAAAAAAGACTAGTTCAATGATTGTATAAGTAGTTTTAGAGTGTCTGATGGTGACTACTTCGTTTTATCAGACCCAGGAGCTGTTGCTGATGATCCATAATGAGCCTAAATATTAAAATATAAGTCCTGCAATTGATGGGACTTGTGTAGCTTTTTGGCTGGTGCTGGAGTAAGCAATTAGTCAAGTGTAAGACGGTAAACTGTGCTGTAATTCCTTAGAAATGCATGTTGTTGTTTTTTTGTTTTTTGTTTTTTTTCAAGTTAAATAGTTGTGGAGAGTGATGACTATGGCATTGAAGCCCTTTACAATAGGTCATATAAAAACTCTGGGCCTTTCAAGTAGCTGGAGTTTTTTTTTTGTCTGGAATACAGGTCATTTAGATGACGCTTTCACTACTATATTCAATGGCTACATAGCTACTTGTAACTTTTAGGCATTAACTTCAGGCAAACTAAATGAATGAATGTAGCCTTATCGTTACTTTTGTATACAGATTTTGTATATAATGTATGAATTACTTGTGCACAATTAATGCTACCTTGTCATTTGTGCTGAAGCAAATCAAATTTGTGCCAAAGCAAGATGTCTTGTTCATTGAAGAAAAGAAACAAATGTAGGAGAGAAGAATCCATTTTTATACCTCCTGTATTGTCTGATTTTAGTGATGAAGATAACACTTCCATTTCTCCAAATATTGCTTATGCTGATAGCAATAGTTGTGAAGCAGATTACGAAACAATTAATATTTCAAAAAATGTCGCTTATGAAAGCTCTACAATACCTTGATATTATATACTTAATGATAACGCTTTATGATAACGCTAAGAGTACAATAATAATTATACATCATAACTGTCTATTGGTATATATTTCACACTATCAATATTTGTGGCAAATGCTAATTTCATATATTAATAATTATGTAGATCATTTCATAATTTATCACTTCACAATTTCTTTCTCAGCCTTCTTTTACTCATTAGATGTATTATCTCTCTTTCGCAGGCTTTTTTCAACAAGCCTGTGAAAATGAGAGAATACATCTAGCTAATGAGTAAAAGAAGGCTGAGAAAGATGAGTGATAAATTAGGTGGGTAAAAAAATTCTACGAATAATAAGAATCTTAGAAAAAAAGAATTTTCGTTGGTCTGTTGAGATTGAGACTGTAGCATTAGCAAATAATAATACATTTCAGTCAGCTTGTACATGTTATATTATAAATTAATATAAATACAAGTATGATGTTAATTTTAGTCAACAATTTTGCCATGAATAATTTTACTACTACATTACTAACTTACTTATTAACAATGATGCCAGCTGTAATGGTGCTTATTTTATAATAAGAGTACATATGCATTTTTTTTAATAAAACACTCTATGTACTTACACCAGTTAAATAAGTTTATCTCATTAGTAAATAAATGCATTAATTTTTGTCTACTGAGAAAGGGTTAATGATTTTGTGGCACATTTACTCCTGAACTAAATTTTTTATTCAGACTAGCTAGTGCTCAATAATTTTGATGATCACTACCTAACATGATTTCTTTTGATTTTCTCCCACTGTATCATTTGAATTGATAACAATAATACAACAAATACAATATGCAAGGACGCACTTTGGTGGATTAAATTGGAGCAAAGCATTCCCAACCCATCCAGACTTCAGAGAAAAGTATGCATTTGTTTTTTTTGTTGTTGTTTTTTGGTTTATTGCTCAATGTGCTGGACATTCTATAAATTCATAGATTAGGCAACAATCTATAGATTGGGTGACAACATTGTCAACTCTAACTCCACAAAAGAATATATAACTATTTGATATTGACAATGTTGTCACCCAATCTATAGATTGTTGCCTAATCTATGAATTTATAGAATGTGCAGCACATTGTGCAAATTCATAAAAAGAGCAAACATATAAAGAAATATTCAAATTAGATAATATTTGAGTCAAAATTAGAATAAGAGTTGGGGATTGTATACAAGCTTAAAATCAGAATCATAAATTAAATTTGGATGATGTTAATTTAAGTAAAATTTACCATTCAAGTCCTGGATAATAGTCAGTCACTACTCTTCATAGACACATCATCTACTCATTTTGGTCAGTCTGCACTACTTTGAGGGAAACACAAAATATTATAGTTTTTAGTTTTGAAGGAAGCTAATACTTAGTTCGCATGTTCTAGTAATATATTAAGTAGTAGTGCATGACTATCAAACAACCGGTAAGTTTATACTAATTTTTTTACCTTACCATGACAATATTTCTTATTTAATTGTGGTACGATCTGTTGTAGAGTATCAACAAGTCAGTGATGATTCTAGGAGGGACTGTATTGTTTTGCTATGCTATGGATAAGTAACATCGGGAGTGTAGTCGCCAATATTCTTGAATGACCAGAACCCAAGAAGTTCTTTGTGATTGGCAGATGCTTTAGACTTAAAGATACTTCCATAATATCTAAGCATTTTGGGTCTTCCAGTGGAATGAAATTCAATTTAATGAACATACATAATCAGCACCTCAGTGACATCACTCAACCTACTCTTTTGAACCTCTTCCTGTTCTGGATTCATATAAAGTCACCTTACAAGTTTCTTGTATTTCATTCCACTATTAGGCCCTAAGGCTGAGAATTATGGAAGTAAAATATATAATTTCAGTCAAAATCATTTGCGGGTCATAAAAAACGTAGGTTCTTGCTACAAAAACTTTGGTTCTCATTATTAAGTTGCACACGTTTTTGGCAATTTAAGTTGTACAGATGAAGCACGATTCTAGTAGCAGCCAATCTTTTCTCAGTTAATTATATTGCTCCTCACTGAGCAGGTAAAGTCCTTACAATGATTGAACTCCTGGAAGTGCAATCCATTTAAAGTAATCACTACCACTAGTTAGGCTTCTACTCTATTCCTTGTGGTGTGTGTGCTAGCAGTACGCAAAAGAAAAATACATTAAAAAAATGATACATCTTCTCTAGCATTTTGCTATCAAAAATGTCTTAATATGCGCAACTGTGCGTCATTATTGTAGTAATTTGATTTGATATGTGAATAAATTTGCAATTTAACAAGTAATTGTTTAACTATGAAATGACTTAAAAGTGAGACACATTAATTAGTATATTAACATCTTGATATCAAATAAAAAAATAATACATAAGTAACAACGAATCTTTTCCTTGAAGAGGATATGCCTTCATTTTATCAAACCAGCTATAGGAAATAAACTCACCATAGGTATAAAACATTCTTGTGGTTTTGATTGAAGTACATCATGTTATTTCTTTGTCTTCCACAACAGCATGATTGTCAAATCAGACTTACTCCCATGGAGAATCAGTCCATACATGGGCATGTTGCTGACACCAATTCTTTTTAGTTTGGGTTTTTATCATCACAATGAAGTAAGGTTCTCATTACAAAATTTGCAATAGTTGCAAAAAATACATGATCATTCTTAAAAAAAAGCAAAAAATGAGACATACAGTTAAAATGTATTGAAAAAAATCAACACAAAATTACTGACTTAGGCTATATCAGACAAAAAACCAAATCATAAACTGAAGAATCTGCTGTGCCTGAATATTACCTTAAAAATTATATTGATCAATAGCACTTATATTGTATTACTTCATTGAGCACCTATTGAAGCTCTTGGCATGCAGATATTTCTGTTTTACTAAGAGCTATAACTACATGAAACTCTTGATCTTTGTCAGTAGCAAGCACGTCACAGTTTATTTACTACTAGTTTGCTTATTAGATTTCTCTCTATCAACTCTATGGTTTCATTCACACCAAATTATACCCTGTATGGCTATAAATGTGTTTGAGGCTAGACAATACATTTGGCACATGGAATTATTTTATTTTGTTGATGCTTTTTTCAATATAGATTATTGTTGCACATTTAGTACCATAGACCTGTTGAGACAATATTTTATAAGTAAGGCTAATACGTTACTAGATACTTAATAGAAAAGCTCATTTTTCTTAACAATTAAGTATTGGTATCTTGTAAGTAGATTGAGAGGGTAAAAAATAATCTTCTATAATATTGTAAGCATTTTAAGGTCTAATAGTTACGTATAATTGTTGTTACTTCATCTAATTTCAGCCAACTGCTATACTTCAGATTTGTAACATTAGCTTCATAATTGCAATAGACATAATATTGTCTTAAACACAATGCATCTCTTATTAAATTAGAGGACATAACACCATTGAAATACCATACAATCACAGTCACAATAAGGGGAATTTTTATCTCGTTTGTGTGGTCAATTGGGAAGCCTTTAATAAAATTATACACACTTAAAATCACTATAAAACAACCTGGACATGATTGGTTAACTAACATAAGTGGAAGTAAAATTGAGGAATTTCAGTTGGAATTTGTCAAGTGCTCTAGTACTAATTGAAAGAAGTAAAATTTAAAATGTTCAAGATAACTTCACTGTTTATCTTCACTTATATTGTTCATGTACAAGGTATGTTATTTAATGATAACATTGTGTATTGAATGATATATACTGTTGTTTCCCAGGTGTACTAATTAAGCTAAGCAGCAGTAACATAATATGTCCCAATGATAATGCAGTATTTCAGTGCACTAATCCTGTACAACCATCATTATCATGGTTACTTGAGAATGACTTTTCCAGCATAAGGATCCAACTAGCAGGAACAAGTGCACTTAATAGTCAAGGAAGACTAGGATCATCTCAGTTAAATTTCAGCATCACATCGGTCGACAGCTCTTTCATGAGAGGCACTGTCACCATTCAAAGCCCACTCAGTATTAATTCATCTAGGATTACATGTAATGGAGAGACACTAATGCTGTCTGTGTTCAATCCTAGTAAGAAAGTCAAACTGATCTGGTAATAGATTATAATCATTGTTAAAACAAATGCTTTATCGTGTTAGCTATGGCTTAATAATTAGTCAAATAATGTCTAACATAATATTTATGATGTATGACAGCATAAGGTCACTCTAATTTTCAATACCTTAAAAAAGAGCAGCATAGTTAAATGTTTATTTTATTCTTCTCTGGACTATAATGCATTGGTTACAATTTTAAATTACTTTCATTACACAAAGATTATTATTATTATTATTATTATTATTATTATTATTATTATTATTATTATATTATTATTATTATTATTATAATATGCTATTATTATTATTATTATTATTATTATTATTATTATCATTATTATTATTATATACTATTATTATTATTATAATTATTAGCAGTAGTAGTAGTGATATCATTATTATTATAATTATTATTCTTATCAACTTATCATTACTATTATTATTATTTGTTGTTGTTTTTATTATTATACTATATAATTTTTATTATTATTACTATCATAATAATTGTAATAATATTCTCTTTTTTTACGTTTAGATCAATTTATACTGCCCAGACAAATAATACTGTCACCACAAGGCAATAACTTCAACATTTCTTGGAGTCCAGTAGGATTTCAATACTATTTATTTTTTCCTGTCAATGCTGAATGGAAGTTCATAACCACAGGATGGATTTTAATCTCTCTTAATGAAACTGTTGATAATTTGTACCTCTCTTATTGCTCAAATCGTGAATCAGCGAGCTCTGTATTCACATTTGGTAAGTCAAATTAAAAAGTAATCTTTAGATTTAGTTACTCACCTAACATTATAGCATTCTATGTAAAAATAAATTACGTTATTTTTTTAACTTTAATTTTAATGAGTAAGCCTTTTATTTAACGATTTATAAGCCAATAGTATCTGTTCAGTTGCTTAATATATTATGCCCTCAGCCAGCACTTTGACTTTGTAATTGGAATTTATATAACTATTACACCTCATGTATATAATTTTTCCAGAGTGAGCTACTACTTCTAAGTTCATGATTATGCCCTAGCTTTGATATGTTATATCAAAGTATTTATGATTATTGTCAGTAATGGGAATATGGATATTTTTGTGTTGCTTGTTGTAGCTCTTGAATAGATGAGCTTAATACAGCTATATGCTAATTTTTCACCAATGATTATATAAATATTATAGCACTATTTAAAAATTAGTAAAAAAAGTTGTTATATGAAATGAACTTTCTCTTTTCCAGGAAGGTGTCCATTTTTTCAAGAAAATTCCACTTTCTCTGTCATTAAGTATAAAATTAATGTTTCTGATGTATTTGTTGCTGAATTACTGTGCCTGTCTGATCCAACCACTCCCTACGTTATTGAATGTGGAGAGAATGGTCTATGGGAGACAATACCTTGTGTGCCAACATCTACCACTAATTCTATTACTAGTGCAACAAAAGTCATACAACAAACGTCTACTAATTCCATTGATGTAAGTCAGACCACTGCAGCAGCTTCCGCTGAATTAGTAAGGTTGTCAAACAAAGACATGTACATGTTAATATTTTAATTTTTGTAAACTTTTATAGAATTTTTCTGGCATTCGATACTCTGAGACTGAGTTTGCAGTATTATTGTGCGGCATTCTTATTTGTGGACTCCTGATAGGATTATTTATTGGTGTTTTCTGTGGAGTAGTTTGTGCGTTGAAAAGAAATAAATTACTCAATCATGAAACAGAGAGATCTTCTACTCCCAACACTCCAGATACTATCAGTGAGGGTCCCATGTATGAAGTAATTCATCTAACAGAAAATGTTGCTTATACATCCCTGACCAAATATTGACATTATTTTCAATTTTAGTCATTTCATTAATTAATTAGCTCTACTAATAGTGAAAGGCACATGATCATCAATATTTTATCATTATTAAATTTCAAATTACACAAAGTAGTTTTTCACACAATTGCATTGGTGTGATGTTAGTCTCTATTTTCCAAATATTCTGATAAGTTATATTTCAATTAGCTATTCATACAATTTTACTCCAGTGAGGTGCTAAATTATTTTTATTATTAATTTTGTATCATCTTTGATTAATACTTTCATATAATTGCATTATTACTACTCCTCCTTCAATATAAATAATTCTAAATTTTAACTTAAATTACTAGTATGGTATAGTATGGTGTGGTAGAAGTCCAAGAAACTGCGACATTTCGACTGTGACGTCTGAGTTGAACATGTTTTATTTATATAGAAAGTCAAGTTTGGTTGAAACACATGTTTAGTAAGGTCCCTCCCCTCACAACCACTTACTCATCTGTAGAACTATCTTGCTTTCAATTTAACAATCCTACAATACTTGCACTGCTGCTTTCAATTCATGACTAACAATTTTGGTCCTTTCCGAATTCAAGTCTACTACATCATAAAACATAAAGTTTGGGCTTTTACTGATAAATGTTCAGTAACTGATCAAGAAGAAATTTGGCAGCGGGGGAGGGTAATTTTTATTTTTTGTGGCATGAAGATTTATGAATTGTTACGACCAGACCTTCTGGCGGCACATGCCTTACTGACAATGGCTGAACAGCTATGTTATTACTATAATAACTTTCTGGTATTACCTTAATAATGCTTTGTAATATTTTATGGATGGCGTGCATATTTACAAGAATTAATATCCAGTTAATATATCATAAAAAAGATTACAATGAATATCATTATAATTTAGATGGGAGGGTGAGATGGCATTTAGCCCTATCCTATACAGGAATGGTGGTGAAAATATGAAGTTTCCTAAATTTGTGATGACAGGAAATTCTACTTTTTGCCCTACTTTTTACCCTGTTATTCCACTCAATTTAACTGAGTGACTATGCAGGATGGTGAGCAAAATATGTGTTAATGTGGGAGGCCTATTGTCAGCACAATCTTATATCCACACTAGCTAGTAATATTTTTCTATTGATTCATTATATTTAAAATGAGAATAAATTTTCAAACTCCAGGGATAAATGTTTCTCTGAAAATCAACAGCCATTATCTTAAAATAGTACATATTGATTTACTTCTCATGGACTGGAACCTGAAGCAGTATTGGATAAGAAATGTTTTCACATATGGATGATCTAATCACAATAATATTATCTGAAATGAATTCCTAGATGATAGATTAGTCTAAAATCTTAGTTAATATTTTTTACCTTTTGTTTGAACGTGTAAGCCAGTATCCATTATAGTATAATTTTATATGTAATATATAATATAATATTTTCTACCATACCAATGTTTTCTCAAACATTTAAAAGTGGCATTGATACTCAGTATAGTTTATGTACAATGTGTATCAGATGATCTGACTGCAGTACTATTGTAATTTTTGTTATTAAACAATCAAAGCAAATTATTGAGTCAGCTCATTTAAACTTGTCCATATGTTATTCTGACAATGATAAAAAAAAACAGATGCAGTGTTTGAGGAGCAAATAAAAAATATAAGCTTCCAATTATATCCAATAGTTTTATTGTTCTTTCCATCCTGTGTGTACTTTTTGTGGAGACAAAGCAATTCCTGGCTCTTCTGGACAGGATGTAAAGTAGGCTAAACATCCTATTCTGGTGTCAATGATCAGAAGAAAGTGATGATGCTGCCATTTTCTAAAATAGGCAAGAGGATTAATAATTACTATTTTGACATATGAATTGACAATTGGGAAACAATAACACACCTAGAAATGTGTTGTGGAGAATCTCATTGCATAATTTATATGGCCTGTGACTTTAAAATTTGTTTTATGTCAGAGTATCTACAGCCAAATTCCTACAATACAAATAAACAACATGTTAAAGATATAATTGAGACAAATAAAAGAACAACATGACAACAAAAAATGACAGAAAAAGTTACAATTATGACATTATGATCTTATCTTTGCAACAATACAAATAGCTAGTATGCACAAGCAACAGTATTAAAGATTATAAGTTTCAAAATAATAACTAAATAATGCAAACAAATATTGGTATTGTGCTACAAAAATGATAGAGAGGAAGTTCCTAAGTGTGTGTGTTTTGTCTGAGAAACCATTCAATATCAAACCACACACAAATACTTACAATAAACAATTAGTGATCATTGTAGGAGTCAAAAGAGAAACTTAACTTCAATAGTGATTATAGATAATTAATCTGAAACTTTAAAATGAGGGTTACGTAAGGTAAAATACATATTATGACAAAATACAGAATTTCCTGTAGTCATGTATTTAGGAAACCTTTCAGTAAGGGTAGGGCTAAATATTTACTAACAGGACAATTCATAGTATCCATGATTATTGTATTCTTCATACAAGTGTCATTTGTACAGCTCACAACATGTTTCTTAATGTTATTGACTATTTCATGCAATGACACAATTATAATTGTTAACATAATCATTAATAATAATAGAATGATACTGCACAGTACTGTTATCATCAAATACGTTTGATTGGATTCTCCCTACTGAGCCTTCTTCACCAAAGGTGAAGTACATTTCATTTACAGTGCATTGCAAAATATTGCCACATATTGAACAGTGGTAGTAGTAATATGAATTACCAAGCCACAAAGTAGAGCTATAACTTGTTTTAGCTTCAATACAAAGTCGAAATCATTGTAGTTTGTAGCTATCTAACTCACTGCTATTTTAAGTTACATTTGAAGTGCACTATGGAAGGCATGATATACGTTAAAGTTCACAACTATGTAGCTAAGCTTAATTGTTGTGTTTGCCTCTACTCTCATATATCTATGTGATGCTAGGTGTTCTCTGTATGTCCTACTCATCATAGCTATTTTAAATATATTGAATATTTACATGAATAATGTCAATTGATTTTTAAACGCTCAATTTCATTGCATAGTTAGTCTAGAAGCTATGAGTGAACTGATTACAAAAATAGCTATCACAGGCAAGCTAAGTGTAGTAATATCAGTGATTTCCTGTCTTTTTTGGAGTAGTTTTTAGCAAGAAAATGCCCTTGTACGTAAATAAAAAAGGCTTGGCCACAATGCTTCTATTCTCTCTACTATAGCGAACTATGGCTTATTCTAAACCTAAGAGCTTCTTGCAGTATGGTACAATTGGCTAAGTCTATATAGATCTGTAAAAACCTATTCTTGGGACAGCCTTACACATTTTCTTTTTAATTATCAGGTTTCAGATGAATATTTGAGATACCTTTATGCTACTTGGACCCACCTTGCTGTGTTTGAACAAGGAGAGATTTCAAAACCTTCTGTCTTGCTGCATTTAGCTGCATTTTGGAAACTATCAAAAAATTATTACAAAAAAATAATAATAATTATACGCGATTATGAAAGATTTAGGGATGCCTTAGCTTGACAAGACAGCATCATATTATTTTTCTTTCACTGTATCTAGCTTGGTAAAGGGTTTCCCTGAGATTGAATTACTGATCCTGTAACTCTTAACCAAATTGAAGAAATGTTTAATGTACTTCTGTCTGCACCCAACCACTTACCGAAAGCTCACATAGATACTGCATTACTATAACAACAACAAAGACATGTACGGTAACTTTCTGGTGTATAGTGGATAATATTAAAAACATAACAGTGGTGAATGAGTTTGCCATGCTGTGTAAACTCTTGTTTAGACAACTGAGAATACTTCGTGCTCCAAAGCTAATACAGAAAGTGTTTTTTTTTTCTCTCAGGAAAATTCATACATATTAGAGTTCCAGTCTAATTAATGTTGACCTTTTTGTTTACGTCATGTTCACTTGGATATGACACTAAACTATACTATAATTTAATTACGAAATGTGAAGAGGCTATAATATTCTTTAAACTTTAAAAAAATGCTGACAATTATTTCAATCATATTCATGACTAAAATATGCTCACGTTAGGTGTTGTTAACTTTAATTATGAATGTTGCTTGCCCCTGATTTGGATAATTAAAACTGTGAGGGTTTGCAATTCCAATTGAAGGCTTGGAATATTTTCTAGTAAAAATAAAATACTTCTGATATAACATCGTTGTAGTATCAGGAAAAAAATCACAATTATATGTGGATAGAAAAACACTCATCTAAAAACAAATTCTCAACAAAACCTGTCTGAACAGTTTGGCCATGAGTCTTAAGCTAATTTATTTAAACCAGGATCATTATAAGCAACTCACTGGATTTTTAGAAAGTGTGCATGAGTACACAGACATTATTGTATTTGCAAAGATACTCTTATACAGCAGGTTGAGCATGATATGAGTTGACTATGACTCAGTCTATACCATAATAATGATTATTATACACTATACTATCATATGGGGCACAAAGTTGCGTTTTGAACAAACATTGATTATAACTGACTAAATGTGATGATTAAGATAATGCTGCAATTTAGCAAATTTTACCGTTAACTGACTTAAGTTAGATTTAGCCCCTCCAAAAAATATTGTGAGCTGCATACTTACAGCCCTACTATACACTAGCTGGTCTATTACATAATAATCTGAAACCAAATGATAATAATAATAGGCTACTCTATTCAGGTCAATATAGTTTGAGCAATTAAAATAGAACATAATGCACACTGTCTTCATAAGAGAAGAAGCTGAACTAGAGAGACACTCACTGGTATGTATTCAACACGAAACTCCACTTCACTTGTGTTGATATCTAAGGAGTTGCTATAAAAACTGTCAGTTTATTCAGATTTTAATACCATTCATTGGTTAAAATAATATTGACACAGTATCTTCTGACAGTTTATCTTTGTCTATTAGTTATTATTACGTTATGTGTGTGTCTTTGTGTGTAGGTATGTATATGTGTATTTGTATGTGTGTTTGCATATATGTGTGTGTTTTGTGTGTTTGCTTTCCCATGTATGCTTTTAGGGTTGAAATAAGTCAAGGTATAACACTAGGGTAATGAATAGTGTAAACTGAGAGCTGATTACTTTTGCAATTATGGATATAAATTGCTATCTTAAATATTCTAATGGACTTCTGCTTTGGTATAATGAATGGCAATGGCTTACGGTTAACTAGCAGAATAAATTATAGGCACTAATACTTATGCGTGATTTAACAACTTACAGTGTTTTTCTTTTCTTAATAAAACCAACAATTATCTTAATAATGTTATGTTTAATAGTTAAACATTTTAAGATATTTAAATATTATATGATTATGAAACAGAATAAAAATAAACAACTTTATAGTAACAAAAATCATCAAACACTAATGTTCATCACAGCAATAAATACAAACTACATTAGTATAAACATTGCTAAAACACTGAAAATGAGTCTGGTTCAAAAATAATCTGCAGAGAGGACCATCCTGTTGAAAGAAAATGGTTGGTCACATAAAAATCAAATAATTAAAAGGAAGTTTAAAAATCTACATTACGAGTAGTGTATTAAATAGTATGTATATATTAATAATTATCATGTTGTTACTCTAATTACATAGTATTAGCACACAAAGTGCTTGCTTGTCATGAGTTATTTTATCAATACTGTATATTTATACTCCCCCAGTTATTTGCATCATGTTATCAACACCCTTCACTCCTCCAGCTATCACATTACACATTTGCTTTATCAGTTGTATTCCAACTACTGAAGAATATTGAAGTTATTACGTAATAATGATGTAAACTCACTTAAGCAACTGTCCCCAGCTTATAGTATGAGTCACAATATCATAATAACAATCCGTAGAACTACCTATAGTGTAATGGGAGGTTCCAACTTCGTACCAATATTTTTTATGGAAAGAGTAGTCTCACTATGCCCAGATCAAAGAATACATTATGCAGATATCTTAATTGATATTCATTGAAACTCTCTTTTGTCCCATGCATATTTAATTATAAGCTAATTTTAAATACTATATACAACTTTTGTATGCAGAGGTTGATTTAATTTAAAAAAAATATTTTTCACAATTAAAAAAGTTTTTCTACAATCCAGGTTGTCATAATAATAAAATTATTAACTATTTATTATTATAGGAAAAAAGAATGATAAAACACTGAATGTGTGATATTAATTAGCCAGATGGATCGGCACAGAGAACAATTCTGTGTAAAAACAAAAACAGTTGAAAAAATACAAAACATGTTTTAAAGAAATGTTTGTAGGATAATGGCTATCTTATTAATGCATACAATAGAAAATTTTCTTATTCTAGCTGGCAATAATATTATGCTACTTAAAACTTAACGTGAGGTATCGACTTCTAGGCTAAGTCCTTTTAAGGTGTCAACTGAGGGCAAACTATACCTGGTGATATAATAGTCTGGAGGGTACCATACTGTTTATCATATTATGAAGGGTAATTTGCACACAGCATAGGAAGACAGTATCCAGGAAGCTGTAAACGTGTTTCTCACAATTCTTACTGGCTGTGTCTACAACTCAGTTGTATCCTGAAGAGAACTCTGGCAAGAAGTCAAAATGTTGGGTTACATTGTAATTAACATAATATTGGCTGTGATGAAGCAATTGGTTCGTATTTGGAAACAAAAATAATATAGTTATTATAATATTGTTACTATTCCCATTATTATATTATAGTAACATGTAACATGAATGTTCCATTAACATATCGTCACCATTATGTGAGTACTCCTACAGTTATTTGTATCCCTTTACCACCTCTAATTCTGCATTATTTATTTTTGTTTATAACCTGCTAAATCCCAGAAATAGAGACTCCTGAAGTCAAAATGCTCTGGTATTTTAACAAAAATTACTAATCTATGTCAATAGTTTAAAAAAAGTGTATATGATCTAATTAATCTACATAGTAAAAATATGTATGTAATAGTTTATACCAGGAAAGTAGTGAGTTAATTGACTGATAAGTGCAGGTACCAAGCAAAAATGAAACTGGGAAAGCTGAATGAAATGTACTACTTACACAAAGGACTTGTCAGAACAATGCTTTCTTTGGTTGTTTACGTAAATATACATGTGTGTATACATAATAGCAACTAAAAAAGATTGATATAATAACTGATGAGTCAACTTCACTGGATGTTACATTAACATAATAGTGATCACTGAAGACGACTCATCGGAGTTGAACTATACAATAATACTAATAAATTTGTTTTAGTAATTATAATATAGCATATCTCATTTAAACACAGTGTTATACATTTTAGTATCTGCACCATTCTATATTGTGTAACCAAATACATCAACTAAACAACTTACGTCTAATAATTGACGTACCAAAATAATAGTAGTATTATTGTAAATATTATAACTATAACCAAAATGGTGAATACTGCAATAATTGATCCCACAATTGCTGCAATTTTGGTAGATGAAGTTGTCTCACTAGGGTCTGATCAAACAACACAAATGCAGAATTACATAATTTACTAACATTTGTAACTTTAGTGTCCGAAGATACTGGTATCAAGTTTAAAAAGGCATGCTTTTAGGAGAGCGAAAAGAATCCTAAAATGCCGTGTTATTAGGAGAAAAGCCACGACAACAAGCTGGCTAATAAACACTCCAATTCAAATTTATACTGTTAAGGGCTACAGTCTCACTCTCAACTCACCAAAATACACTTTTTTCAAAGATTCTTTCTATCTGTTGAATTTTTTTTACTAAACTAATTTATAAATTCACAATTTTTTTCACATCCTTCTTTTACTCATTAGATTAAAAGAAAAGAATACATCTAATCAGTAATTTTAGCTTTAATAATAATGGTATTACTTCTATCCTCAGCCGCAGTAGTGGTTTGCTTACTTGGTTTTAATATTAAGACATTTCTAAATACCATTGGCTATTGACAACCAACAAGTGTCACTTTAGCAGACCAAAAAATGAAGTTTTGAAAATATGTCTCATAAAGGGTCTTCAATGCCATAGTAACCGGTTGCACCAACTATTAATGACTTGAAAAACAAGCATTTTTGTAAGAATTCTCTCACAATTATGACCATAAAGTTAAAGTAAGACTTGTTAACGTATCCGAAGAAACAGGGATCAAACCTAAAAAACCGTGTTTTTAGGAGAAAAAAAGGAATACACGCATAAGTTTGAGAGGCATACGTACCATCCATACTTACATAAAACATATACTAGATTTTGCATTATCCACCACTAACAGTATCTTGCCCTCTCTAATTAGCTTAGTTCATGTAAAATACCATAATAGTTGTCGACCATTAATTTTATCAAACAAATACAAAATTACTCTTAAATAATTAATGGTGAATTCTGTAGTATAAAACTTAAGCCATTCTGACTAACTCAATTACCAGGAACTATTGAACAAGCTCTCAGCTACAAAAAAAAGGCCAGTGTTAATTTTGTAATTCAGTGAACAAATATATAGTTACTACTTACTTGAGTTTTGCTAACTTCTGTAGTATCAAATTTGAGCTATTTTAGCTATCTGGTACCACTACTCAAGAAAATGAGGTAAGAAAGTAATTTTGTATTTGACGGCTAAAGTTAATGTCTTCTGTTTTTGTAGCTGAGAGCAAGTTGTCAAGAATTACCAGTAATTCAGATAGCCAAAATGCTTTGTAGCTATTCTGACTATCTCAATAAATATCATCAATCTTGACAACAAGTTCAAGAAGCCGCTCATTATTATTTTACAAAGTGCTTAATGCTGGCTTTCTGCGTGATCAATTGAACCATGTCTCATGACTAAATGCGGGCGTATTTTGAGAGGGAACCTGTGCTTTTTTTGTATCCCATGGACTTTGTACTGAGTTTTGGAATAGCACTTTCTCTCTAATTATCTGCTTGGGCACAAGCTTTACTGGTGCAAACCCTGTCAAGAGTCCATTTACAATCATAACAAAATCCGTAAACTGTCTTGGTAATTATGAGTTACAAAAAAATTATATAGGCTGTAGAGATTTACAAACTAGTTATCAACATATTATACACACTAATTTACGATTTTGTTATGGTTGTCAATGGACACTTTTCAGGCAGTGATTATACATTAGACTATTAAATAAAATACAAATGAACAATAATAATGATAACAAACATATTATAAATATAGTGTATTTATATGAACATTGTATATACAAACACTAGTATCTTTGGCTTGGCATTATGCCCTAAACTTGAATACATTGTTATGACTTAGTCTGAAGATGCATAATAGAGGCCCACACTATTTAGAAATCAGTTACATTACAAAACGAAAGACAACTTTTATCTGTTTTATGCTTGTACAATGAGGATATTATGCTTTGAAGTTACATTCTATCATTTCACATCCTAAATATGTAGTACTCTTAGAATGTGATTTGATTAATAACTGTAGTTGTGATGATGGTGGCTATGTCAGCTCTAGCTGAGATTTTATTTGAAGAATTTGTAGTAGCAGCTGCATGAAAACAAACAATGTAATTCATTAGAATGAAGCCTTGTTGTAATCTAAAGATTATAGCTAAAACAAACTTACTTGTTGACTTTCCACTTGCTATAGTTGAATGTGTGGTTTTTATAGTGAGCTCAGTTCCAGTACTTGTTTCTCCCATCATAGGAGTCCACATAGGCACTAAAATATCTACGGTGGAATTTAAACTGGCATTGATGAAATTTAAACTGGCATTGAATCCTTCTACACTGTTAATTATAGCAACTGATACCAAAGGAAAATTTTTAATTGGAGCCATTTTAATTATTAGGTAATTTAGAGTGCCAATTTGGAGTGTATCAGGTGGAATATGTTTTCCAATTGTATCTTGTTCGGATATTCCGTGTGTTTGAGGAGCTATCCCTTTAATTTTCCAGTTCATCGATTTGCCTCTTGTAATGCCGATGAGAATAGTTGTGGTTTGATTAGTTCCATCTTGTAAAATGTGTCCTAAGGGTAGTGACTGAATAGACAGAGTATTATTTCCATCAACTTTAAATTGACCACGAGTAAACTGATGTGAGCCCTCAGTGTTGACAGTATCTAAATCAGTTCCATTAGAGCAGTGAACTGTAAGGTTTGTTGAATTAGGGCATAAAACTATCATGACTGATGTCATTGAATATTGAGTATTCTGATAGACTGATGAAATCAGTGAAGTAATGACATTACAGTCTAACAATGTGGTGGTATTAACAGCCCCAACTTGATTGTTGCGAAAGTTGTATAAATCCTTGTCATTACTTTGCCAAATAAGTTTTGTTCCAATTACATTGCAGTTAAATACATAAATGTGTGATGATTCATCCCAAGTCACTGCATTATATACATAATTTATGCTTGGGGTGGCAGTTACTAAGTCTGGGAGGCCCAAGATGCAGCACAAACTATGTGAAATACATATAAAAATACCATTGCATTATTATTTTCATAATCATACCTATTATAATTTTTATCAATTATTGAATGATGTTTATAAAAACAAAATTATGTCCTAAAATTTGTAATTTTTTCATATTACTGACTGATGAGTAAATAAGAAGAATTACATTATATTTCACTTGTATGAGTACCCATTAAACATAATCATGACACAGTTGTAGCTATAGCTAAAATCATAGGTTACTTATTTAAAGTTACATAAGCAAAGTGCAGTGATGGGGGTCTCCTCTCTCTCCAATTATTGCCAATTATATCTTCATGGTGTACTTTGAAATCACGATCACTATACCAAGTGAGCTTATATAATAATAGCTTATACCCAGTAGTTTCTTCCTTTCAAATATCATTAATTTAGGTGTGACTAACTATTGAGACAATTATTAGGCTTTAAATTGGGGTGTCCAGGCAGGCCTCCTATTTAACAACAAAACTAAGTTATCTAAACACCCTATTTTTAACAGTGTATTGTTATTGGGAGCGAGCAAGCGAGCAAGACACTATCTGGGGTAACTCAATTAAAAATGTTTATATTATATGAGGGGACGTGCGCATGTCATTTTGTACTTGACCCTTAAGTATTTTTGCTCGGTGTTAGACACCGTCCCAAACTTCACTAAACAGAATCCTCCTGTTTCTCGATCATTACCCGTATCATCCCAGAAATTGAATTGTTTACCGCTTTAAGTTCTTTTAAAACTCAAAAACTAGCCAGAGTTCTGTTTCTGTTCGAATTAGTGGAGGCGGTAAGTTAATGCGCTATTTGTCGCAGTTATAAGCCCTACTCAACAGGACTATTACTTTTATAGAGGTTATTCAGGAAGTAACATAAATTATTTACAAACGGTACGAGTGGCCATTTTTTTGAGTGGCAGATATGCTGAGTGTGAGTGACGAGTTGTGAGCGACTATAGAGAGAGTTCTTGCGCTGTTGGATGCTCTTGAGCTGGTTCAAGAAAGGGTCTGGGGTGAAGTTTTATGAGTTATCTGAGAATAAAGAGGGAGATAACACTGGATAACTGCTGTGGTTAGGAAGGATTGGGAACCATGACCACTTCACATCTGGTAGCAAAAGCAATGGCCCCTTGTGCTTAGACTGTGTTCCCTCATTATTGGCTCACATTTCAACCCCACTAGGGAGAAATGGTGATTAAAGATTTGGGATGATTTAACAGATGTTCAGAGACTAAGAAGACTGAGCTTGCTCTTTAGTGTAAACTTCCACATTTTTCACTAAGGCTGATGAAGTCTATGTTTGTTCACATTTTTGTAACAAGTTGTAGGATAAATTCATGTTTTCCATATCAAAAAGATAAACCAGTGTTTCCAAGAAGGATTTGTTTGTAATGCAGAGGCTTATAGGGGTCAGAGTAGCCTGCATGCTTTCCAGATACACCAGTGAAGCTTTCATAAAACTTTTTAAAGCGCACCACTAGTAATTTTATTGTGTCGTCATAGGTGATATTGGAAAATATTGCCTGAAGCCACATCCTGTTGACTTGAACGCATTTCATATATGGCAACAAATATATTAGTCCATAATATAATAGCATATATCCGATTATTAATTGTTCACTATTATATTAACATCTCACTCGCTTCGCTCGCTCTGATAATAAACACCACGTAAGATCAACTGTGTAAACCCCGGAAGGGTCTTGATCGTTTCCCTCGCTAGCCAATAAAATATCCCCAATTTTCGATTGTTTATTCCTAATAGTATCTGTCGACACTTTTACTTAGTTTTATAGCTAAACTAATAGCGTAAGCTGTAAGGAAAAAATGGTGAATGAGAAATAAATCAGTTAGCAAACATATTATAGCTAAACTGTCTTATTCTACAGAAAATTACCTTAACATGACGGTCACTTGTTTCACTGACATTTACTTTGTTTCTTCCGCCGAATAATGTAATTATAGTCTGTCCAAGTTGAGTTGTCACGGCAGCAGAACAGAGCGTGGTAAATTAATAAAGTTCTCACTACGAAATTTAGTCATGAAAACAGGTATTACAGGCGAGATCTCGCCCGTGTGGGTGTGGCCAGTGCAGGAAGGGCAATTACAAAGGTGCCCATTAATGCTGTAACTTTATTAACCTGATACACAAGAATATCTATCATAATTATATAGGACTGTGGGGGTCAATAAATAAATACCCCATGTTTCTACACTTGCAACTTAACACTAATAAAGGTACAAGCAGGGGTTAATTTAGGAGTTAATATTGAGCAACTTAAGAAGAATTTGAGCTTGCCTGTTAATTATTGAGCCATACCTTGTGACTAAATTTGGTGCTGTAGAGTGGGAATGTTACATCTTCTATTAGACTTTCATTATTGACTTTTGAAAAAAGTAGCACTTTCCCTAGGGTTTTGGAGTATACTAAGGAAAAATTTTTTAACTGCTACTGCATGATCTTTCTATTGGTCTAAATTCCAATGTGTAGCTGCTAGCAATCAGTTATTCTTTTTTTTTTCTGGCCCACTCAACTTTGGCAGAATATTTATATTACTGGAAAATCTAAGGAGAATCAAGTCATAAAACATGACACACACACAATATCTTTCAAAACTGTCAATTATATTGCAGTATGTGAAAATCTG
>WLWD01003880.1_pt1 | contig 67580 bp, 43 predicted proteins | sample 6712731 | NCBI WGS metagenome assembly WLWD01 (sample SAMN12718690, study PRJNA576275) | sponge metagenome | isolation source: marine sponge | host: Mycale hentscheli | place: New Zealand: South Island, Marlborough, Capsize Point | collected 2014-11-01 | reverse complement strand
CCCGACTGAATTATCGCAACAACAGCCATGTTGTCACATCTTACTCTTACTGTGAACCCCTTCCACCGAGGGCCCCACACTGCTGCAGCTACCACAATGGGCAGCATCGCATTTGGCATTATGCTCCAATCATTGACCCCCTTCAAGGACTCCCAGTCCAGCTGAAACCAACTTGTTTCCCACGCTGCACCACACCCCCATGAGCCAAAGGCATCAGACACAAGCTCCACCTATGACTGCTCAGCCACCACCATCGACCTCATTATGGATACTCCATTCCACTGCAGTCCGAACTGCCACCACCACTCGAGGTCTGCTCTGGCTGACACATTCAGTCGTACCTGCCTGTCCAACTACTTCACTGTCGTGCTGAGGTCCAGCAACCTTCTCAGAAAGACCTGCCTGCCCTCACAGCTCTGCAGGCATGACTCAAATGGCCGATGATCGACAAAAGATCTCTTTTCTGACACGACTTCATGCCCCTCCACTTGAGCAGTTTCTTCCTGAGGTCTCTCAGGCTCTCCTCTGGCAACCATGAACAAAATTGTTATAATCCCTTTAGCTGGCTCGAAAAGAAACTTAAGGTGCAGGGTTGAATCCAAACTAGTCCTCAATAAACAATTATACACCGGTGTGAACTATTTCAATAGATATACTGAATATAACATCAATTAAAATGTGTGGTGTTTGTGTTACAGTCCCTTTGCTAGATAGCCAACTGGTACTGATATAATAATAACAATTGAATCTTGTGTGTAATGTACTAGTGAATGTAATAAGATTATGATAATGATCCCTTTAATGGTGTAGGGATATGCCTTGAAAGTTTACATTAATAAAGCCATCATCGCTAGAGATCCATTTAAATTTGTTCAACTTCATTAATTAATTACTCAATTACATTTGTGATCATTTTTGAATAATGCACAGTTACTTTCCTGCAAAAGCTGTTAAACAATTCCATGTACTTTCTATTGGATAAGATTAGTAAAAGACATATTACTGATCCAACTTCCTGTGTCTGGTCCTAATGGTGCGTATTGCAGATATTACGGTCTCTGTGTCACTAGCTATCTTTTTGGACTCAGCAAAAATAAATTTAGGAAGCTGAAAAAAAAAACAGGTACGGATAAATTGGTAAAAGCAGAAGTAAGTTTAACACAGCCTAGCAACCACGGCCTATTCCGTGGGTTCTCATGCTCAAAGAGTGTGACCCACGTTTTTTTATGTAATACAGAACTAATCCTTTTTTTATCTGTGAATGCAAATCTGGTCTAAGGAGAAGCAAAGCAAAATGTAAAAAAATCTTAGTTTTCACAGGGGAATCGAACTCAAGACCCCTGGCTAAGCTACCAGTGTAGTTCAGTGGCTAGAGCACTAATGACTAAATTAGGGGTCCTGGGTTTGATTCCCCTGCACAACTAAGTTAATTTTTCACTTTTTGGCCTTTTCGTCTCTTTAGAACCCTTTAAGTGAGAAAGTTACAATCTTGTTTTATTATTATATTATTTTTTATTGTCATAGAACATTGTCCTGTGCCATTATTATATCATAACAATAATAATGAGCAACCTGTTGTTTTTGCTGGTAGCTCATTTATTATCACTTGCCAAACAGAAGTTCCATATTATAATATTAAGTGGTATCTAAATGGTAAAGAATATATAAATGGAAGTGACACAAACATATTAATAAGAAGATTAACGAACACTTTTTCAGCCCTACGATTTAATATGGCTTCTACAAGTATGAATGAAACAAGCATTATATGCTCTGTGGATTATGACATGATATGTACAGTGAATTCTTCAGAAGTTGTATTTCTTGTACAAGGTAAAGTTTAAAACTTAAGATAGTGGCATCATACAATAGTTAACATTATTTTGTTTTACTAGGAGGCATAATCTTATCAACTGTTTACTAATATATTCAGTATTTAGATACTGGGTGAACTATATTATGACTGGCCAAAGGGTTTATAACATAGGTAGTGATTATCAACTTTAGCTTACTACAACCATTCAATTAATATTTTTTTCAGTATATTCATTATAAGAATGGCTTTGAGCTTGCTGAGCTATGTAAGATTATATCCAATAGGATATATGGATATAATTTACGAAGATGTGATAACAGTATGGCTTCACTTGACAGTTTAGTTCAAAAATTTCAAATTTCTATACTACACATAATCTGGCATTAATAATAAATAATAGTGATAGAGTGTGTGTTCTTATGCTTTAGAATTGTCATATTACACTACTTCAACCTCAAACAACTATACTATTAGACTGTACTTGGGGAGGGAAACCCAATAGAAAATTTTGGTATATTCAATGCAAGAATTAGCTACTGTTTTATTTCTCCAAAATCACACAACTGAAATAGTTGTAACAATTTATGGGATTCATATATCCTAGTTGTATTTATAATGAAGCAATTGTAAGCTATTTGTAAACTATATGCTATTTAGATAAGAGTAACGACGTTTATACGACCAGGGACAGTTCATGCACAGATACAATTATAGTTTGAACCATTTTTCAAACAGGAAGCTTTTAATTGCATTCATAACCTTTGGTATATAATCTGCAGTAGGTATATTTTATAATAAGAATAGATTCTATAGTTATACTAAAAACACATCAAACATAAAAATGCAGCTAAAATTTTCTTTCTTTACGGAACTTCAACAAATACAAACTATTGTACATAATATTTTTGATGCAATTAAAAGTTTGTAATTCTAGTACATTCAATATAACCACTAATAATCTTAGCATATATCTGGTACATCAAATATATAATTTCCATTAGCACAATTTAGCTTGAGAGATGTGAACTCAAATATTATCTTATTAACAGTCACTCATTGAATATTGAATAACCAGCAAGGAGCAAAGAGTGACTAAAATAAATAAATGTTATGAAAAATGCGCAAACACTTAAGTTGGTCGATTGCAAATCGTTCATAATATTAATTGAGTCCTTGTTCAAGTACAGTACGTGGTTCTTTAAAAGATGGTCCAACAGTTCCCCGTCAAGATCCGTGGCGTCACATGAGGGACATTATTTTGATCCTCGACCATGAGACTGCTAAAGATCCTACTCAGTGCCTGCAGCCCTTTAATGTGCTTCACCCCCAAGTCACGCGCTTGCGCAATCTTTCTATATCACCCAACTAACTTCCGGTAATTTATCAGTCTAACTCAATGAATGAATTTGATGAAAGTGAATTGTGATTGAGAGTGAGGGCTAGCTAGTGATAGCTAGTCTGGGGTGGACTCTGGTCCTTCGAGAGAGTGATTAATTTCCATTGGGTTGCCTTTCAAACAGCTCCGCTGCATGGTCCTTCGAGCCGGATACGGCAACATTGATGGTGAGAGGGACCAGCGACCAACTTGCTTCTTGTCTTAGCTATCGGTAGGGGCGGCTGGCAAACTGTCAGCACTTAGCTAGCTTCCTGTCTGACTACAATCAAGTCCGAATTGAATCTTCTAGCAACTTCGACACTACCGCATTCGACATTCTTTGAGTACGACAACCCATTGCATCAACCTAACTGGTGCTGGGCACTCATCTACTCCTTCTACAAGTCAGTAGTTGGACCAACAAACTCGCAAGATAGGCCTCTAACACTGGAAATATTCCAAAAGAGCCGCCGTATTGCTTCTCGGTGAGGATCGTCAACCTCTTCATTTTTTTTTCCCCGTGGCATTCAACTTTAGCGCGGGAATTCTTGTGGTTGACACCTCAGTTTGAAGACTTGTTAGCACCTTGGACTCGGGCTTCTACATCAACGGAAGCTTATCATTGTCAATTGCTTCTGAAACAAGACATTAGGAGGCAAGGTCATTATGTCTGCCCTTTCCAGAGCCAAGAGCAGAAGAGCTGCAGTGCGAGGAAAGATGACAAAACTCATCCGGAACGCAGAGAAAGTCCTCTCAGTCGAATTGAGTGCTCTAATCACAGAAGAACTAAGGCTAGCACTGCAAGCCATGAAAGATGTTCTAGACGAGCATCAGGAAGCAAACACAGCTGTTCTGGAGGCCATGGCAGATGAAGGCGCCACCGAGGATCAAGTGTTGGCTGAGACTGACAACAGTTCTGATGTAGAGACCAAAGTAGAAGATTGCATCAGAAAGATACGCTGTTCAGTAGCCCAAAACCAACTCTACTTGGACTACCAAACGGTAGTGTCATCATCAGACAGCTGGATGGAACACTCCCATCCTACAGCAGCGAACTTTAGCAAAGATGGTCGCCTTATGGTCCAGCAGCTGGAGAAACTTATGAGTCGACTAGAGCCATACAAGACGAATCCAACGTTTCAACCCTTGCATTCCAAAGTCAGGGACAGTCTGGGGAAGATTCCTGCAACCATCTTTAAGACGCCTACAGCAACAGCAGCTGCAACACCAGCTTCCACTACTGCCAAGAAACTACCTCCACCATACCAGGTGAAGACACCCACATTTTCCGGGAAACTGAAGGAGTTTCAACCATTCTCTGACAGGTTCCAGGAGATCATGGAGACACATAAGGGGCACTATACTCATGCAGACAAGTGCTGTATCCTTGCTGATGCCATGTTGGACAGAGATGCCAAGAAGCTGGTTAACGATCACGCAGCTGAAGGGTACGATGCCGCCTTCAAGCAACTGAAGGATCGATGTGGCCGTTCATCTGTCATTTTTCCACAGTTAGTGGAGGAGCTGCTCTCCCGAAACAGATATGACTATTCTCAGGAGAGTATGCTACTAGCTTTAGACCGAACACAGAGGCTCCTGACAGCAATGGAGAAGATCGGAGGGAAAGATATTGAGGCTTTGGCAGTAGCCCTTGTCATCCGTGACTGCGACGACGAGGTCAGAAAGGAATGGGCTAAACATCTGGGCCCTACTGACAAGATCCCTGTCCTGGACGACTTCGTCAAGTTTGCCTCTCCATTATCACACAATTTGCCACGCAAGAACAAGTCACTGAATGGTGCAGCTGTGTCCCTTTCAAGCCAGCAACTACTGGTGCCAAAGTCAAGACGGAGGAACCGGCAGCAGCTACAGCCACTTCAGCTACCAAGCCAACCTGCATTGTTTGTAAGGGGCCAAGCCACTCCCTTATGAAGTGCAGTACGTTTAAGGGTGCCACCTTTAATCAACGGTGGAACTATATCGGACAACTAAAGATATGTGCAAACTTCCTTCACCCTAGTCATACTGTTGGCAGCTGTACATCTTCCTTCTCTTGTAAGTCATGTAAGGCCAAACATCACACCTTACTACATAAGGAGGATGACACCAGTAAGAACAAGACTTCAGCCAGCACATCAACCACAGTAAATATGATGACCAGCTCAGCTGATCCAACAGCAGACGTCACTGATACCACAAATGATGGATCCTTGAGGAGTGGCTTCATCTTCACTGTCTTAGCCATGGTGATCAATGGAAACAGAGCCATGACAGTTCGGGCAGCACTTGACTCATGTTCGACACACTCTGTTATCACCGAAAGCTGCAACGTTTTCCCCTGGATATGGTGATGCAAGGCACAGTGTCAGAGAAAGGTGCTCTAGCCCAAAGCAGGATCAAACATGGCAGCAAACTAATCATACGATCGGTGCAGCCATCTGACGAAACCATACAACTGAACCTAGCCATTACCTCCACACTTCCATCTACAGCCACGCCCACTGACAAAGCAGCAGTGATAACAACCCTGTACTGCAAGGCTTACAACTGGCTGATGGAGAATTTGGAGGAGCCATAGATATGGTGATTGGAACATATGACCTACCTTTGTTCCTTCGGAACGAGCCCATTTGTACCGGCAAAGAGACCAGACTGACTGCCATGTCTACCATCTTTGGTTGGGCAGTCTATGGAGCGGGCAGCTGCCAGAGTAATGGCACCACTATGTTGGCCAACTTAGAGGATAGCCAGCTTGGTGAAGCACTTACCAAGCTCTGGGAGATTGACCGAGTCCCGGAAGCCTCTGTAATGACAGCAGAAGAAGCCTCTGCAAATCAAGCAATTCGAGGAGAAACTGGCCGTCGATGCCACTGATGGGAGATACATCTCTGGACTTCCTTGGGTGTCCAATCCTCCTCCTCTAGGCCAGACGAGACGTATGGCCATCAGCCGCCTCTTGTCCAATGAGAGGAAGATGTTAAGGTGTGGCAAGTTGGACGACTTCAAGTCGGAAGTCCTCCTTTACCGAGAACTTGACCATGCTGAGACAATACCAGATGACGAGATAGACAATCTTGGTTATTATATGCCTGTACACGGTGTGATCAAGGAGTCCTCCACAACTACTAAGACCAGACCGGTTTGTGACTGTTCGGCCAAATCATCAACAGGCTATTCAGTCAATGACTGTCTACTGCCAGGGCCAAACTTATACCCTGCAATCTCGGACATCTTGCTGGTGTTCCGCCTGCACAACATTGCATTCTCTGTGGACATCAGCAAGATGTTCCGAGAAATCAATCTACTCAAGCAAGAACGAGACTTTCATCGGTTCCTGGCTCGGGATGCCTCTGGAAAGATACTTGAGATGAGGATGACAAGGGTGACCTTTGGAGCCAGACCATCTCACATTTATAGCCACTGCTGTTCGCAGACACCATGCTGACAAATTCAAACAAGACTACCCTCAAGCCAGTCAGTGCATCAATCACGCATTCTACGTCGACGACCTCCTAACCGGTACAGAGACAGTAGAAGAGGCAGCTGCTTTGTTCAGCGAAGTCTGTCAGCTGCTACTCAAATGTGGCATGGTACTGAGGAAACTGAGAACGAATTCTCCGGAGCTGAGATCTTCAGTTCCAGATCATCTGATAGAAATGGCTGATCTTGAGATTACATCACAGGATCAACCCCTCAAGACTCTAGGCATTCATTCACTGGAACGTCCAGTCTGATTGCCTCCACATCTCTGCTCCCACAGTTCCAGCTACCAATCGAGTAACAAAACGTTGGATTGCCTCCTGGGGAGCTAAACTTTACGACCTGTTGGGCTTGTTCTCACCTGTTGCCATCATCCCTAAGTTACTACTGCAGGAGCTGTGAGTAACAATATGCAGATGGGACGATCAAGTACCTGAAAGCATTCTGAACAGATGGTTGCCATGGTCTGAAGAACTACCAGCAGTCAACAACTTTCCTATCAATCGTCAATACTTCCATGATGAAAGTGAAACAGCAACTATGTCACTACATGGGTTTTCAGACGCCAGCAACTAGGCCATGGGCGCAGCAGTTTACATCAGGTGCAGGCTCAAGTATGGCACTATCAAGACAACACTGGTTCTAGCAAGTGTCAAAGTGTGTCCAGTGAAACGGAAGTCGATTCCAAAGCTGGAGTTAGAGGCAGCTGTCCTACTAACCAAGCTGTTGGTTTACACAGCCAAAACTTTCAAGATCAAACTGGAAGACACTCAGCCTTGGACAGACTCCAAGATTGTGTTGGCCTCGTTACAGAATATGCCATGTCGAATGGAGACCTACGTAGCAAACAGGACAGCATTCATCTTGGAGCAGTTACCACATGCCGTCTGGAAACATGTGCCCACCAGCTGCAATCCAGCTGACATTGCCAGCTGTGGTTCTTGCCAGCCGTGGTTCTACAGTCTCTGCCTTAACCATATCTGATCTATGGTGGAAAGGGCCACAATGGTTGGCACTACCTGAGTCAGCATGGCCAGTCACCAAGATTAAACCACTGTCGAAACTACCACATCAAGAAACAGCTGCCACTCTCCTAGCAGTTTCCACACCACAACCTACCTGGGAGTTGTATAAGAAGTATTCCAGCTATGCCCACCTCGTCCGAGTGTTGTCATGGATACGGAGGTTTATCAACGGGTGCAGGAAGAAACTTACCATGGAGTGTGATGACAAACTTACCTATCAGGAACTAGCAGCATCCAGACATTTCCTGATTACTGTACAACAGCACCAACAGTTTCCTGAAGTATTCGAGAGCCTGGGGAAGAAGAGAAACTTACCTGACAAGCATCCACGCCAGCCTGTCTGTCACCATAGCTGACAACGCCATTGTGGTGATGGGCAGGGTCAGGCAACAGGAAACAAGTCAACCCAAGAAGATGTGGCCCCTGTCAATCAAGTGCCAATTGATGCAGCTGCTAATAAAGACAGAACACATCAGGCAGCTGCAGGCTTGAGATCCTTTCTTAAGAAAATCTCCAAAGGATGCCCACAATGCAGAAGAGCAAATTCCAATACTATGACACAACAGATGGGATTACAACCTACAGCAAGAACAGCACCAGATATCACAGCGTTCACACATGTTGGAATTGATTTTGCTGGGCCCTTCACCCTCAAAGAAGGATCCACAAGGAAACCAGTTCACCACAAAAGTTATGCCTGTCTATTCGTTTGCCTCAAGACTAGGGCAATGCATATTGCAGTAACAAGAACTCTGGAGACTGAAGAGTTTATGGTAAAATTCAGAAAGTTTTGCAATCAACGTGGAGTACCTGGAAATGTCTATACAGACAACGGGTCTAACTTCGTTGGAGCTAAAAACGAGCTTTCAGAAATCAGGAAGTTGCTCCACAGCTGCAAAGAACCAGCAGCAAGGATGATGGCCGAACAAGACATACAGTGGCACTTCATCCCAGCCCGGGCACCCCACTTTGGTGGTCTGTGGGAAGCTGGTGTCCGGGCCATGAAGGTTCAGCTTAAGAAGATTGCCTCACCCTACCCTCTCAGACAGGATGAACTTGAGAATCTAATGTCAGAGGTTGAATCAATATTAAACAGTCGACCATTAGCCACACTGGATGCACCTGAAGAAGATGATGGCCTAGTGCTGACGCCAGGCCACTTCCTGATTGGAAGAAACCTCAAAATGCCACCAACAAGGCCAGCAAATAACATCAAAATTGGTAATCTCCGCAGATGGCAACTCGTCAAAAGGCTCCAACAAGAGTTCTGGAGAGCATGGAAGGGGTGTTATCTATCGGCCATGGAAGCCAGGACAAAGTGGAGAAGACAGCAACCAAATGCCAAGGTTGGTGATCTAGTTTATGTAAAGGACTCCACACTTGCTCACGTCAGATGGCCTTTGGCACGGATAACCGCAGTCTATCCTGGCGCTGACAATCTAGTTCGAGCAGTCGACATTACCTGCCGAGGGAAGACATACCGGAGGGACATCCACCTGGTCAAGCTCCACCTGGAGGAAGCAGAGGAGACAGAAGAGAATGAACAAGATATCACCTCGAGCCCCGCCCCCCAGTATGTTCAGGATTGAGTGCACCTGAACAACCGCTTGTCATTTGTCAGTAAACATTCCAGTCATTAGCTATAAACATAAACATTACTCATGCATAAAACATTATTCACGCGCTTGCGCAATCTTTCTTTATCACCCAACTACTTCCGGTAATTTATCAGTCTACCTCAATGAATGAATTTGATGAAAGTGAATTGTGATTGAGAGTGAGGGCTAGCTAGTGATACTTAGTCTGGGGTGGACTCTGGTCCTTCGAGAGAGTGACTAATTTCCATTGGGCTGCCTTACAAACAGCTCAGCTGCAGAAGTGATATGGCATTTTCCCTAAGCAATGCTTATTTGCCCTCTTTTAAGCCACACCCCCTCAATTGTTAGGCCACACCTACTTTAATCGGAATTTACAACAATAATGTCTCACCATTTGTAATATGCATTATTGCCACAGGATACGAGCTATAGCTTGCATAAAAAAACACAATAGAGAGTACAGCAGTGGTTGTGCTGGATCAAAACATGAATATATCACATTTAGGGCAATACACACTAACTTTGGTGTCCTTCCTTTTATTGTTCACATTTTTAGTGTTTGAGCATACAATACATCTTTCTCATACTTTTGTGATGGTACGGAAAATGTTTCCAAAGAAAGACACCAAAACTACAGTAATTAGTTATTAGTACTGTTTGTGTATACAGATGACAATGCTCAATAATTTAAGAATGCTCATGATTCACTCACTCAGTTTATTTCATTATAAGAATAGATTCTATAGTTATACTAAAAACACATCAAACATAATAATGCAGCTAAAATTTTCTTTCTTTACTAATATTTTTGATGCAATTAAAAGTTTGTAATTCTAGTACATCCAATATAACCACTAATAATCTTAGCATATATCTGGTACATCAGATATAAAATTTCCATTAGCACAATTTAGCTTGAGAGATGTGAACTCAAATATTATCAATAGTCCCTTCTATTAAACTCATGATACTGAATCATGAACAATAATTGTGCCAGCCTGAATAATAGCAGCATACTATGACAGATTATTTTCGTACCATATATTCTCCCATGTAAAAGTAGTTTCTGCAATTGCCTTAAGACAATTTATAAATGATAAAAGGAATATTTTCTCTTTTTAACAGCCAATATTTTTAATTACAACTTAATGTGACGTTTGGACTTCTTGCCGAAGTCCTCTTCGGAAAGAAGTCGAAAGGTTATAATTATTTCAGCCGCTAATGACTGAATAATTTATAAATGGTTCTCACCACTTTAAAAATAGGCTGGATCAGCAAACTTACTGCATTAATATTTCTTTCAAATTGTTAGAAAAATTATGTTTTACAATTTGAATACGCAGCATAAGTTTTACTAAACTATATAAAAATTTGTATTATCAGGTGTTTTATCATCAGTGACCAATTTGACAGCAAAACCAGATTTTAATTGTTCATCAGGATCTTTATCAGTCCTCTGGAGTGAACCTTTTTCATTAAGAGTGCCATTGGCAAGTGATATAACATATAATTTGCTCATAAAGTACAGTGGAACTTCAACAGAAATAAATGGAATCACTTCGTCCAATTATTGCTACATATTTAATGAATTTAATCGTAATCAATTTAATTGTGAAAATTTTGCGATCATAGTAATTCCTATAAATAACCTTGGAGAAGGAAATTTGAGATCAATTAATGTAACTAAAATTAATCAAGGTGAGAAGTACAAATTTACTCACACGAACTAGATTATAATTTTCAACTTATATTAAAAAAAATCTGTTTTTTCTTAGAACTTGAGAGTTAGTCTTAGCTTAGATGATGGCATTCAATAAGCTATTCTATTAACTATACATATAATATCAAGGAAAGCTTGTGGTTTGGAAAAAGTAATGATCATCTGTATAATAATGTACTGGTAGTTCCCCATGATGAGAAAACTTATTGCAAGATAGTAGAATTTTAAATTTCGCAAAATTAGCTATTAGAATGATGCACTGTAGCTATATTTTCTATAGAAATTATGATTGAAGTGGAAGTAGGCTCAGCTCAATATCTTCAAGAAAATACTTTTAATTTCACAATAAACACAGTAAGTAAGATTATATTTGTTGATGCAAGTTCTGGCACTGAAAGTGTTTAATATGAATCTTTGTAATAATAATCCTGAGTGTATTATTTTATTATAACGTATTAACTCTGATAGGTTCTATACAAACTATGAAATTATTCCGTTTCCACATACACAGACCATTGAGGCATTAGTTTGAAATAGAATAATAGACCACCATAAACACATGAAATAAAACATTAGCACATTACTAAAACCCTACAAATACATCTATATGCAGCCAACCATGTTAACTGCAAGAAAAACAAGTGCCAGTTGTAGGCTCGCAGCTCCTTGAGCTTTAAGGGCTACCTAAATGGAGGCAAGTATCGCTGCCACCAGAATACGACAAGCGGGAAACGCAGCCTTAGCCGGTGTCGTAGGATTTGGTGACCCCACCCTACAGTGACCCCCCGGTCACTGAATCCTTAGTTTTTGGTGACCGGGGTCACTCTATACTAGGACACCGTGACTCCCTGGGGTCACCTAATCCTAGATTTCAGTGACCCCCTCCAGGATATGGTGACACCCCCTCCTAGGACATAATCATAAGCTCTGTAGCTGTGGCTTATATCGCCTAATCCTTTTTCTTTTTCTGTAGAAAAAGTAATCTGTACAGTATACAGTAGGACTTAAGCTATCTGAATAATGTTAGTGCTCTGTAGCTGTAGCTTATATCGCCTAATCCTTTTTTCTTTTTCTTTTCATTACATATTACTGTAGAACAGTTCATCTCTTGTTTGACCTTAAAAAGTAATCTGTACAGTATACAGTAGGACTTAAGCTATCTGAATAATGTTAGTAGGGGATGTTCAGAAAGCTGAAGTATTTGAATAATTGAGCATCATAGAAAATGGATTAGTCTGCATGGGCTATGGAATTTTAAGTGTTCTTATAGCTACATAACTGAAGTGTTGGGATAGTTGTTGTTGTTTTAATTTATGAGTGACTACATATGCAATTTATGAATTGATCAAAATAAATAAAACAAGAAAAAACAAGAAATTCAACATCTTCCCTAAAATAGTGAACTCATATACTATTATGCAGTGAAATAGTATCAATAGCTATGTACTTTTATCAATTATGTCTTGAAAAGAGCAAATCAGATGTTAGGCACATGATAATTTTAGTTAGCAAACAGCTAAGCTTGGTAGCTAAAGCTAACAAGATTGAAATTGAACAAAGGCACACAGGTTGTATTGGTGATTATGCACACACTAACAAACCCACATACAAAATCCCATGTAAGAGCTGGTACTTAAAGGAAAAGAATTATATAATACTCCAATTGTAATGACCAAGATATCAGTGTTCAAAATACATTCATGTACTTAGTAGTGGCAAAATATTAGCCAGCAAAAAAAAATTTAGAAATCAATGAAATATAATAAAATGTTATGAATTGTTTCCATTTTCCATGCAATATTTACATATCCAATTCCCAGAAAAGTCATTATTAATTCCTTCAATACATCTTTTGTGATACCATTCTTCACAGTCAACACACTCCACCATGTCCCCATATGTTTCAGGCATCTTGCAGGAATAGTATATATCAAGGTGAAAGTATGGTAATTGGGTTGTCTTTCGATATCCTTTCTTGGATAGAGTAGGAAAGGCGAACAATTTTTTTTTCCAAAAACAATAATTCAAGTGAGAACGCATTTTCTTTTGATCGAATTCTATCTCTTCAATATTATTGCCTTGAAGTAAGTGAACAGCAAAAGCTATAGCAAACAAGCCGCAGTCACTTCCACCTGACTGTTGCTGAACTCGTAAAACGCGAACTGGAAGATATGTCTCTCGTCCATCATCAACTTGATTATCAATATATTTTCTATAGACTTGTGCTAGCTGGTGAGTAAGACAAGAAGAAAAGTCACCCGAGCATTTGCTGTCTGCAATAGTGACTTCTCCCCCAATAGTTGTTGATACCATCCAGTGATTAGCATTGATATGATGAATTTGAAGCGATTCACACCTACATTCAATCGGAGTAAATCGATCAACTTGTGAAAGAAGAGTAGATTGGAAGCCAGCAATGTCAGGATAATCTCTTCGAAGTAGCTCTTGTGCAAAATGAATATGTTCATCATTTAGCCAATCTCCAGATTTCAGTGTTTGCCTCATTGCTGCTGTGTACCTTGAACCCTGCAAACATAATACATACAAAAAAAATCAATCAATCAAAGCATAGCAAAGTCATAACAATAATTACATTATGAGCTATAAAAGCAAAGTAACCAAATTTATTGTTTCAACATGTACATGAACATAAATAATGATCAACTCTAAATTTCATCGGCTGCTGGCTTTTTTCTAAAAAAATATATACATAGCTAAAAAGCAAAACCTTCTTTATTAGTTCTACCAAAATTCTTTATAATTTGCCATATGTAATTTACCACAATTCTGGCAGATTTCTTTGTACATGACCTTTGACCCTTATAGACTTTCAACTCCTTCTGTATATGAAGTGATTCCTGGGAATTTACTTCCATCTTAATTTTTTCAGTTTTTTCCATCTTAATTTTTCCAGTTTTTTTAATCTCATCATCAAAGGAAACTTTGCAAAGTGGTTGATTTTCTTCTTGTGGTAGAGCACCATTTACCTGACATACTGGATTGTAATTATTATCGCACATTCTTTTATTGGCTGGAGTTGAAGCTTCTTTGTACAATTTGAGTCTATCAACATTAATAAGGCTTGCCATAATGGAATTTGTTTTCAGGTTTCGTAGTTGAGCAAGTTTATCTTTTAAAGTGACTATTTCATACGGACCCATCCACTTTGGTATCATTTTGTCTCCCTTCCTACAGTCACGTCTCGAATTTCTTAAAAGAACACAAGATCCAATTTCACATTCCTAGGTTATAAAAAGCATAAAATTACTTCGCAATAAAGAACAACAAGCACATACCTTATCCAACTTTCTCTTCTTATCATAATCTTTCTTGTATCTTTCTTGGGCCAACTGAATATTACTTCCAGCTTTACTAAACATTTCATTTTGTACTTCCAACATTAGTTTCATTTTTTCTCCTAGCCCCTCAAACTCCTCTATTTCCTGATCTTGAACTATTGGATTTTTTACCTCTGGTCCCCTTTCCAATTCTACAGGTAATGTTGCTTTTCTAGTAATATAAACGGAGCATTGCATTGTCATTTACTAAGAGCATGCTCAAAGCTCAGTGTGACAAGTGAGCTAGCCCAGCTATTAAAAATTGTCAAATATTTATGGTACAGGATACAGGGTTTATTTCAGGGGGGCAAGGGGGCTTTCGCCCCCCCCCCCTTGGAGTAGGAGTGTATAGTTATGAAATCAAAATTGGAGAAATCACTAAATCAGTATTGATTTGTGAGAAAGACAAAACAGGTTAATTAATTATACTGATATTCTTCTATGTTTTCTGTTCCAAACAATTGCCCCCCCCCTTCAAGTCAAAGCCACGCAGTTCACTGCATGCTTTGGCAGCTTCTGCACTTGTCACTTGTTGGCTTCCATGAACCACCTTCCTTCTTCAAGCCCCATTATCGTGATGATGATGGTATGCTTGTACCAATGAAAGCTATATTATGGAAATTTGCTTCGATCTTACCCAAGAGTGTCTCACTCACTCACCAACTAAAAACCAATTCTTTACCTCTTAAACATCAATTCAAAGGGAGTGAAGCCAGTTGATTTGTGCTTTGAGGTGCGAATTGAAAACAAAATTGGGTCCAATAAAGTATCCCAGTTATTTTGATTCTCATTTACTACTTTCAATAGGCAACTTTGAATTGTATGGTTGAACTTTTCCACTAGGCCATTGCTCTGTGGGTGATATGGAGATGTCATTCGATGATCTGTTCCCAGCAGTGTTTGTAATTCGCCATTAAGCTTATTAATAAATTCTCTGCCCTGATCTGATATTATTGTCTTTGGACAGCCAAATCTGTTAAAATATAACTTTGATAAAACTATTTTGTTACAATTATGTATTATGTATAACCATACCTGCAAGTAGTTTTATAGATAAAACAGGCAACCCCTTGAGCACATTTGTTTGGTAAAGCTTGAGCTTCAGGCCATTTACTAAAATAATCAATCATTGTAATAATGTATTTATTGCCATCTTTAGTCAGTGGCAGGGGTCCGATAAGATCAATACCAACCTATAAATTAAACTATAACAGCATGTAATTTTTTACTTGACTCCATACCTGGTGCCAGATTTCTGATTCTATTGGAATTGGACGCAGCTTTGTAGGCGGCTTAGAAAACTTATCATTCACCTTCTGACATACATCACAGGTTTCTACAAACCTTTTAATGTCTCCTGTCATATCTGGTTTCCAATAAAACCTTGAGCAAATTTTGTGAATTGTCTTGTCCCGACCTAAATGGCCTCCTATTATTATACAGTATAACAGAATATTAACAAGAATTTTACAACCAATCATTTCAAAATAGACTTCAAACCAAATTACCTGTATTGGATGAATGACATGCTTTCATTATTTTGTCTTTCTCTTCATTATTTTGAACAACAATTCTCCATTGATTACTGCTGCTGTCAGATTTCCTTGAGAGGCTCTTGAAATACAATAAACCATCTTCACATTTGTAATTATCCCTGATCTAAAGCAGATAAATTTAAGTTTTACTGAGTAACTAAGTGCTAAACAACAACAAAAAAATTATATTCATTATTATATATAATATATCAGTTTATAATATATAGAATTATTGCACTCATTTTATAATATATAGAATTATTGCACTCATTGCTATTCAAGCTTTGTATACTGTACCATTGTTATTGAAAAAAAACTTGATATTTTCTATAGGCAGGGGCAGATTTAGGGGGGGCTCGACAGGTGTCGCTAGAGCCCCCCTTTTTCAGAAACAGCCGAGGAATTTCCGGCAGCTAAATTGAATGAAGACTAGCAAAATTACCAGCCCTCCAATTTTTTATATTTTTATTCCCGTCGTAATGATGCGCATGCGCCTGCTGTGCGGAGTCAGGAATTACTAATCTCGAATGTCTACACAGGAGAGAATAGAAGTAGCCTTGTAGCTACTGACTACTCAATATTCAGGGAAGTTTTGATGCTTTTTCAAAGCCTCCTAATAAGTTTAAAGTTAATATATGCTAGAATGAATAGTAACAAGCTTGCTTCATTTCAGTGAATTCCTGTTTAAAAATATAGCTAGCTACAGTAGTTAAGCTATCAAACCATAGCAGAATGGTTGGCTGTTGACTTTGGGATAAATAGTAATATGGAATTGCTAGAAATAGCTATAGCCAGCAAAAGCTACAATTCAGTTGGTGTTTCACATATCTGTACTTATTTGTTATTTTATTTTTCATTATAGAATAGGAATACATAACATTGGAGTTACACATGCTTTGTATCCTTCCTCCCCCCCCTCCCCTCCACCACCACCATGCATTATATAAAGAGCCCCCCTTTTGAGAATCCTACATCCGCCCCTGTATAGGTATTGGCAGTTATTTAGTTGGTTGATGAATAGCAAAGCTGACTTAGGCTGGGACAGATATATCTTAAGAAAGAATGTTGCTACAGAATCTAAGTAGTACCTATGGCTAAACACAAAGCAAGAATTCGTACAAAATTAGCCCAAATTCAAAAGCCTAACCAATCTTGTTACTTACTAACCTTACGGCGGAAATTTCGTTTTTTATCCTTTATCATGTCTGGCGGATAAGTACCACTTGTCAAGAAGCCATCAATGTATTCAACTCGTTCTCCATACTTTTGAGTAGCACCATGTGCCCGGGGTCACGAGATCCTAACGGGGTCACCAATTCCTAGTTCTGAGTGACCCCCAGGTCACCGTTTACTGGAATACGGTGACACCCGATCACCAAATTCTGTGGGTCACCAAATCCTCCGACACCGGCACCCAGCCCGATGTCTCGGTTCACTAAGAGTTTTAGTGTAATTAGTCGTACTGACTACTGGTCAGAGAACCAGCAGTCTATATGGAAGGCCTGCCACGTGGAATGAATTACAACTTGTATGCGTGGCAGGGCTGACATAGAATGATTGATGAAAAGAAGTGTCGATGTTCCTATTATGACTCTACAACTTTGTGCACCACAGCCCTTACATGAATATATACACCCACATTACTAATCCCCACAATGTTCGCATGCGTAAATGTTCATAAGTTCCTAAGTTCTTGATTTCATGTGGGAGGATCTGCTTGTACTCCCACATCTCCCCCCTCCTCCGAAAGCTCGGTGCCGTCCTCCAGGCACTGCTCTCCATCCTCGCTCGAATAACATCTGCTTAAGTCGTCAGCAACTACATTCATACTACCCGCACGGTACTCCATCACAAAGTCAAACTCAGTGAGCTTGAGAGCCCAATTGTAGATCCTCCGGTTTTCCTGACGGCCAGTGCGCAGGGACAGCAATCCTTTGTGATCCGTGATCACCTTGAAGCATCTCCCGTATAGGAAGTAGGAAAAATGCTTGACTGACTCGTAAACCGCCAACCCCTCTAGCTCCTGGGCGCTATACCTGGTCTGCGCCCCCTTCAACTGTCTCGAGAAAAACGCGACTGGAAGTCTGACCCCTTCTCTCACTACAGACAAGACAGCACCAACTCCAGTGGAACTGGCGTCACACTCAAGCACAAACACATCACTATTATATGGTACATACAAACATACTGAATCACATAATTCCACACACAACGAATGAAAAGCCCCTAACATAGGCTCGGTCCAACTCACTGACCCAGCCGCGAGCGAAGAAGTGTGGGGTGTCAAGAGGGATGACCAACGGTGGAACCCCTTGATGAACCTCCGATAGTAGTTCACCAATCCCAAGAACGCCCTCAACTGCCTCTTAGATTTAGGCAGGGGATGATCCCTGATCGCCCGCACTCTCGCTGCTGGTACTGAGATAACTCCATCTCCGACTTGAAGTCCCAAAAACTCCAACTTCTTCCTTCCAAAACAACACTTCTTCCTCTTGCAGGTCAACCCAGCCTGCCTCAAAACCTCCAACAACCTCCTCAAATGCACTAAATGTTCACCCCACGACTTGGACACGACGAGAATATCGTCAATGTAGACTTTACTAAAATCCCTGCAATTCACCAGAACTTCCTCCATCAATCTCTGAAAAACTGCCGGTGTGTTGGTAAGACCAAACGGCATCCTCACAAAACGAAACTTTCCAAAGGGACAGATAAAGCAGGTCTTGTCCCTATCTCCTTCCTCCACCGCAACTTGATAAAACCCCTTCGCTAAGTCCATCTTGGATAGCACACAACCTCCTCCAACCAACTCTATCATCTCCTCGAGCCCAGGTATATAATATGGCTCCTTCTTGGTCACACTGTTGAGCTTGCGATAGTCGACGCATAGTCGAATCGCTCCATCGGGTTTCCTGACAGGAACGAGGGGAGAAGCCCACTTGCTGTCGCAACGTCCGATTATTCCTTGCTCCTCCAGACACTCCAATTCCGCTTGCACTTTGTCACGGATTCCCAATGGCACTGAGTATGGCACTTGACGTATGGGAGCGCTCTCTCCCGTGTCGATGGTCATGGTCACTTTGTCGGTGTTCCCAGGTCGGTCCGAGAACACGTCAGTAAATTCGTCAAGCAGTTCAGTCAGCTCACACTCAACAAACCCTTCACATTCCCCACTCAACATGCTCCTATCCTCACTGACATCGTCTAAAACAACGTCTAACCTGCCAATCCTCGCCCTCTCCTTAAATTTCTTAATACAATTCACATGCACAACTCTATTGTGCCTCTCCTTGCCCTCCTTCGCTATCATGTAGTTCACTTCCCCCTTCCTCTCTAAAGCAATATACAGTCCTTCCCATGAATCTGATAACTTGCAACTCATCCCCGGAATACGGTACATAACTTTATCCCCTTTCACAAACTCCCTCAGCTTAGTTCCACTATTCAAGTACTTCATCCTTGCCTCTCTCCCCTTAGCAATACCCAAAGCTCATAGTCACTCACAACTTCTAACCTCTCCGCCATCTTACACACCCAGTCACACACATTCAACTCTCTCTCCTCTGCATCAACTAGCCCATGGTATAGGGCATCTAAAGGTGTCCTCACCCTAAACCCATACACCAGGTCGAACGGACTGAATCCCGAGTCCGCATGTGGCATCTGTCTGAGAACGAACAACGCAAAGTTAACCTGTCGTACCCAGTCTAACCCTTGGTCCATACCCTTCCCTAGTATTGCTTTCAAGGTCCCGTGGAGCCTTTCAACGCTACCATTACTCTCTGGGTGGTAGGGAGACGTCCTAATCTTATCTATACCCAACCACCCGCTGAACTCTTTCATCATTCTCCCACAAAACTGGCTACCCTGGTCCGAAAGAATCAACTCAGGAATAGATGTTCTCGAAAAGATCGACCACAGACCCTCTACAACACTCCTAGCCGTAATGTTCCTCAACGGCACCGCCTCAGGCCACCTAGTAGCCAGACACACATAGGTTAGGAGGTATCTATTCCCTCCCTTGCCCTTCGGGAGCGGCCCCACCAAGTCGATCGCCACACTCTCGAATGGCTCGGCCAAGATAGGCCTCTCGACTATAGGCGCCCTTCTAGGCTTCACCTTGGACTTCCTCTGGCATAGCTCGCAACTGCCACAATATGCTATGAGGTCTCTTGCCATGCTCGGCCACACAAAGTATCGACTAATCAGCTTGTGCACCTTCTCTGCACCCAAATGACCGTTTCTGTCATGCCCTAACTTCATAACTCTCTCTCTATACTCTCTCGGCAATGCTAATACCTCCCTGAATTCCTCCCAACCGACATGCACTCCTCTCAAGAGCACGCCATCCTTCCACTTGAACCCTCTCTCCTCTCTGTCTCCCAGCTCTCTCCATTCCTTCAGACTGTCGTCTGATTTAACTGCCTCCCTGAACTTCTCTCTGTCTTTCCCCACCGATACAGGACCTATGTCCTTCGCCGCTTCTATCACTTGCTCTAACTCTTCCCCTCCGCTGCTTACAGCTTCCAGGGATGTGGCTACACCACTTTCCTCTGACTCTACTACACTGCTCTCCCCTCTTGTAGTACTGCTACCCCCACCTGTATTGCTCCCTACTGCTTCTCTCTTCTCTCTGCTAATTCCCCCACCACTGTTTCCCTCAGGCACTCTACTCACCTCGCCTGCCCCTTCGTCAGGCTCTATACTGCTCCACTCATGTACCTCCTGTACATCTCTATCGTTAATCTCCTCCTCTCCCTGAACTCTACTCTGACTCCTCGTCAGCACCCCCACCTCAGCTATCTCTCTCACAGGGCACTCCTCTATGGCCTTCGCAAAGGCCTCATTCTCCTTCCTGTCCGTGACATTAAAGGGAATGATGCATACGGCACCCTCACAACTGTCGTCATCGATGATAGCTCTCACCCTCTTATAGAACCCCCCTACTACAAAATCAGCCATTAGACTCTGGCATTTCTGCTCCTTTCCCACTGGGCCTCTCACATACACATCCTCGCACATCTGAGCGTTCACAGGCACTAACCCTCTGGGGACAGAGCCTAGCTCTGCACCTGAATCTATTAGGATCTCTGCTCTCACTCCATTTACCAAGCCTACAGCTATGTTACCTCCACGACCCCCAGTCTTTAGCATGGATATTTTCTTAGGTCCCCCCTCCTTTTTAACCGGCGTACCGACCTTCTTGTCAGGACACTCAGGACTCCTGTGTCCAGGCTTCCCGCAGCTGTAACATGTTGGAGATCGGGGCAACGTACCCTGACCCGGCTTACTACTGCTACTCGTCCCCTTCTTACACTCAAATGCTCGGTGGCCTGCCTCCCCACAGTTGAAACACTTAACGACCCCAAATCTCTCACTACCCCCACGCACTTCACTCACGTATGTGCTGCTACCACTACTGGCATACCCTCCACTCGCTGGTCCCCCTAGTCCTCTCTGACTGAAACTCTCCCCAAAGCCCAACGGCTTGTAATAATTCCCTCGCTGCCTCCCAGACAGCCAATCCTCAAGGACCTCTCTCAACTCACCCCAATTCCCAATCTTCCTTAACTCCAAGAAGGTCTTCCCGCTCTGGGGCAAGACCCTCCTCAACAAAGCCAACGCAACAGCTAATATACAATCCTCCACACCCTTACACTCTCTGTACATACCCCCCGCTATTCTCCTCAACCATTCTGCTATCTCCCCAGCAGTCTTGCTCTTAAAGAACTCCCCTGTCACCTCAAACAGTTGGTTCCCGTAGGTAACCGCTGTTTCCCCAGATGCTTTCAACAATATCCTCTTTATTTCCCCGTAGCTCGCTCTCGAATCTCTCGCTTCGGCTACCCTCGAGCACAACCTCTCAGGCAACCTTGGATACAACCTCTCCACCCAGTCTCTCTCGCTCACCCCACTCTCTCCTAAAATCCTTTCGAATTTCTCTAGGTATCCCCCTAGCTCGTTCCCCTCCTTATAACTTCCTAAACTCTTAAGTTTCTCCCCCAACAGCTCACGTCTTTCACGGGCTAAGTCATCCTCCTTGCGGAGTTCTCGTCTCATGTCACTCTCTTCTTGTCGCCGAGCTGCGCTCGCTTCTCGTTCAATCAGTACTTCTTTGTGTCTCCTCTCTCCATCCATCTCGTGGAACTGCTGGAACATCTCTGCCAGCTCGCGTCGCCTCGTTACCTCCGCTTCTCTTCTCAGCTCCAGTTCCGCTTCCTCCCTACTCTTTCTTACCAGCAACTCAGCTTCTTCTCTCCGCCTTCTTTATTCTCTCTCCTCCGAGTCCCTCTCCATCATCATCTGGAACAAGGACGCAACATCCACACCTTCAGACTTTTTAGTATGCCCCCCCTTGTGCAGCGTCTCCGCAACTTCTCTCCCTTCCTCCATTTGCTCTTCTGCTTCTTCCTCTACACTGTCTGCCTCCTCTTCCGTTGCCGGTTCCCTCCGAGTTATCTCAGCCGCTCGCGTGAGATACGGTGACCTTTCAGATCGTTCCGGACGGTGGGACGGCTTGTACTCCTCCTCGGCTATCTCAGTTATCCTCCGCGGGGCCCTTCCCTTTGACTCCCCACGTCCAGCTCCCGACATAGGCGTAAGCGCACTCTGCCCAGGTGGGGCCTGTACAAGATGGACAAAAACAAAAAAAATGTAAAATTAGAAATTAAACACAGGTCGGCTTCTACAGGTAATGCACACACACAGCACAACACTTACCTTAGCCGGCATCCAGCCCGATATCTCGGTTCACTAAGAGTTTTAGTGTAATTAGTCGTACTGACTACTGGTCAGAGAACCAGCAGTCTATATGGAAGGCCTGCCACGTGGAAGGAATTACAACTTGTATGCGTGGCAGGGCTGACATAGAATGACTGAAAAGAAGTGTCGATGTTCCTATTATGACTCTACAACTTTGCGCACCACAGCCCTTACATGAATATATACACCCACATTACTAATCCCCACAATGTTCGCATGCGTAAATGTTCATAAGTTCCTAGTTCTTGATTTCATGTGGGAGGATCTGCTTGTACTCCCACACCAGTACACATGGGCATAAGCAATATATGAGAAAATGCTAAAATAATGTAATATTATTGATATACTTGTTCATAGTGTTCAATGACATAAGCAGTATTTATTATGACACTTAACCAAAGCTAACTTACTAGGTAGTATTTATGTTATATTAATCTTTTTTAATCAACTTACAATATAATATAAACTTGCTTAAAAATTTAACTGTGATATTTACTTGATTTTGAGTTGTTGATGTTAGCTAACACTAAAATAAATAATTTCTTTCCATTAGTAACATTTAGATATTGCACCCATTATTGTTAATAATTCATTTTATATAGCACCCTGGTATATGTACCCAAGTAGATATTATTCTATCTCAAGACAATACTGAAACTATACCAGTCACGATAGGAAACATTGAAACTACCTGCAGTGATGAGAGTAGCTTTACATTTGCAAGCAATTTGAAGTGGAAGCAGAAATATCATATGATACTTACCTTTCAATCAGTCAACATTACATCCAGAAATGTTGTTAGTAAGTAAACTTAGCACAATACAGCGTTTCTATTTCATCTTCATTAATTTTATATAACAGCATAAAGTATTTAAACCTAACAGTAAAATTAATTGTGTTATAAATTAAAATCAGAGTTGCTGCATGATTGTTAATTGGTTGTAAGGTGTCATGTGTACTCACAGGCATGGGGACGTCACTAACAGCTTACAATAGTACAGTCAAAAGATGACTAGCTTTTACTGGGAATTCAAGTCGAAAAAAACATCTGGCACATTAAAGAAACCTATTGTCCAGTATTTCATTTTTTTCCTCTGCCATACTTCAAGAGGCCACTGTCTTGACAGAATAACTGATAGACTGTCTGACTGATGGATTCTGTCATAGACTGACTGACTTGCTGATTGACTGACAGACTAAGAGAATGACAGACAAAATGAATGCTATAACCCTCTCATGCATGTGTGCTGATTATTTCAACATTTTAGGAACTATTTTAAATCTTGTCATTGTCATTAATATTTCCAGGTACATTTACTGTTCAGAGATACTACTTCCGTGCTCTAACAATTAATACAGCTCTCTTAGAAATAAATTACTTAGACAACATTTGGGATCATAGTGCTTTGGTATTATTTCAAGGATTATCTCAAAATATTCAATTTGTTGTAATTAGTCAGGCAAGCCATATGGTATACAATTTGAGGTCAACGTTAAATAATAAAGTATCATATATATATGATATTTCTGATTATGGACACTTGAATATTGGTATAAATTATCCAGCTGGAAATTTATTGAACACTCCAGATATTATATTACAAGGTAATTTTGATAGCATTAATGTGTACCGCAAAATTTAGTTTATAGTTTGATAAAGTTCAAATACGTTTTATTTTCCTTGTAATTAACCTGGGACTTTATATTACTAATTGGTATGTATATTGGTGTGGTCCACTATAAAATAAGATCCCATGAAGTCAGTAATAAATCATCCATTATGTGAGATCAACTGACTTGATTATAATATTACTATAACTGGCTAGGAGTATCTTGTAAGACATAAACACATACATAATGTCCATGCAATCTGCCAGTACCACATCCATCAGGCACTGAAACACTGATGGCATGTTGCATAATCCAAAGGGCATCCTTCGGTACTGCCACTTGCCAAATGGGCATATGAAGGCAGTCTTTGGTCGATCTTCTTCCTTGATCTGGACCTGATGGAATCCTTTAATCAGGTTCAGCTTGGATAGGACTCCTGTTTGTTCCACCTTACTCACTAGTTCGTATAAGTCAGGGGTGTAGTTATGCTCAACCTCTGTGATGCTGTTAAGTCTCTGGTAATTGACACAGAGTCATATCTTGTCAAGTTTTCATACAGGTACGAGTGGGGATGCCCATGGGCTATCCAATCTCTTGATAATCCCGGCTTGTTGTAGGGCTTCAGGTTCCTTGCTGACTTTGTCTCTCAGCCCAAGTGGCACAGTGTAGGGTGATTGGCGAATGGGCGTATGCTCACGGGTGTTAATCTCCATCTCAACCACACGAGTATTACCTGGGACTCCAGAGAACAGCTGCTTATACCCACTTAACACCTCTTCCGATTCCTTCTCATTATAACCCTCACACTCTCCCATCAAAGTTTGCCCACCACTACCTTCCCCCTCTTCTTCCAATACCACATCTAGCCAGTGCACACTCACACTTTCTTTCTCTCTCTCTCTCCATATATTTCAACAAATTGTTCACATGTATACCCTTTCATCCTTTCCTACTACCTTCTCTGTTAAATTTCACTTTCCCCACTTTCTATTCGATATAAATGGAACTTCTCAACTCTCTGCTAACTTGTTGCATAACCCGGGGGGTCCCATAATAGACTTTGCTGCCTACTGGGAACTCCCTTAACCTCGTCCCTTTGTCATATCTTGTCTTCCTTTGGGCCTCGGCTTTTGCTGACCCAAGAGCTGCTAGGTCCCTCAAACACTGCTACCTCTCTGCCATCTGATGTACCCACTCACAAACTCTTAGCTCTCCAGTATCGCACTCCATGGTTCCGTAGTAGAGGGTGTCCTGGACCGAAATCCATCCACAAGGTCGTACAGGCTATACCCATGGTCTGCGATGGGCATCTGTCTCAGTACAAATGGCACTTGGGCCACACAGTTCTTTCTCTCTTCAATTGTCTTCCTCAGTATGATTTTGAGGGTGCCATGCATGAATTCAATGGCCCCATTTGTCTGTGGATAGTGCAGTGAGGTGCATATTCTCTAGATATGTGGCCTCCTAGGTAAGCTAGGGCGCCGGGAGTGACGGCATTGTCAGCTCCGCTGTCAACGAGTATGTCAGTCAGTACTCCATTGACTTTACCCTTTACCACATTCTTCTTTCCCTCCCTTGGAAAGGTTACACTCACAGGTCTAACACGGGAGCTCTCTTTCTTTACCTGCCCACTCACAGGCTTACCCTTGTCTGGGCACTCATGACTCTTATGGTCCTTCCTTCTGCACATAAAACATGTAAGGGTCCTAGCCCAGTAAGATAAACTGGGAGCCCTATTCGTACTAGAACTAGATGAGGTATTCCGGTGCCAACAACCGTCAGATATGTGGCCAGGTTAGCCACTGACACCGCACGTTGACTTAGGTTCATTCCTACTATTCTGATCCCTAACCCCCTTCTCACTCTTAGTCTGGGAGGTACCTGGGACCTTAATGATGTCACCTGGGGCCTAGTGGACCACCAGGATTCTATGCCTTTCCTTAGATCACTGAAATTGTTAATGATAATGATCTCTAGGCAGACCTTCCCATTATGGGGAAGGAGATTTCTAATCACGGTTTTGACTAAGACGTATTGACAGTCCTGAACTGTCTTGGTTCCTTGAAATAAGCCCTAGACGGGACACTAGATCATATGCCTCTGTTGAACTAAGCCTTTTATAGACTCAATCATGAGTTCATTAAGGTGCTGCAGATATCATGTGACATTGCACCTACTGCATCTAGTAGGGCGAGCTTCATATCATCAAACCCGGCTGCAGATTCATTTAAAGTGTTCACCTTCTGACAACGTGTCTCAGGTAAATGAGAGTGTAGTGGACACTCGGAACTCTCATGAACTTTCACCTCGCATTATATCACAGACACACCCACCTCACGCAATTATTATTCAGTTGTCTCATATCACCTTAGCTCGTGTCGACGTCATGTAGTTGCTCTGATTAAATAGTTTAACTAAACTTGTCTCTGTCGCTGATAGTTAGTAAATTAATAGTAGGTAGTTAGCCAAGACTAAATACCCTACAAGAGAACAGCTTCATATCTGCACTAGCTGTTACGGGGAATCTCACACTCTTTCATTAGGTACTCGAATTTATCTAAGCATGCAGCCAAATCTCCCTATAAGCACCAAACCCTGCCAACTTATCTTTCCTGTCTTCCATCAGTTGTCTGTGTTTGAGTTCCCCATGTCTCTTCATTGCTTCCTCCTCGATCCTCTTCTCTTCCATCTTTAAGACTTCCGTTGCTCCCTCCTCGACTGCTAGCCGCTTCTCTTCCATCGCAATCCTCTCATTCTCTGTCTCTATTTTCTGTATTTCTAACTTTAAAATCTCTGCTGTTTTAAACTCCCCTGCTTCTATTCTATGTCTCTCTAGCTTCTGTTGCTCGGCCTCTCTCTTCTCAATATCTTCTTGACTTTTCCTGTTCATCTGAATTATCAGCTGTAATAGATGGTGTGTGGACATTCTTCCGCCATAACCTCTGTATCAGTGTTGTCTGACTGAGTCTCTACTTCCAGCTTGTCCTTTGTTAACACCTCAGCCACTCTCTAGGTGTCAAGTGCTGATAACTGCTGCATCCACTCCACTGCGCAATAACCCCGAGTTTTGTAGGGTGAATTCTTTGAGTCATTGGCAGACAGGACAGGTAATATCTGGTGTCTCTGTTATAGGAAGTCTTGGCAATTTCCTGGCCTTGACTTTCTCAGTTGATTCATTTATGTCTTCCTTGCTGACTGACCCGCTTTCCACTCCTCTGCCAATGCTTGCATGAAGTGAAGAACTGAGTTGAGGGTTGGGCTGTACACACACAATAATGCACGGTCACAGAAAAGACAATAAATGTATGACGCAAAACATTTAGGTTGAAGTTCAGTTGGCAATTTTGCTCTGCTGCTGGTCTCTTTGGGAGTTGATGTCTCCTTCATCTTAGGTAGGTAGCCTGGATCCTGTGCCCATGAATGGAGTAGCGATCTCACCTGGTAATGTTTTAGGTTTGGAATTCTTGTGTCCACAAATGGAGAAGAGATCCCACCTGGTAATATTTTAGATTCGGAATCCTTGCACACACGAATGGAGAAGAGATGCCGCCTGATAATGTTTTAGGTTCGGAATCCTTGCGCCCACGAAGAGATCCCACCGCTGCCACCATTTTTGTCACAGGCTTGGCAGGTTGGTGTAAGTAACGTCGACACTGGAGGCTCTGACCTTCTGGGGCTTACGGCAAAGCCGCTACCAGAATTAGTCTCAAGATACTGCTCAGAGTCGTTCATCATTGTGCAATATTGAAAACTGTCAAACTAAAGTATCTGTTAAAATCAGTATAATAAGGAATATAAAAAAATTGTCCTTGTTCTCTTATTATTGTACTCATACACCCTCAATAAAAAAAACTGTTTTTTTTCATGTACTCTTCATTGGTTTGAAATAATCTCATCTTTAAATGACTGTCTAAGTGGAGTTGAAGTAACAGTTTCCACTAAGTACTCCATTATAAATTGGCTAGTGACTTTTTGTGTTTGAACTCTCATCTTAATTTCCAGCAAAGCTAGATTGCAGTATGTAAACTACTGTTTATCTTTACCTAGCTAACTGCAAAATTGGCTCAAATTTTCTATAAGTGGTTCCCATCAACTGTAATTCCTATGGATCACTGTTATTTACTTGAGCTACTTAGCTTAGATAAGGGTGCCATGTTTTTTTTGCAAATTATAAAGTACCATATTCAACCTGCAGTTTTCTTCATTTGGTTTTAAACTTAGTTGTGCTATGTTAGTGTTCGTGAGTCTGAAGCTTACAGCAAAGCGTAATGTGAAGGCTGAAACTAAACATACATTATCGCTTTTCAAAAAAAAAAACTGTACAAAGAGTTGTCAAGTATCACTTGGCAGAGGATAGGGCTAAAAGTCCTACATATAGGACATTTAGCTCTCCTCTATTATATAGATGGAGAAAATATAAAATTACCTAAATACACGATGATAGGAAATTGCACTTTTCACATTCAGATATTTGATTATATTAAGCACAAAGCTGACAGGGTTTCATACAGGATTGTTTATTGGGGTGGGGAAAGGTTTCTTTAGTAAAAACTGTGTTTTTTGTTTGTTTCTTTGTTTGCAAAGAAACTGTTCCATTAAAAAGAAGAATTATTGCCAAAGAAAGCTATTGTTACAAAAAGATCATTGAAAAGAGTCAAAGTCGCTGAAGAAAATACTAGGGTTCCAAGAGTTCTGATTCTTCAGTAGTATTTTTTTTTAATATTCAAAATACCATGCTTTATAATTTGGTACAGATATAGCTGGGAGGTTTAAAAAAATTAGATTATGAAATCTGACCGGACTGAACTTCACATGACAGATGAGAATTGCCACTGAATGTTTCAAAAAATATAATGTACTGAATTATAGAACAAAAAAACAACAACCAAAAACAAAAGTTTTTAATACTACCTCAATGGTTATTGTTGTTATAATAATTGAAGCAGAAATTAAATTAGCATTCTTTGGGAATTTTGGCTTGGTTAGGGAAACCTAAGATTCCCCTTCCCCTATCTCTCAGACACCCTGGTTAAAGTCAGGAAACCATAATAGATATGGCTAAAACATTTACAGGATATTTTGTAATCTTAGTTCGATTTTACGTATTACTTAAAGGACAAATGCACAGCGAGCTCAAGGCTATGCTTTGTTTATATCTGACAAAAGTTTGAATTCAGGTGGTTTATTACTCCTGCGTTCAAAGTATAAGTGTGTAATGTAAGCATATAATAGTGGTAGAGGACTTGGTTTGCCACTGAATAGTGAATAGTCTGCCAAATGTCTTAAAGAATTGTAACTAATGATGACTAGTAAGTAACCCACCACACTGTGGTGCTTGACATGTTGCTAAGTAAGAATGCAGTAACATAAGTAATTACTGCCCAGTTGGTAACTGAATGTTTATGAGAACTCTTGTCATTTATATTATTATCATGAACTCTTTTCATTTATATTCACTGATTTTTTTCATGTGTAATTACATGGATGCGTGTTCTTGTCACTCACTTAATGTGTCTTGAGCTCAGCCCTGTTTAATCTAGACTTGTTTATTTACTTCCTTTAAGAATACCGGTATTTGTAAAATAATGAATTGAAATTGCTGATGAAAATCAGTGTTTGTTCTAGAAATATAATAATTTATTTTAGCTTAGTTCATGCAAACAAAATAGTATAGCAGTCGATCATTACTTTTAGCAAACAAATACAGAATTACTCTCATACCGAGTAGCTAGAAATAACCTCTGTAGTTTCAAATTTAAGCCATACTGACTACCTCAATTACCAGTAACTCTTGAACAAGCTCTCAGCTACACAAAAAAAATTAGGCCAGAGATAATTTTGTTATTTTAACCAACAAAATATGGAATTATGTACTTATGTCAGCTTCCCCAAGCAGTAGTAGCTTCCTTAAAATTAAGCCCAGACTTACCTGAAAGACCCCATAGGAGTTGTGGGAAGTATTAATGGGTGTGTACAATATCAAGACCAGTCAGCAGAGTTGGAGCCTAATTATTGACTGGGAATGGACTTCTGTTATTTGGTTGGAGCTGGTCTAAAGAAATACAGGTGAATTGGGGACAAGTAAATAGTGTTCACAAACCAAAACTAGCAGAGATTCTGGAAAAATAAGGTGAAGTGTTTAATGAAGAGTTAAGTACAATGAAAGGTTATACTGCTATCATAGACATACTTCTGATTTCCTGACGCAAAACCTCGCTGCCATAAAGCCCATATTGTACCATTATGCATATCGAGACAAGTTTGAGAGAGAGTCTGAACAACTCAACCAGTTGTTAGTTCTGACTGGGCAGCTCCTATTGTTAGTTCCATTGATAGTGACAAGTAGTCTATGAGGGTGTGTGGTGACTTTCTTGTTACTGTTAACCCAATTTCCACATTAAATTGCTATCTGATTTCTAAAATCAAGGATCTTTTTGATACACTCACTAAACGAACGATTTTTACAAAAATCAATCTCAGTTAAGCCTATCAACAACTCGTACTTGATGAACAGTCATATAAATTGTGTGTAATAAACACCCATAAAAGATTATACCATAACACTCGATTGCCTTTTGGAGTAGCATCTGCTCCAGGTATGTTTCAAATGGCTATGGAACAGTAACTGCATGGAATTCCTGGAGTAGTCATTTACTTAGATGATGTTCTAATCTCTAACTAAACTCAGGCAGAACATTTATTATCACTGGGAGAAGTTTTGAAGTGACTCAAAGAAGCTAACCTGCATGCTAAGAGATCAAAATGTTGGTTTCTTATGCTGTCTGTTTTGTAATTGGGACACATGTTGGATGGAGAAAGTTTACATCCCCTACCAGAAACTGAAGGCAATGCCCCTACTCCCAAGAATATTACAGAACTCTCCAGTCACAGCACAACCGATTGCAGAATAGACTCATAAGGACTCTGTGTTATTTCTATGGAGTTGTAGTCTGACTCAATTGATTCTCACCCTGAATTATGACCATATTTTGAGCGAAAGTTAGGGTTATCTCAGTGGAGCAACATTGTGTGCTCTGGGATCACGTGTGTTAATTACACAAACTTGCGAGAAGCTGTTCTTCACCAGCAGCATGAAAGCCATCCAGGCATGGCAAGAATAATCTTGCCAGTATGTACTTGAGGTGGCTACGGATGACTAAGGATATTGAAACTTTAATGTGTCAGTGAACATGTGGCAAACTGTACAAGCTGTCCCACTTGTCTCTCCCTTTCACCCATGGTCATGGCCAACATGACTGTGGACCAGGTTATATTTAGACTATGTTTGTCCAATCAATGGGAAGATGGTTCTGGTACTGGTGGATTCCCATTCTAAATGGATAGAAGCAGTATGAACTCCAAATACTACATCTGCTACAGTTATTGAGGAACTACGAGAAGAGTTCGCAAGATTTGATAATCCTGAGACTGTAGTGATGGACAATGGAACTTGTTTTGTCTGTGAGGAGTTTGAAACTTTCTTACATATTAATGGTATACATCACTTGACAAGTGCTCCCCATCATCTGATCTAACGGCCTTGCAGAGAGGGCCATACAGATAGTCAAGAAGGCTTTGAAAAAGAATCATGTGAGAACATTCTGTTGTTGTTTGGCTCTGTTTTCGTATCGTCTCACTCCACTAAGTATGACTTCTGTATCTCCTTCAGAGTTGTTGCTGAAGAAACAACCAAGATCTAAGGTGGATTTGCTGCATCTTAATTTGTCAGGAAGGCTAGAGAACAAACAACAAGCACCGAATAAGCAACATGCTTCAAATTCAAGAGATAGAAGTTTCTCTATTAGATTATAAGTGTGGGTGCACAACACTCAAAGAGGTGATAAGTGATTACCAGGAACTATTCTAAGTATGGAAGGAAGTGTTACTTATCATGTTGAACTCAGCGATGGTCAAGTCCGGAAATGTCATTCCAACTTCTAGTTCAGCAACTAATGAACAACTTTATACTGATGTTCATCATTCTAATCGAATTCGTAATCAAACAGATCAATATAAGCCCGTGTTGTAGTGTTTATTGATCTACCATTGGAACTTGAAACATCCTCATTTATGTTGTTAATTTCCTGAGGTCAATTTTTTTCCTTTTAATAGCTCTCTGTGTACACTGCTGAGTTGGAATAATGTGGTGTATTAGTCATTATTCATAATGTGTTTCTGTGCTTTTATGTTACTTCCTGTTTCGTGTGGTTTTGTTCACGTGTCATCAGTAATTTCAGTTAAGTTCTTCAGTTTTCAAATAGTTGTTGAAATGTTGTGTCTTAGCTTCTTTAAAACAAGGGGGGCTTTTACCATACAAAAAATGATTTTGATTTTTATTTTTGACTTTTAATTTTAATTTTTTATTTTGTAGGTCAAAGCACTCTTAAGTTGTTCCCAAAGTTTCAAGTCAATTGGACATTTCTTTATTTAGTTATAATTTTTGTTGTCAACACTATTTATTGTATCACCGCCCAGTCTTACCGTTACCGTTTGTGGAGCGCGTCTGTCTTTGTTTACAACTATAGCTTATTACAGTTCAAAATAAAGCACACAGGAAGAGCTATTCAACCACGTAAACTGCACTCCAATTGGGATAAGGGTGAGCGACTGCGCACGCGGAGTGTTCTTTCTTTTTTGATCGAATTAAAGTTGGTGTTGTAGAATCTCTTTCGCTATTTTGTCCACTATGTCTGACCGAAAACGATCTAGGAAGCGCCCTAGAGGCTTCCTGTGCACTCCATATCGAAGGAAGGATTCAGTGGAGCCTACACCAGGGGAAAAGGAGGCCACCCCACCGTCAGTTAGTAAGCTAAAACTTAGTGGTGATTCATTAGGGTTTGTTTCTGGGTGCTCTACCACTGTATTGCGTCCCAGAGGTAGTAAACCCTCTCCTGAATTGCCAAACAGTAGTTCAGAAACTGCCAGAATGGACAAGCCTAATTCAGCAAATTTTATTTTCTCTATTGGGCTGTTCAATGGTACTTTAGAGAAGCTCTTTCACTGCCCTGGGCTTCCCTTGACAGCTTCAGAGGACAGCAGCGTTAGGCCGGGGTTGGTTTCTCGTATAACGGTAAGTTGCCCATGTAGGTGGTTCCAACATGCAACTGATCCTTATAACGCAGACCATCTCTCCGTAAATACGAGGGCAGTTTTAGCCATGAGGATGATAGGTCGGGGTAGTTCTTAGTTGGAAACTGTGTGCGCAATGTTTGACTCTCCTGGTGCATTGAGTAGTGCTGCTTGTCAGAATTATACCTCTATATTCACAGTATTTTCTTATATCAACTGCTGTGGAGTGACCTATGTTCACAAGGTAACTTAGTAAATCCTTATTTTACACTGGGTCACCATTGTATGCTTCATTTTCCCCTATTACAGACATTATCAGCTGGAATAACTTGTTTTGTGGTTAACCTCAATGATCTCAAAAGTGGAACTGTCAACCTTCTGCCAATCATAATTTGTTATCACTATTTTTTTTCAGTGATGTTTTTATATCATCTGAAAGCTCTTTTTTTACTCTTGAAAATGAATTCACAAAAAAAAATTTTAAAATTTTTTGTTATCAAGTTATTCACGTTTTTTCACATTTTCATTGAAAAACGGCTGTTTTTTCTAAAAAAAATTAATATAAAATCAACAAAAAATAATTAGAAAAATCTGTGCATTCATTTTATTAACAAGGTATCAAGGAATGTGTGTGTGAAGTTTGAAGTCTTGATGTTGAAGTAGGAGGGGTTAAGTTGCGGCAGAGCGGGTAAGGGTTTTCTAGACGTTAACGCCCAAATATTTTGATGGGTGTGATTTTCTGCCAATATTTTTAGCTAATTTTGAAGTGTTTCAGATGAGCAATGTTTTGAACTTAAAAGTAAAAAAAGTATGCATGCATAGTAAAGTTATGACAAAAAGAAAAAAAGCATTTTTGTATGGTAAAAGCCCCCCTTAGTACTATTCGTATGGAGTAATTGGGTCTCAGTGTGGAAAGTCAATACACTAGAAGTAGTATATATTGAACATATACCCGACTTTGCATTATCTACCCCTAATAGTGTCTTGCTTGCTCACCGATTATACATATCAAAGTAGTCTGATAGCGAGTTCTAGCATTATTCCTTTGTCACAGTAGTATTGATAGCAAATCTTTACCTCTCAAACCATTAATTTTAATTACATAAAATTGTGATTAGAGTTGGGTATTAGTTTTTAACCACAAAAATCTAATACCAAGGTACTATGTTTTCTAATTTAAAGTAAATTTAAGTGATCATTTTCTCTATAATTTCAGAATGAAACACCTATCATCAGTTTGTAAGACTGTGAAGTTTGATAAGTTTTATTACATGATAGGTAAAATAAGAATGTTCATATGTTAAAATGTTTCTCATTTTGAAAGATTGCATCCAAAGTCCCAATAAGCTACCTTTGTGACAGAATCACACATTTTTTTAATGAACATAGTGTAAGTAAAAATACATATATGAACTCCCCCCCATTGATATTCAAAGTCAAAATTTGGGTCATTGGCTCATGAACTATAGTTTCTATAACAACAAGCTAAATAGAGAGCATTATTGACATTTATGATTACAATAATGAACATTTTCATTTTGTAATATCAAGTGTTTATCTTTTACAGATGAAGTCGTGCCTAATGGTTGTTCTGTTACAAACAGTTATTATACTGTATTTTTTGAGTGTTATTGTTTTAATAATGAAATTCAAGTTCTATTAAAATCTCGTGAGGAATCTAATGGAGAAATATTTGCTAACAGAAGTGACTGTGGTATATTATTGACTGTCACTGTAAGTGATGGAGGTGTATATGATGCCATAGCATTTTCAAGGAAGACTATAAATGAAATAGAGACTTTATATATTGGAAACATAACTATCAAGATAGAAGGTAAGAAGACTGGTATTACTTAAAAAGATAGAGTAAGAAGAGAGAAAAGCATTATAGGGTTATATTGATTATTATCATGGCATTTGATAATGGGAGTGAATAAATATACTAATGATAAAAATAGTAAGAAATTATCTTGTTTGGGATAAACAAATAGTTGTTCAATTCAGCATTAATATCTCTCTGGTTAAACTTCACTGTGAATCACAATTCGTGCAAGTTTATAGTACTTTAATAGCATCCTCCTAGTTAGGACTCATACAAATCTCAATCATGAATGAAAACAGGTAGATGAAAATTAATAAGTTAGATTGCCCTTAATATTAGTAACAGATAACAATGACAGAGTTTGGTATAGTCGTCACTTGTAATTCTAGTCATGGATTGAAATTGTTTATATGGGGAACCAACACTTCAATTTGCAAACGGTACAAGACAAATGTTTCTTGAAAGACAGCTTTAACAGAATCCTACTTTTCTGTATATTAATTGTGCGTGTAAATTTTTCAATTGTGATTTAGAGAAAAGAGTCCCAGAACAATTCATTCAATCTTTAGACTGCATTTGAACATTCAAAATGAATCCTCACAATAATATAAATGCTCTTTCAATTGGTAGTATTGGTTTAAATTTTAGTTAAAGCTTTGTTGAGATAAATATTATAATATAAAAATAACCAGTAGTTTTTAAATTAAACAATTTAATTAGGAGCAGGGGTAATATCCCCTCACGAGTTACAAAGATCATGAAAAAGTATGATTTTGTGAACCTACTGATATTTTTGTTTTATTTTTTGGTTATGTACTTAGCTTGCTATGACAGAAATAGTAAGCTTAACCATAACCTTTAGATTTTTGGCGCTGAAGTTACTTGATCAGCGTAAAAACTGAGAGTTGTCCCCTTGTGGGTAGCTAGCGGAGGGTAATTTTGAGATCGAGTTACTGGCTGTTCAGCAGTATTATACAGAATGATTATTAAACTACAACAGGTTTTGGTGGCAAGGCACCCTTAAGCAGTCATTGATATCCACTTCTAGTGTAGCTATACTTTGTTGAAATTAAATTAAGAGAAAAAATTGTCTGATCATCCACCTTATTTTTCCCTTCCACTATCTTTGATATTTCTATCACAAACTTACTTCAGAAAATAAAATTATGCAAGTAAGTGTTTATAGCAAATAATATCTCAATGTTATTAAAATGCTTAAGTTTTTCCAGGCTTACAGTTTAATATGGTCCATAACGTCTTTGGTTACTGATAAAACAATTATATTATAATCCAATACTAAATTAGTTCTAAATAAATAATACATGACCAAAACACCAATTCAGTTGAACACCCAATCGTAATCTCGATTATTAAACTAATATTATGAAAAAAATTGTGAAGTTTTTCTTAACTGAAATAACATATTTGTATTGCAATTATTAATTAATGTTATGGTCATAACTCAATTTTAACATAATTATTTTATAGATTATATCAACACCAATAATGGTACCACTTCTGCAGAATCTTCAGGTTTGGTTTTTACCCATTTTTTATTTCCTACATAGCTACATACAGTACTTTAACATCATGGCCATTGACAATTTTATATCATTGAGCAATCCTCCTTCATATCTATACAACTCATTTATCAGTCAGCTAATACAATAAATAATAACCAGTTAGCTAGGGATACTGCAATTTCGTGGCTCTTTTGTAATCTGGTCTTGTAATAGACAATTATTATGTTTCGCAGTGTTCTACCAAATTAATCGAGAATTTTGTTCTTGTGAAGAATTTGAATACTGTTTTTCTAATGATGTCACATTATGGAAATAATAATATAACATTAATGCAGCACTATTGTAGTTGTTAAAACTACTAATATGCTATATACAATCAACAAAATCTAAGTAATGAATTTATTATGACATCTGTTCATTTTTTTTGTAAATAGATCTTTTATTGACACAGATAATGGTTTCGATTTTTGGTACTCTTCTATTATTCTTATTGTGCACTGTTACAATATTATGCTGCTGCCTAAGAGGTATACTATTTTAATAAGCTTTAAAATTATTGTGTAAATAAAATGTTCGTAATGATTGTATGCTAATATTACAAATTATTGCTAGTTATGTATTATAAATTAATATAAACCATTTTTATTGCCCACTATCTTGTAATGTTTCGAACAAATAGATAAAAGGTTTTTGTAAATGTATTTTGAAGAAAAAAATGATGGTTTTTTTAATTTATAAGTGCAGTTTATAAACATACAAATACACATTAGTGTCAATTGGCTTTTATAATTTGAAATTCAAAATATGTAACCATGTGTTAATTACAATATAAATATTATATAATATAGTACATATAAGGCTAGCTTATGAAATGTACTGCACTCCATATATAAATAAATTAAATGTATTATTGCAAATAATCAATAGCATTTTCATATATTCTAATGTACACCACAGTAAGTCAATTTAGAGCTTACTATTTGCATGAAGATAAATAATACATAGTTCTCTTAGTACTATTCACACCGGTACAGCCAAAAAAAAGTTGCAATAGCCATGTAGACCACAATTATCCTGGCAGACCCCTTACTCTGTAGTACTTAAGGTAGGGGTCTGCCTTATACACTGAGTTAGGTAGGGATAGGTAGAGGTACATACTTTAATGTAATACATCTAATGCCTACCTGGGATATCAGTACCTTAGGTACTGTGGCACAGATAGATAAAATTATCGAAACCACAATCAAACCATTATGGGGTAGTGTGGCACAGTACAGCACAGTACCCATCCAGAAAATTACCATTATGTAAACCTCACTCTCAACCCACTATTAGTTTGGCTTGAGGTCTATTTATAACCGTATTTGAACGGTGTTATTGTACAACTATGAAACACACACTAGGAATAATACAAGGTATTGAACGGTGTTATTGTACAACTATGAAACACACACTAGGAATAAAACAAGGTATTGAAGTAAAGTCTGAGGGCTGTAGTGCTAGACATATTGCGATGGAAAAAATGTTCCGTGTGTTAAAATTTCTCATCAAGCAATTAGCAAATTTCAGGGTGAAGCTATTGGGTACTGATTTATTGACTGGTATAACTAATTTTTTTGTATGTTTGACACTTTTGTACGTACCTTAAATGCTTCAATTCACCATTGATATAAGATCACTATTTAATAAGAATGACCCTAATCTTGTACTGTTTGCATTCCTTTAAATAAATAAATAAATAAGTAAACAAATAAATAATAAACAAACAAATAAATAAACAGGTAATTATTTCAACTTGCTGCATTAAAAGCATAGACATGTAAGTATTTTCACTTGATATTGTTGTACCTGAAATGCAGAGATTTGAATATGGCCACAAAGCACTGGTACTAAACTATCTCAGCCACAGACACACCTACAATTCTACTTCTAGGGGTAGCAGATCTACCACTAGAGGTAGCTACCTCAGGTAGTACAGGGTAGTTCTCAAGCCAGTTACCCTGTCCTGTGGGGTAATTCTTCTACCCTCTTACAGGGGTATTGTGGCTAAGTACAGTGTACACACAGCCTTCTGTAGTTCTCCACAAAACCCCAGGTCACTACACACCAGTACAGGGTATTGCCTATAACTTTTTTTGAGCTGTACTGTATAATATCATTCTCTCAATTTTTAACCTCCATTGTGATCCTTAACAGCACTTTCAACCAAAAAAATTATGTAATGCTAAATATTAACTTCATTTTCTTTTAGAAAACTTTAGATTTCAAAAATCACTATTCATGAACTAACAATTTAATTATATTTCAGAGGGCTCAGCTTCACACATCAACGTGTTTGGACTAAATTCCATTGCTCAACAGCTAGATTTGTCGCTTGTGCGCATGCGTAGAACTCCATTTAATGCCCTCCGGGGCTCCCTATAAAACTCCACGTGCGCCGGCCTCCTTTGGCCTTTTTTCTAGCTCGACAGTTGACGGAGTTTAATTTTGCCTTGAGTTTTTCTATTTGTTGCTGAGTTGCTAATGGATCAGTCGGAGGGTTCGTCCGGGGTACTGAAGTTGGAGAAGCTGGAGGATCTCTCCAAGCGACTTGACGAAGTGGAGCAACCGTGCAGATCGAGATCCCCTTTGACGTCTAGGCATTCTCTGAGACCGACAGCAGAGTCTGACTCACCGAGGTCTCGCGCCAGGCACAGGCGCAATTCTGACACACTGAGCGGACAGGGTGCCGCCTGTGTCCTGTCGGGGCTCTACGGTCAGACGGAGGACGAGGAACAGGCAGACCAGAGGGAGGATGAATCGGTGCTCAGGCCTGTGCCTGAACGTACCCGGAGATTCCTTACAGAGAGGTTCTCGAAGCCTCTGCCCAACGAGGCTCGCCTCAGAGTTAGGCGTCAGTTTGCCCTTCCTGACGTGGAAGCCACAAAGGTGCCTCAGACGGACTTCTTTGTGAAGTCGCATGCCTCCAATGCAGCAAAGAGCACTGACAGAGAGCTGGCTAAGCTGCAGGCACTGATCAACGATGGCATTGCGCCCATCACGGCCATTCTGACCAAGGGCGACAAGGAGGAGAGCATGTCTGGTGACGAGGTGCTCAAAGCGGCAGAGTCCGCGGCTGAGCTGCTGGGCAATGCAAGTGCCAAGCTGTCCCAACTTAGACGGGAGAAGCTGACTAGTGACTTCAACAAGTCACTGCTGCCTTTAGTAAAGTCAGGCATGGACTTCTCAGAGGCATCCCCAAGACTGTTTGGGGCAGAATTTGCGAAGCTTGCGAAGGAACATGTGGAAGAGATGAAGGCTCTCAAGTCCACTCTGCCGTCGAGGTCCGACAGTCAACCGTTTTTTCGGAGCGGCCCCTCCAGGCGGGGGGGCAGTGGCAGATACAGAAGCAACGAGTTTGCAAACTCGTCAGGGAGCAGACAGTTTGGCGGCCAGAGACTGCCGCCCAGACAAACTTACAGAGGAGGCCAGTTCAAGAAGAACTTCCAAAGGCAAGACCAGCACAGCAGTCGTCCAGCGTGATGGCTCAACTGCAGGTAATGGGCATTGTGCCATTGCATGGCCCGCAGGCAGTGGCTGGGAGGCTGAAACATTTTGTTGCCAACTGGCGGAGAATCACGACGGACCGCTGGGTCCTGGAGACAGTAAACGGCTACGCCATAGATCTGCACTCAACTCCCAGACAAGCTGGGCCTCCCAGGGAGCCACACTTGGATATGGAAGCAGAAGCTATGCTCGCCTCAGAGCTGAACAAACTGTTAGACAAAGGTGCCGTACGGCGTGTGGAAGAATCCCGGGCAGGATTTGTTTCCACAATGTTCCTGGTTCCAAAAAAGGATGGGGGCCAAAGGCCAGTGGTAAACTTGAAGGCCTTGAACGACTTCGTGGGACAGTCCATTTCAAGATGGAGGGCCTTCACACTCTCAGAGATCTGCTCAAGCAAGGCGACTGGCACGCCAAGATCGACCTGAAGGATGCTTACTTTGCGATCCCAATACGGCGAGACCACCAGAAGTTTCTGCAGTTCATGGCGAAGGGCCAATTGTTTCACTTCACATGCCTGCCGTTCGGGCTCTCGTCGGCACCGAGGATCTTCACAAAAACCCTCAGGCCGGCAGCAGCGGTGCTGCGTCGCATGGGTGTCCGCATTGTCTGTTACATCGACGATATTCTGGTTCTGGCAGAGACCAATGGAATGCCTGGGGTTTGTGGTGCACCAGGAGAAGTCTATCATGATGCCAGGCCAGACAATAGAATTTTTGGGCACAGTTGTGGACTCTACTGCGATGGAGTTGAGGTTGCCAGAGGCCAAGCTCAGGAACATTCGGGCAGAGGCCAGGAGAATGAGGAGAGAGAACTGTGTTCATGCAAGAGCGCTCTCGCGGCTCATAGGAAAGATGAATGCGGCATGCCATGCTATTCCACCAGCCCCACTGTTCTACCGATACCTGCAAATGGCAGTGACAACGGCTCTGAACAACAACAACCAAAGTTACGACTCGATGGCCCACCTGTCGCGGGAATGCCACGAGGAGCTGGACTGGTGGACAGTGCATCTGAGCAGATGGAATGGTAAGAGTCTGGTGTGTCAGTCGGTGGACATGATCATCGAATCGGACACCTCTCTGACCGGTTGGGGAGCAGTCTGCGAGGATGTTCGGATGGGCGGCCAGTGGTCAAAAACAGAGGCGATGTTGCACATCAACTGTCTGGAGTTGCTGGCGGCGACGCTGGCAGTGAAGTCCTTTGCCAAGAACAAGACGGACATTCTGGTGCTGCTCAGGATGGACAACACGACAGCGGTGTCGTATGTGAACCACCGTGGAGGAACTGTGTCCAAAGAATTAGTGGAGCTCACCAAGGACCTGTGGTCCTGGTGTCTATGGCGGAGAATCAACCTACAGGCGCAACACCTGCCGGGTGCTCTGAACGACATAGCAGATGCCGAGTCCAGGACTCTGACGGATCGGACGGATTGGATGCTGGACAAGGATGTATTCTTCCAGCCGAATCGCCTTTGGGGCCCACTGTTGGTGGACCTGTTTGCCTCCAGGCTGACATGCCAGTGCGAAGTGTTCTACAGTTGGAGGCCAGACCCATGTGCAGCAGCCACAGATGCCTTTCTCCAAGACTGGAGCGAGTTGAAGGCGTATGCCAACCCGCCCTGGAATCTGGTGGGCAGAGTGCTGACGAAGGTTCGGATCGAGAAAGCCACGGTGGTTCTGGTGGCCCCAGTGTGGAAGGCACAGTCGTGGTACCCGACATTACTGGAGATGGCGACGGACTCGCCAAGGTTGTTTCCGTGGCAGCCACAGGCAACTTGCTCGAGCAGCATGGAGGCTCGTGTCAGGCAACGCTGCGTTGAGCACAACCTTTCGGAAGGAGCTTGTACACTCGTCGAGGACGCATGGAGGTCGAGGACGAACAAGTCCTACAACTCGCTGTTCGGGAAGTGGAGCAGCTGGTGTGGTGTACGGGGTACAGATCCCTTTTCTGGACCTGCAGTGAATGTGGCTAACTTTCTGGCTGAGCTCTTTGAAGATGGCTACAGTTACTGCTCACTCAATTCTTATCGCTCGGCCATTTCATCCGTGCACGACAAGGTGAACGGTGTCAGTGTGGGGCAACACGAAATGGTCAAGAAGGTTCTGAAGGGTAGTTTTCATAGGCACCCTCCGTTGCCGAAATACTCTGGTGCATGGGACACCGGATTAGTACTGAATCACATTAGGAACATGGGTCCTAATGAGAGTCTGTCTTTAAGGTGGCTCACCATTAAGACGGCGACACTGATGGCACTGACCAGACCGTCCAGGTCGGCTGACTTGGCAAACTTAGACGTGAAGGCGCTCAGATGGTTGGACGACGGCGTCTCCTTTGTCCCTACGGCTCTGTCCAAGCAGTCCAGGCAAGGGAAACCTTTCCATGTATTTTTCTTTCCTTCGTTTCAGAAGGAGATCCTCTTGTGTCCTGTTGATGCACTAAAGGAATACATCCGACGCTCGGAGCCACTTCGTGTCCAGTCTTCGTCTAGACTGTTCCTAGGGATGGTGGCACCACACAAGCCAGTTGTTCCATGTACGGTGGCGAGATGGTTGAAAACAATGCTGAAGGCATCTGGAGTAGACACGTCAGTCTTTGCCAGCCACTCGTTCCGTGGTGCGACTACCAGCAAGGCAGCCATGGCAGGGATGTCTACGGCGGACATTCTGAAGGCGGCAGATTGGTCATCGGAGTCAGTGTTCCGCAAGTTCTACCTGAGGCCTCGTCAAGAGGCTACTTTCGGCAGGACTGTCCTTACAAGTACAGCCTGTTCCGGGGATTGAAGCTACGAAGGACACGTTGATGTGTGAAGCTGAGCCCTCTGAAATATAATTTGAGAATGGCTCAGGCCACGTAGTGGCTGCCAGCTATTCAGAATTGTATGAAGAGGGTGAAGCTGATTACATCAACGTCCCACCCATGCCCCCCCGTGTATCATTCCTGTTGGACACTGGCAAGTTGTACTGTACTCTGACTATTATATTGACTTATATTGCACTTGTTTTGTATCAAAACTTAAGCATGGTTTGCTCTTAAACATGTTTGTTTATTGGTTCTAATTAAGTGTTCTATTGATTGATGTGCATGCGTTAGTGTGTTTACATGGTTCGCAATGTGCGAGCTAGTCAAAGGCCAAAGGAGGCCGGCGCACGTGGAGTTTTATAGGGAGCCCTGGAGAGCGTTAAATGGAGTTCTACGCATGCGCACAAGCGACAAATCTAGCTGTTGAGCAATGGAATTTAGGCCAAACACGTTGATGTGATCAGCTTCACCCTCTTCATACAATTCTGAATAGCTGGCAGCCACTACGTGGCCTGAGCCATTCTCAAATTAAATTGAATTCAAAAAATCATAAAAAACAATTTTTCCCAAAAGTGGTGACATCGTCATAGAAATTTTTGATGTCCTTTGTTGTTACAGCCTAAAATAATATTATTTTTTACTAATGAACATTTAAACTTGCTGATTCTAGAGTTGAATTTATAATGCTGTGTTATTTGAAATATGATTACTTTTGCTGTATCAAGCAAGTATATATATATATATATATATTATATATGTATATTATATATATATATTTTTTGTATATACATAGTTGTTAGAAAGAGACGCAACAAAATAATTACTTGTACAGGAGATAACGAATATGATAAGATGATCAAATTGACTTATTTGAATGATGAAGACATTCCAAGTATTATCAACACATTCACTAAAAAGGATTTTAATATGTGGTTTATAATTGGACAAAAATTACATATTGAACTATCTACTTTGGCTGAAATATTTAACCATCACAACAATAATGAAGATAGATTTAAAGAAATGCTTAAAAAATGTGTTTTAAGAGACACAACGATTAAAGAATTTATTTGCGTGATAAAAAATCAAGAATTGTATAATAATTATCAGAATTTGTTGGAATTGTTTAGTGTTGATGATGAATATATCGTCTATAAAGGTTTAACTGAAGAACATTGTAATGAACGGTGGGAATAAACCATTTTTTAGTTATTATATTAACTGTGTTAGCACTGACGCTATTTCTTTGTCCACTTACCCTCTCTCATCACACTTATTTTTTACATTCTTCTATATATTTAGTAAGAAAAAAATATATATATTACTATACTATATATAGAAATATATATATATATATATTACTATACTATTATATAGTCCAAATTTTGAAATAAGGACTGGTCAAGAAGAATAAGGCACTCATTTTTAACAATTTATGACAGCTTCTAATGGACAAAATTGAAAGTTAATGGAAGAAAAGCTTTAATTGAGAAAACAAACAAACAATGATAACAAGGCAATTTGGAAAAGAAAAAATTGAAGTGGAAAAATTGACTGACACTCAGGAAAAAAGATAGGGTGATATTCTCTGCAAATTTTTGCATGCTGAGAGATAGGTAGTCAATAAATTTCACCACAAATAAACCACAGAAAATAAAAGCAGCTTAGGTAAGACCAGATGAACAATATGGTTTCAACACGTGCTTCTACTACTACAACTACTATTACTAGTGATGCGCTCTAATAGCACAAAATAGCGAAGCGAGCGATGCATGTTCCCTGTAATTGCAGCTATTCCATGCATGCTTGGTGTGGCTACAAAATACTGTCAAAGTGAGAAAACAATAGTGGTAGCTTTTTTCTATGATGATGAATAGTCTAATTAATAAATTAGGAACATTTAATGGATTTTCAAAAAGAAAGATTCTTTACTTTGCTACCTGTTTCTGTTTCGTTTTAGCTCTCCTCCTCCTTGCCCTGTCTTTTTCATGTCTTATCTCTCTCCTTACTAATTTTTCTTCTGGAGTTTCTAACGCCCTCAGAGCTCTTGACAGAGCGTTTCTAACGTTTTGTCTCGCTTTCCAGAATTTGTTTCACTGGGCATCACTACTTCGTACGGCTGGTTAACAAAACAAAATGTTGCTAAGAAGGTTACCGGCCCGTGCAAGCGCGTAGGAAAATTGTTTGTCTCTCTTTCGCAGAATTTGTTTCACTGGGCATCGCTACTTCGTACGGCGGGTAAACGAAACAAAATGTTGCTAAGAAGGTTACTGGCCGCGCAAGCGCTTAGGAGAAAATGTGCACACGTACGCCCACGCAAGAACAAAAACAATTCCTAGACTTAACAAAAAATATAAGCGCGGAATGATAAATAAGTCAGCTCCGCTCGCTTCGCTCGCTTCCCTGAATTACTACTGTATGAAGAACAGCTAATCTATACTAGTGGTGCGCTCGAATAGCGCAAATGCATGGCGAGCGAGTAAATACATGAGTATAGGTAAAGATGATTTGTGAAGGAAATCGCTAAATAATAGCAATGATTAGGCATGAAGAGTTAACAATAACAGAATTACCTGAATAAACTTAGAACGCAGTGGCAAAGAAGCTTTGACGTACGCATACATACCTACATATATACTAGTGATGTGCTCTAATAGCACAAAATAGCGAAGCGAGCGATGCATGTTCCCTGTAATTGCAGCTATTCCTCCATGCATGCTTGGTGTGGCTACAAAATACTGTCAGATTCTTTACTTTGCTACCTGTTTCTGTTTCGTTTTAGCTCTCCTCCTCCTTGCCCTTTCTTTTTCATTTCTTATCGCTCTCCTTACTAATTTTTCTTCAGGAGTTTCGAACGCCCTCAAAGCTCTTGACCGAGCGTTTCTAACGTTTTGTCTACTGGGCATCGCTACTTCGTACGGCGGGTAAACAAAACGAAATGTTGCTAAGAAAGTTACCCGGCCCGCGCAAGCGCGTAGGAGAAAGGGTACACACGTACGCCCACGCAAGAACAAAAACAATTTCTAGACCTAAATATATATATATATCGCGAACTCATTAGAGAGTCAGCTCCGCTCGCTTCGCTCGCTTAGCTGAATAATAATACGCTTGTGTGTCAGTAACGATGACGACGACCGACGGTGGTGTGTGTATTCATGAATAATTCTTGAGCTTGGTACGGTTTGATAAAGTATCGTCTCTTTACTGTAGGTAAAGTGTCATCACTAAGAGTGCAAACCCTCAGCATTAGTTAAAAATGCAATAAATGAAGTCACTACACAGGAAAAAATCCTGGAATTTCCTGACTTCCGGAATTGTATAGGACAGTTGAGCGCATGGCCTGTACTTCACATTTCCTGTACCAGGTCAGATGAATTCTGACAGCAGGTCACATATCCTGCATCAGTACAGGTGAACTTTCCTGCACTTTTTCTACAGTACCTTCTAGGTCCACCTGGAAGGTCCCTGGCCTGTACCAGGACTGATGAAATTTCCTGCACTTTTTCTACATTACCTTCTAGATCCACCTGGAAGATCCCTGGCCTGCACCAGTACAGGTGAAATTTCCTGCACTTTTTCTACAGTACCTTCTAGGTCCACCTGGAAGGTCCCTGGCCTGCACCAGTACAGGTGAAATTTCCTGCACTTTTTCTACAGTACCTTCTAGGTCCACCTGGAAGGTCCCTTACTAAATATGGTATCTCTTATATGGTATCCCTTTCATAACACGCTCAATCTTTAAACTAAATTCACAACATTTACCCATACTAGCCAACTCCTCAGAATTTAAATGCAGGATTGGCCACACCCACTAAATGAATATAAAAAATTATGATCAAAAAGACAAATATCTCAATTGCTGCCAATTGAACTCAAAGTTTGTAATTATTGAATGATCTACTATTAAATATTATTGTGTTTTAATAGTGCGAGAAACTGGATTAAGCTTGAATAGTTCATAATAGAAAAGGGTAGGCATCAGGAAAAAATAACTAGGAAAAAAAAATCTCAGTAAAACTGGGTTGGTTGGCAACTATATTCAATCTATCATAATTCCAGTTTATTCACTGTATGTTTTTCTCTTAAACAATGCTTCACTCTTTATTGGAGCAGCCCCACCCCTCAACTACAGGCTAGCTCTGTGGACTGATTTAGCTGTAGGTGCTAATGGACCACCTATTCACTAATTAGTGTACCTTCACTGCATTCATACAAACAATTATTCTATTCTAACATTACCTTTCTCATGCCTGCCCTTATCTTATACAATCCCCATTCCATTCCACTCACATATATACTTGTAACACTCTCATTCTATTCAGTTCTTTAACTCCCTCATTTTTTCCTTTACTATTTTGTACTTTCCTTTTCTTATCTGTTATACTTAGCTTGTCCATACTTTTTATAGTTCTTGCTTGCTTTTGTGTATCATTTATTTTGTTTTGTTTTATGTTCTGTAATTGTTCTTTGTTCTCTAGTTCTGTATCATTTTGTTTGAATTTGAGACTGAGTACTGATAGGGATCTTGAGCATACTGGGAATAGTGGATAGGCCTTAGTCAGTGTGTTTAAGTCTGGAGATATTTTGTCTTTTTCCCTTAGTTTTAGTTAGTAGTCTTTGCGTGATAGTTTGGCTGAGTTTTTATAGCTTTACCCAATTGTCGTGTGCTACTACATTTATATAATATAAAATATACCCATAATCACATTATTCATAATGTATACCCATTCTAAGGTATATCCCTTACGATATATAATACTCTCGCTTTACCCATTCAATACTCTCTCTTTATTCAATCCATACTCTCGCTTTACCCAGTCCATACTCTCGCTTTACCCAGTTCATACTCTCGCTTTACACAGTCCATACTCTCGCTTTACACAGTCCATACTCTCGCTTTACACAGTCCATACTCTTGCTTTACCTAATCCATACTCTCACTTTACCTAATCCATATTCTCGCTTTACACAGTCCATACTCTTGCTTTACCCAGTCCATACTCACCCTTTACCCAGTCCATACTCTCCGTTTACCCAGTCCATACTCTCGCTTTACCCAGTTCATACTCTCGTTTTTTTTTAGGCAGTGAGGGTCTCTCTGAATACCATCTATAATAAGTGTACCATGTACTGGGAAGTACAGAGTAAACTGACAAGTGTTGTTGTTTTTTATCATGTTGGTGTAGCTAAATGACTGTCCACAGGAGAACAGGCATAATATAGCAATCATGATTGTAAGGAAGAGATCAGAAAATGTATACATATGTGACATAGCACAAATCACACTACTTGCGTAACTAGTATTGCATCCCAACATGAAGAGGGAAATACTCCTACACAGTCAACATGAGATGAGTTAGGTCGTAAAGGCTGGCTTCTCAGTGGTTGTCTGAGGCTTCTGCTCATAGTAATCAGGTGGGGATTGTTTATTGGAATTGGTTCCCTGCATTGGACTCTCAACTAACTATGAGCTAGGAACTAGTTTTACTATTTTAGCTGTGGTTTGATAGGTATGGATTGTGGTGATGTGACTGGCAGCTGGGAGGGAATTGAGGTAGATATGCTGCCACCACTGCTAATGCAACTAGCTAGTTAGCAAATCACACAGAATTCCTTCTAAAGTAAAGAGTTCTAATTCTTTAGCTTCAGCAAGAACATCAAAATCATGAAGATGGTGATAATGATGCATGTGTTCAATCTGAGCATGCTCAGTGAAGGTGTGTGCAATGAGTCAGCATGATTCAGCATACATACTGGTAAAGTATGAAAAGAACAATAAATATAGTTATATATATAATGGGTAAGGTAAGCTTCAGTCTTCCTCTTGCATTGTGTGGTGGGCGTGTCCATAAAAGTGGGCAGGGTCACCACATGGATACTAACTGTGTACCAATGAGGTGTTAGAAATGATGCAATGAGCAACAGAAGGTGATATGTGATACGCATGTATAATGAAGGAAGAATTGTGGTGCTAGCTAATGTGGAATGATGGTGAAATGATAACAAGAAGAATGTTCAGCTTTGGTTTTGGTCTTTAACACAACACAATATATTTACTGAGAGCATTGGCTATGGTGTAGCAATTTGAAACAAAACAAATTTTGAGGAGTGTATGGAAAGCTTCACACACATGACACACACTCGCACACAGACACATCTCAAGGTTGTGTTTCAATAAGCAGCTGCTAGGATGTTTATATTACTGTGTGTTTCAGCACCAATGATAAATGAGATAGCTCATATTTAGGGTATAATAATATTACATTCTCAAATTGTTATCCTTAGATCAATAGGATAGCATAATTATTGGTTCCTAACTTTTTGTTTCTTGAGCCCAGGTATAGTGTTTAATTTGCACTCATGTTAAGTTTGAAATTTAGCAGCACTATCAAAGTGCATGCCATGTAACAGTAGTATTTTATCAGGAGCTCTTATGAGGTCTGCTGTGTTTTGTTCAGTGGTAAAAGTTGTAGTGATCCAGCTACTCTTAATCTAAATTCCAAGCAAAATTGAGGGCAGTGAAGGCCGACTTTTCTGACGAGAATAATATCGATGGAGAATGTTGGAAAACCTTCAAGACTATTGAATCTGATGTCTTATGTTAGTTTTAGTTAGTAGTCGAGTAAGTAGTGCAGCCTGTGCAGGTTTTCAATAGTGCTGTGTATGTAATTTTGTGTGTGTGCAAATTCTCACGTAAACAAAAAAAATAGGTGAGCGCCCACTTGGCCATTTTTGTGAGTGAGTGGTGAAGACACTTATTATTATTATTATTATTATTATTGTCATCATCATCATAATATATAATGATATGCTTGACAATGACAGCAGTGTGTGTATTCATGAATAATTCACTTTCATTATTATTCAGCGAGCGAGCGAAGCGAGCGAAGCTGACTCTCAGTCATGTTCAATTGAGATTTCAGAAATATATATTATTGGCGATCGAGCGAGACACTTACAGGGGTAACACAATCGAAAATCGGGGATGTTTATTTATTTATTTGTATATATGTATGGACGTATGTATGTCATTTTGTACTTTGACCCTCGCGTTTTTGTGTTAGTTATGTGGTCGACCCCGTCCCAAATGGCACTAAACAGAATCCTCTGGTTTATCGATCAGTACCGGTATCACCCTAGAAATTGAATTGTTTACCGTTTTGAATTATTTTGCGGGTGCAGTTAAAACTTGAAAACTTAAGGGACTTCCATTTCTATTAGAGTTAGTGGCGGTGGTAAGTCAATGCGGGGTAGACTATACTTTAGGTACTACACGCGACGCGAAGCCGACGCGTTTTCGCGAAAGCACCCCGTGATTCCTTGCTAGTGGAAGCATGCGTTTATTAAAAAAAAAGAGCAAATTGGCAGCCCTAGCCCTAGCTCTAGCCCTAGCCCCCAACTAACCCATTCCTTGTGTTTAAAACACATTATCCTTAACCATCTAATAGTTGGGGGCTAGGGTTAGGGCTAGGGCTAGGGATTTGCTCTTTTTTGTCAAACAATTGTTTTTAATTGAGAGGAATAGCGAGTGTTCACTAGCGATGAATCGCATGTTACAACCACTACTTAGCTAAAGAATATCACAAAGAAAACTTTTAAATTACGTGTATTGTTTTGTTGTTGTTTTTTTCCTTCAATTCGAGCAGTTGCAGAGAGTTGTTACAATGGCACTGAAATCCCTTTACCGTGTATGCAAAATTTAAAAACTGGACCTTATTTTCAGTAACTTCAGTGTTAGAAGTCAAAATCATTCATATAAAAATAGTATAGTCTTTAGGCACGCTCGCCATTTGTGCTCAAGCATATCACTAGTATAGGTATGTATGCGTACGTCAAAATCTTTCGCCCGCGCTTCTAATTACGTAAGTTAGGTAAAGCGTTCACAGTTCCAGTATTTTTCAATTAACGAGCACTGAGAATCCTGCTGCACTGCCTTAGCAACTTTGTTTCAACCAAAAAGTTTATAGCTACTCTCTTCTTGGAACAATTGTGAAGTCTTTGTCAAGCTGCGCTTCTTTGCCACTGCTTTCGAAGTTTATTGAGGTAATTCTGTTATTGTTAACTCTTCATGCCTAATCATTGCTATTATTTAGCGATTTCCTTCACACATCATCTTTACCTATACTCATATATTTACTCGCTCGCCATGCATTTGCGCTATTCGAGCGCACCACTAGTTATCTATATAATAATATGCTGTGTGTCAGTAACGAACAGAAGACTACCAACCGTGTGTGTACACATTCAGTAGAAATTGCTGGTATTCTAAAAAGCCGGTGCAATAGGCCGTGAAAAGCGGTGTAGTTTAAAAAAGTAAGGCGAAAGTACAGTAGAGAAGGTAAAAGTCAAAATAAATCGTATTTAAAAAGCGGGTGGAATCGGCGAGGTAAGGCCACGTAAGTTTAAAAAGGAAGGGAAGAGAAGGCCAAAAGGCGAGCGACTAATTGTAACTAAAAAGCAGATGGAATCGACCAGTAATGGGGGGGGGGTGTTCCAAAAGGAATGCGAAAGTGTGAAATAAAAGACAAAAGTTACTCAAAGTAGGACAGAAATTCAGAAGCAGGAGAGATAGGAAAAGAGGACTCTGTGATAGGAAAAGAGGACTCTGTGCTAAGAAAAAAGAGAGCAGGAGAGAGGAAACTTATGTAACCTTAACCAATGGTAAAGAATGATAACTGAGCAAGATAACTTGTGGTACTGCATTCTTACTTTGCAATATGTCAAGCACCACCATGTGGCGGTGTTGTACCGTCTATTGACGATAACAGCGAGTGTATTCATGAATAATTCATAAGCTGGGTCAGGATGGTAGAGTATCATTCAGTAGCGGCAAGTAAGGAAACGACGACTTATGTGTAGCTAAGAGCAGGTGAGGATTCAACAAGGAAGCCAAAGTCCACAATCAGAGATTGAGAACCAGGAAGAGGTACAGATGAAGGAGCAGAAGGGAATCCATTACTCAAGAAGAACGAGGAAAGGGTTCAGGAAGAAAGAGAGCAAGAGATGTAACTAAACCAAGTGGTAGAGAATTAAGAGATTAAAGTACCTTTTGCTATAGCGTTCCTAGTTTGTGAAACATGTCACATCAAGCACAACTGTGTAGCAGAGTACTTGCTGTCTATAACTATTATAAGATATTATTGTTTATTATTATTAAGATTATTATTATTATTATTATTATTATTATTATTAGTTGGGACCTGGCTTTACATTCTTATTAACTAGTTTTGACATGCTGCTTTCATCTCCTTCACCACACTCACTATTAAGGGTGGCCGCACACCGCCTATGTAATTTTTTGTTGATGGTTGCTATGCATGATTACTACTATTGTATACTTATAGGGGCTTCTCCACTACAACACAAGGACAAAGTACCTGCCAAGGCGCCGCTCACTAATTTTAGAGCGAATCTGGAAGAAATATCGGGGCCTAGTTATAAAACTATGTAGCACTTTTTTGGAGCGGTGCGGTAAGTTGGAGCTCCTAATTTGGTGCACTACCAGCCAAGGCGAACTCTACTACAAGACAACGAGTTCTTTTCCATTTCAGTAATTGAGTAAGTCTGAGCTCTATGTATTTGCAATGTGTGAAATACTAGAACAATTTGGAATTGCAAAGTTTTGAAATTGCTAATACAAAACAGAAATGAAAAGAGGTGAGAGAAAATATGGGCAAGTCCCTCAAAAAATTCCAGGGGAAAAGGAAAGTGGAAATGCCATATGAATCTTTCATTGGAGGTCACTGTGTGTGTGTGCGCACAAGTGTATATACATTGTGTGTGTATGTGTTTATGACAGCAGATAACGTATGTGACATACACATAACACTGTCGTATTTTCAAAGTTGTTTGACCCCAACTCTAGTGTGTTGTTGATAGGGTAGATTCTAATAGACAAAATAAAGTCAGGCCAGTGCAAATTTTGAAATGACTTTCATTATGTAAACTTGGCGCACACTCTCCACCCACACTCCCTCCCTCCTATTACCAACATTGATCCACCCACATTTTTAATAGTTTGTTTTGTAATGGTGCTCTACTCTGTCTCTAGTTAGAGCTTCCACAACACAATGAATCTGACCAGTCCAGGTAATATTAATTAATTGAAATGTTCAAAATGCAGCTATTCTGACTTTCGTCAGACTGAGCTACTCTACATAAAAATCACAAGAATATAATATGTACAAACATGAAACAATGAGTCACAAAATCGTTAACAGCTAACTGGTAATTAAGGGGGTCCATTAAGTAAGAATACCTTGTCAATCAATTACAGGAAGCACTACGTTGTAAAATATTGTTGTCATCTTTTTTTTTTTTTTGGCTCATATTGAATGATGTTGTAGAAATGGCACCAACATTTTATCCATAAAGGCCAACTAGTGGGGGGCAAAGATCTGTGATGCATGGTCTCAGCATGGCACAATTTAGGAGTATTTTAGGAGGTGATTGCCAAACTGATGTTGGGGTTAGATGAAATCCCAAGAGTTCTCAGGCGTGTGCAAAAATTGATACAGTAGAACTTCCGATGTGGACCAGGTTCTCAGTTCACAATTCAGTTTGTTTGCCTTCGGAGTTTATAATTTGCCAGTTATTACAGAAAATTGGCGTTTGTTTTAAGGAGGGGGAGATACGCCATACATTTTCTATTGGAATACTTTAGAGAGTTCACTGTCAGAGGTTTCACGTGCTCACTTGGTGCTGCTAACTGCTGCATGGTAGTCCTCAAATGGTGTATGGGATGATTGCTCGTACATAGTTCACCGTACATAAGTCATGATAGGTGTTACAAATACTGTTTTTGGCCATTTATAAAAATTAATGTATATTATTATAACTGTACCAGGGCTAACTATACCCGGTATAAATTATTATTAAACACCAAATTATTCCATAAATGCATTTACAGTGGAACATTTAACAGTGAACTCTGTAATGAGCAACACCAATGCAATGGATACCGTATACACCAGTGTATAAAGTCGTATACTTTTGTTACACGTGGCATACTCCAGTGACTCTATCTTACTCAAGTCACCAGTGTGTACATATCTTTCGTAATGGACTGTATTACTTGGAGTACTGTGCATACCTTACACCACCAGGTGTACACCATACTATGTGTACTAGATGTGCTGCTGGAGTATACCCTATGTATTCTTGGTAATGTCTTACCACAGCATGCAGTACATAGATACTAAGTATTTCCAAATGTTTCTTAAATGACGTGATAGAACCCTTTGACAGTAATACTGATTATTATATAATTTCTTAGCTTGCTATAATGGTAAAAAAAAGTAATAATAATAAAAGTCTAAAAAAGTTTTGAAGAGTTTGATGAATTCACTATCCAGGGCCACGCTTGATGTGCTGTCTGTCACCATTCCGAGCTACTCTGGTTTCTGTCATAGCTACAGTCCTCATCAAAGTGCCACTTACTTCTCACCTTCTTCCCACAATGAGCCAATCCGTTTCTGAGGATATACAAAATATGGGCTGTAAACAATACCCATTAAAAGAAATGAACCTAATAAACAATAACACATTAAAAATTAAAACTTTTTTTCTGTGTAAATTACACTTGCATGAAGTATATTAGGCGAATAACATGAGACAGCTTTGTAAAAAAAAATTGCCACTCCATGAACAAAGAAAATCAACTATCACAATCATTCCGCCACACACAACTTCAATTCTGACAAATCATACAGGTTTAATCACCGCGAGATAAGGAAAAAAATTAGAGCACAAAAATTTACAAAAACAATAGATTAAAGCAATTTAAATACTATTAAATGTCACTTGATGCAATAAATTTAAACAGCGATGAACAAAAAACAAACAAACAATTTATTAATCAGAAGTAAGATGATCATCTGTCAAAGTAAAAAAAAATTATTACGAAGAATAGCACACATGCAACAATATAAACTTGTAGTGATGACAAAGTACACTACACACACAACAAATAAACAGTAACAGCAACAAACAAATAAATGTGTATATAGAGCAAGTCGCCTGAAACTCTTATCGACCATTCCAGTTCTATTATCAACCGGCACAGTTTCGGACATCATGGAAAATTAAATTTTATCAACTGGCATAGCGTACAGACATTCACAAAAAAAAACCCAAATAGTAGTACTGAGTTGTGTAATACTTGCTATTATTATTTTTTTTGTATTTTTCCAGGAAGGAGGAGTGGCTACACTGTGCTTGTGACTTGTGGGTACTAATCACTGCCAGGAAGTTTTTTGGATGATCAAGGTCAAGAGCATGTAAGCCCACATGATTACAATGATTTTTTTTTCATATTATAAATATTATTATAATGTGATATACCACATAATAGCAAACACGGTTGTGGGGGTTTGCCTCGGGGATTTTAATCTCCTCAGTTCCTCCGCAACAAGACTGGGCTCATTCTTTCACCAGTCCTACTGTAATAGTTTAGTTTTTGCCACCACCAGAATCAGAGTGTGACTTATGCCCTGCACGCAGGTGAGTTCTATTCCTTTTACAAAATAGAAATAACACAAACACATAATACAGACACACAAGCGATGGTAATTGTTTTTACACCAAGACCAACACACGAGACTGACTGACTTCCACAACACGCACACTCAGTTTATATACTCCACGCACGAAAACTGAAAAAACATACAATAGGCGTGGGCACGGCCACTTACACGTGGACGGTGCCACACCTAGTAACTGACTACAAAACTCGAACTACTAAAATTCTAAAACACACAACATTGAGCAGAACTTAATATAGCACACATCATAAACACGTATCATGAGAAACAATCACATAGACATTCTATCTTCTTCTCTTTGTCTTCTGTCTATTTCCCCACAATGGTTATGATTAATTCTGAATCGATACCAATTATTTTGTACTAAAAAAAACAAACTTGGTTTGTGGTCGATAATAAAGCAATGTAATTTGAAAGTAAAAACATAACAGGTAATGGTCATCTACAGACTTCGAGGAGTCCACAGATCTCAGGGATTTAACTACTTTTGCGAAGAGTTGCGCCACTCAAATGAAGGTTCAAACTCCAGGGCTTATTTTGGTGGAAATCGCAGGAAGGAAGAATAGTATGTGTGTGTGTGTGTGTGATGTGTGTGTGTGTGTATGATGCGTGTGTGGTGCGTGGCGTGTGTGTGTGTGTGGTGTGTGTGGTGTGTGTGTGATATGTGTGGTGTATGATGAGTGTGTGTGTGTATATGTGCATGGTTCTGGTCATGGTAGCCTGTACGATAATGCAGTAAAATTTATCTACGACTGATACCTATGATTTTATCAAAATGAATACTGTGTCTGTTTATTGACCACTACAAAGTTTATAGTACTGATTCAGAACTACTCTCTATGATCACTATATGTGATCGTCTATGGGAAAATCGGGCACAACACGGAGTATCATTTTTAATTTTTTTACAGAAATGGGCTCACCTATGTCTGAAAATATAATCCTCCAAGTTTGAAAGTCCACGCTCTAACCGTTCCCAAGATAATACTATACATCTCCATTACGCAAGCTATAAACTTTTCAATAAAATCAAGATTTTTAGCCTCTTAGTCGTTGCTAAGGCGTGGCAACAATGATTGTGTTTCCTACCTCACTCTTTATAATAAGTTGCTTTGTTTTGTTTTTTTATCGAAAAAATTATTTAAATATAAATTTATTACCTTCATAATAGTTGGTAAAATAGCCATCAAATTCTTCATCACCTAAAAAAAAAAAGATGATGAACTGATGAGGGTATAGTTAACTGTAATAAGTGTTATTTGGTACTTACAGTCAGAAAGCGGGTCCTCACTTCCTGGAGCCGTGAACTCATTTATGAGCTCCTGTATGGCTTCAGCGTCAGCTCCACCCTCATGTCCAGACCATCACGGTGGCTAGGTTTAATGATCTAGCAAGATTCCTGGCTTCACTCATGATAGCCACTGTGCTACTACTAAACTGAGAGCTGTATGCATTTACTGCAGATTGGGCCCGCGCTAAAACCCAGTCTTAGTAACGGCCAGGATACTAGTTCAGGAGTAAGTGAAGGTCATGAATTCGCGGGCTTATTACTATCATTCTAAAGAGGGCCTGATCTTCAAACTTCGCACGTAGGTGTATTAAGGGCTTATTATTTCATATATGCAATAAAAAATAATTGATAAAAAAAAGACTAAAATGACAATTTTGATCGTAGCTAAAAATGGTACTTGCCGTGTTGTGCCCGATTTTCCTGTAGACGGTCACATATGTGACCGTCTATAGGAAAACCTGGCACAATGCGGCGTGCGTAAATATCGAGAAAAGATCGATCGATTTCTTAAAAATGTATGGTTTCAAGCCGAGGGAAGGGAACGGTTAGGTCTATTATAGTGGGAACCACTTAAGTTACGACGATATAACTTGGAGAGCTCAATATCTGGACGCCGACAACTCTGTAAGTGCAAAAAAATTTTTGGAAGGGTGCCACGTTGTGCCCGGTATTCCTGTAGACGGTCACATATGTGGAATGTGACTGTACTATAAGATGTGCATTATTTGGAACATCAATCCTAAACACATCCTACATAGCTAGTCCCAACCAAACACACTCACACATGACAGAACCACATTATGAATTGGTATTAGCATAGCTTCAGTCATTACATTAAAAAAAAAAGGAAAAAAAAGACAATAATTTGGTACATATTCCAGTCAGATAAGTTGACTATTAGTAACTAAAGACTTTTGAGAGACATTCAATGAAATGTTGTGCTGTGTATTAATTATTGAAACCACAATGAATCTGAATTCTTATCACAATGTTTCAACTTCATGTCCCACAAGGATAGATAACTTTTGTGGCGACTATAATTATATAATAACTGGTAACATTCTTGGTGACTTGCATATAGCATAAATAGCCAGCACTCTAGGATAGCAAATCAACTGCATACTGGAAGAAATTCTTAACTCACATGATTACTTGACATAACGGGGGTGTTACCCACTACACACGGAGCTGAAGCCTTCATGTGTTCTCAAAAATCAGCCCAAATATAAAGGTAGCACAATAAAAGATCTTAAATCTTTGTTCTGAGTAAGTTGATACCTAAATCAACCATTATTGTTAGTAATCTCTAAAGTTACAGTATGACAGATATGCAGACACACAAACAAACAGGCCACCTCACTAGGACCCTAGCGCATACAGTGAATAAATGGCTGATTACACCAGTTTATAGTTCTTTCACATCTAAAAGAAATTTCATGGAACCTAATGTAACACTTGACTATTATAAAAAAAATATACATATCTACTACATATATGGTATATAAATAGTTGACTTATACCTTTCAGGTCACAGTCCACTTCTTCTGATCAAGTTCCATCCCTCGCAAGCTCTTACTGGAATTCCTATTAAAGTAAATCATAAATAAATAAATAAATTAATTAATTAATTAATGATACAAATAATTGTCACTATGCTCCAATATACTTTTACCTGTTGGTATTGTATATATGTGAGTCTGTGTATGTAATGGCTCTGTGTGTCTGTATGTGTGTGTGAAGTTTTCCAGACACACCTCAAATTAGTATTCTTTCAATGGCAACAGCATAGCCAATGCTCTCTGTATGAAGACCAAAGTCAAACATTCCACTTGTCAATATTTAGCTAGTTATTATTTCACATCATTCCACATTTTGTTTGTACAAGCACACTATATAACTTAATCGTTGCATCATTTCCAACTCCAGTATTGTACTTATCAAACAATCCCATTATAGTACTAATGATGCGCTTCAGCACAAATACGATATAAATATTGTGTTGGTAGCTATATCCAGTGAACTTGTGCGTGTGTGTGTGTGTGTGTGGGCTGCAAGAATAGCACAAATATTATACCAAAATAACAAAAAGTAAATATAAGTGACTAGCATTCGTATTCTCTTCATGACTTGACTATTGGACAAAAAAATTTCAAGGGGTAATCAAACAAATTTCTTACGATAACACAGGTAAAAATTGATAAACTAATGAATTATGTATAAGCTAAGCCATGTTTCCAAAAACTCTGAAAATCCTCTATTGTACTAGAGCTCTAGTTGATAAAACATTTCGGATTCTCGACTATTGGACAATGGATTTTCAAGTAAGAACCAATCTGTTATATAAGGCATGTAGCCCAGATAACTTACCACCACCACCGCCAATAGAATAGAAAATGAACTCTTTTAAGCTTTTAAGACCTCACTGCGAACTTCACTCCTCCCCTGTTTCCCCATGGCTCTTTGCCAATAATTTTTCCTGATTATTAACTAAGTCTTTCCCCCAAATTTCTTGTGCCTGCGCCAATGTTCATGTTTTTAAGTAGCTTCCATGGGTGGCATGCATTGACCATGGACATGTGTGGAATGTTGCCATATACACACGTATAATACATTATATTATACCAAATTCTCAATTGAGACTTGTTAGTGAGGATCTTGCTTCGCTCACACGATGCTAATTAGTGGGAGCCCAATGCAGAGAACCAATTCCAATGAACTAATAACTATGAGTGGAAGTCTCAGACTACAACCGAGAGGCCAGCCTTTACAACTTGACTCATCAGACGTTGAACGTGCATGAGTATTTCCCTCTTCATGTTGTGATGCAATGCTAGTTAGGCAAGTAGTGTCATCTGTGCTATGTCACATATGTATACATTCTATGATCTCTTCCTTATAATCATGATTGCTGTATTATGACTGATCTCCTGTGGACAGTCATATACACCGACATGATCACAACAACACTTGTCAGTTTACTCTATACTTCCCAGTACATGGTACACTTCTTATAGTCAGTATTACAGAGGGACCCTCACTGCTACAATGTGTTATGTTGGACCATTTTCCCTGTCAAAACTTGCTATCTAGGTCGACAACTAGCTAACACAAAAAAGTGAAGGTCAAAGTACAACATGACATGTACGTCTTCACACAAACTAGTATGAGCTACAGGCCTTGGCATAACTTCAATGGTTGTTGAAAATGAAATGTGTTTACACATTCCAAGACAAAGAAAAATTATAGTGCTGCTGGGTCTGCTATGCTTATATAAACTAGTGATGTGCCTGAGCACAAATGGCGAGCGAGCCTAAAGCTATACTATTGTTAAATGACTGATTTACACTCACGCTACTAAAAAAAATCGGAGATTTTGAATTACGTATAAGGTAAAGGGGATTCAAAACAATAGTAACCACACCCTGTAACTGCTAGAATTGAAAAAAAAAAAAAAAAAGCAAGAACAAGTCACGTTATTTAAGTTTTTTCTTTGTGATATTCTTTAGTCAAGTAATAGTTGTAAGGCACAATACTTTCATACTTAACTGAACATACCTGTGCAAGGCTTACCTTCGTGGTTAGTCTAGTGGACAATAAAATTTCAAGTCAATATTGTAGCATAGGGCTTATAAATATGACAAATAGCTATTAACTTACCACCACCACTAACTCAAATAGAAATGGAACTCTTGAAAGTTTTTGAGTTCTAAAGCGGTAAACAATTCAATTTCTAGGATGATAAGGGTAATGATCGATAAACCAGAGGAATCTGTTTAGTGAAGTTTGGGATGGGGTTGAACGCCGAGTTAACACAAAAATACGAGAGGTTCAAAGTACAAAATGACATACGTACGTCTAAACATATAACTAGTGATGTGCTTGAGCACAAATGGCGAGCGAGCCTAACGACTATACTATTCTTATATGAATGATTTTGACTTCCAACACTGAAGCTACTGAAAATAAGGTCGAGTTTTTAAATTAGGCATAGACTGTAAAGGGATTTCAGTACCATAGTAACAACTCGCTGCAACTATTTGAATTGAAGGAAAACAACAACAACAAAACAATACACGTTATTTAAACGTTTTCTTTGTGATATTCTTTAGCTAAATAGTGACTGTAAAGCACAATGCTTTGACACAACTGGACATACACTTACACAAGACTTACCTTGGCGGTTAGTCTAGTGGACAATGTAAATACTGTTGCGTACGGCTTATAACTGTGCCAAAGAGCACATTAACTTACCACCGCCACTACCTCGAATAGAAATGGAAGTCCCGTAAGTTTTCACGTTTTAACTGCACCCGTAAAAGAACTCAAAACGGTAAACAATTCAATTTCTAGGGTGATATGGGTGCTGATCGATAAACAGAGGATTTAGTTTAGTGAAATTTGGGACGGGGTCGACCACCGAACTAACACAAAAATGCGAGGGTCAAAGTACAAAAATGCCTTACGTACGTCCAAACATATATATAAACTAGTGGTGTGCTTGAGCACAAATGGCGAGCGAGCCTGATAGTTAGGTAACATAATATTAAATTGTTACTATGTTTTAGCTTAGTTAATGCAAACACTATAATAGCAGTTGTGGGGCCAGGCAGAAGCAGAGCAAAAGACAAGAAGAGAAAGAAGAAGGAAGAGAAGCCAGAAGAAGAATAAAGTCAATTATGTGTTGAACATTTGTGTGTGTGTGTCATTAAATATTAGTATTTAGTTTATTAGCATTGTGACGTGCGTGGTATAGAATAGCTAGTGTCGTGTGCAATCGTTATAATTATTATTTCCTGTATCATTGCGTGCGTAGGCGGGTCCATTGAACTATAAGACCTGCCTGCACTTCCGTTTGTGTTTGAGTTCTATTCTTCCACCTCAGTAATTAGTTTAAGACCTAATCCACTGTGTTGGCCACTGCGCAGTGAAGGTTTACTACCCTTCCTCCTGCCCTGTGCGCAGATCTGAATTCTGGTGGCAGCGACTTATTCGATTCCCCCACAGCAGTTATGACCTTTTATTTCAGCAAACAAATACAAAATCACTCTCTTACCTGATTAATGGTAACTTTTGTAGTATCAAACATCTGCCATTCTGATAATCTCAATCACCAGTAACTCTTGAACAAGCTCTCAGCTACGATAAAAAATAAACCAGTGTTATTATTTGTAATTTTAGCCAAAATATATGGAATTACTACTTACCTCATTCTTGAGTATTGATAACTTCTGTAGTATCAAATTGAAGTTACTTTGACCATCTGAATTACCTTGAATTCTTGACAACAAGCTCTCACCTACAAAAACAAAAGACAATCAATTTTAGCACACAAATACAAAATTACTTACTTACCTCATTTCTTGAGCAGTGGTAACTTTTGTAGTACCAAATTTGAGTCATTGAGACTATTTGAATTTACCAGTCACTGTTGACAACAAGCTCTTAGCTATTAAAAAGAGGGGCCAGAGTTATGTTGTCATATTTAGCTAACAAATATGGAATTACGTACTTACCTCAGCATCCATCGAGTAGTAGTATACTACTACTCGAGCTATAGCTTCCTTAGCATTAATACTTTATGTGCTTACATACGTTTTTCACCGGCGCGAGCGTTTAAAGAGTATACGTACCATCCATACATACATACATACTAGTGGTGTGCTTGAGCACAAATGGCGAGCGAGCCTGATAGTTAGGTAACTTAAAACTAAGTATTGTTACTATGTTTTAGCAGCTTATTTCATGCAAACACTATAATAGCAGTTATGACCTTTTATTTCAGCAAACAAATACAAAATCACTCTCTTACCTGATTAATGGTAACTTTGTAGTATCAAACACTGCCATTCTGATAATCTCAATCACCAGTAACTCTTGAACAAGCTTTCAGCTACGATAAAAAATAAACAAGTGTTATTACTAATTTTAGCCAACAAATATGGAATTACTACTTACCTCATTCTTGAGTATTGATAACTTCTGCAGTATCAAATTGAAGTTACTTTGACCATCTGAATTACCTTGAATTCTTGACAACAAGCTCTCACCTACAAAAACAAAAGACAATCAATTTTAGCACACAAATACAAATTACTTTATTACCTCATTTTCTTGAGCAGTGGTAACTTTTGTAGTACCAAATTTGAGTCCTTCTGACTATTTGAATTTACCAGTCACTGTTGACAACAAGCTCTTAGCTATAAAAAAGAAAGGCCAGAGTTATTTTGCATATTAAGCTAACAAATATGGAATTGCGTACTTACCTGGCATCCCTCGAGTAGTAGTAGCTTCCTTAGCATTAATACTTTATGTGCTTACATACGCTTTTCAGAAGTAGTGATAGCTCTCTTAGTACTGACTACAGGTGGCTCTTGACAACTAGTAACAAGCCGCACTTAGCCGGGAAAAAGGCAAAGTTTTGAATTTAAATCTGGTAAAGGGACTTCAATGTCATAGTAACCGATCGAATCAACTTTTTGTTTCTTGAAAAGCAAGCGTTTTCGCAGGAATTTTCTCACACTTTGGAGCTTAAGTATAAAGTAAGACTTGAATAAACTGGAGTCAAGCCAAAAAAGCCGTGTTTTTTTAAGATAAAACGTTCCCCGCACGCGCGTTTAAAGGGCATACGTACAATCCATACATACATACATACATATATATATACTAGTGGTGTGCTTGAGCACAAATGGCGACCGATTAATGGTAACTTTTGTGGTATCAAACATCAACCATTCTGATAATCTCAATCACCAGTAACTCTTGAACAAGCTCTCAGCTACAATAAAAAATAAACCAGTGTTATTATTTGTAATTTAAGCCAACAAATATGGAATTACTACTTACCTCAATTTCCTGAGTATTGATAACTTCTGTAGTATCAAATCGAAGTTACTTTGACCATCTGAATTACCTTGAATTCTTGACAAGCTCTCACCTACAAAAACAAAAGACAATCAATTTTAGCACACAAATACAAAATTACTTTCTTACCTCATTTTCTTGAGCAGTGGTAACTTTTGTAGTACCAAATTTGAGCCAATCTGACTATTTGAATTTACCAGTCACTGTTGACAAGCTCTTAGCTACAAAATAGAAAGGCCAGAGTTAATATTGCATATTTAGCTAACAAATATTGAATTACGTACTTACCTCAGCTTCCCTCGAGAAGTAGTAGCTTCCTTAGCATTAATACTACGGCATTCTGACTACCAACGGCTCTTGACAACCAACAACCGGCACTCCGTATCCCCCCCCTAAAACGGCGAAGTTTTGAAATTGAGTCTGGAAAAGGGTCTTCAATGCCATAGTAACCGGTTGAATCAACTTTTTGTTTCTTGAAAAGCAAGTATTTTCGCAGGAATTTTCTCACACTTTGGAGCTTAAGTATAAAGTAAGGCTTGTTTAATGCTGTAGTTTCAGAATAAACAGGGGCCAAGCCTAAAAAGCCGTGTTTATAGGAGAAAAGAGTTCCCAGCGCGCGCGTTTAAAGGGCATACGTACCATCCCACATACATTATATACATATAACATATACCCGATTTTGCATTATCCACCCCTAATACTGTCTCGCTCGCTTCGCTCGCTCGCCAACAAACAAACATCCCCGATTTTCAATTGTGTTACCCCTGTAAGTGTTGTCTCGCTCGCTACGCTCGCTCGCCAATAAAAAAAAAACATCCCCGATTTCAATTGTGTTACCTGTGTAAGCGACTTGCTCGCTTCATTCACTGATCAATAAAACAAAAAAAGTTCATGCTATTAGGTCTGCTCCAATAAGCTTGGACCCGCCACTCACTGTTCGGCAGATCCATTTCTTTATTTTATCAAGATGATTTACCAAATTTCAATGATTCAGGATGCTGGCTGTCCATGCTGCATGCAAATCACCCTCCAGGATATAACTAGTGATGTGCTTTAGCACAAATGGAGAGCGAGCCTAAAGACTATACTATTTTTATATGAATGATTTTAACTTCTAACACTGAAGCTACTGAAAATAAGGTCCAGTTTTTTAATTTCGCATACACGGTGAAGGGATTTCAGTGCCATAGTAACAACTCTCTGCAACTGCTTGAATTGAAGGGAAAAAATAACAACAAAACAATACACGTTATTTAAAAGTTTTCTTTGTGATATTCTCTAGCTAAGTAGTGGTTGTAACACACAATGCTTTGACACAACTGGACATGCACCTACACAGACTTACCTTCGCAGTAGTCTAGTGGACAATGTATTTTCAAGTAAATACTGTTGTGCACGGCTTATAACCATGACAAAGAGCACATTGACTTACCACCGCCACTAACTCGAATAGAAATGGAAGTCCCTTTAAGTTTTCAAGTTTTACTGCACCCGCAAAAGAATTCAAAACGGTAAACAATTCAATTTCTAGGGTGATACGGGTACTGATTGCTAAACCAGAGGATTCTGTTTAGTGCAATTTGGGACGGGGTCGACCACATAACTAACTCAAAAACGCGAGGGTCAAAGTACAAAATGACTTACGTACGTCCAAACATATATACAACTAGTGATGTGCTTGAGCACAAATGGCAGCGAGCCTGATAGTTAGGTAACATAAAACTAAGTATTGTTACTATGTTTTAGCTTAGTTCATGCAAACACTATAATAGCAGTTATGACCTTATACATTAGAGCAAACAAATACAAAATCACTCTCTTACCTGATTTGTTAACTTTTGTAGTATCAAACATCTGCCATTCTGATAATCTCAATTACCAGTAACTCTTAAACAAACTCTCAGCTACAATAAACAAAAAATCAGTGTTATTATTTGTAATTTAAGCCAACAAATATGGAATTACTACTTACCTCAATTTCCTGAGTACCAAATTAAAGTTACTTTGACTGACTATCTGAATTACCATGAATTCTTGACAACAAGCTCTCAGCTACAAATACAAAAGACAATCAATTTTAGCACACAAATACAAAATTACTTTCTTACCTCACTTTCTTGAGCAGTGGTAACTTTTGTAGTACCAAATTTGAGCCAATCTGACTATTTGAATTTACCAGTCACTGTTGACAAGCTCTTAGCTACAAAAAAGAAAGGCCAGAGTTAATTTTGCATATTTAGCTAACAAATATGGAATTGCGTACTTACCTCAGCTTCCCTAGAGAATTAGTAGCTTCCTTAGCATTAATACTATGGCATTCTGACTACCAATGGCTCTTGACAACCAACAATCGGCACTCCGTATCCCCCCATAAAACGGCGAAGTTTTGAAATTAAGTCTGGAAAAGGGTCTTCAATGCCATAGTAATCGTAGAATCAACTTTTTGTTTCTTGAAAGCAAGCGTTTTCCAGGAATTTTCTCACACTTCTGCGCTTAAGTACAAAGTAAGGCTTGCTTAATGCTGTAGTTTCAGAATAAACTGGGTCAAGCCTAAAAAGCAAGTTTCCCGCCCGCGCGTTTATAGGGCATACGTACCATACATACATACATGTATACTAGTGATGTGCTTGAGCACAAATGGCGAGCGAGCCTAAAGACTATACTATTTTTATATGAATGCTTCTAACACTGAAGCTACTGAAAATAAGGTCCAGTTTTAAAATTTAGCATACAGTGTAAAGGGATTTCAGTGCCATAGTAACAACTCTCTGCAACTGCTTGAATTGAAGGAAAAAAACAACAACAAAACAATACACGTTATTTAAAAGTTTTCTTTGTGATATTCTTAAGCTAAGTAGTGGTTGTAACAACACACAATGCTTTGATACAACTGACACCTACACAGACTTACCTTCGCAGTAGTCTAGTGGACAATGTATTTTCAAGTAAATACTGTTGCGCACGGCTTATAACCATGACAAAGAGCGCATTGACTTACCACCGTCACTAACTCGAATAGAAATGGAAGTCTCTTAAGTTTTCAAGTTTTAACTGCACCCGCAAAAGAATTCAAAACGGTAAACAATTCAATTTCTAGTATGATACGGGTACTGATTGCTAAACCAGAGGATTCTGTTTAGTATAATTTGGGACGGGGTCGACCACATAACTAACACAAAAATGCGAGTGTCAAAGTACAAAATGACATACGTACGTCCATACATATATACAAACATCCCCGATTTTTTCATTTTTACCCCGGTAAGTGTCTCGCTCGCTACGCTCGCTCGCCATTAAACAATAAAAGTGCCCTCCAGAAATCTAACAGTTTACTTTGTGTTATTATATCACCACGGAGAGTTCGACCTCAGTTGACCCCTGAAAAGGACTTCGACAAGAAGTCGAAACGTCGGGTTAAGTTATAATTAAAAATATTGGCTGCTAAGAGAAAAATTTCCTATTATTTACCAACTTATACAACTAGTGATCTGGGCAAAATAGGGGTCGCATGTTCCATATTTGTAAGTAAAAAATAAACAAATAAATAAATAAACTAGTGATGTGCTTGAGCACAAATGGCGAGCGAGCCTAAAGACTATACTATTTTTATATGAATGATTTTGACTTCTAACACGCTACTGAAAATAAGGTCTAGTTTTTAAATATAGCATACAAGGTAAAGGGATTTCAGTGCCATAATAACAACTCTCTGCAACTGCTTGAATTGAAGGGAAAAAACAACAACAACAAAACAATACACGTTATTTAAAAGTTTTCTTTGTGATATTCTTGGTTGTAACACACAATGCTTTGACACAACTGGACATGCACATACACAGACTTACCGTCGCAGTAGTCTAGTGGACA
>WLWD01000558.1_pt1 | contig 67622 bp, 41 predicted proteins | sample 6712731 | NCBI WGS metagenome assembly WLWD01 (sample SAMN12718690, study PRJNA576275) | sponge metagenome | isolation source: marine sponge | host: Mycale hentscheli | place: New Zealand: South Island, Marlborough, Capsize Point | collected 2014-11-01 | reverse complement strand
TTCATCATTCACCAATCTATTGAATTTACCGATATCATCAAAGACAGGTTCAGCACGTGTTCTCACTAGCGATGAGTGTTGGTCACTTTATAAAGTGAAGGAAGAGAAAAAGAAGTGTGAAGCTGAGGAGAAGGAAAAGCGAAAACAGGAAAGAGAAAGGAAAAAAAGGGAAAAAGAAATAGAACAAAGAAGAAAGACTGAGGAAAGAATTCGACGAACTGAGGAGAAGGAAAAGAAGCATAAGCAGGCAGAGGAGGAAAAAGCTAAGAAAAGTTTACAACACAAAGCTGTGACAGGCAAGAAACGCTCTCGAGAGGTCACTACTGAAACTTCAACAAATGAAGGACATTTGAATTTAGTTGAAGGTGGGAGCAAGATTACAAGTAGACGTACTCTGCACAAGAGATCAAAAGTTACAGTGGACAGTAGCATATACATAGACTTATGTTGTGTCTGCTTCAGTTCTTTTGAAGAGGACGAAAGAACGGGCAGAGAATGGCTTCAGTGCATCTGTTCAAGGTGGATTCATGAAGACTGTGTCGTACCAAACCCCAATGGAGAAAATAAACTTTGTCCCATATGTTGAACTCTGAACTTTGATTCGTATCATTTGATCTTTTCATTTTTTTGTAAGTCATGATTTTTTTTTCTTGTTAGCATTCCAATGAAAATGAAGTAAACTCCAATGGCAGTAGCACATGTGGTAATGCTGGTCAAGGGTTTTTTTGTTGTTGTTTTTTTTTTTGTTTTGTTTTTTTGTTTGTTTTGTTTTTTCAGAGATAGGGGGGGGGGGGGGTTGCTTGCCTTCTTCTTTGTCCTTTTTACAGTAAACATTTCCAATAAACAATATATCTATACAGTCCCCTAAAATTCATATACTGCCCCCCACCTTCAATCAGAAACAATTGAATAGTAAATGGGCAATTTAGTAGAAGCTAAGTATGGTCATAGGTTGAACAGAAAAACTTTTTTGGCCACTACCTTTATACTTTGTACGCTAATTTGCAAGGACGTTCCTACAGGAAATTAAGTACGAACATAATATAAAAAAATGTGACATAAGAATTCTATGGAATAAATTGGTAAAGGATAATCGTGTGTGAAAAATTCAATGGTGACATTTAAATAGTGTAGTTTTGCGATGGGAGTGAGTTGGGGTTGAATGTTTGTTCGCCGGCCTATAACCGATGCATTGGACACTACGGACGGGCCGATATTTGGTGGTGGTCCTGGGCGATAATCGAGGCCTGACTGCTTCTGCACTGCCCCAGCACAGCGACCTGCAATTTGTGTTTTAAAAATATGAGTATTGCAAGGCGATAGAATATGAAATAACCTCATGAATGGTCGAAACAATAAATTTTTTAAATCATTCAGCTAATGAGTTATGGTCGTGGGGCAAACTTGGTCCGATAAATGAGGTCTTACGCTATGTAATTTTCAATGTTCTTTCACAATAAAATGGTTAAATAATAAAGAATTTCAACTTCTGAATAGAGCTTGAGCTTGGACTTAAGCCTTTAAAGACTTGAGCTTGGACTTAAGCCTTTAAATAAAGACTTGAGCTTGGACTTAAGTCTGATTTGAAATTAATGGGCTTGAGCTTAAGCTCTAAAAATCTATAAAGACTTGAGCTTGGACTTAAGTTCTTAATTACAGGGCTTAACCCAACACTGGTCCAAAGTCAATTACCATTATGTTTTGTTGTTGTTTATTGTTGCTGTTTGTAGATCACTGCTGACATGAGTGATGAACAGTTCTAATCATCCTGGCTGTATGAAGAATTCCTGAGCATCTTCATTCACTCATGAACAGTTAATTCTTCACCTATCACACAGAAACAATGTCACATCACGGACCAATATTTATTGCATTTGCTGATTACTGGAATAAATTTTATACACTAAAATATATGGCTATAAAGTGAGTATTGTGAACGCCATTTGCAGTGTTGTAGTAGCTAGTTTAAGGGAGTATCACAACACCCCATTGGTAGAGTATCAATAACACCATATTTGGTGCATTATGAGCTCTGATAGGGGTGTAGTAGAACACTTGGTCCTTGAACATGGGTGTATCACAACACTCCATTTGGTATAATGAAGGGTGTACAGGGGTGTAACTGAACACTTCCTCTAGGTGAAATGGAAACACCCCATGAGGAGTAGTACAGCCAGTGTTACCTGGACACCTCAAAATGGGATTCCCATGCACCCCATTTTTAACAGTGATAGTCTCATGCTTGCTAATCAGCAGTTATTATAAGCATTTCCTTTGTGTAATGTTTATTAAAAACCATTATCTCAACATCCCTAATTGTCATAATGCTTTTACATTGGCTATTCACTGCACAATACATGTAGCTAAACAGTACAAAAATTTATTAACGATAGCATTTAAAATACAACAGATGATAAAATATATAACACACAACTAAATTGTAAAATACGTTTTTTAAGTTTTGAGCTACAGTGTCTTTTAACTATTGCACATGCATAGTGTTTAAATATCATTATTGTACATAAATCCTCAAATCAGTAATGGCAATATCTTCATTATCTCTGTTTTCATCTCTGCGCACACGCAATTCAATATCAGCTGTAGAAGGTGCAGACAATGTCTTCAAAAAAGGATTCCCTCTGCCACATATGGGAGTATCCCAAAGAAGACCACCACAATAATAGTTTTCATTGCACGTACCATCACACATCCAATCATCACTAATAAAGGAAGGTTTATTAGTGCAGTCACACACTCCAGCAACTAATGACCACACATGACTAGCACCACTTCGTATACTGATGCCATCCAGATAATCGGCATCAAGATTATTACTTTGAAACTGTGCAATTTTGAACAAACCATCCAAACTTTTTATTCCGTATCCTGTAATTGTCCCACACACCTTAGAATATGAAATACTGAATGTATTGTACAGAACTGGAGTACATCCTTTTCTATATTCCCTTTTAATACAAGTTTTAGTTCCTTGTACCACTTGAGATCTCAATCCAGGAGGACAGTTGTAGAGGTCTAGATCTGCGACTCTCATCCACCCTCCAGTGATATTGCCACAGGTCATGTCCATGTCACAGTACACTCTGGTCAATACTCCTGTAGAAGATGGCAGAGTATAGTAGCCAGATGACACACTGAGGTCCTTCAGAGCTGCACAAGAGGTAATGTTGGAATTTATAAGTAACTCTGTCCTAGCACTGTTTGAATACGAACGAGAAATAGTTGTTAATAATTGCAGGTACTGCTGTGAAATATTCTCGGAATGTGAAATTGCTTGCAGTAGAAATTTTGAGGACTCCTCTTCTACAAGATTTGAAAAATTGGTTACTTGTAGAAGAAAACTGCTTGAGGACCTGACAGCAGTAGCATTTAAATGTTGAATGTTGTCATCAAGAAACTTAAGTTGTTTCTCAATGCTGGAATTTAAAGCTGCCATATCATAACTTACTTGCTCATTAGTTCTTACGAATATGACAACTAACAATACAACAATTATTGACACAGCAGCATTAGCAACCAGTGAAAGAATGAGGGCTGCATTCAACCTCTTTTTAAATTTTTTGCCTTCTATATCCAAATCATTTTCATTGTTTCTTTTGCTCTGAGTAGTTGTGTTGTCATTCTCCTTAGCATAAGTTGCTTGTAGTGTGTTGAATCCTTTGCATTTTTCATTCACAACAGCATACATGCTAGAATCCATACTTTCCTCTCGGTGAAGTGCATTTTTTTCCTTTTTGCTCAAATTGACAGTAGCATACAAATCACTACCACTAGCAGGATTAAGTTTCGCACTCATGCTGACTGACAGGACTTGACATCAGTCGACCGCTATTATATTTGGTGGTGTATAACCTGTTTTGCTCTGAGTGTTTATTAAGTTTGTATTCGGTTTCGGTACAGGCCCGTAGCCAGCAGTTAGGAATGGGGTTCGGATTTTGAAGACTCAAAAAGCCGCACCGACTTTTGTCTCTTTCGTTGAGTTTTCTATGATACAAAAAAATAACTGCACCAAAGATATTAAGTTGTTCTATGTCTTCTATTTCAAAACTGTGAGTCCATTAGACACTGTTGATAATCGAGCGAAAAGCGGTAAACTGTTAGTCTCGCGTGGCCAACCCCTTTCCCTTTTAATAACCGCTCGCGCGGGGAAGGAAAGAGGTCTGGTAGAAGCTTGCATATCGTTTCCCGCTAACGGAATGCAATTATAACGTAACTGGGCGTTGCGGTCATCAAATATCACACTCGCGGGAAAGTATTACAGGGATTCCTAGGTTTCAAGATGGCTTTGAGGTACTTCTTTCGCTGTGGAAAATTTGTTGTTATGCTCTTATTTTCCACATCCTTCAACTTATCATATATGGGAGGAAGCAGTGAGTAGTACAGTGACTAGCCATAGCCAGTAGGGAAAGAAAAAAGACATGTTGATTCTGTAAAAATGCAAGAATTGCTTCTTCTTGTTTGTTACGAAGTATATATCCACGTTCCAACGCAACTGCACGCACTATAGCTTTATAATCCATTTCCACCAAAAAATCATTCGAAGTGATGATAACACAGTTTTTATAGCGTATTTAATTCTACGTCACAGAAAGCCACACCTATACATAAGCAATACACGGAAAGTATGTTTCCCCATGAATCCAGTGGAATGACTCGAAAAGATGTACAAGCTTCTACCAGACCCTCTTTCCCTCCCCCACGCGAGCGGATAATATAAGGGAAAGGGGTCGGCTGCGCGAGACTAGTAATCTGTTAGCGATATATCAGCCTCGTGCAACTGGGCTTCCCCTAATGTATAGGAAAAATCGATATTCAATTGAAATCTCACGGGAAAGTGAAATGGCGCGTAGCTATGTTTAAGTGAAATAACACGGAAACTAAGCGAAATACAGGGGTACCCAAGTGAACTACCAGGGTACCTAAGTGAAGTGAAATAGTACCGGTAAGTGCGCAGGTGTGCAGCTCTAACCTTGGAAAGGTACAGTACAAGATTCTAGTTGGAGACTGTCGTTCTTTAGCGCAGAAGCTCTACCCCGCGTAGCCAGACCTAACTCCTACTTTACTCATACTAATAAGTGCATGAATAGAGAAACAGTAGAGAATTCCATCGCAGGTTCAGCTAGATCGAACAGATGATAATAGTCCATTATGTGGGGTGTGGCTAAAATATTAACTTCCGGTCACTTAAAAGAAGGGCTGACTGAACCTCCCCACCCCAAGCCCCTTGGCTGAGGTTATGCTGTAAACAGCTCAATATAGCAGCAACTTTCACCACACTGTAGGCTCACAGGTAACTGAGGAATGTGCAGTGTCTCCAACCTGAGCATAGCTATTTCAGTATTTCAGATCAAACATTTCAGTAATTTCATGGGTCATTTCAGTAATTTGAGCTATACCCAAGCCATATGCTCAAACCATTGTTAAGTTCAACAACATTATTTGTAATTATTTTAAAAAAAATCAATGATCTTTGTAACTACGGTTCATTGCATGGGTACATGATTTTGCAGTATCAAGGAAAGATGAATCATAATCAGATTGTTCACAACATTAAAATGATGAGTTTAAATGAACTACATAAAATGATCTCACATGCCCATAAAAATTAGTTGATGGAATTCCCTCATTATCAGCAAGATCAAGAAGAAATGCTGTTGTTTCATTACCAATAAATAGTTCTTCATCCGAAACTTGATTACTAGGGTTGGAGTATTCTATATCAATTAAATTAGAGGAATTTAGTCTTATAACAGAAGATTTAACAAAGAAAGATAGCACAGTTTTAAGCAAGCGTTCACTTTCTGTTTGAAGTTTATGAATTGTTGCTGCTTTACTTGTCTGGAAATATATATTAAATTTATCAAAAATAACCAGGGTATTGGCTAGGAACAACATCCAAGGCTTAAAGAAGGAACCTCTAAGATGATCATAAATCGATTTTACCTTGCCAGTCTTTTCTACATCTGGATGGCTGGTGAAATAAGAAAGTATAAGGGCTCCCACATTTGTAAAGTGCGCTTAATGCTACGTGTTAGTGACAGTCTCTCCTTCAGAGTCAGACATACCGCTCAACTCTTGCTTAGTCTAGAGCGCGAGATCCTTTACCTAACCAGCTAGTGCATGCAACGATTAAACCGTAATTAGAGCGCCATCTCCGTAGTCCGTAACTTGAGGAGCATTTCAGTAAGAATTACGGATGGATCCGTAAGGTTGGAGACACTGAATGTGACACTATATACATGGGAACTTGCACAACATCACCATGTAGTGTACAAATAATTAATAATCACTAGACCTGTAATTCGCTATAGCATGAAATTTTGTCAGTCGCTATATTTATATATACATATATTATATATATTTAGCTAGGCAGCATTAACTCCTCACCTCACTCTCCCACCAATATCATCCATTCCAGCAAAAAAAAAACAAAAAAAAAGAACTCGCAAAATTCAAGGATATTCTGTTGTAAGTATGCTTGAATTATTGACCTATATAATGTGTATTAGTTGGCTCGTAGAAGTGATGGTGGTCCGAGCTGAGAGAAATTCAATCTTAAAACCCAGCAACAGATGTTTGAAATGCTAGAAAAAATCAGCCGAACCCTATAAAACAAACTTGTTGACAAGTTAGAAGTGAAGGGAATAAAGAAAGAAGAAGATCCCAAGTACACTGTGAGTATTATCTATAGAAGTGCGGGAATAAAAACATTAAAAATTACAAATATCATATTCAATTGAAACCAATTTTGTTTCACTGGCAACTAATACCCACCAAAATGTAATTGCAACATTACCTGCACAGTGTTGGATTATTGGATTAATTTTAGCTGTAGTTGTCATTTATACTCAACATTAACTCAAAATTGTAAATGCATATGTTTAGGTCAATGGAATAAATCTTCTGCAAATTCCACCATGGGATGCTTATGCATATGGAAGAAGTGTTATGAAGCACTCTTCAACAAGGAAGACCTCTCAAAATCAGTTGTGGTGCAGTCCTCAAAGAGTAAAAAACCACCTCTTGGCAAAGAGAAAGTGGAACTGATGTTTGGTAAGTGGAACGTCTATCGTATGTCTGTATTATAATTATTTATTTTAATATTTAGATTGCATTCGGCACAGGTATCCTGACTATCATCATTCAAAGATGATGACTACGTTAGGACAGAAATGCCAAGATTGTGGCCGAGACAAACAAGCTGAACTTTGAGGAAAAAAAAATCAAAGATGTGAAATATTGACCAAATTTGTAAAAATAAATACATGTACTGGGCAAATGCTTCAATTGTGGGATCTTGCATGACCCTGCGGGGTCATCGATTTTTTGGTAAAGAATAGGTTTTTTCATGATCCTTTATGGATTATTCATAAAAATCAGGATCTTGCATGAGGTTTAGAGATCATGAATTACCATTGGCCAGCAGGATCTTGCATGATCCTTATCAACCATGCACTATTAAGAAAACTGAAGATCTTACCTGACTTTTTAGGGTCACTAAGTTCAGAATCTTAGATTGTCATTAGATATCATAATTAATCCTTACACAAGATCCTGCATGATCACATAATTAAATATTTGTAAGATAATGTATGATCCTATAGGAAGGATTATTCAGGGAAAGGGTTCCAAATCCTTACATGATCTTGCATGTAAAGCCATGCATGATCAAGTAAGATACACTTGCATGATCTTGCAAGATTTTTTACCCCTATTGCCCTATATAACTCACTAAAAAAAGACAACTAATTGCCGCAGGAGCATCACAATGCTTGGCTTGACATAATGAGAGAAAGAAATTTGTAGCAGGATTATGAAGAAGATATGATTCCTTCTGTGGGAGCTCTTGCAAGGCATTGGCAAATATCCTGCTGCGGTCTTGAACATTTGGAAGCAAGCTGACTCGAACCCACCACTGGAAGGAAATGGATGGAAGCAGCCTGATGCTGACACTCTTGTGACGGACTGGGATAGTGAAGACCATTTCAGTGATGTCAGAACTAGAGTAGCACTCCTACAAAAGGGATTTGGGAGAAAAACTGGATGCCTCCATCGCTGCAAGTGTAAGAAAAACAATAGTAATTGTGGTCCTGGATGTAAATCTCAAGGCTGTCTTAATCTACTTACCTCAAACACTTGTCAACTATCATCTTCTGGTAACACATCAACAATTGCTGAGATGACAATTGAAGAGCACAGTGGATTTGAGAGTGGAGATGAAAGTGGAGATGATATGCCAGAGTGTGGAGATGATCTGCCAGAAAATTGTAGCAATATGGATGATGAGGGCAATCCTGATCTAGATTATGAAGTTAATGAACTGATGTACAATGTTTTTGGGGACTACTGATATGGTGATGAAAGTGAAACTATATTTAGTTGGTAACTGCTAATTTCATACTTGTATCATTTACGTTTTTCCAATGATTAAAACGTCCTATTTAGCAATGCACAATTCAGAATGTATGCATGGGAACCAAATTCTTAAGATTTTTAAAGCTATACTAGACTTATATAGTTGCTTTCATATTGACCATTTTCGGAAATAATGTTGGGAACAGCTTTTTGACCGCTTTCCACAGAAGTCATTCGCCATGATCTATAATAAACCATTCCACTTAATACCATTGACAAATCTTTTCAAAGAAATATCACTGTTTATTACTTATATGCCTATAACTATGAACTCATGGCATTCTTTTGGTAACAATTCTGGAGTTCTGCAACCAGAGAAGGGATGAGAGACCCTTAAAAATTAGCACAGAATCTTCGGTCTTCACAGGGCACCCAGCCAAATGACGTAACCGCTAATGCATATTTAATAAGGCTAGTACGAAAATGTATGACTTCAGGTCACAGTGGCGATTGGACTGCAAAAAACGACGAAGTTTTATTTAAGTTTGAAATTACGTCTGGTAAAGGGTTTCCAATCCCACAGTAACCGTCGCAGTAAGCCGTGATTTTAGGAGAAAAATTGGTACTCAGGAAATTGAGGTAAGGAAGAATTTCTGTATTTGTTAGATCAAGTATTCTCACAACGGCTACGTACATAATACTTTTTAGAAATAGACCGATAGATTCTTTAGAAGTGTTTAGTTTATGCACAGGCTCCCTGCCAATAGTGCTCAACACTGGTTTTATAAATATGTAAATAATTTTATAAATAAATAATTTTATAAAATAAATAATTTTATAAGATATAATTTATAATCTAAAACAACTTACAAAATTACATTGTTTGCAGTTCTTTTTTTAATTTTATTGGCCGCTCCGTTCAAGTGCCACAAATTTGGTCATTGCGGTTAGTCTGGTGTCGCCGACCCTTTTCCTTCCCTAATTGGTGGGCGGGGAGGAAGCAACGACTTGTGCAGCCACCACAATAGTGGTGCTCCAATCAGTTTGCAGAATCGTTAATTAAGCCCATTCCTCAACCAAACATTCAATGCGCCCCAGTTTATTCCGCGCTGTTAGCTATGGAAGATCGAGTGATGAAGAGCGTGTTTAGCGAGTTACAGTGTCCGTGCATAAAGCCAGAGCAGATGGAAGTATTGAAGGGAATAAAAATTTCGGTAGCGCTCCCGACAGGGTAGGAAAGAGGGCTTGTTTTCAGAATTTGTCACTTGTATATGACCAACTCCTACCCAAGTGTGAACCAACCATTATTGTTGTTTTCATTCATTTCTATTATGTAAGATTATAAATTTTTTAGTTGATTATCTTTCTTATTCACAACGTAATGTTTTACTCGAGATTGATTTTAGCCTACGCGTTAATGATGACGTAATAAACCTGTGACGTCATTAGCGCAAGTCTTTGATAGCGAGCTCTACCGGACCCTTTCCTTCCACCCCCGCCCACCAAATTAGGGAAGAAAAGGGTCCTCGTCGCCAGACTCACTGTGGTCCAGTCAGTAAGTGAGACCGCCTAAATGAGCCCCTCCCACTTGGAACTCCAAAATTGGTAACAGGAAATACATGATGTCACAGCTGGACAACTGCAGTGGGTCTTCAGGGGCAAACTTCGGCCTCCCTTAGTTGAGGACCTACGCTGCAGTTGCTAAAGCTATATTTCAACGAGAAAAATGATGGAAACCGTGGTTGTTGTTTTATGTCTAATTACCAGCAATTTGGCTGACTATGCAGGTATGAATTAGTATTCAGTAATTATTAAGAAGTGCAAAAGTGCAAATTTTGCAATTTATAGCACTTGGCTTAGTACATATTAATATTAGCTACAAGGCCATTTTAATGGGCTCTGTAAGTACGTTTTGATTGAGTGAATTTGTATTCAACAAAAGCAAAAATAAAGTTCACTTACTGTATGCATGAACGATAGAGTTATAGTACTCCTCCTGTTTCTATGTCCATCTGATTGTGATTTAGCTATAAATCACTCATAAGGATGATTTGAGATGTGCTACTATTTTATTCTCAAGCTGATTTTTGAGAAAATGCAAAGCTATCAGCTCTCCATGTAGATACTAGCTTTTGTGGGTAACTCCCCTTTGTCATGTTGTAATTTAGTGAGCTAAAATTTATTGCAGTATGCAATCGTTTTTCTTTATGCTGAGAGTGCTTGAATTGGAGCTCTGTATTGAAACTTTCAGTGAGTGTCATTTGCTTGTATAGCTTCTCTATTAAGACAGTTTTAATAGCTAACTATAGTATAGCGCTGAGGTTTGGCACCTTTGGAGCATCATTTTTTAATTTGTGTAGCTAACGCCTAAAAGAAAATTTTTTTTTAACATAGTGGCCTTATATATGGCACTGAACAATTAAATTTCAATGGGTTTAAGGGTTCCCCGCCATGGAACTTGTGGTCGTTTAATCGTTCAATATAATACCGAAGAACTGCCTGTAACCGATCCCAGGGGCTACCCATTCAACGCAAAGCCAGCTCTGAATTTCTACGCGGATCAATTAACTTTAGCGCCAAAAATCTACCAGTTACCGGGAAGCGTGCGGACAAAATGGTCCCAGGACTAACTGTAGTATATATTCTGAAACTGTTACTTCAAATAACATCCTTCTATTATACTTGCTGGGTAAGATATTGGAATGAGGCTGAACTGTGAAGCCATTGGAGCAGCTTAAACTCTGTCTCAACCTTGACCAACTCTATCCTGACTAGTACCAGCTGGGACTATTCCACCAACCTTATTCAGACTCGTATAGGCTCTGTCATCAACAGTTCAGTTCTTTCTGTCAGGGTTGCTACCACTAATTCTTCAGCCCTACCAGCCTACTTGTCTGAATCTTGTGCTAAACTACCCCACTCCCACTAATGAGCAAGCAACATTGGGAATACCCGTCACTTCTGCTCTAGGGACTAACCATTTCTGAATTCACAGAGGCCAACTCAATGCTAATTATTGTATTTCTTATTTTATATCAATTGATTATCTTACCAATAAATTGCCATTTATGGAGCTCAACGTTTTGGGGATGCTAATCAGTTGTCAAGTGTAAATAAAAATCTATATTCCTTGGAACTGGATCATTGAATTGAGTCAAAATTTTGCACACGAGTTGCATACACCCCTTAGAATAAAGTTACAGAGAATTTTTTTTTTTAATAACGCGTGAGTAAAACGCCATGTAATTTTACCTATTCATAAAAAAGAATTATTAAAAATGGCTCGCAATGCTACGGGAAACCCGAGAGCTACCAATGGAAAAAAAAAAGCGCTGCAGCTCTTTTGACCGCTGGGAATAACGCCGAATAGTGAGTGGTGTGCAGAGCTGTATCTCGGTCCCAGACGGGTCTTCATTCTTCAAATTTGAATTGCTGGAGTCCACTGTTAGTGCCCATTCCACCTGCAGCAATGAAATAAGCCCTTAATACATAGGGGGGGAAAAGACAGCAAAAACACTCGATTTGTGGTTTTTAAGGGTACATAGTATGTACACCTCAACAAACGTTAAAGGTAAAGTTTTGATTATTTAACTAAATAAGGGTATTAGCATGAGTATAGGACCTTATGGAACAAGATTGCTCTTTTGAACACACACGCATCCTATTGTTGGTTTATACTGAGCATGCTCACCTTTATGATTCGTCTATACTGTTAGTAAACTACTATGGGGTGATCAATTAATATTGGGCTTAAGAGTATTACACCTCATTAAGGACTTAACATTCATACACTTACGTGTCCTATCCTGGCTTATACTGAGCATGCTCAACGTGTTTAAGTGATTCTCGTGTATACTTGTAGTAAACTACTATATGGGGTGATTTAATTTGGGTTTATGGGTATTACACCTCAACAAGCTTAAAAGGTAAAGTTGTGACCGCTTATCTAAATAAGGGTATCAGCGTGAGTACAGAACCTTATAGAATAGGACCGCTATTTGAAGACTTGACATTCACACACACACACACACACATTCAACATTGTGATTTTTGTTGTCATCCTTTACCTAAGTGCTTCTCGTGTATACAGTGCAACTAGTCTCCAGTAGCCAGACCCTTTACAAACTGTAACCGCTTCATGGGGAAGGGAAGGGTTTGGGAGCATACAATACAACGACATGTTCAGCAGCACCCCAAAAAAGGTCCTCCAATTATCATATTCCAACAAGCTAGCGGGATACTGTGTGAGGTCAACATCACATCGGGGAGGATGAGAACTTTGTGCGACTTCATTAAACTGGTGAAGTTGTTTTTGATAATTGGAGCACCCTTTTTGGGGTGCTGCTGAACAAGTCGTGGTATTGTATGTTCCCAGACCCTTACCTTGCTTACCAGTTACGGTTGGTAAAGGGTCTGGCTGCGCGAGACTACAGTGCAACAAGGCTTAAGGGTGCCCTGCCACCGGGACCTGTGGTCGTTTAATCATTCAGTATAATACCGCAGAACCGCCCGTAACCCAACCCCCGCATACATTCTATTCACGCGAGGCCAGCTCTGAATTTCTACGCGGATCAATTAACTTTGGCGCAAAAAAATCTACCGGTTACCGCGAAGCAGGAGGACAAACGGGTCCCGAGCTGTACCTGTATAACTGTAGTGTACTAGTCTGAAACAGTCACCTCAAATAACATCCTTCTATTATACTTTCAGGGTACTGAATGAGGTTGTACTTGTGAAGCCATTGGAGCAGCTTAAAACTCTGTCTCAACGGTGACCAACTCCATCCTGACTGGTACCAGCTCCTACTATTCCACCAACCTTGTATTCAGACTTGGCTTCGGGAAGAAGGAAAGGGTCTGGTAGCTCTAGTATCAACGACTTGTGCCAGCACCAAAATAGTGGCGCTAACTATTGTAGAATCGTTAATTAAGGCATTCCTCAACCGCGTATTCAATGAGCCCCGGTGTATTCCGCGTTGTTAGCTATGGAAGATCAAGTTATAAAGAGCGTGTTTAGAATTTATAGTTTCATGCGTAAAGCAAGAGCAGATAAAAGGGAATTTTAAAAAGAGATGTTTTTGTAGTTCTCCCTATATGGTACGGAAAGAGTGCTAGTTTCCGGTGATTGTCACTTGTATGTGACCAACTCCTACACAAGTGTGAACCAGCCATTATTGTTGCTGTTGTTCTGCATTATTGAAACACCACAAGCGCAACGAGACATTCCAACAAAATGTTTACTTGCAACGAAATGTTTGACTCGCGATTGATTTTAGCCTAGGAGTTAATGATGACGCGATAAACCTGTAATGTTATTTGCACAGGTCGTTGGTACTAGAGCTACCAGACCCTTTCCTTCCTTCCCGCCCACCAATATAGGTAAAGTAAAGAGTCGCGACACCTGACTACACTCGTGTGGGAAACGCAAGTTCTCCACAAGCCTTCGTGACTTCAAAACTACTAAATTCCTTGAGCCACAACGTGGATTTTGGAGATCTGCTGCTACTAAAGTTGATTTTTCTTTGCAACAAGTGAGGCAATTGCTCCCAACCTTTGCACCAAGTTAGTGGAGACATAAATACATAATATTAAATAAGTTATCAACATTAAATACTTCATATGTATGAATTGCAGTCTCCAAACTATGAAACTCACCAAATTTGTCCAAAATTGGCTATATATCGCACTACTGAGCAAAATATAAGAAGCCAATCTATATGCAGAACTCTACATTCCAAGAACAAAATACATGTTAATTCACACCTAATAAATTAAGTACTTTATGTGGTGGGAAAATTTTAAATCCACATATGTGATGAGTATAGAGATATCTTCACGTCTGTACCAAGTTTGGAACCAGTAGAACCTGTACTTTAGAAAATAATAACAAAATATTCAGAAGTGGATAAGAAAAAACTAAATTCTACTCTTTAAGTCTGTTGCACTGTCTTATTAAAAATTACTATACGGTGTGAACGGGCTCTATCAGGTTTGCCATGTCAGTGTGCACGATTATGTCTCAATCAATATGGGCAGAGCCTTACAACCTTTGTCTGCTAGAGTGTCCCATTTTCTAGTCCTTTGAGATGGATCCACATGAACTTACTAAACCTACTGCAGATGACAATCATCGACAACTAATATTTATACTATTGAAGGTGAATATCCTGCTAATCTTCCAGCTTACCATTGTTGGATAATTGTCTTCAACCGTACAACGTTTATAGTCCAGCAGATACGAAAAATTATGGTGACAGAGTGAACCAAAGCATTGGTATGCAGGTTCGGTTTGGCATATAAAACAGTATCAGAAGGGGTGCCAAAAAAAATTGTTTAATTAAAACAAATTTTTAAAGTGTGAAATTTTGATTAACATTTAGCTAATTATGTAAAAGAGCTCAATATAAAGTGTTTATTATAATGTATTGCTGTTTAATACTTTAATGTTAATGACTAGGAGTCACCTGATATTACAGGCAGCTAGACTATTTAATAGAACTAGCTACCCTGATAGCTAGCCAGGTGTAGCAAGTTTCAGAGAATTTATTTCAGTAGAATAAAACCATAATATTTCGGCTTGTGGAGCCTTCTAGTGGTTACTGAACTGAATGAGGGTGACTGAACAAGGAACTTTGTATAAACAGATGATACAGAACATGCGATCATTGTGTGGTGGGGCACAGCCCCTGGGAATGTTAGTTGGTGTTGGACAATTGCTGTGACATGTGAGTTGTGTTTGGGTTTACCCCAACAAACGCCTGAAATAACTTAAGTTCAGCTAATTAATTATTCACCTTAATCATTCATGCTAGTAAATTATTACTTCTGTATCATGCAATTATTTATTTATAAACATACATTCATACTTATTATTTCTAATACACGCACACTAGTGTGCGTTATTTGGAACAATTAGTCACAAGTAAAAAAATTTATTATATGTATAGATGTTCAAAACAAATGCTTCAATAAAGAATTAATCTGTAACAATCCTTGTGAATCCTGTTTGTGGAATAGTTTTAGTTACTGTAACTAGAGTGGTCCTCCCTCCTTTTGTCTTTGGTGAGGTTGAGGAGCTTACAGACATAATAGGAGCAAGTGAAAGTTGTGCACAGCCTTTGATACTAGCTTGCTGTGTACAATCCCCTGCTAGTGGGGTGGTCCTCCAGATCAAGATCAATAACCTCGGCTTCTGGGAATTTACACATCCAGAAACAAGTTGTACTTGGGAGGTGTGAAGGTGTAGTCATAATTGAATTAGTGGCAGCCATTCTGGAGGGCCATAATGACACCAAGACTCTAAATCATCCACTTACTGTTCATTTTATCTTTGGTACTCACAAGACAATCCTTTACCAAACTGACTCGATTTGGTAAGGATTTCACTGGCAAAGTGGAGCGATTCACTGTTAGTTGAAGTTTCGGTAAGAAAGAACTTTACTAAGTAATGGAGGAAGGCACCCAAGTTGATGGATAAGATCAACACAAAGCTTGTGGCAACCTTATGGTGGCTGTTTTGGGAGAGCTTTCAAAGAAGTTAAACTCAAGGGCATTTTCAGGTTGAAAGGCATCATTTGCTCAATTTTATTTTCAGCTCAACTGCTTTTAGTGTGATTTTATGTGACCTATAATAATAATGTTGGATTATGAATAACAAATTGTGTGGATGGAAGCAAAGTAGATTAGAAAAATGTATCCACAATTATTTACTGATAATACCCTACTTCCTCTGTATTGGATATTATTATTATTATTATTATTGTTGTTGTTGTTGTTGTTGCAAGCTTATTAGCAAAAAGCAATGCTAGTATATAGCTCTATTTTTTTGAAGTCCTAAAAATGGATAGATGAAAGCAAGGCTTGTACTTTGTTTCCCATCTCGACCATTTCCTCATCGCGACCTTTTCCCCATCTCGACCCTTTCCTCATCGCGACCCTTTCCCCATCTCGACCCTTTTTCCTCATTGCGACCCTTTGTTGCAGATGCTGTGTAAAATTACACTCTTTTGAGGTCGAGCAATACACGTGCGGAAGATTTGTTCCCCAAGAATCGTAGGGAAGGGATCTAAAAGTGTGCGCCTGAGTCGACAAATGGTCTGGCCTACGAGACTACTGAGAGAAATAGCCAGCCAAGAGCTTTTTACAGCTTCCGTAGTTCAGGGAGTCGGCCTCGATAGCCAGGTGTCAAAATCCTAACTTCTTAGCAAAACTATAAGCATCTACAGGCTAATATATACGCGATACCCGGTTCAGTAACAATATAGAGTGGGTAGTTGAAACGCTCCCTTTGTGAACGGTCACTCCATCCCGTGTAAAAAAACTGACATGCAGAAATATTTATTGGAGTATAAAGTTTTGTCTTGTGAACCTCACTAGATATCATTGTATCATTGCTCAATCTAACATTTTTAATCCATAGCTGTTACCACGTTATAAATAAGTTGGTGTGGTAACAGACATGGATTTAAAATGCTGTTCCACTATGTTGTTCCTCCCAATTGTCTGCAGAAAAAACATTTTTGAGAGTTTAAATTGCACACAGAAGAATTTTTTTGTCGACAAAATAGAGGAATGCAAGAATAATTATAATTTAAAGTAATGAATATGCTTTTTTGCTACGAATGAAAATCTAGATATTTTTACTTGTTTGAAGCTTTCTTTGCAAATGGTTACTCCATCCCTGTATAAAAAACTGACATGGAAAATTATTTATTGGCGTATAATGTTCAGTCTTGCGAACCCTCATGCTCAATCACCACTGGTCCTTGTTTGACAATGGACAAAAGGGAATGAAGTGCACTTACCTTGTTGTTAGGGTTTTAGAATGACCCTCATTGCATTAGCTAACTGGACTTATTTTTACTTTAAAACAACAAGGGATGGTAATGATTGATAATTCCTCAAACCAATGGTTTAACTATTACTTATTCCATGTTAAACACCTTCACAATAGTATTTTTGGCATAGCCCTCATTTCAAAATATCACACAGGTGCTTTCTTACTCTTGGCAAACTCATTAACCTCAAATACACTAGTAGTTATGACAACATGCCTAGCTTACCAGTTTTCAGGTTTTTACACTAGTAGTTATGACAACATGCCTAGCTATCAGTTTTCAGGATTTTACAGAGTCTACCCAACCAGTTCAGAGCAGCTGCTAAATGTGTTCGCTGTAGCACTCTCACTCTGCTACTAAGAAATGGCAAAGTTTGTGCATTAAGTATGGTAAAGGGTCTTTAATGCCATGGTTACCACAGGGTTTTGTGGCTTGAAAAACAAAAAAACAAAAACAAGTCTTTTTAAGGAATTATCACACAGTTCCCTAAATAAGACCAGCTTACTTCTGTAGTATGGGAGCAATATACTTGTAACTTAAAAAATTTGAACTACTGAACTTCATAGTGAAAGATAGTAAAATTCAATCTTTATCGGATTAAAGTTTAATCTACTTTTTTAAATGTAAAACTATAATTGTTTGCCATTGTGCACAATAAATACACTAATATATACACATACATACATTATATGGATGATTTGTGCCTCTTAAACATGCGTGGTTGCCTTTATCTTTTAAGAATATGGCTTTTTAGGCTTGTCCGGCCTTGAAAACTCTTTTACCAGACATGATTTTTTTAAACTCTGCCATTTTTATTAGTAATTGAGAAAATCTGAGGTGAGTAAATAATACTGTGTTTGTCAGCTAAATTACAAAAAAAACTCTGGCCGTTTTATCTAGCCGATTACTGTAATCAGACCGTCAAAATTGCTATAAAATTAGATACTGCAGAAGAAATTTGGAAATTGAGGTAAGATCTTATGAATATAGATGGTTACCTGTTATATACTATTGTCAACTCGGCAGGGTCACTCTCTTTTTATGCTCATCACACCATTGGTTTATTATATGTGTGGACATAAATGTCATTTTAAACTCTGACCCTCATGTTTTTGTGTTCGCTTGAATGGCGACCCCATCCCGTGCTTCACTAAACAAAATTCTTTGGTTTATCAATATTTACCTGGGTCATCCCTTTGAATTAGGTTTCTCTAGCATTTGAACTTTAGTGGGTGCAGTTAGATAATACAAACTTAACGGAGTTCTTTTGAATTGGCATTAGTAAGTTATCTTGATCAATGCCTTATTATTTGTCGTCACCCAACACAAAATAATTATTTTTTTAACTTGAAACCCTTCATTCAAAGTCACAAAGAGAATAAAAGGGAAATCTGGTGTTAGCATATCCAATGAACATGTGCCTGTGAAAGTATTGTGTGTTATTGCTAGCTACAGCTTAGCTAAAGAATAGCAGCACAGAATTGTTAACACAAGTAGATTAGCTAATAAGTAATATTTATTTTAACTTTCGTAGTATCTATACTGTTTATTATAGATACTACGAAAGTTAAAATAAATATTATTTAGTAGCTAGCTATATATTTTGCATAGTAAGTGTGGATCTTTATGAAATACAAATAGATTAGCTGGTTTTTTAAACTTTTCCCAGTTTTTTCCACAGCTATTATAGGAGTAAACAAGACTTAGTTAATTGTTAAAAATGCTTTCCTTTTTCAAATCAAACAGTTGAGGCGAATGGTATGGCATTGTTCAAAAGTAATTTCAAAACTGTGCCGTTTGTTTTTTGAAGTTGGAGTGTTCTTTGATTCTCAGGAACTAGTCATTTAGATGGTCAGAATAGCTTATTTTACATAAATAGATGCTGCGGAAGCTAACACTACTTCGAAATATTGAGGTAAATAAGTAATGCCATATTTGTATGGTCTACATACTTGTAGCTACTTTTGAGAATAAATAGACTGAACGATGCCTTCCTAAACTAGGTGAATAGGAGCTAGAACATTAACTTCAAGCAAACTAAATAAATGTAGCTCCTTTTTTACATTCAGATTTTGAAATGGCCAAATCAACTTTTATCAGATTTAAAGTTGTTAATTTTAAATGTTTTATCTACCATATTGTTTGAATTACTTGTGTACAATACCTTGCTCTCCATTGTGCTAAAGCACATCACTATAAGCAGCTGGATTTATCGGTATAAGTTGTACAAGTACTGCCATTGAGTTTTTATTATCTTTGAATTTGGTTTACATGCTGTACTGTAGTTCCACCGCCAAAATTGGGAGATGTTCGTCTATATGAACCTGAAGTAGATCGCTCTAAAACTCCAGTTAGAGTGTATGGAAAAGTTCAAGTTTATTTCACTGATGGTGGATTGTCCCCTCCAGCATGGTCCTACATATGTTATGACACATTTAGGATTTCAGAAGCTACTGTTTTATGCAGACAAATTGGGTACTTGAATGGCAATGCTTATCCTACGACACCTACAAACGTCAGGTAATTTAACGACGCCATAATATGAAAAACTGAGGTGAAAATAATCATACATTTATAAAACTTTCAAATCAATAATGCTATTATCTTCCTTTATAAAATGATGTTCCTAATTTTGATAGAAACTATTTTTCTGTATTCAACATAGTGGTAGACATACTACACACAATGACTTCATTGCAATCTTCAATTTTTTTGGTTAGATCATTCTTTGTATTTCAAAGGAATTTGTAACAAAACAAAAGAATGATGTTAGAAATGTTATTTCTTTATCCCATAACTACCTTTAAAATCATCAACTACTAAAATATTTTTTTGGCTTCAACACTCATGCTAGTCATTGTTTAATATTACTATCTTCTGAACTTCTGCTTGATAGCTCAATAATTACACACAAAAATATTGGAAAAGTTGCTTCTAAGACGTTCACCACAGTCATGTAAGTGTCCTTGAATATGTAGCAGAAGGAAATTAAAATTTTAAATACTATATGTGACTTATCAAATCAAAGAGAATATGACTTATTGGTACCATTGTAAAAATAATGTTAAAATTAGTGTAATTTTTGACATGCACAATTTTTAATTCAGTGGCTAGCTAATATTCCCCTCAAATAATATGGCCATATCATTTTCTAATTTACTCTGTTCATTGACATATAGTTAATTAGTTGTTGAGAGATACTATTATTTCAAAAATATCTCCATGTATAGTTAGCTGGTAAAGGAACCCCTCGAGATAGTTCTGTCAGTACTTAAGTTTCTAAATCTTCTGTTCCAAAATGGCCTCCAGAGAAGTACGAAGCTAATAACAGTTGCGTGTGCCACAAATTATTTCATAACTCTGCCAATGTATTAGCAAACATCTTTCTTATAATGTGTGTGATGAGTGTGATTTATTCAGTTTATAGTTAGACTAACTTAACTATCTTAATATAATTATAGTGACTATCCTACATGGATGGAAAGTGTCCAATGTAATGACAAGCTACATACTCGCATATATTACATTGTGACTACAAATATAAGGTCAACAGTACAGCTTGTAGCGGAGATTCTGCTGGAAATGTAGTTGGAGTTTATTGTTGTAAGTTTGAATCAATTTGTCATGTGCATTGAGAATTGAAAATTTAACTATGGAAAATAATATTATGATGCAAAGAAGCGCTACTGCTTTATAACTACAAGCTGTATTGACAAGATTTTTGCAGGAATGCACTGTGTTACTTGTCTTAGCTATAGTAAAAAAATAAAATATAAAGGTTAAATTTTGTTATTGGGATAAGAGAATCACACAGAAAAGTATAGCTCTTGGTAACTATTTACACAACTAAAAGTGGGTGTAGTAAATATTCTAGAAGATAGAGTGGACAAATATTTTAAAAGAAAAGCTTATCTAATATCTAGATCATATTTAGTTAATGATGAAAAATGTTATTGAGTTTCTTAAAAATCATCATCGCACAGTTGATTTATAATGATTTTCTTATTTTCATTTGTTTTCCTTTTGTGTTTAGATAATCCTATTATCACTGATAATTCAAATAGCTATTATCAAGGTCAAGCAACCCTCTGTCCACCAGACAGCATGGATGGCTATCAATATTATCCTAATGTTTCTACCTCATTTGGAATAGTTGCTGTATATTTTCATAGCCAATGGGGTGGAATAGGAGTTGATGATTCAAACAGTCCATCTCAAGAAATCACTCGCTATCGTGGTAACTTAATTTGTCGAGAAATGGGATTTCAACAAGTTGTTCCTGGAAGTATCAGATCTCTTAGTTCAGAGCAACAGTACTCATCCTACACTTTCAAGGGATGCACTGATCCTAAACGAGGGTAAGACAATGAATATAGAAGTGGAAAATTACTTAGTGTATCACATACAGAAAAGTCAATATTATATACATATATAAATATATATTATAATATATATATAATACTTATTGTACGAGTGAACATACAATATAAGGGGGTTATTTCAAGAAGTATTTTATTTTGATAAGCTGAATGCGAGTGAAAATAGAAGCATGAGAGTGAAATGTCATCCCCATATTGAATGACAAGTGTAAGAAATTGTCTTTAGTATATTAAATATTTTTTTCAACAACACAATAACGGTTGTGCTACAAAGCTTCATTGTCTGAGGTAAGTCTGCCATACCCGTAAAAATACAGTTGTCCAGAACTATGCACAGGCACATTGAATCATCCAATATGTAGCATTCAATGGGAGAATGTTAAATGCTCTCATGATGCGGAAATACTCAAGGAGAAATATCCAATGTACAATATATAATATTTAAATGCATTTTCTTGTATTTATTTCAGCTGAGATGGAATTTTGACAGACAGCATAATATCTCAAATAATCTTTGGATGGGTTTGCACAGGTGTGCGTTTAACAAAAGAAAAATGGATATCGAAATTTCATACACCTCATTCACAAAAGCAAGCTACATCCTTTAACTGTTTTTAATATAAACATAATTATTCACAACCTGACAATTTTCTATTAAACTAGTATATAACCACTTATGTTAAACTAATGTTGTATTATTAATAGTATATACTTTTCCATCAGACCATTAAAGATATCTCTTGCTTGGGTTAAAGCTGAGAAATTGACCTGTAAAGCTGAAGTTTATGATGGCTGTTTTTCTACAAAGGATGATCCATGCTTTGGCTGTTGTTATTTTAATCCTGACAAATACTTAAAACTAAGACTTGATTATATCATCATTCAATGCAGTAAGTCAAAATACATTAGTCCTGTTGCTATATTGTTACTAGGTGTACTAACTTGGTAGTGTGCACTATTTTTTGCCTTTAGGTATATGAACTGTGCATACCAACCACCCTTGGGGTATTGCTATTTTTGAGTTTTAGTTTAATAGAATAGGCCAGCGTGGTTGTGAGGCCCGGATATGTACTGCCCTCTCATATCCACCTATATGGGACCAGCCCTAGTTTGGATAACTCTCCTGCTGCCGCTCATACCGCAGGAATTTACCATAGCTAGCTGCTTAACTGCTTACTGCAGAGCAGCCCAAGGTAGAGTTAGATCTGGAGATAACAGCCTGCAGCTACAATGCTAAAGTAAACTTGTGGTGTGCTTCAATTGAATTTTAATTGAATTTTAATTTTGGGCCAGAAATTCGCTTGACACCACCATTTCTGCCATTTCTGCCAAAAATGCTGATAAACAAAGTTGCTAGTGGAAACTGGGCATGGTAAATGGGATTTAAAATAGTTAGAGCATGCGCTTAGGTACTGGTGAATTTAGTGCACAAAGCCCTTGGCCTACAGCCCTTGGGCTTCAGTGCACTAAATCCACCAGTACCTAAGCTCTTATGCTCTAACTATTACTTAATGCTAGATGTAAAGCATACAGTCTTTTTCATAGCTATATTGGTTTATACTAGTGATGTGCTACAGCACAAATGGCAAGCGAGCTGGTCTGACTGAAACTCAAATTTGTATGCTAGCGGTTATAATATTTCATTGTAATTTGAATATTTTTGATTAATTTATTGTGCTATTCTTTAGCAACACACAAACTTGTACACACATATATACACTTAATCACTGAATATACCAGCACAAGACTTGCATCGTATTCTCTTTGCAACAGCAATTAATTTTCTGGGGTTAAGCAATCACATTTCTGAGACAGGTAAGGATCTCTAAATAGAAGGAGTCTGCTTATCAAGCCGCCTTTCCAAAGTATGATCCGTTTAAAATGCTCTATTGTACCAGAGTTCTAGTAGATAAAGTATCGTCGTGTATTCTCTTAGTGACATGACTATTGGAAAATGAATTTTCAAGTAAGAACAAATCTGTTACGCAAGGCGTATATAGTTAGGACAAACAAAGCATTAACTAAGGTAACTTACCACCGCCACTAATAGAATAGAAAATGAACTCCGCTAAGTGTGTAAGACCTAACTGTGAACATCTGTTCTCTTCTGTTTCCGTAGCTCTTCGTCTTTTTTTTCCTGGCATTATTTCGAAGGAGGGGGGGGGGGGGGGGGGGGGTGGGGGGGGGGGGGGGGGGGGGGGGGGGGGGGGGGGGGGGGGGGGGGGGGGGGGGTGGATATGCATTGACCTCTTTGAACTTTGCCATATGTGCGTGACAGTCTATGGGAAAAGGTGGCACTTCACGCAAAAATTGAAATTGAGATATAGGCTCCAGAAGTAAGTCATAGGAAAAATTTAATTCTTTCTTTCTCCTATTTTTGTTTTTTGCAGAATTAGTCTTAGTGACCCTTTGAGAATATTGCATGCAATCTACAGCTTACCTCTGGTTGAAAGTTTACCACTACATGGAGTAGAGTAGCCAAGGATTCCGACAAGACAGGCTCAATTGCTTTGCTGAATACAGCCCAGTTCAACTGCCAGTTTCTCTGCACGTGGAAGGTTTTACCCTCCAGTATTTTAGCACTAAGTTGAGATAAATTGTAGCTTTTTATTAGTATAAAAAACTCAATTTTTTTGGTTTGAGTGAAGTGCCCCCTTTTCCCATAGACACATATATATAATATAATAATATACTAACATCTCAATTGAGACTCGTTAGTGAGAGTCTCACTTGCTCGCCCAATTAATGCAAACATTCTTTGTCTTTGTAAGCATGTAGGTAGTATTTGTTCATGCATCTGACTATTAATGTATTTCATAGTTCATAAAGATTTTGTTACAACATGGTATTATGTGTACTCTCACTCCCTCCTTCCCTCCCTCCCTCCATCACTCATTCACCCACCCACATACCGGACGTATCATATAGCACGAATACCTGTACAAATTAATATTATCATTGTTATTTTACAATTTTTCAATTAGCTACAGCAATATTATTCTGTTTTATTTGCAGTGTATACTCCCTATGTTGAGACATATGTTCCATTTGGAAATGAATCAGCCTGTTCATTTGATCCAAATGCTAAAACTGGTGACAAATTGAAAGCCTATAAGACAACGTGTGCAGCAGGAATGGAAAAAAAAAGTACAGAAAGTTACTATACAGGATATGTGATAACAATAATTTTAACAGTTATTTTCGGTATAGCAACATTAGTATTAATACTAATTCTTGCTATAAAACTAAAAAAAAAAAAGGACAACGATTATGAAAATGTTCCTGGAAACAACATCCAGCCGGGTCACAAAATCCAGGAGAGGAAGGATGATAATAATAATGAACCTAATAGCCACGATCAGAAAACATATAAACCTATTACTAACATTATGTTACACAACATTGCAGTAATATTAGTTTAACTATTATAGCAATATATACATCTTGAGTTTCATTTTTATAGCAATTCTTTTGTCAATTATAAGAGCCACTTTTTGTGTGATAACAATAGGCAGAGCAAAATATAATCTATTATATTAGCTATATATAAATGATATGCTTGTGTGTCAGTAATGATGACGACGATGTCGTCAGTGTGAGTATTCATGAATAAATCATGGCTGATCAAAGTTGCTAAAGCATTATCATTACCTGAATGAAAACATAAGGGAGTAACAACAACAACAAAAAAAAAACAGAAATAAAACACTGTGTTGGGTTCGACCCCTCAATTATCAGCTCTGCACATTGCACACTTACCATTGAACCATTCAGAACAAGCACTTTACATATATCCTGCTCTAGAGAGTCTGTAGTCATGAATAATTCATTGGTTGAACTCAGTTGGGAAAGAGTGTTCATCTACAGGAAACCATAATCCACCACAAATCATGGGTAGAAGAAAGGCGGAGTAGGTGAATGCAGAGGTCAATAAAAATAGAACAGCAGGTGAAGAGTGAAAGTAAACAACAGAAAGGACAGAGATTCTGAGGAGCTCAAGGAGGAAAGTTATGAGTTGACAATAATAGGAAATCATCCTGAGATGGCTCAGGAAGAACAGGATCAGGAGAGGGAAACCATGGATGAATATATTTCATGCTCTGCAATCTTATTTTGCTGACATTAGACATAAAGCACCACATGGAGTGGTGGGGTACTTGCTAGTAAATATAATTTACAATATCTGTGATTTGGCCTTGCATCCCACTTGGACTCCCTGCACCACCACCATCTGCTCAACTACTTCAAGGGAGAATTGCTGACTGTTCTGCAATTAGCTATGTTTACTCCCATTGAATTATTACCGTCCATTAGCTGGAAAGGGTAGAATCATTTTTTATCCTAATATTCAAAGGAATAAGTGCATTCAAAAAGTAGCTTGCATCTCACTTGGAGTATAATGGTCCCTCTATGACAACATTCAAGAATGTGTAATTAAATAGAGTTCTTGGAGTATACTATATGTATATCATTAGATAACTTAGCTATAATAGGCTATTTGCTGATTATGTAGATCATTATAATACTTCTAGAGTATAGTAGCTAGTTTCTTGAACTCTGCATGAAACACAATGCTCTATAAACATACTACTACACCTTTTATGCTTTCTATACTTGCTTTACTGATGCTGTAGCTACAACATGCAATATTAATATTATTATTTATGGACTGCTGGTTGATAGCTAACATGTTTTCTTACTACATTTTTCTCAGTATTGATTTCTCACAAAGTGAATCTGCCCTGAATTCCTGCTTCAGTGAGAGCAAACATATTAAAACCCAACATACTGAGCATGTGCATGAATGTAATAGAAGCTATAGCTGTATCTATTGATTAATACTTGCTGTGCTTTTTATGATTACAGTTTTTATGCTAATTACCCTTCAAATTAGGCTAACTTGCGAAGATTATAGTAATATCTGCGGATCACCCTTCTTACATTATTTGCAAATCATTACTCATTCTTTTGTGGTGGTGTATATGCTTCATTTTTTCTCTATAGCTATGTGCTGTTAATGCAGTTTTAATCGAATATAGAATACATAAACTAATTTAACAGTGAACTGGGGCACCTAGACAGACCTCTTCATACTTCTTGGAGACCTCTCCATACTTCATTTATCTTTTCTAACCTGCACAACATTATTTTAAAATTTTCATAACGTTAAAATTAGTAAGCCCTGAGAAAATGTTGTGTCCATAAAGATCTGTTCACCTCTTTAGTTTCTGCATCAGCCATATGTATTTTATTATTATCATGTTATTCATAATATCTCAATTTAAATATTGATCTCTTTAATTTACATGGTTATGAGTATTGTTTTCTCCTAGAGTTCCTGGTTGGTGGGCATCTCTCCATGTTGTCTAGTCATCTCAGAGTGGGCATTCCTACTGTAATGTGAATGCTTCATGTAAAAAGCTGAACACTCATGACAGTTAGGGCTTTTCTGACATTTTGGTTTAGTTTGAGGCACACTCATATAAAGCATGTGATACTAAACTTCTCACTGGTTTCTCCAAATAGCTAATTTTATTAAAAATAAATATCTAGCTATCACAGATAAAACTTTAAAAAATGCATTTAAGGTCAACATCATAAAAAATATCACAACTATTGTCGAGGACTGGGGGTGGGGGGAGTGGCTAATTTGGTTGCTAAATACAAGGGTAATGAGCAAGTACAGTGTGAAATAACAACCATGAATATCATGAATTACACGAGTTATTTAACGGGCCATGTACCTAACCTAAAGATATCATTGTGAAGACATCTAGGGTGGAATATTATCCAGTGAATTCTCTCAACAACGGGCTCCCGAAGAACGGTCAGCCTCTCCACAGCGGTAGTTTTTAGTGGAACGAAATGTTTACAGTACAGTTCCAATAGTTTTATAGCCTCCGATGAACGGCCACCCGGAATTCTTAACAACGGCCAGGGATAATTATCCTAGAGCGGTCAAAATAGTAAAATCATAGCTACATAATATATATCTTAATAGCTAGTTACAAATGTCCAGCAGCGATCAGTGGTTCAAGAGTATCTTTCAATCGTGGTATAATACCGTGGCGGACCCGTATAAACGATAAACACAGGGTATTTCCAGTCCATAGCCGTGGCCACTACTGTTCATTTTTTCACCCTTAACTTCAACAAAAGCCTTGTGGACTTCTCTTCTTAAAAACTGGTACAGAATTGGAGCCATGTTAATGGGGACATGTCCAACAATTGATCCGTCTTTGAAGATTGCTAGCTACAGCACTCTTGTCTCTGACATTGGAAGGTTCAGGTTTGGCGAGCAAAATCTGCAAGAAAATCACTAACACAGAGATCATTATTTGACTATTTTTCACCTCAATAAATCATCATTGGTCTATTTCTATTATATTATGGATTATCATTGTTGCTTGGCATACTACTCAAAGAACCCCTGAAGAGAGACAATTCTCTCAAAAAAGGTCAAACGATCTGTCCCCAAGACTGGTTGTTGTTCGGAGGATTTACTGTATATATATTATATATTATATATATATTATATAAATACATATTATATATAATATATATATAAATATTTATATACATCAGCCATGAATTTCTGCTTCAAACACATAAAATAAACTCTTACAATGAGCGTGTGCATAAATCTAAGTGACGTTACAGCTATATCTATTGATAAATACTTGCTGATCAATGTGAAAATTGATCTCTTTAATTTACTAAAATATTGGTCATGACTATTGTGTTCTCAGAGTTCCTGGTTGGTGGGTATCTTCCCATTTTATCTGGTCATTTCAGAGTGGGCATTCCCACTGTATATTTGTGAATGCATCATGTAACAATTGAGCACTCATGACTGTAGGATATTTCTGACATTTTGGCTTAGTTTGACTCAGCAATTGATGCTCAAGCGTCCGACTGATTGTTAAAATAATTTTTGTCACAGATCAAATAAAAATTAGCTAATGCATTATAAACCTTATAACAAATAATACAACCTATCGTCATGAGGTACTTCATTCGTTCCCTAATGTTATATTTCAAGTCTGAAAGTTCTCTTATAATACTTTCACCACAACAGTATCATTTTTACTCTGTGAGTCAGGAGTAATTTAATTCACAAAAAACCTGTGTTATACTACTTAACATAGTGCTCATGCTTGCTAATCAGCAGTTATTATTAAAAAAAAACATTATCTCAACATCCCTAATTGTCATAATGCTTTTACATTGGCTATTCACTGCACAATACAAACAGTACAAAAAAAAATTAACAACAGCATTTAAAATACAACAGAAGATAAAGTAGCTATATAACACACAATTAAACTGTAAAATAAGTTTTTTTAAGTTTTGAGCTACAATGTCTTTTAGCTATTGCACATGCATAGTGTTTAAACATCGTTATTGTACATAAATCCTCAAATCAGTAATGGCAATATCTTCATTATCTCTGCTTTCATCTCTGCACACACGCAATTCAATATCAGCTTTAGAAGGTGCGGATAATGTCTTCAGAAAAGGATTCCCTCTGCCACAAATGAGAGTATCCCAGAGGGGACCAGTACAATCCGTGTCCATGCACTTACCATCACATATCAAATCATCACTAATAAAGGAAGGTTTATTATTGCAGTCAGGTGCACATCTTCCAGCAACAAATGACCACACATGGCTAGCGCCACTTTGTATACTGATGCCATCCAGATAATCAGCATCAAATGATCCCCAATGATGTCCAATGTAGGCTCCAGTGTCTACCTCCATGTTCACTGGGTGCTGTTTAGCCTAAGGGCCTTGTCCATCCTCAGAGTGTGGATCATTCTTTGTGCCTGAAACATTTAAGGAAGATCATTAGAAATCATATTTCATCTGTCATATTATTTCTTTGTCCATTTTCAACATGTTTTGTTTTGTTTTTAATTAATAATCAGATCATATCATTGAAAAATCTTTGATTTAAACTTCTCAAAGAATTAGTTGGGCATGTAGCTAGTTATCATTTAAAAAAAAAAAAGCCTATTGAAGTCTCTAGATCCACCATTGCACCCCTAATTAATATTTTCTAATTGGGGCAAATTAGAGGGGCAGGGAAGCCCCTTTTAATCCCACAACACAACTTATCATGGCTAAGGAGCAAGCTGCCTACCAGAGAGTAATTGTTATCTAAACAGCCCCCTTCCACTAATTTGGTAAAGGTGTGGGATGGTGGGGAAATTTTGCTCAAAGTGACAGGATTTACTTTAGTTTTTTCCCCCATGTGTACTGGGTGAACAACTAGTTCCCACTCCACCTCTCATGCGATGCTGGGATGCATAGCCCAGTATTCCTTTATCACAGCAAAGAAGTTCCTACCTATAATTATCCCCACCATCAGGAAATGGCCCTTTTCAATATAAAGGTTGCCACATACGACTTAATGATGTGATGTTTGTAATCCCTCAATAACCAACTTGGTAGCAAACTTGTACAAGAGATCCTCATCTGCTGGCACTGCTCAAAGGCCAGCTGAGGCCACAGATTTCCCTGGCCGTACATCTTCTGAGTAGAATGGGCAAGACTCTTCGTGTAAAAAGCCTAAACAAGGCTATCCATGTCCAATCTAGTGCTGAACACCATGCACTGCAGACACTTCAACCGTCGATGTTTATTGTAAGATCTCCTGCCAATCAAACTTCTAGAACTTTCTAACTATTATTAGCCACTCACATTACTATTTTATGCATTACGTGAGCCCTGAAGCTGTAAAGTATTTAACTCTCACTCAATACTCGCTCCCTTGTTCACTTGCTTGCTATCCTTACATTTGTGCCTTATTTTACATTTTTGGACAGCTTAAGCAGGAGACCTCCCCCACAAACCATTGATCATTGACCAGTAACCACCAGTGTACAATCAAACAGACACCTTCTGGTAAATTTCCCATGAAAGTTTTGTTTGGCAGGAGATGGCATGAGAGTATTCACTTTAGTTCTTTCTCAGTGTACAGTACTGGCTGAACAACTGTTCCTCTAGCTCTTCTCTCACGTGATGCTGGGCCTGCACAGCCCAGCCCAGTATTCCTTTACCACGGCATCGGAGATCCTGCCTGTGATTATTCCCACCTAACCTGCGCCTAAATGGCCATAAAAACAAACCCTTCCCCCCCTGGCTTGATCTACTTATATAATAAGAGCTTCCAGTCAGTCTTCACTAACAGTACCATCACTGTATCTCTTCATGCTGTTTATTTTGGACTGTAACTCTAACTATTGTTGATAAGGGGTGACTAAGCCCTGTGCTTAATTGTGCACTAAAGTATATTAAGCTATAATATAGCTATGTCTTGAGCCTTTGTAGCCAGAACAACAATGCAACAACTGAAAATTGGCAGTCTCAGAAAAAAAATTGGTTGATTACTTCCTTTATGGTGGTTAGCATTTGCTCTTACCTGCAAGAAAATGTCAATACTACTTTGGCAATAGCTAGCTGAGTATAAAACGCAAAAAGTGTTCCTCATTCTGAGTAAAATTGGCTGCAGCTTAGTGTTGTCTTCAAAGTGCTTCTTTTTTTTTTAGCTATGAATATTGTATATTAAAAATATTTTTTAAAAATACACATCCCGCCACTTTTTATCATTAATTACGGAATGCGAGTTCGGAAGTTATTTATTCTCCAGCTAATTACTGCATTGAGCTTCTTCGTGCATACTAGTGCTACACCTCTTTCCAGGGTGAACCGCTAGCTCGCTATCAGACATTCGTCCGGAACACAACCAAGAGTGAATTCGCTCCTCTTCACGTGCGCAATGGATTATCTGAAATCTTTGGTTGGACTAGGCTCTCCAATTTGCATGGGATGGTGTAAGGGTAAACCTGTGGAAGACGTGTGCTGTCCTAAAGATGGAAAATTTTGCGAAGGGTGAGCCATTATGGTGCTAGCGAATTTTATTGTTTTATTATTTATATTCGTTTTCGCTATAGTTACAAAAAAATCATGTTTTCCAATAGTAACTGAGGTTTTGTTTTATTTCACATTTCTTACAACTTTCATAGCCCATATCTTGCTGCTATTATATGGTTTTATGAAGCACAGTCTCTGTACCGACTCTCTTGTATCAATAACTACTTCTTCACATTCCTTCTTCAATTTGATTTTCTTTTCTCAGTAGTGTTCTTCAGCTTTGTTACTCACAGACTGCAGTCAGTTAGTGTGTGTACTTCAACTGTCATTATCTAGTTTCTTTTTCTATCTTGCCTAGTGTTGTGTTTATTAAATATTGCATTTGTACAATCAAACTATAGGTATATAGTTGAACTTGAATACACAAACACTATAATATAAATATATGTAATAGTTTAACCATTGATTCGAGGAATTATCATTGTGTACTGATCTCGAGGGTGAAGCCCAAGGAAGAGGACGGTTGGTCCAGCGATAATTCCAAAGTTGTCCTGTGGTTTAAGTACTTTATACTATTGTTACCATTTCAAGTGTAAAAGACCGAATAAAAGAGAAGATATTGTAGCTTTGAGGGGAAAATATTGTCCAGTTAATACAGTGAGGGTCACTCCAAATAACTAACTAAAAAAGTGCATTTCATTCCCATTCCCCTTCAAACGAACACAGAGTTGATTTAGCGATGATAATGCAGCAACAGCATCAAACCGAGCAATATTACAGAGAAGAAGATGCTAAACGCAGTGAACATAGGAGGAGAATGGAATTTGAAGAATTAAGACAAGAAGGTGAAAGAAAACTAAAGAAACAGGAGCTGAAAAAAATTGAATTAGAGAATGATAGGAAGAAAATAGAGCACCGGATGAAAATGGTAGAGCAGAGAGTCTACGACGGAAACAGGAGCATCAATACAGTAAAGAAACGATGAAGTTGGAAAAAAAATTGAATGCACAGGAAATTGAAATATTGAAAATGAAAGAAAAACTTGAAAAGCAACTAGCTATTGAGGATTGTGACTAAAAAAAACAACAACAAATAAAAGACAACAATTGCGATTAACAAAAAAGTAGCTAAAACACAGTTTTTATGAATGTATTACAGCTAATCGTATAGTTTAAATAATTATTTTATCGTAGTAGCTAGTATTGTAATTATAAAGTGTGGCAGTATATAAATTATGTATTACTAATAATTAACTGGTAGTAAAGCCAACCCATTACAGATTACTATCAACTCTCTTATCCCCTTATTTGTGATGTGATTGTAAGTAAGCAAGAAATTATAGTATACTGTTCGGAATAGTGCAGGACTGCTGCATATAGGATGACTGTGGTGTAGCAGATGTGGTGAACCAGCACCACATTCTATAAACAGCAGCCCAATACCAATGAACATTTAACACTTATTCAGTAGTCAACTATTCTAGTTAATGCACACACATTACATCATCCGTAATTTCTATGTCATACTACATCTGAGCATGCTTGGTAGAATACCCATAAAAGGGCCTACCACCCATGTGCTAGCTCAGTTACAACCATGCTGCCTAACCTTTATCTGACTTGAACCTATAACAGGCTTGAAACTCCTGGGTTTAGGGTTGAGAGGAAGCTTTGAACTGCTTGGGAAGGTAGTTCTGTAACTCTGGTGGCAGCCTATTCGGTCTTGTCTCCCACCATAACTGGTTAAGCCTTCACAGCCTACACCACACTTGGTGCCAGCGGTGGTCCGACTTCATCTCCTGTTGCCGGATCTTTGGAGACGACCCCGACATCGAAACATACTCCTACGTCAACTACAAGTTTGTCTGATTCCTGTTCTTTTCAGAATCGGTTTCAGCGTCATCCTAACTGGTTTCTCGAACTTTACTAGCTATTTCTCTTGTCACAATCATTGTCTTAAAATCTTCAACTGTATCGTCCGTTACTTCGTTACTATTTTCTGCATCTGTTGGAAGCAAGCAGCCGTATTACTGCGCTCCACTTCAGCCTATTGTTTTTGTAGACGCTATAAAGTCTTCAAACGATTTAGTCTACCGCTCCAGTTTTCCACATTCCTATTTGCTTACCTGACGACTAATTTGGATTTTTTTTCGGTTGGACCAAACGCAAGCTTACGGCCAGTATTGCAAGTTAAACTATATTACTGTTATTATTTATTTCATTGTTATCGTTGCCTTCATTGTTTGTGTTTCATTGCTGTTTTTTTTCATTGTTGTTGGTCCTTCATTGTTGTTGTTATTTTTTTGTGTTCTTATCTGTGTTGTACTGAACGCTGTTGTATTTTCCCTTTTAATTATTTGCCATTTGTCAGTCATTGTTATCTAAAGGCATGAATACCAGAAGTGGACGGCCCCGTGGGAATCCTAATCCTTCACCTTTGCCTTCTGAAGACGCTATCTTCAGTGACTCTAGTTCCTCCTTGGCGTTACCTTTGTCTTCAAATTCCTCTTCAGCTTCTCTTTCGGGGTGCGAGTCTTCCACCTCTACTGTTGTCCAAAATGATGACCTGGCTAACTTGGAAAAGAATAAACCTGAACTGCTGCCCTCCACTCCGCCTAGAGCCAAGCCCACTGACTCTTCCATGATTGCTCAAGCCAAGATATTGGCCAAAGAACTAACCACTACAGGTTTAGACCCTACCGTTCTTCTTCTGTCGAAACTTCTTGACAAGCAAATGGTGACATCTCAACCTATGTATGATCCTTCCGGTTCTCTAGTAAAATCCATTGGTCCTATAGAGCAAGGTGAGAATATTTTTGTTTTTCTAAACAGATTTGAATATGGGATGAAATCTAATGGTGTTCGTCCCTGTGACTGGATTAATATCTTGCCCAAACTCTTACATGGCGAATTTAAGGAAGCCTACTTTAACTGTATTACTAATACCACCTCCTACCATTGCATGAGGAGTATTCTCCTTAACACTGGTGGGTACTCGTTAAACAATTGCCTTTCCTTGTTCCCTGTCAAATTCAGACAATCAGGTTCCCAATCAGTGATGCAGTTTTTCAATAATTGGAAATATAGATATAGTGTAATGTTGTCACAATTGTCCTTTTTGGATGTGTTTACTGAGGACCAACTTGATCTAATCTGTCAAGGTGTAGCTGCCCTCGGCATTGTTGCTGGCATGCCAATTGATGCATGCAAATCCGTGCTTGACAGACACCACAACTCGCCCCAAGCATTTGTAGAGGATTGTGCTTCTTCCCTTTGTTCAGCTGATAGTGCATACAGACCATACCATCCTGGTTCTTATAATTCTCACTCACCCCCCAGATATAGTAATCACTCTCAGTCTCATAGAAGTTCTGTGTTCCATCATGGTTCTAACCGTCATCATTCCAACAATTCTCAGAGACCTCATTCCAACTACTCCACACCTTTTTCAAATTACCAGTATCAGCCTCGACCTCAGTACCAGTCTCATCACCAAACGCCTACAACCCCTCCCACTCCAGTGCCCAGAAGGGATATTTCCGAGGTACAATGCCATAAGTGTGGGGCCTTTGGACATTACGCCAACAGGTGCCCTGACTCCTCTTACCATCATTCTTCTCACCAACCCTCACAACCTCAACCCATAACCTCACCCCAACCTAACCCACCTCCCAATACTCCCCGTCCAGCTCCACCCCCCAGATCTCAACCACCTGGTAACCATCAACCAAATTCCCAAACATCCAATCCTACCTCAGCATATTCTGTGGAAAAATTTGAATCCTTAGTTCACTCCCCTTTACCAGCTCACACCAATCCTGACTCAGAGCCATTGAACAAGTTTGACGATGATTTTATTACACATGGTCACGTTAATGGTGTCTTTACCCCTGTCATTGTTGATTCAGGTGCTAAGCGTTCTCTCGTTTCATTACCTCAAACCTTTCTCCTGTTTCATCGGAATCTCTTTGTGGCATCTCCCGGATTACCTCTACTTTGCCTGTGTATGACCTTGAAATTGATATCCCCACCATTAGTGGTGTAGCTAGATTTGCAGCATGCCCTACGTTACCACCTAAAACTGTTCTCTTGGGCATAGATTTTGGTCGTGACAAGTTTGTGCAGTTGATTAACTCAATCAAGCAGAATCCTTCTCCAGTTAATACTGTTACAAGAGCCATGCAAGCCGATGACCAATTATCTGAACACATTTCTGAAGCCTTACATGCATCAGAAGGATGCACCCCTGTGTCATTTGATGACATTTCGGAGTCTGTCACTATTCATGACAGCTCAGCTTCTGACGTCCTAGCTGGGGAGCATAGCTCCAACCCTGACAGCACTGGTTTCCAGAACAAGCTAATTCCTGTGTCATTACCCTCCTTGTCCTTTGATGGTGTTAACATGGATAAGTTTATAGAATTGCAGCATCGTGATCCTTCTCTATTACCTTTGTGGGACTTAGCACACAAGCATGAGAAAAAGTTTTTCATTGTAGATGGTTTGTTGATGTGTTTGACTACTACCCATAACACTGTTTCCAGCGCATTAGTGGTCCTACTGAACTCAGACACAAAATTCTTGTTGTTGCTCATGATGGTCTCGGTCATGGTGGTGTCAATGTCACAAGAACACTCATAAATCGCCATTTCACTTGGCCCAAGTTACTTGATGATATCAGATCATACATCTCAGCCTGTCCTATGTGTCAAAAATTCACCAAATCGAACAATATCAAAGTACCACTAGTAGAATCAGAGATCATTTCAGAACGTGGTGAGAAGTTAGCCATTGACATTGTTGGGCCTTTGCCTAAATCTAAAGGAAATGTCAGATTCATTTTTACATGCCTAGAATTGGCAGCAGGATACCCCTTTGCTATCCCCATCAAAAATTATATGGCAGAAACCACAGCCCAGTGTTTAATAAGCATTATATCAGTACTTGGTGTTCCCTTAGAGATCCTCTCAGATCAAGGTGCAAATTTCCTGTCTACCACAGTCTCACACCTTTGTAAGAAGTTTGGTATTCATAAGATTCGCACATCGCCTTACAGGTCTCAGTCCAATGGAAGGCTTGAAAGGTTTCATGGTACTCTTAAGAGTATGCTTTCAAAAGCCATTGCTGAAAAATCTGAATGGTCATCCATGATTGATCTTATCCTTTATTATGCTAGGAACATGCCTAACACCAGACACGGGTTTACTCCACACGAACTGTTATTCCTAAAACCTACACCATTTATTCTTTCAACCATCAAATCATTGTGGTTATCAGACTCTCAGAACCCAGTCAACGTCCCTCAATTTATTGCTGACCTAGACAAGCAGTTTGCATGCCACAATCATGTGGTCAAGACTTCATTACAATCCAAGCAGTCTTCAGACCGCATCAGCAAAGAGTCTGAATTAGTTTCAAAATATTGTGTCGGTGACCTTGTGTTTAAACGCAACCCTGGTCTCAACAGCTGCTTAGATTCATCATGGGATGGTCCTTTCATAATCACTAGCCTTTTACCTCCCGTTAATTGCGAGATTGCCCCTCACAAGGCTAAAGGTCGCAAGAAGGTTGTACATTTGAGTCAACTTAAGCGTGTGTCGGACAACACTGTATTGAGAGTAGCCGTAGTTGCTAATGATTTATCACCTCATTTTGACTTATCCCCTAGAACCCCAACCAAGATCGATTTGTCACCTCACCAGCAATCAGTACTTGATCATACTCTTTCTGCATTTCCTAACGTTTTCACTGATATTCCTGGCATCACATCCTTGGTCAAACATTCCATCATACTTACTAGCCAAACCCCAGTCTGGACACCTACCTATACAGTCCCCCTGGCATATCAGCAACCATTTAGGGAAGAAATTGAGTCACTATTAAATCTGGGAATCATTGAACCATCGAATTCAAAATGGTGTTCATCTCCGCTTCCTGTCAAGAAGCATGACGGAGGTATCAGGATAGTAGTGGATTATAGGAAACTAAACCTGATTACTGTACCGGAGCCCTTCCTAATGCCTTCAATAGATTCCATCCTGGCCCAGATTGGCAATTGCAAGTTTCTTTCTAAGCTCGATTTACTTAAGGGTTTTCATCAAGTCCCTCTGGAAGACAGTACCAAACATCTCACTGCTTTTTGTTGTATGCAAGGGAAGTTTCAATACCGGGTTATGCCGTTTGGGTTAAGAATCGCCCCCGCCACCTTCCAGCTGCTTATGCAGCAAGTGCTTAGAGGACTTGAATCTTACTCCCTGGCATATATAGACGATGTCATTATTTTTTCGGCTACTTTTGATGACCACATTACCCATATCTTTTCTGTCTTAGGCAGACTTAGTGCTGCAAACCTTTCTGTGAAACAGTCGAAATGTTGTTGGCTTTATTCGTCTTTTGAATTTCTCGGTTTAGTGGTTGGAGATGGAAAACTCTCTATCTCTGAAGCTAAGGTTCAACACATCAAGAACTACTTGCCTCCAAAGACAAAGACAGATCTCAGAGCGTTTCTTGGTCTTGTAACATTTTATTCTAGATTTATTCCGTCCTTTGCTAACCACACTTCTGTTTTATCATCACATCTTAGACGTGACAGTCCTGACATCTTACATTATGATACTGACAGTGACTTTTATCATTCCTTTCAGTGTATCATCTCAGAGATTGTTCATCATTCATTTTTATTTTTACCAAGTATAACTGATGTATGGTGTGTGTACACCGATGCCTCAACCAAGGGCATTGGTGGATGTCTGTGCATTTACAGGGAAGACAATTGGGTTCCTGTTTCGTTTTACTCGCGTCAGCTCAGTGCAAGGGAGAAAAATTACCCTATTGTGGAACTGGAAGCCTTGGCCGTTTTGGCTACAATTGAACACTTCAGATTTTACCTCTCTGGAAGACCATTTAAGATCTTCACAGACCACTCAGCCCTGGTAGACATTTGGAATGGACCGCCTCCGTCAGCGAAGTTAGCGAGATGGATTGAGAGATTATCAGACTTTGATTTTACAATCACATATATCAAAGGCGAAACAAACACCGTTGCTGACGCTTTATCTCGTCAGAGCTGGACTGCTCCTTAAATGCTGTTTTGATGTCAAAGTCTCTACACACTCTCTTAATACTCTCACTCAATTCTGCTATGTATGGAATAGTAAAAATCAAGTCATTCCATGTACAGTATCTGTGTGATCTCTAGGAGGTAATTGTTTAGAGCCTGCCCTAATGGCTGCATTGTCATAATCATTGCATTGAAGTACTTTGTGTAGGTATTTCTCTTCTTCCTTAAGTCTACACTCATATTAGTTACCCTACTAACTCTCTGATACAAGCCTCTCACTATTCCTCTCTTTACATGATTAGGATGATGAGACTTAAAGTGAAGGTATCTATCTGTGTGTGTAGGTTTTCTGTACACAGTGGAAATGTAAGCCTACCATCACTCTCTCTCTCTTCAATAAACAATCCAGAAAAGGTAGCTTACTATCTTCCTCTGATTTCATAGTCAATTTTATAGATGGTCTTACGGAGTTTAAGTGGTCCAACTAATGTCATATGAGTTCCCTTCTTAACCATTAAAAAGATATCATCTGCATATCGTTTTCATAACTAGAGCTGAGTTTAAAGCTACTTCCTCCAATAACTTCATGTACAAGTTGACCACTACTGCAGAAACAGGAGAAACTCCAACTACTTGTTCATAACAGTTGCCGTTGTACCTAAAGTAAGTTGACCTAAGGCTGACCTCTAATTGGCGAGCGAGCGTAGCGAGCGAGACACTTACAGGGGTAACACAATTGAAAATCGGGGATGTTTATTTGTTTATTGGCGAGCGAGCGTAGCGAGCGAGACACTTACAGGGGTAACACAATCTAAAATCGGGGATGTTTGTTTATTGGCGAGCGAGCGTAGCGAGCGAGACACTTACAGGGGTAACACAATCGAAAATCGGGGATGTTTGTTTATTTATTTATTTATTTATATATATGGACGTACGTATGTCATCGCGTTTTTGTGTTAGTTATGTGGTCGACCCCGTTCCAAATTGCACTAAACAGAATCCTCTGGTTTATCGATCAGTACCCGTATCACCCTAGAAATTGAATTGGTTACCGTTTGAAATTCTTTGCGGGTGCAATTTTCTATTAGAGTTAGTGGCGGTGGTAAGTCAATGCGCTCTTTGTCATGGTTATAAGCCGTGCGCAACAGTATTTACTTGAAAATACATTGTCCACTAGACTACTGCGAAGGTAAGTCTGTGTAGGTGCATGTCCAGTTGTGTCAAAGCATTGTGTGTTACAACCACTACTTAGCTAAAGAATATCACAAAGAAAACTTTTAAATAACGTGTTAGGTTTTGTTGTTGGTTTTTTCCTTCAATTCAAGCAGTTGCAGAGAGTTGTTACTATGGCACTGAAATCCCTTTACCTGTATGCTAAATTAAAAAACTGGACCTTATTTTCAGTAGCTTCCGTGTTAGAAGTCAAAATCATTCATATAAAAATAGTATAGTCTTTGGCTCGTCGCCATTTGTGCTCAAGCACATCACTAGTTTATTAGATATATGGACGTACGTATGTCATTTTGTACTTTGAACCTCCGTACTTTTGTGTTCTCTCGGCGTTCGACCCCGTCCCAAATTGCACTAAACAGAATCCTCTGGTTATCGATCAGTACCCGTATCACCTAGAAATTGAATGTTTTACCGTTTTGAATTCTTTTGCGGGTGCAGTTCAAAACTTGAAAACCTTAAGGGACTTCCATTCTATTCGAGGTTGTGGGGTGGTTGGGTGGTAAGTCAATGCGCTCTTTGTCTGGTTATAAGCGTGCGCAACAGTATTTACTTGAAAATACATTGTCCACTAGAAACTGCGAAGGTAAGTCTGTGTAGGTGCATGCCAGTTGTGTCAAAGCATTGTGTGTTACAACCACTACTTAGCTAAAGAATATCACAAAGAAAACTTTAAAATAACGTGTATTGTTTTGTTGTTGTTTTTTTCCTTCAATTCAAGCAGTTGCAGAGAGTTAGTTGTTACTATGGCACTGAAATCCCTTTACCCTGTATGCTAAATAAACAAACTGGACCTTATTTTCAGTAGCTTTAGTGTTAGAAGTCAAAATCATATTCATATAAAAATATTATAGTCTTTAGGCTCGCTCGCCATTTGTGCTCAAGCACATCACTAGTATATATATGTTTGGACGTACGTAAGGCATTTTTGTACTTTGACCCTCGCGTTTTTGTGTAAGTTCGGTGGTCGACCCCGTCCCAAACTTCACTAAACAGAATCCTCCGTTTATCGATCAGTACCCGTATCACCCTAGAAATTGAATTGTTTACTGTTTTGAATTCTTTTACGGGTGCAGTTAAAACGTGAAAACTTACGGGACTTCCATTTCTATTCGAGTTAGTGGCAGTGGTAAGTCAATGCGCTCTTTGGCATGGTTATAAGCCGTACGCAACAGTATTTACTTGAAAATGCATTGTCCACTAGACTAACCCCGAAGGTAAGTCTTGTATAGGTGTGTCCAGTTGTGTCAAAGCATTGTGCTTTACAGCCACTATTTAGCTAAAGAATATCACAAAGAAAACGTTTAAATAGCGTGTATTGTTTTGTTGTTGTTGTTTTCCTTCAATTCAAACAGTTGCAGCGAGTTGTTACTATGGTACTGAAATCCCTTTACAGTGTATGCCTAATTTAAAAACTGGACCTTATTTTCAGTAGCTTCAGTGTTGGAAGTCAAAATTATTCATACAAAAATAGTATAGTCTTTAGGCTCGCTCGCCATTTGTGCTCAAGCACATCACTAGTAATTCTGTAATGCACTCAGGAGATAGACATGTTCTCTCATCTTGACTTTTATCATTCTGGAGCTTATCTCTGATCACAGATACTACCTCGTCTACAGGGAAAACACATCAAAACTCATCATCATTTCATCTGATCTCTTGCATACTCTATTAACTGTTTGGATGAAAGGTGTTAAACTTCAATTCATATTTAAGATGTTCTGCACATACTATTGTAATATTTCTGAATCCCATCCAAGAGTACTCTCCATTACTGTTATACTGCTGCTCTCCGCATAATAACAAGATGCCATTTCAACAAAACATTTGACATTACTCTTCACAAAACATTTGACATTACTCTTCACAAAAAATCTGTTAGTCATGTACCTGTGCACTCACACTGAGATCTGCATAATGTTGATTAGCCCAGCAAAGCAAACTTTTCAACAATTTTAAAGTTGCCCCATTAATTAAATATCAAAATATACACAGTAATAAGTAATTTAAATGTCTATTATTAGAGTATTCTTTAACTATCTAACATCCAGTTGGGGCAACTTTATTCCTCCTGCAGTAAAAAAATAAAATTATAATTATAATTATAAATTCAATATTTATGCTGACACAATATGTAATAAAATTTAAAAATTCAAAGAAAGCTGCTGCGCAGTTGAAAACACATTTTATTTACAATATGGAATACAACTAGACAATGTATCATCGGTTTTGCTACTGATTTATGCTTTGGAAACTATATTATTGGCGAGCAAGTGAAGCGAAAGAGACTATCAGGGGTAACACAATTGAAAATCGAGGATATTTTTTATAATATATAGTATTATATATATAATATATATATATTTCAGTTTAGCGATTCCGTATCATTCAAGTAATTTTATTGTTTACCCTTTAGGATTACAATATTTCTTAATGCAGCAAGACGCACTTAGGTCTTAAAACTTACGGTTAGACTGAACACTATGCAGTATTTCTTTAGACCTTGTTATTCTTCTTTTCAAGCTGCAAAATGTCAAAGGTTATTATGGTATTGAGATTTTTTAACAGACATATTTTAAAAACTCGGCTGTCAATAGTTATCTGTGAGTGCTTGCTAACTTAGATAGTCAGAATGCGGCATTAGATACTAAGTACCGGGAAGTTGAGGTAAGAAAGTTAGTTCTGTATTTGTTAGATAAAGTATGGTCACAATGGCTACGTACTTATACTTTTAGAAATCGACTCCTAGATTCTTCTGCAGTGTTTCATTTGTGCACAGGCTCGCTTTCCATTTGTGCTCAAGCACATCACTAGTATCAGTTACAGTGACACTTCAGAGTCAATATGGAGTTATTCATGCAAGTTAAATGTTCAAGCGGCCGAAAAATATTTATAGGAAGTTAGGAAAATATTTTTCAGACCAATTTATGTTGCATTCATCTTTCTCATGATATTGCATGTACTGCAGAAGACTGCTCAATGTACAATAACCAGTATTGCACAAAGTCAGTTCATTTTACTTATAATATAATTATCAACATGAACATTCTCATAACATACCTGATGTTGTTAGAGGTCATTCCACTTTTCCTTGATGAATTTCCATTACCAGATTCTTCATCTGTCTCAGATATTTTCGTCTTCTTGGATTTACAATATGCAATGATGAGGATAATGCTAGCAGTAAAGAATAATATTCCAGTAACGAGTAGGGACACTGCAATAATTATGTGAGGCTTTAGATCCACTGCCACAGGCTCTGTACCTTCCTCAATAACCTGGCCACGCTCCTCTATCTTTCTATTTTCAGGGTTCAAATACTTTGCTAAGAAAAAAAAAAGACAAAATAATGTGCAGAATTACTTTTATATTCAGATTTGTTCATGGAAATGTATTTATCGACTAGACTGGGTGAAGCAAAATTAATCTAAAATATTATTATTACTTATAATATGGCCTAATAAATTTCTCTGACAGGCTCGTAAAATATAATTTCCTTATTGTTAGTGTTTAGAGTAAAGTTTTCTAGTTGCAATAGTTGTTGCTACATTATTAATACACCAATATTCACAAAGAATTATGAAGCATCTCTTAAATTATACTAATATATTAATTCATACTTACTAAAGTCTGGTGAAAGTCTGCGTCTTGGATGAAATGATTCATGAATGTAATCTTCATGGAAATCTTTATTGTTTAGAGGAGGACTTGATTCTGTGTTCTCTTGCTGTCTCTTTGTGGGATCTGGTGCACTGTGAAGTCTATTCCTTACATTTAGAAACTTTTCACTCAGATAGTTCAAGCCTTTTTGGATCATATTAGGTATCTCTGGGGCATGATGTATAATATATTGTAATGCTCTGACATAAAACCCATCTACCGTTATTATTGGTCCATCTCTCACGCTTTGCTCTTTGGGGCCTATAATGAGATAGTGTTAATGAAAATTTTTCAAACAGCACTACTCTGTACTATAATAGATACATGACATCACACACTCGAGCAAACACACCCACGCTAGAATGAAAGCTGCAGCTAAAGACACATGGTAAATCAGGGAAAGGTAAAAGCTGCCCAAAACTGATATGATGTGAGCTAAGGCTGATGCTTAGCTGTGAGTGAAACTGTTGAATCTCAAGGACTCTAGCAGCGTTTGTTTGTGATTTATCTTACACTCTAAGGTTAGAGAAGTTCCTGCTACCCTGCCACCTGGAATAGGGAAATTACAAATTGAAGCCATGTATTTTGATGAGTAATCACAACGTCTAAACAATGGCGTTCAAGTAGGGAAAGTGAATGGGAACAGTTCTGTTCTCATACTTCTACCATATATAAATGAGTACATTTATGGTAATTCAATATTTTTAGCTTAGTAGCATTAAAATTAGATATAATTCACAAAACATTTCAGCTCTCTCATAAGCCTTCTTCAGTTGTGAGGTGAGGTGTATATATGACTAAAATTCACATAAATGTCTCAGTATAATTCACATTTTTAAATGTCTTCATACCAGTTGTCTCTTCGTCTTTTGAAACCTCATGCTGTAGTGGAAAACTATTGGAATTTTGACTCATTTGATTGACATTGTAACTTCTTGTGTTTGTCCCCATCAGTTGAGACAACCTTTCCTTGATCCTGTTTTGCTTTTCATTCTTTTGTCCCAAGTTAAACATTTCTGTTCCTAGTTTACTGTCAAATTGACTAACTTTCTTATGTGGTAAAATATCATTGACATCATCTTGGTGGACTGCTTTACAGTTATTAAAAAATGACACATACAAATAATAACATGATTCGCTATCTAGTCCAGCAGTTATAAAGAAGTACACCAATAATTAGCACAATTATACACACACACTCTGACTTAACAATTTAATATCATTCAAACAGAAGAGTAGAATAAACATACTCAATTTATACATGTAAATACCATCTGAATTGATTATTTCCTCACAAATTACGCAAAAACTACAAATAAAGAAAGAAAATGAGGCATAAATTATTCCATTTTAAGTATTTAGCTAACAATATCAGAGTTGACACATTATAAACTAAACAAATTGTGCTACAAAAGATCTTTCAGAAATAATATTCAATTGAACTTAGCTACAGCTAAGAGAAAACTATTTGATGTAGACTCACATAAATCATCTGGTACTCTTGATGTGGAAGGAGTTACTTTTGACTCCATTGTTTTGTATTTGTCTTCATGTTGAGAAGTTATATAATTGTTTCTATCACTGAAGTCCATTTGCTGTTTTTGGAAAGTCTTTGAATCTGAATTGACATTGTCACTTGGTGCTTTAGTTAGAATACTTTTAGACATCCATTTCTCTATCATCTTGTCTTGGTTTTCTTTTGACTGAGGTGAGTGATGTGTTCCAGTTTCAAACTTGCTGTTTATTTGTTTGTTTTTATTATGTGGCAACCTGTCCTTTACCTCAACTTGTGGGTGTGCTATGTATTTAAATAGATTTTAACTTTCAACAAAATTCATATAAAAATCAAAAATGTGATTTGATTTAAGTATTTTTTATATCAATTCAGCTTAACGAATTCAGAATATTCAATTAGCTAAAACTTCTGAAAACTCACACACATCAGGTGGAGTCATTGATGAAGCAAAATGTTTGGGATGATATTTTTGGTAAGCATTCTCTTCTTGAGTTGTAACATAGTTCTTCCCCGAGTCCATCTGCTGTTGTTGAGATATTTGATCAACATAGTGACTGGGTGCTTTAGTTTGATGTGATTGGGACATTCTTTCCTTGACCCTCTTTTCTTGTTTCCTGTCATGGCCTGAATATAACATATTCTCTCCAAGTTTGTAGTTATAATTCTTATTTCTACTTGCAAATAATTTTGTGCGTTTCTCAACTTGTACTGATGCTGTAGGAAAAAAATAATTTTACTGAATGTCTTGTGTAAATTCTGTCAATTTGATTGTCAGGACATATATTTATGTATTAGTCATGCTAAGTATCAAGTACAAACTAAGTAAAGGTAAACTTGCTTGCTTTTATGTAAGTGAAGGAAATTGTCAATATTTTAAAAGTAATATGAACCTTTCTTCCTTTTACTCCTTGCTAATAAATTTGGATGGGAATGACTATTGTTTTAACTTACGTAAGTTTAGTGGAGTAGTTGGTGAAGTTGGAACAAATGATTTCATACCATTTCTATTTTTATTCCAAGAGTCCATGTTCTGTTTCCCGCCTTCACCTAAACTAAATATTCCTGGTAAAAACTTCCTATTACTAGGCTTATAAGTATTCTGTGACAAGAATTCATTTGATGATGTATCAGTTTGGGTGTCAGGGATAGCTTTTATATCAGAAAGAAGATTTCCATTTACTACTTTGGTTACTATTTTGTTAAGAAACGATCTTGAAGATCCAAGGAGACTAGAAGTTTCTTGGAGATTAGGTATATTTAATGTATCTTTCATATTAGTACCGTTCACTTTTAGCATAAAGGTTCCATATGTTTGATTATCATCGTGTTTGAATCTCAGGTATGAATTCAGTCCATCAGATTTCACGTTAAATATGGTGTTTGAGGGGCCTACAGGCCTCCCGTTTACGTACCATTGAAGCAATTTCTCAGGAAGGCCTGCATACTGTGCTAGTATTGTAGTATAAATGGAACTGCCCAATCTTTCCTGAATTAGATCTGTTATGTTCAGTTCAAATTTATCTGGAATTAGTAAGTATGATTGGGTGAATAAGTTAATGATTTAATGCTAGTAACACAATGTTTCATGGCAGTATAATCAAATCCTAACATTGTTTGCATATTTCTAATGTGCATTGCTTCACAATATAACATCTCCAGCACAACTATCACTTAGGAAACATATCGCTAGAAAACTAATTATCACTCAAAATATGGGATATTCTATAGGAAGCTGCTTTAACATGAAGTAGTGGATAAGTTTTGAAGTCTACCACATCATTTTTACATGCATTAAAGCTAGCATGTTATTTTATCTTACCGTGCTTAGAACTGTAATATTGTATTGTCTAAATTAAGTCTACTTTTTCAATGGATACCCACATCACATGCTGATACTACTAGAAATTCACACTTCCAACTCACTAGTTGTGATCAGTGTCTTTTCTACTGATTTAGTAGTGACATTGGTGGTGCAACTGTAAAATCCTCTATTTTTAACATCAAAATGATGGATGGTAATATTTGAGTATACAAATAAGTATGGTGATAGCCCCTTCCACAAGTTTTGGTCCAGGTCTAAAGTTGTGTTAACAAACGTTAGTAGTTTCGCAGTTGGTGAAATGCACTTCAATGAGACCTTGGCATCATACGGAACTTTCACTAAATGTCTGAGATATTTCTGAACTTTGCCATTTACTGCTACTTGTAAGGATGCTAGTATTTATAACATTACAATGAAGTGATCATATATATATACACATTGTGTAATGCTTTATATATATCTAAAAGAAAATGAAATAATTGCTTAATCTTCCGAAATTGTAACATTAGCATGATACTATTTACGAGACTGTGTAATCAAATTCCATTGTTTTAATAGCTTCACATATATATGCATTCAAGGTTAGTTAAGTTTTAACTCACTCAAATCTGGTGAGAGAGTTTGTAAAATACTATTTCCTTCAACAATTTTTTTGTGGGTATTCTTCTCTAGAGATTTAGCATGAGCAGGTAGGTGTGTCCATTCATTGACTTTATTTTCTGGTTTCCTCTTCTGTCCTAAACGAATTACTTCTCTTAGGAATTTCCTATCGCTATCTTTGTCTTTGTTAGGTGCCATGCTTGCTTGTGAAGAAAAAATTGAGTTTTGACGGATGTAATGACTCTTTGGTTTAGGTTTTTGTGTTTTGTCTTGACCTAAACGAATGACTTCAGGTCTAAACTTTCTGTTAGTTGACTTATGTGTATCATGTGATAAGAACTGATTAACAGATGTGTCAGATTGAGGATCAGGATAAGCTGTGACATCAGAGAGAATACTTCCATGTGATATTTTGGTTACTACTTTCTTAACACTATTTTTTGTGGATTCTAAAATGTTTGAAATTTGTTGACGATGAGGCAACTTTAGTGTATCCTTCCATTTTGTACCGTTCACTTTCAGCATAAAGGTTCCATATGTTTGATTATCATCGTGCTTGAATCTCAGGTATGAATTCAGTCCATCAGATTTCACATTAAATATGGTATTTGAGGGGCCTACACGCCTCCCATTTACGTACCACTGAAGCAATTTCTCAGGAAAGCCTGTATACTGAGCTAGTATTGTTGTATAAATGGAATTTCCCAATCTTTCCTGGATTAAATCTGTTATGTTAACTTCAAATTTATCTGTTATTAGAATGTATAATTATGAATGAAAATGAGTTTTTTTTTAAATATATATATAATATATATTATATACATATATATATTGTGCTTATTACATGAGTTAGAGTGTGATATGGTGAAATATTTCATGAGCAGGCTAATTTATTTTCAAGAGTCTAAGAAAGTGAAAATAAAGCCTGTGAGTGAAATATCTAGCCATATGACTCCAACGAGTGTAATAAGTGGTTTATTCCACACTAGATATCTTCACTGAAGTAGTTTTTTGTTAACTCAAAGTGTAAAGTTACCGAAAACTCACTAGGGGCTCCCCACAACCGTAGCTGATATTATTGCAGCTACTCTAACCTGGCTGGGTAGGCTCCACTAGAGTAAAAATGGCTATAAAAACCCAGAAAACTTGTATGCCAGGCCTGGTTGCTATATGCTTGCTCAATACAGCCGTGAGATAACACTTTGTGATATCCTGAGATATCTCACAGTACCTAAAAATATCATTGTGAAGATATCTAGCTTGGAATAAATATATATATTTCTCAGCATTGGAGAAAATCAAGTGCATAATTTCCACATAGTATATTTCATTTCAACTTCTTGGCTATCAGAGATTGACATCCTAAAAGTCACCATTATATTGGATATTGCTATTATTAAATAGCAACATGGAATAATTACCACTACAGTACCATCAGATTCTACAATTGATTTCATATTTCAGAATTGCACGTCTTTATGTAAAATTAATGGATCTGAAGAATTTGACCTGATAACAAAACACTACTAATCATATAATAAGGTGGTGCACTTGTTCTTACATGCTCGATACTTAATCTTCCAATAGTATTTTGACGTGTTATAATTGTCATTACTTAAACTACATTTTCAATTAATAATACACATCAATATAATTGCATATACAATTTTAAATACAAACTTTGAACTCACTAGTTGTGATTAGTGTCTTTTGTGCTGATTTAGTGGTGACATTGGTGGTGCAACTGTAAAATCCTCTATTTTTAACATCAAAATGATTAATTGTAATATTTGAGTATACAAGTAAGTATGGTGACAGTCCGTTCCACAAGTTTTGGTCCAGGTCTAAAGTTGTGTTAACAAACGTTAGTAGTTTCGCAGTTGGTGAAATGCACTTCAATGAGACCTTGGCATCATACGGAACTTTCACTAAATGTCTGAGATATTTCTGAACTTTGCCATTTACTGCTACTTGTAAGGATGCTAGTATTTTATAACATTACAATGAAATGATCGTATATATACACATTGTGTAATGCTTATATAACTATAAAAGAAAATTTAACAATTGCTAAATCTTATGCAGCACCGAAATTGTAACATTAGCATGATACTGATTATGAGACTGTGTATTCAAATTTCATTGTTTTAATAGCTTCACATATTATGTATTCAAGAAACTGTTGATAGAATAAAAATAATGTTATAGTTAGTTAAGTTTTAACTCACTCAAATCTGGTGAGAGAGTTTGTAAAATACTTTTTCCTTGAACAATTTTTTTGTGGGTATTCTTCTCTAGAGATTTAGCATGAGCAGGTAGGTGTGTCCATTCATTGACTGCTTTTTCTTGCTTCCGGTTCTGTCCTAAACGAATTACTTCTCTTAGGAATTTCCTATCGCTATATTTGTCTTTGTTAGGTGCCAAGTTTGCTTGTGAAGTAAAAATTGAGTTTTGACGGACATAATGACTCTTTGGTTTAGGTTTTTGTGTCTTGCCTTGACCTAAACGAATGACTGCAGGTCTAAACTTTCTGTTAGTTGGCTTATGTGTATTATGTGATAAGAACTGATTAACAGATGTGTCAGATTGAGGATCAGAATCAACTTTGACATCAGAAAGAATACTTCCATGTGATATTTTGGTTACTACTTTGTTAAAATTATTTTTTGTGGATTCGAAAATGCTTGAAATTTGAGGATGAGACAACTTCAGTGTATCCTTCCATTTTGTACCGTTCACTTTCAACATAAAGGTTCCATATGTTTGATTAACATCCCGTTTGAATCTCAGGTATGAATTCAGTCCATCAGATTTCACGTCAAATACGGTATTAGTTGGGCCTACAGGCCTCCCATTTACGTACCACTGAAGCAATTTCTCAGGAAAGCCAGTATACTGAGCTAGTATTGTTGTATAAATGGAATTTCCCAATCTTTCCTGGATCAGATCTGTTATGTTAACTTCAAATTTATCTGTTAGTAGAATGTATATTTAACGAGAATTAGTTAACAAATCAATATATAATATATATTATTTCGCGTCTTTGCAGATAATCAAATACATAATTTCCACAGACTATGTTTCATTTCAACTTCTTAGCTATCAGGTTGACACCCTCAAAGTCACCATTATATTGGATATTGCTATTATTAAATAGCAACATGGAATAATTACCACTAGAGTACCATCAGATTCTACAATTGATTTCATATTTCAGAATTGCACGTCTTTATGTAAAATTAATGGATCTGAAGAATTTGACCTGATAACAAAACACTACTAATGATATAGTAATAGTAATAGTGTTATAGCACAGCTAGTAGTAGACAGCATTGAAATCTGAGTAAGGTTTAAGGTGGTGCACTTGTTCTTACTTCATCTTAATCTTCTAATCGGGGTTTTGACGTGTTGTAATTGTCATTACTGAAACTACATTTTCAATTAATAATACACATCAATATACATGCATATACAATTCTAAATACAAACTTTGAACTCACTAGTTGTGATTAGTGTCTTTTGTGCTGATTTAGTAGTGACATTGGTGGTGCAACTGTAAAATCCTCTATTTATCACATCAAAATGATTAATAGTAATATTTGAGTATACAAACAAATATGGTGACAGTCCGTTCCACAAGTTTTGGTCCAGGTCTAAAGTTGTGTTAACAAACGTTAGTAGTTTTGCAGTTGGTGAAATGCACTTCAATGCAACCTTTGCATCATATGGAACTGTCACCAAATGATGAAGATATTTCCGGACTTTGCCATTCACCTCTACTTGTAAAGATGCTAGTATTTATAATTATTACCATGTATTACAATGATAAAACACTGATACAAAATGTAATGCTTTTTGTCACTTCATGGATGCATGAAGATGAAAGTGTTTTATAGCTATTCATTCCAGTCATAATACAGTTATATAAGCTATTCACTACTGTACAATCACAATAATTACTTAATATTATTATTAGACTAAAATTATTGAAAAATATGACAATTGTAATCTAAGCTGAGATTCATTGTAATTTTTGTATTGTACTGGTATATTTTCCAATCATTTCAAATCAATTATGATTAGTTATCAAAACCGATCTTTAATATATTCCTAAAGGTTCACAATATTCCATTTACCATATTGTGTTCAGAAGGTATAAAATGTGGCCGAATTAGAAAATAGACTCGATACTCAGGCAACGTTTATTCAAGAATTGGATTTTAAAATGTGTAAAGTGTAAATCCATTCTACTGCTTACATAAATCTGTTGGAATAGCTGGAGAAGGTACTCTGTCTGTATCATGAGATTTCACATTCTGTTGTCTGTTGCTAGGATCCAATTGTTCTTGATGAACAGATGAATCTTGGTTGACATAGTGACGTGTTCGCTTAGTTTGAATCTGCTGACGGATCCATTCATTGAGCAGGTTTTTCAGTTTCCTGTTTGGACCTAATTGAACTACTTCAGTTTCTTCTTTACTTCCTCTATTGTTGTTCCTATTGAGTGTCAAGCTACTTGGAGGAGTCTTCTTAATAGCCTTATTAGGTGTTGTATTTGAATCTAAAAATTCAGAGCATTATAATCGGAAGCGTATTTTTGATGTAAGCATGCAAGTCTGTCGGTCTGACTGACTGTCTGTCTGTCTGTCTGCCTGTCTGTTTGTCTGTCTATCTGTCCATCTGTCTGTTTGTGTTCCTTCTCTCTTTGTCTGTCTCTCTCTCTATTCATGTATACATATTATATAGGAGCATAGAGAATGTTAAATACGCTTACTTAAATTTCTGACATGCTTATAGATGCACTATTGGAATTATTTAGTTGACTTATATTATCATAAAGTGGAATTTAAAAATGGTGACATTAAAACTGTTCCTAAATTATAACATTACCATTGTACTATTTAAGACACAGTGTAGCTAATCAAGTTCCATTTTCAATAACTTCAACAATATTCTTCAATTAGCTACAAAGAATTAAGGAATTTGTCGTAATTACTTTTTGTTTTAACTCACTAAAATCAGATTGGAGAGTTTGTAAAATGTTGCTTCCTTGAACGAACTTTTTGTGGATATTCTTCTCTAGAGATTTAGCATGAGCAGGTAGGCGTGTCCATTCATTGACTGTACTTTCTTCTTTCCTGTTTTGTTCTATTACTTCTTTCAAAAATTTTCTATCCCTATCCTTTTTGATAGGTGCCAAGTTGGTTCGGGAAGAAAACGTTGAGTCTGGACGGACAAGGTGACTTTTTGGTTTAATTTTTTGTTTCTTGTCTTGTCCTAAGTGAATTATATCCGGTAAGTATTTTCTGTTCGTAGGGTTTTGTCTATTAAGTGATTGAAATTGATCAGACATATCAGATTGAGAGTTAGGAGTAGCTTTGACATCAGCGAGAATATTTCCATTTACTATCTTGGTCACTAGTTTAAGTATATTTTTGGAGGATCCAAAAAGATGAGAAATTTGTTGAGGATGAGGCAACTTTAGTGTATCCTTCCATTTTGTACCATACACTTTCAACATAAAGGTTCCATATGTTTGATTATCATCGTGTTTAAATCTCAGATATGAATTCAGTCCATCATGTTTGACGTGAAATATAGTATTTGAGGGGCCTACAGGCTTCCCATTTACGTACCACTGAAGCAATCGCTCAGGAATGCCAGCGTATTGAGCTAATATAGTAATATATAAGGAATTGCCCAATCTTTCCTGAATTAGATATGTTATGTTTACCTCATGTTGGCCTGTAATCATGTAATACATGATACCTTAACTGAAGAATCTTGAAATAATGTACATTATTTAGAGAAGTATGCAGCCATTACAAAAAAGAGCTTAGTATTAATGATGCAAACAGATTGTAGTGCTTCAGCACAAATGACTACCGAGATTACATAGTAAAAAACCTTGACGATTTTGGAAAAATTCTAGGTTAATCTCAATAATTATATACAATTAAAAGAGCTAATCAATTTAATTAGCTAATTATCTACAAGTGACAAAATTTGCAAGTTTTTCTCACTTTATCCTTCACCTTCCAGAAGTAACATCCCAAACTACAATTTCATGGTATACAAAGTAGACTGTTAAATAACTGATGACTAGTCGACTTAATATTTTATACCACACGTACTAACTATAATATATTCAATCTATTAGTACGTTTGTAAGTCATACCAATATGTCAACCTCAATTAACAACCTTTACTCTATTAGTGCACAATAAAGTAACAGAATGATAATACACTCACTTGTTGTGATTAACGTCCTTTGTAATGATTTTGAATGAATATTTGTTGCACATCTATAAAATCCTCTGTTCCTTGCATTAAAGTGGTCAATTGTAACATTAGCTGATATGAATAAGTAGGGTGAAAGTCCGTTCAGAAAGTTTTGATCCAGATCAAGAGTTGTATTGATAAACGTTAATAATTCCACATTCTGTGACCTGCAAGTTAGGGACACTTTAGCATTATAGGGAACTTTGACCAAGTGATTCAGATACTTTTGAGGGATTCCATTGACTTCTACTTCTAAATTGCCTGTTTGAAAAATGTTAAAATAAACTTTGAACAAAATATTAATTAAGACCTTGGTTAAAAGTTTATCAATAATTGTTATTTTATGGCTTACAAATTAATGTTGCTGTTGCAGTTATTTGCATTTCATTTCAAGATGTTGTTTTACGTTGCAGGAAAAATACATGACATTTGGACTTAGTTGTTGTTTTTGTGTGTTGTTGTTGTTGTTTTTTTCAAAAAAAAGTGCTGACTAAGAGTTCAGGTAGAGCTTTCTCTTTAAAATCAAATCTCCATTAATTGGTAATTTAAATAAAACTGATGGCAATTTTTGTTTTAGTTGAGTTTATCTGATAATGCTATGTTAAAGGATTAGCTAATCATTATTGTTAATAACTAAATGAATACACTGTTAAAATGCGTGCTTAAATAACACCTCGCGAGCTGTTTGCCAGGATACGCGGTCTGGACACCCCACTTTAAGCCCTTATAACTTCTACACCAACGCATACTTTACCAAGTGAGCTTATATAGTAATAGCTTATATCCATTAGTTTCTTCATTTCAAATATCATTTAGTTGCGACTAACTTTGGGGACAATATTAGGCTTTAAACTGGGGTGTCCAGGCAGCGCCTCCTATTTAACACCAAACACCCCATTCTTAACAGTGTAAAGATTATATTTAATTTGGGTTTAAATTTTTGTCAAGTTTTATCATCTCTACAATAGTATTTCTTTCACTTCATTCTTTAAAGAATCAATTAGTCCTGATTTTTACAACTGATTATTATGTGGCCATGCTATCCTGTCCAGTACAGTTCTACCTTACATCGCTTTTGTATTGTTTTTCAACACAAAATGGTGAGCAAGCTAGCATTTTATACTAAAATACATAAAAAGATTCTTCATTATATTCTTCGAGAATAATTTAGGTTTAGTCTTTTATTAGCTAATAAGACAAAGAATAGAGAGTTTATGATCTCAAGCCCTTAGAATGAATGTATACTTCCTATATACTTCTTGTTTTAGTAAAGCCAAATTACCATTAATAGCAGCACACCATGTCTAAATATATTCTATCTAAACAGCACGCTTATGATTAAGTGAATTCCTCCATGTAGCATGTAAGATTAGCTTAAATTGCGAGTGTGGAAACAGGAGTGTTCTGTTGTCACAGAGGGTACAGGACCACGTGATAGGATGTTGGTAAGATTATTTGTCTGCCTGTTCAAGAACAAATACAGTATAGCCAATATATTTAAGTGATTTAGTTCTCATTTAGCTAGCAACTTGTAATACAGCCACACTTAGGCTGGTTGCGGTTAAAATGTGTGCTTGTCAAAGCCGTGTTTATGCCAATTTCTTTTCTTCACTATTATAGGTGCCGTTTATTGTAAGGATTAGGACTAACTCAGGCAGAATTTCACCTTCAACTCGGATCACTACTATTTTTTGTATGTGTATTACTTAAATTCTATCATTTCATCAATTTTTCATATACAATAAATAAATGAAACAATTGATAATTTTATTAACATGAAAGTCTAGTAACTTTAGCTACAAGTTAACAGTGCTGCACTGCTGAATCCTGTGAAAATCAAAATATTTCTTGGGACACAGTAGGTACAATCGACAGCCCCGCCAGTTTACGATTTCCATTTGCTGTACATTATCTGCCCGTAATAAACATAAATATTATTGAAAACAGATGAGATGAGTTGTACAGCGCCCGAAAACTCAGTAAACTTCACCAAATTCTTTCTTTCAATAGTTACAGTATTAATGAGCACCTGCCTACCGCCCCTTTTCCCAGCGCAACGTTGACGTTTGAGCGCTTAATTGACTTGGATTCACATAAATAAATTGCTTCCAGTAAAGTACTAAATGCATTCCTCAATTACCGAGCTTGGGGTCGTGCCAACTTTACTTGGACAAACTGTAACACTATGTGCCTGACAAATTGCTAGTTCAATATTTATAAGCTAAAATAACATTATTAGCTAGCTGTAGCAAAGTTAACCTGATCAATAAATTTCATATTGCCAATTATTACTTATACTGTATTATATCTTATTTTTGTACTTTAAAGTCCTTCATATCAATGTAACTTACCTACCACTAGATGAAGCGTAAAAGTATAAATAAGTAACAAAATCATCACCATTTTGTTACAGCACTTTTAGGATAAACGCTACAACTACCAATAACGCAAACACTCAAGCCTTTTATGTGGGCAAGCCACGCTAACTCTGTGCGCGTTGTTTAACAATGCTGTCCGACACCATCCACGCTGATTCCCAGTCCGCTGCTCTGGCACCCTCCAAGGAGACCCCCTGGCTTACTGCCTGATTCGCAGGCCCGCCCTGGCGACAGTGACTTTATGGTTGGGCAATGCATCCCTGTGGCTCCACCGTCTCCCCACCATACCCCCCTCCCTGGACGGTGTAGTCTGAACTTTTTGTATATATTTATTATTGTCTTTTTTTTTACCGGTTGTATAGCTGATCTATTACCTCTTTGGGGAAAAAAAAAACCCTAACTGCGCAGCGCACCGGAAAGGGTTAGGGGCTCATTATTGAGATAGCACCTACTGAGAGATTACTTTGTAGTCAGGTAAGCTAATATATTCTTGCTGCCCTCTGTAGTTATGCTTGTGTTGAATACTATGTCAAGTGCTACAAATGAAGATTCTCTGAGACTACTACAAGCAAGACACACTCACTGGTAGTGGGTGTGTCTTGCATGTTTAGTTTCCATTTAACTACGACTCGCCAGATGGCTAGGATACCTGTGGTTCTTTTCCTACCTACACAATGGCAGTCTGAGCTAGCATCATGGCCTACGGTTGTGCGCATGCGTCCTTTGAGGGCAGCCGCATGACCGCAGGTCCCACCCCCATTCTGCCTTGGGGGTGAGAGACTTGGCGGGTCAGTGGCAATTGGTAACAATTGCTCTGCATCGCCAGAGTCCCCCAGCTCAGATTCACATCCTGATGGATGGAGATCCCAGTTAGTCCTAACTTCTTAAACTTGGTGGCTGGTTAGTGGGAGGTGGTGGGAGCTGTTACAACTCGTATGGCAACTGGCTCTGTGTGACCTGATTGGCGCCTGAGTGCTAAGTAACATGTGCTATATCCCAATTAACCCCCACGGTGGTCTTACCGCGCCTGCGTCCCAATGCCCGCCCATTTTCTCCAACTACTTCCTCGTCTCCCTCTCCTGGTGATACCACCGCCCCAACCCTTTACCGCCTGCGGCCCGGTGATGGTGTAGGCTACTGTCTTCGTTAACTACGTTTAACTACCTTAAACTACATTTAACTACGACTCGCCAGATGGCTAGGATACCTGTGGTTCTTTTCCTACCTACACAATGGCAGTCTGAGCTAGCATCATGGCCTACGGTTGTGCGCATGCGTCCTTTGAGGGCAGCCGCATGACCGCAGGTCCCACCCCCATTCTGCCTTGGGGGTGAGAGACTTGGCGGGTCAGTGGCAATTGGTAACAATTGCTCTGCATTGCCAGAGTCCCCCAGAGGGCCGCGGGGTGCGGCCCGAACCCCCAAGGGTAGAGATGATTGGGAAGTTGGAGTGACAATGGCTATACATAAATCCATAAATATCAATGTACGTATAAGACATAAGGCATACAATATCTCCCGAACACACAGTCCACGTAAGGATGGATGACAGCTATGACCTCGCTGTGCTGCTGTTCATGCTCCTAGCAAGCACCGATGAGAGACCAGCCAGTCTCTCGCTGGGCATTCTAATGTATTGCAGGAATGCTGCACTGTGCCAACGGCCAAGAGTCTGGATGGTCGAGTCCTCCACTCCGGAAAGAGCAGCTGTTGTGGCTGCACCAATTCGAAAGCTATGACCGGCATACTGTTGGGATGGGAGACCAATCGCTGACAGTACATCCCGGATCCGCTCCACAAACCAAGCCTTTGTGACTGGCTGTGACTCCGAGTGGCGGAAAAATGGACCTGGAGATTGACCCCTAATCTCCACGTACTTGAGGATGGCTGTTACTGGGCACAATGAAAGGCCCGTCTTCCCCAAAATGATGTCGGCTCCCTTCCCAAATTGGTCGCACTTGGATCTCTTCAAGTGGACACGTACCATCGTTGGGTTCTTCAGGCTATCAACTGCGATGTCTCCCCACATGAGCGACGTTGATAGAGAAATCGAGGCTTGTGACACTGGCAATAGCTCCCCTAGCCTAAAAAACCCAAAGAAGGCCGTGCAGCACACCGCCCACAGCATGTCCTTCTGGGGGAGGTTCGACTGCCGCATGTGCGCCCCAATCTGCTCCAAGACTGCTGCAGTGATGGGCAGGCGGAGTTGAGACGGTGGACCCTTTGTGGCCCTCACACGTTGAATGCCCGCCTGGACTCTTTTCAGCACTGGCAAGGACGACTTCTCCCTTGGGTCTGGAAGACCCAGAGACAGCTGAATGTTCCTCACTGCGGACAGGTATCCCTTGATGGTCTGTGGTGCCAGACCCTGTTCAGCGAGGTGGACGGCGAAGGAGCAGAGCAGCATCTCGGTAACTGGAAATGGAGTGCCAATTGTGTACTGTGTGCAAAAGGTGTAAAAAATATTCATTGCAGAATTGTACGTCCTTCGTGTTGAGACAGCTAGACCCTCTTGAAAATATCGCTGAACTGTCGGCGCCAGTGCTGCGACACCCAGTCGGCCTGCTGGTTGAGGAGAAGCTGTGGCAGCTGATGTGGTACTGGTGTGGCGTGACGATCGGCTGCTGGCACCTTTGACAAGAAAGACAGCACACGGTTACGGGACAGATCATCCGCTAGATGGTTGGCCTCAGTGCTTATGTACCGCCCCTGGAGGTAACACCCTAGCTGGGCCTCCACAAACACCAGGCATCTGAGTAAGTGCATGACCCCTGGGTCTCTGCTCGACCTCGATTGAAGGGCTGCTACTACCACCTGGTTGTCACATAGGCATCTCACCTGACGTGCGTGCCACATGCGGCCCCACGTTGCACAAGCAAGGACAATCGGGAGCAGCTCCTTAGCAGCAATGGAATAATTGCCTGCCCAACTGCCCCACGGGACTTGAAACCAACTCTTCCCATACCAGGCCCCACAGCCCCATGACCCTGAGGCATCAGATACCAATTCAACGGTGGGAAGGTTATGGGGCGGGCACAGGAAGTTCTTGCCATTCCATTGTTCCACAAATTCCGTCCACCAGGCGATATCAGACTGACATGTCCTGTTCAGCCTAATGTGGCAATCACCATCAGACCTCGCGCCTGTGGCATGGAGCAGGTCGAGCAGTCTGCGGAGGAAGGAGCGCCCTGGGCGTACCACCTTGCAGGCATGGGTAAGTAGTCCAATCAATGACTCTAATTGCCTGCGCCGGCATGCCTTCTTCACCCCCCATTCCTGGAGTAGCGCTTTCAGCCTTAGCCTGTGTCGATCTCGATGCCCAGAAAGATCAGGCATGTTGTGGGACCGTCTCGCTTGTGGGGTGCCATGTGTACACCGAGTCTTGCACAGACGGTGTCCAGCGTGTGCACCGCCTGCTCGCAATCCACCGAGTGGGGAGGTGCCACGATAATAAAATCGTCCAGGTAGTGGGAGATGAAACGGATCCCGGCCTGCTCCAAGCACCAGTTGAGTGCGTCAGCTACAGCGTTGAAAATTTTGGGAGCTGACCTGAGACCGAACGGGAGCATGGGGTCGACATAGATCTGTCCTTTCCACTCCATGGCCTGCAGGATACGGTCCTGCGGGTGCACGGGGACCAGGCGATACGCTGACTCAATGTCCATTTTGGCAAGGAGAACCCTTTGCCTAACCTCTGCACTAGCTGCACAACGTTATCCACTGAGGTGTAGGACAATGAAGTCAGAGTTGGGTCGATCCCATCGTTCACGCTAGCCCCTCGAGGGTAGGATAAGTCAGTAATTAGGCGAAATTTTACTGTGTTGTGGCCTTTCGGGATGAGACCAAACCGGTTCACATGCAGGAAACTCCTCCAAGCCTGTGGGAATGGGCCCAGCATGCGGCCCTTGGACAGTTCACTGCCTATATACTCTGATATTTGAGCTGGGTGGAGTGAGGTGGAATGCATATTCCGAGTGGCCGACGTGAGGGGGGCCCTCCAATTAAAGCCAACCCTGAAGCCTTCCCGGAGGCCCTGGGAGATGTAGGCAGCATATGCCCTGTCCGGGTGTTTCACCAGAGCCGCTTCCCAGGTGTCTGGAGAGAGAGGAGACGAGACCAACTCCAACTCTTGGATCGTGAGTCGGTGGTGTGGTGTGCTGAGGTGGAGCAACAACAGATTTGCTGTGTAGGGGTATTGTATGTCCCAGCCTATGTACAAAGAGAGTGCATGCCTATGATATAATGCCCTTTAAGGTGGTCATACGACCGTCACACCCTGGGGTGGAGTCCTATCCTTGCCCTTAACCCCCAAGCTACCTTACCATAACCCGCCCCCCCATACAAAGACCGAAATTAGCAGGAAATATCAAAGAATTCAAAATCATAACAATCATAGTTTTTCAGTCTTGTTGCCCTTCCCCATTCGGAGCGTTAGTGACGGGGCCACCCTGCATTAGGCCGGCCCTGGGAGGATGCAGCTCGAGGTGGAGATCGGTCCTGTCGGCGGTCTCGGCCGCACTGAATGACTGGGTGTTCCCCGCCGCAGCCAGAGCACATGTGCACGTAACGGCATGCTGGCATTCTGCAGCGACCCTCGTTAAACCGCCTGCACACCTCAAATGAACGGCGAGGGTGGCGTGAGCTGCTCTGTGGCATTGCTGGGGGTGATGTCCATGGCGGCATACCAGGAAACCATCCGCCCCACGACTGGCTGGGGTTCCGTGGGCAGTTGTGAGCCAGGTGGTCGTCCATGAGGCACAGCGAGCACCTGGGGATGGCCTTTGCCCTGCCCGTGAAGGCCTCACTGTAGAGCCTGGGGTCGGGCATAGACCAGTCCAGGCTCTTTCTGGCCAGAGCTTCACGTCTGAATTGCCTATCGTAGGCCGCCCAACGACCAGTCTCATAATTCCGCTCGGCGCGGACGACAGTCGCCAGATAAGCGAACAGTTCCGGTGCTTTGGCCGGATACCTCTTGGACAAGAGTGCTGCCATTGCCGCAAATCTCTCCGTCCACTGTGATATATTCGTCACAGGGGGGCGACTTGGGACAAAAGGCCGGCCTGCTGTTGGTTCCGGCGCCGCATCTATGGTGACCTCGGCCATTTCTACAAATTCCAGATCTAGGATCTTCTTTGCCACCTTGGGTGCGAGTGTGGCTGCCGGGTTGAACGGGCCTGGCTTGTTGAGGCCTATGTCACCTTTGTGCTGGAGCACCGTGGGTCCGTCCCCTGTGGCCGAGGGGGCCGATGCTGCTGCCGCCAGCAGTTCGAGGCCTGTGTGGGAGCCAGCTGATGGGGTGAACGTAGGCAGCCCTTCGAGGGCGCTGAGTGTGGGCAAGTCCATGGCTGGTGGACCTGAAGTAAAATGAAGGAAGATCAATTACTCCTATGTGGGTGCTCACTAACTAAAGTAGGCTGGGGAGGTGGGAGAAGATTGTGGGGACTTTTAACTGAGGATTAACATATCTAGGAGTCAGTTTGAGTGGATGGGGCCAGCGTGCCCAGGTTGACTCAGTGCAAGGGGCCAGCGCACCCAGATAGACATAGTGAGAGGGCTAGCGTGCCCGGGATTGGCTCAGCAAGAGGGCTAAAGTATGACAATGTTATTATTATTATTATTTTTTTTTTTTTTATAATTATTCCTTCTTTTTTTTTTTTAATATAAACCCAAACTCTAGAGACTCACCAGAGGCGGTCCCTGCAGGATTGTCCTCTGGGGGCGTCTCTACACGGTCCACTGGGGTAGGGTTCCCCAAGTGGTCCCTAGCGGAGGAGGAACTATATCTAGCCTTGAGCCAAGCCAGCTGATCCAGACTGAAAGGCGTGTCTGGTGAGGCAGCTCCTTCCGGGTCCATCCCTGTGGTTTACTGAGGCAGGTGCAGACTGAACTGATAAGGAGCTGTTACAACTCGTATGGCAACTGGCTCTGTGTGACCTGATTGGCGCCTGAGTGCTAAGTAACATGTGCTATATCCCAATTAACCCCCACGGTGGTCTTACCGCGCCTGCGTCCCAATGCCCGCCCATTTTCTCCAACTACTTCCTCGTCTCCCTCTCCTGGTGATACCACCGCCCCAACCCTTTACCGCCTGCGGCCCGGTGATGGTGTAGGCTACTGTCTTCGTTAACTACGTTTAACTACCTTAAACTACATTATAAAGACTACAAAATTAAGTCTGCCTTTTTCTACCTAACTAGGTAATGCCAAAAAAAATTGATATTTGGTCCAAGAAATAATTTTGTAATCACCAGCTGGTAAAACTCCACCAGTATTATTCAAAATATGAACAAATATTTAGACACGCATTTGGGATAGCTAAAGCTAGCTATACATAAAGGTTTCAGTAAGAACTTAAAAAGTCAAAATCGAGGTTTAAATTAAGATATAATAGCACTACTGTGAAGGTTATTTGATATTACCATTGTGGAGAACTGAACTTACAACCTCAACAGCACTCCACAGGAGCCATTAAACTATGTATTGAAGTCATTTAAGTCATTAACATTTTTATTCAAACAAGAAACACTTTCATACAGATCATATCACATTAGTAGCTGGAACTATATTAAGAATCATTCACACTTAGCTAGAGACTATTTTTAGACCATGAGCAGCATGAGTATTTAAGGGTGGAGACCCATCCGGCCCACGCATTTTCCTTAAAAATTGATGCTGAAAAAAAACAACTTCAAGCAACGGTGGCAATTATTTAACATGCTGAATTTATTTAGGGTGATAAGGTCTCTCTGCACACCAAAATTCAGACCATTTGCATCTTCGTAAGCCCAGTTAGGAGCGATTTACTTCTGCGGACATTTCGTGTTGTTTCTCCGCAACCGTCCAAGCTTTTCTGCCGATTCAAGACTCTACGGCTTCCTCCCATTATGTTCCCGCTTCCTACGTTTAGTTTTTAGCTATAGCAACTTTACTTTTCTAAATATCCGACCACTACGGTCAACTTTGCTTCCTGGCACGCTATCAAGAAAATCTAAACGTAGGCCTCTTCACCTTACGTCACCGAATTACTGTTCCAAGTTTAGACTGCATCCCGTGACCCCTTATAGCTCAAAAGTACTTGTCGCAAATTCACCCTCTTTGCAGGCGGCCATGAACTGCGGCTGGGTCAAAACGAAGTGCGCGTAAAACTTAACGCCCCCCCCCCCCCCCCCGTATATGTTATATGTATACTAGTGATGTGCTTGAGCACAAATGGCGAGCGAGCCTAAAGACTATACTATTTTTATTTTGACTTCTAACACTGAAGCTACTGATAAGGTCCAGTTTTTTAATTTGCATACAGGGTAAAGGGATTTCAGTGCATAGTAACAATCTCTGCAACTGCTTGGAAGGAAAAAACAACACTACCTGATACTACACGTGTAACCCTTTCCATTCTCAGTTAGCATCATTTGAGAATCGCTAGTCTCTGATCCCAACTAAACTAACAGAATTACCTGAAAAACACGAAGGCAGTGGCAAAGAAGCGCAGCTCTAGGGACAATGTCACAATTGATAAGAAGAGAGAGCTGAAAATTTTGGTTGAAACAAAGTTGCGTAAGGCAGTGCAGCAGGATGATTCTCCGCGCTAGTTAATTGAAAATACTGGAACTGTGAACGCTTTACCTAACTTACGTAGTTAGAGACGCGGGCGAAAACAGAAGTCTCACGTACCCCATAAACAGATAAATAAATAAATAAATAAATATAGCGAAATCTCGATTGCGTTACCCTGAGAGTGTCTCGCTCGCTTAGCTCGCTCGCCGATAAATAAATTAATTCAGCGAGCGAGCGAAGCGAGCGAAGCTGACTCTCAGTCGTGTTCAATTGAGATTTCAGATATATATATAATACTGATAGCACGAGTCAGAGTACAATATGGGAAAATATTTTACGAGCACGCAAAATATTTTCACGAGCCAAAGGCGAGTGAAAATGTGGCGTGAGAGTAAAATATCATTCCCATATTGTACGACGAGTGTGATAAGTGATTTATTGCTTCTTTGAAATTTTTCTCAACCGGTTACAATACAATTTTCATCGATTTTACTCGCTACGCGCGCGCTACAACGAGCGTACAATATAAACCGTACAATATGGGAGAATACAGAACGCTCCCGTGATGCGGAAATATTCAAGTAAAAATATCAAAGCTGCAATAAATATATGTATGTATACGTACGTCAAAATATTTCGCCCGCGCTTCTAATTACGTAAGTTAGGTAAAGCGTTCACAGTTCCAGTATTTTTCAATTAACTGGCGCGGACAATCCTGCTGCAACTTTATTTCAACCAAAAAGTTTATAGCTACTCTCTTCTTGAAACAATTGTGAAGTCTTTGTCAAGTTTCGCTTCTTTGCCACTGCTTTCGAAGTTTATTCAGGTATTCTGTTAGTTTAGTCTGGGATCAGAGACTTTAGATTCTCTGATGATGGAAAGGGTTACACTGTGCATTACAGTTAGATGTAATTTCTGTCCTATTTTTCTGTAAAAAGAGTCTGTTCGCTCGCCATGCATTTGCGCTATTCGAGCGCACCACTAGTAAATAAATATAGCGAAATCTCGATTGCGTTACTCCTGAGAGTGTCTCGCTCGCTTCACTCGCTCACCAATTATGTATGTGGTATGGTACGTGTGCCCTTTAAACGCGCGCGCGGGAGCCTTACTTTGTACTTAAGCTCCAAAGAGTGAGAAAATTCCTGCGAAAATAATTGCTTTTCAAGAAACAAAAAGTTGATTCGACCGGTTACTATGGTATTGGAGACCCTTTTCCAGACTTAATTTCAAAACTTCGCCGTTTTATGGGGGGATACGGATTGCCGGTTGTTGGTTGTCAAGAGCCATTGGTAGTCAGAATGCGGTAGTATTAATGCTAAGGAAGCTACTACTTCTCGAGGGAAGCTGAGGTAAGTAGCAATTCCATATTTGTTAGCTAAATATGCAAAAATAACTCTGGCCTTTCTTTTTTGTAGCTAAGAGCTTGTCAACAGTGACTGGTAAATTCAAATAATCAGATTGGCTCAAATTTGGTACTACAAAAGTTACCACTGCTCAAGAAAATGAGGTAAGAAAGTAATTTTGTATTTGTATGCTAAAATTAATTGTCTTTTGTTTTTGTAGGAGGTGAGAGCCTGTTGTCAAGAATTCAAGGTAATTCAGATGGTCAAAGTAACTTCAATTTGATACTACAGAAGTTATCAATACTCAAGAATGATGTAAGTAGTAATTCCATATTTTTTGGCTAAACTTAAAAATAATAACAGTGGTTTATTTTTTACCGTAGCTGAGAGCTTGTTCAAGAGTTACTGGTGATTGAGATTATCAGAATGGTTGATGTTTGATACTACAAAATTCACCATTAATCAGGTAAGAGAGTGATTTTGTATTTATTTGCTGAAATAAAAGGTCATAACTGCTATTATAGTGTTTGCATGAAGTAAGCTACTAAAACATAGTAACATTTTATGTTACCTTACTATCAGGCTCGCTCGCCATTTGTGCTGAAGTACACCACTATAGTATGTCCAAGTTGAGTTGGCCGCAAGAAAAACTTGAATAACTTTAGAACGGAAGCAGCTACGCATCCGGGGTTTGCACCATTGTTTGCACCATTGGAAAGCTCGCGCCGAAGCGGTTAAAAATATTCCCTCAGTAAACTCCAAAACTGGAGAGAAAGTGATATTCCAAAACTCAATACAAAAGTCTATGGGAATAGAAAAAACCACAGGTTTCCCGCTCAAAACGCGCCCGCTTTTTGTCACGCGGTATGGCTCAATTTATCACGCGGACTGTCTTCATTAAGAATTTTGTAAACAATGAGCGGCTTCTTCTCAGATTGCTGTGTTTCTAGCTTTATATCACGGTTAGCTTAGGTTGCGAGTGTGGAAACAGGATAGACGGAGTGTTCTGTTGTTGCGGAGGGTACAGGTCCACCTGATAGGATGTTGGTAAGATTATTTGTCTACCTGTTCAATAACAAATGCCATATAGCCAATATTATTTCAGTGATATAGCTATCATTTAGCTAGCAACTTGTAATTCAGCCACACTTACGCTGTTTGCCGTTAAATTGTGTGCTTGTCAAAGCCGTGTTTATGCCAATTCCTTTTCTTCACTATTATAGATGCCGTTTATTGTAAGAATTAGGACCAACTCAGGCAGAACTCCACCTCCAACTAGGATCACAACTATTTTTTGAATGTGTACTACTTAAATTCTATCATTTCATCAATTTTCATATACCTTATTATAAATAAATGAAAGAATTGATAATTTTATTTAACATGAAAGTCTAGTAACTTTAGCTACAAGTTTACAGTGCTGTACTGCTGAATCCTGTGAACATCAGAATATTTGTTGGTACACAGTAGGTAGAATCCACTGATTTTAATCCTGTCTCTTTAGAAGAACTCCCACCAGTTTGCGTTTTCCATCTGCTGTACATTATCTGCGCATAAGAAACATAAATATCATTGAAAACAGACGAGATGAGCTGTACAGCGCCCGAAAAACTCCATAAACTTCACTAAATTTCTTTCTTTCAATAGTTACAGTATTAATGCGCACCTGCGCTACCGTCCCTTTTTCACGTGCAACGTTGACGTTTGCGCGCTTAATTGACTTGGATTCACATGACTAAATTGCTTCCGGTAAAGTACTAAATGCATTCCTCAATTACCGCGCTTGCGGTCGTGCCAACTCAACTTGGACATACTATAGCTACTCTATACCATGCACACCACAATGCTAATAAACTAAATACTAATATTTAATGACACACACACACAAAGGTTCAACACATAATTGGCTTTATTTTTCTTCTGGCTTCTCTTCCTTCTTCTTTCTCTTCTTGTCTTTCATTCTGCTTCTGCCTGGCCCCACACATATACAATTTTTTTCATATAAAACCATCCATGGCCATCAATATACAAAGAGTGCTGATGAATCATCCAAATTGTGGACATGAGATGCATTCACTAACCTGTATAGATGACTCCTGAGTCAGTACTCAAGATATAGTCATGGAATCTTCACTGGGTGGACAGTTTCGGTTATATTGCTAATTGTCTTGTTGCATCGAAGGGCCTTACTTTGTACTTAAGCTCCAAAGAGTGAGAAAATTCCTGCGAAAATGCTTGCTTTTCAAGAAACAAAAAGTTGATTCGACCGGTTACTATGGTATTGGAGACCCTTTTCCAGACTTAATTTCAAAACTTCGCCGTTTTATGGGGGGATACGGATTGCCGGTTGTTGGTTGTCAAGAGCCATTGGTAGTCAGAATGCCGTAGTATTAATGCTAAGGAAGCTACTAATTCTCGAGGGAAGCTGAGGTAAGTAGCAATTCCATATTTGTTAGCTAAATATGCAAAAATAACTCTGGCCTTTCTTTTTTGTAGCTAAGAGCTTGTCAACAATGACTGGTAAATTCAAATAGTCAGAATGACTCAAATTTGGTACTACAAAAGTTACCACTGCTCAAGAAAATGAGGTGAGAAAGTAATTTTTGTATTTGTGTGCTAAAATTGATTGTCTTTTGTTTTTGTAGGTGAGAGCTTGTTGTCAAGAATTCAAGGTAATTCAGATGGTCAAAGTAACTTCAATTTGATACTACA
>WLWD01001253.1_pt1 | contig 67641 bp, 54 predicted proteins | sample 6712731 | NCBI WGS metagenome assembly WLWD01 (sample SAMN12718690, study PRJNA576275) | sponge metagenome | isolation source: marine sponge | host: Mycale hentscheli | place: New Zealand: South Island, Marlborough, Capsize Point | collected 2014-11-01 | reverse complement strand
GGGACACTTGGGGCCTATGCTGGAGTAGCTAGATTGGGTGATTGGGGACATGCTAGCTATTATTCACTTCATCTTGGAGCATGGCTGAACGTTTGTTTTATAACCCTCTTTGCAGATGCTTGCTGCTTAAATGCTAAAGCTCCCCTAAACAACCATACTATATAGCTCTATGAATTTATGAAATTCTCTGTGGAGTAATGATCATATCACTAACTCAATTCCCATATTTATTATAATGATAATGGTATCTGGGAAACAATTTGGCTATACGACCTCATTCTACATAGCTAATTAGGTTAATGTCTGCAACAGGAACCGAACCATGAGCTTTAACTAGTATTTATAGTAGCACACTGGGCTATTCAATAAGGTTGAGTATTTTGTGTCATGTGAACAATAGTAATATTATACTGGTGAGTGTAGATAGTTGCACTCTGGCAGATTGAAAGATAATTAGTTTTTCTAAGAAGTAATACATGTACTTCTCTTAACACCTATACTTTTTATAACTGACATCAGACTATTTAAAAAGGTTGACCTTCTACTTAATTTATTCAACTGCATGATAATGTGAGGACCAACCAGAACAAGCTCTCTTTTTTTTTCTCTGTTACAAATTCAGTTTCAAGCAGTCAGCTTCAAGAGACAGGGACATAGCAGAGATCAATACCACAGTTGCATCTTATATCTCGTAATGATCATCTCCCAATAATATTTTATGGGAGTCTTGTAGAAAATAAGCAAGAATAGCTATGCTAATAGGGTTGCTTTAAAAAAAGTGTGGTTGTTTAGAAACCAGATATAAAATATCAGCTATAATTCAGCCATTTTTGGTGGAAATATAATCTTCAGCTTTTTCTTTATTTCAGTAGTCGATAAAACCTACCCAATGCTTCAATTTCTTGCTGAAAGTCCTCCTTAGGAGTCATGGGTTGAACTTACTTATTTGATCTTGAACTCTCCTACAGGTATCCTCACTCTTTGCTCAAGTCTTCTAGTTATTTCACCTATACATATAGTACCATGTTTCAGCCATTGCTAGACATGCTTGGCAGCATCATATAGAAAGAATTAGTAGATGTAGACAGAGCCACTAAGAATTGGAAGGAAGCTTTACACATTCAAATGACACCAGAAAATCATAAATTTAATAGAGACATTGGTTTGGAGCTTTTGTCTGTCAATGCTGAATGCAAGTTTTCCCTGCAGGATCTAAAAAGTAGGCATGCCCACTAATTGTCTTGCTGTTTAAAGCTAAATCACCACAGAGAGTTCAACCTTAATTAAACAAAAATTTGAAACATTGGATTTTAGTTTTATTGGCTTATAAACTGCTGCTACTACAATGATTGACACACCGTATCATCTTAGGAAACCCTTTACCTCTGTAAGGTGGGTCCAGCTCTTTTTTTTTCTTCTTTTTTTGTTGTTGCTTAACTTGAGAATCATCTGAAGAGTTTCTGACTTTTCTTCTGCACACTGCAATGCTCTAGCTCAAGCTCAGCTCTCGGATATTCATTGATTATGATGAGTGCAGGTCTGTGTAGTCTCAGACTAACTTTGAATTTCTGTTTCCCCAGAGCTGGGATATCTACGCGGAAGTGTCTCGATAGGTATCGCACCTCAACCGTACCAGAATGGCAACTTCGGTACTCTCGGTGTATTACTATGGGTACGTGCTGGTCTAACAGAAACAGCAGAAGAATGTTTGCGGATGTTGATAACTCTTCCCAGTCAGGAAATGATTCCGGTGTCATAAAATTTTGGGGACCCCCTATTTTGGGGACTCCGGGTCCCTATAATATTAGGGACCCCGTCCCTATATTTATATGATTTTAGGGATCCCGCATCCCCATATTAATGTGGCCCACTGTGAATATGGGGACCCCATGGGATCCCCATATTTATGGGGCCCCCATTGTAAATATTTGGACTTACTGAGCTGGAGCTAGCTAGATACTTTTCTGTAACCCCAAGTCCAAGGTGTAAGAACTTTTCAATTTCAACATTGCTATTAGCTCATGCCTATTGCTAATATTAATGAAATCTTTCTCCACAAGCGCGGAAATTGCCCACTGTTTAACTTAGAACATGCGGGAGAAGCCTTCAAAGTTGCAGATGGATCGTTTCAGTTACCTGTTGTATAATGCGTCTTGCTCCTAACTTTTGGGATTAGAGAGTTGTCTTGTCTTTGTTGCCAGAGACAATTACTCCAAGAGCGTCTGTAACTGCACCCTGACTAATCAATCCATCAGTATAGGCCCACTTATTCATATATTATTATTTTTGTTGTTATTATTATTAATATTATTATCATTATGATTATTATTGATGTACAAACATTTTTTGGTGGTAATGTGATTAAATAACTTTTTATACAGAGTATCACTGCATTTTAGTGTGAACTATTTTGATGCACTCAATGGATATCATGGTATATTAATTATATTAATGATGTGTTTATATCGCAGGACTATTATATAAATTTATTATTTCAATAGTAATTGGAATCTAGTTACTTAATAATAGATCCCTTTGTGAGAATATGCCATTATTTTTTTGAATACTAATATATGAGAATAACATTTACCAAACTTGTTCTTATTGAAATACACAGAATAGCAATTAGTTTGCATATTGTAACTTGGTCATTTCAAATGATGTTTGCATATGTATAATATATATTTAAAATTTGTGGTGACAATTCAAATAGTTAATAGACAAAATGTTTAATTGTTCATTGCTTACAATGGTGGCAGTGCCATAAACCGACAGCTTGGCGTACACCTACACACTTGAAGTGATACCATTTGCAGCATTTGTCACACTCGATCATGTTGTCATAGGTTTCAGGCATCAAGCAATCACAATATAAGTTAATTTCACGACCAGGAAAGAATAAATTACGCTTAAATTTTAAAAAAAAGAGAATATTTTTTCAGTGTAGGAAATGGTAGCATTTTTTTATTCATGAAACATTTAATCAAATGGTTTCTCATTTGAGGCTGATCAAATGTGACCTGTGAAACATCATCACCAAGTGCTGCATGAACAGCAAATGCTATTGCAAATAGGCCACAATCTGATGCTCCATCTTGCTACTGCACATTGAGCAAACTGAAGCTTAGAGTAATTTCATCTTCTTCTTTTTCAGACCAACCTTTATAAATGATGGATAACTGATGCATTAGAGAAGGAGAAAGATCCTCTCCATTGTATTGAGAGTCATAAACAAAAATTTCATCACCTCTGCTGTGAGATGTAACCCAATGATTGTTGTTTATATTGTGAATTTGAATTGAATCCCCCTTGACCTCTAGAAATCCATCAATTTGACAGAGCAACGATGACTGAAAGCCATACAAGTAGGATTCTCCATTTTCAGTAGGTTCTGAGCCAGGCCTATGTGCTCATCAGTTAACCACTTCCCTTGAACAATGCACTCCTCCATTTTTCTCGTAAAACTGATCTTAGTCCCTAAATGAATAATAATCATACAATTAAATTTATTAAAAATATAAACTGGACATACTCTTGCCTCTTTTATCTGGCGTTATTACTTCTGACCCTTTAATACCATCATCCTTTTTTACACAGCATTTTTTTACAACAGACTCATCGTCTTTTCGCTTCATATATGGCTTTGCAATATTTATCTTTCTCTTTAAAACGTTGCCATTTCGATTTCTTAGCTGATATATTCCTTTTCCAACTGCCTTATTTATGTAATAGGGACCAATGAAAGCATCTTCAAGCTTTCCTCCTTTCCTTTTTTTTTTACTTGTGTTTTCCAGTAATACTTCCATTCCAACTGGTAGATCTTCAGGTAAATGCTTTCGGTCATATTAATAAATCAGGGTCTTTAAGGGGGTGGGAGGGCCAAAGTTATCAAGGAGAGGGAGAGGGGCAAAACCAATTATCACATTCCTGCTATTATTACTTTATCACCATCGGTGTATACCTTCTGCTGGTTACTCTACAAACCTGGAAACAAGGGATGCCGTCCAGTCCTGGGAACTCCTCTATGTCTCCAATGAGAACATTGAAGCATGCACCATGCCGCCATGGGCATCGCACACGCCCCTCTCCAAGATAGCCCTTCACCAAAGGTGCTCCATAGTGGGTGCACTTGTAACCAAAAGCAGAAAACTTTCCAGTCTGGTGCACCAGAAGGACTTTAGAACCTTGCACTTCCACCTCCCTCATCCTATAAAAGTATTAAACCAACTATACAGTTACAATTCAAATCCCATTTTCAAGGTAGCCCTACCCATAGCTTTTTCTCTGGCACTATGAGCTACTGCTGCAGACTGACTGCCACTACTGATGTTATTATCCATCAACATCCCGGTGTCATAAAATTTTGGGGACCCCCATGAAAATGGGCCCCTCCCCCCCGGCCCTATATTGATATAAAATAGGGGACCCCACTGTGGGATTAGGGCCCCGCCCCTTAAGCAACTCCGCAATATTTGGACTTGAAGTCCTGAGGAAGTCCAGGGTATAAGCAGTTTGTTAACAACTGTAGCTACTCCACCGCGCACACAGCAATAACAAAAAAATCTCCACTAAGAGGAGGGGTGCGCGCCAGGCCAAGTTAGACCTGTCACAAAAAAAAATCTCCACTAAGAGGAGGGGTGCGCGCCAGGCCAAGTTAGACCTGCCAAATAGTGCACATCTAGCTATGGCAAAGTATTTTACTCTAATTGAAGGACATTTGTACTATATTGGAGGCAAGTTGTTGACTTATTGCAGCCATAAAAAAGCATCAAGCTAGCTAGCTAACCAGCTATCATTTTTTGGTCACATCCATTTGTTGGTCTATAATGAAATAAACTTGAACAATAAATTTTATCAAAGTTAGAATGTTGGAAATAGCATAGTGATGTTAAATATGACCACGTTGATTCTATGGATGTGTGAAAAATTGTTATAAGTTAATAGTCCATGGTTCAGACCAGACATTTTGCATTATAGTATCATAATGGGTGAGCAAATTTTGGTATAATAGTTACTTGTCTGAACACTACTCAAATAAATTATCATTTAGAAATTTCATAACATTAGTCTCATAATAATAATGAAATAGTATATTTTATTAACAATCTGCAAGTTATTAGCTAAATTTTACTACAGGAAAGTCTGATGGTTCCCCTAGAATTGTTAATGCACAAAAAATGCAAAAGGTATGTAAGCCATTTTATAATCATTTTATTAAAGTTTTCCTTAATATATACATTTTTGCTTCAAGGAAACATATAAGTTAAAAGTCTTTGAGAGCACAATCGGTTGTTACCATATGTAGTATTTGCACGCAATAATTAGTTAAGCTAGATCCCCCATTCACAGTATACTTAACTCTATTTCATATGTTACAAGAATGATCAATCTGACAAAAGGTGAGTGCACAAAAGATTGCATCATCGTGGTTTGAGGTAGATGATAGAGCTGTGGGCCAGAGGAATGTAATTACACTAGTAATAATGATAACAATAATAGTACAAGAACATAACACCTTCCTACTGAGTTTATGTATGATATAGCCCAGGTTCGGTCAATAGAATGATCGTGTTCAGGTGATGCCTTGGTTCTGCTGGAACGCCGCAGTCCTGTGGTCACATTAACCGTATTTTCTTGACTTGGGGGTTCCCTGACAGTGTCGCACGTGTTTTCAGAATTCTGTGGGTCTTCTGGTGGTCTCGGCAAAAATTCTTCTTCTGTTTCGTTCTGGGCAACATCTGATGGTAGTCCTTGGGAATATGTGGTCAAATCTTGGTCACCGTCTCTTCTAAAATTTGTTGTATCTTCTGTGTCTTGATCTTCCCCCATATTTACGGACTCTCCTACTCTAACTCTCATTTGGTCAATGTGACGTAAAATACTATCACCACTTTGTGTTTGGACTACATAAACCATTCTTCCCTCCTTTCCTGTGACAATGCCAGCTAACCGTATTGATCTTCCTCAATAATTCCGAACAAATACTTTGTCCCCCACCTAAAATTCTCTAGCTGTGGCACGCACATCATGGTCTACTTTCTGTGAATATAATGGTGCTAACGTCGTGGCCAGATCTGGAAGAAATTTGGCATAATAATTGACAAGACCAATGAATGACCTCAACTCAGTCACATCCTTAGGCTTCGGTGCATCTACTACTCCACTAACTTTCGATTTCGAGGCATGGAGACCCTGAGCACTAATAGTACGCCCTAGGTATTCAACTGACGGCAACATAAATGCACATTTATTTTTCTTCAATCTCATTCCCGCATTTTGTAGTCGTTCCAGAACTTGGGATATCTTTTGAAGGTGTTCCGCTCTAGTTGAGCCTGTATAATCAAAATATCGTCAATGTACACACACACTTTGGAGATACCCTGCAGGAGATTTTCCATAGCTCTTTGGAAAATAGATGGAGCTGACGAGATCCCAAAGGGGAGTCGTGTATAACGGAACAGACCACGATGGGTGTTAATTGTAGAATACTGTTGGTGTGAACCCACGGCTCGGTAATCGCGATTTCCTCGCTCAGCGCTCACTCCTGGAGGACAGCTTATGGTCGCTGCCACCAGAATCCAGTCGCAATACTCTTGATTATCTCCACCAGCTAGCTGAGCCCTTCCCGGAGCAAAGGTATATGGATTTAGTTATCGTGATTAGAGTACGAACAACACGTTGTATAGGACTAAACTGAACAAAGCACGAGCGTGGTAAGGATTATATAAGGACCAAAGCCACGCCCATTCACACAACTTACAAAACATAATCTAATTGATGATATAGAGAATACATACACACACAATGTTCAGAATAGTTCTTGCTCTTCTTCATGTGGGCCTCCTGCCCACAGTTGGGACTCTTCATCCAATTCAATTTGTTGGTAGGCATGGGAGGAGGTCTAGCTTAGTGAATGATTTGCCACCACCTAGTTTCGCAAATAAATTCTCGATTCGGGGGGACAGGATATTTATCCAATTTAGCTGCTTTGTTTATTGTAATCTTGTAGTCTCCGCAGATGCGGACAGTGCCATCATTCTTGAGAACTGGAATGATGGGAGCAGCCCAGTCTGAAAATTGTACTGGCTCAATAATTTTGAGGTCCTGCAGCCGATTCAACTCATCTTCTACTTTCTTGCATAGAGCATATGGTACTGATCTGGCATTGAAAAAACAGGGAGTTGCATCAGCCTCTTTGTAAATCTTAGCAGTGCTTCCCTTAAGCAGTCCTAATTCATCTTTAAATACATCAGTATATTGATCCAATATGTCTTCCAGTGTAACTACTTTGTTGACAAAGATGCTGTGCCAATCCAGCCTCAATGCCGTCAACCAATTTCGTCCTAACAGTGATGGTCCAGTTTTTCGTCTCCGTCGATGGTATTCGCAATAAAGTAATTTTCCACTCGTTCGACATAATCGACCCACTCTTCCTGCTCGCTGTTAAAACTCGTGATACTGCCGTGTATTCCTCCTTCTGCCATAGTATCCTCGTCGCCAATTTGTAGTATTTGCACGCGATAGTTAGTTAAGCTAGATCCCCATTCACAGTATACTCAACTCTATTTCATATGTTACAAGAATGATCAATCTGACAAAAGGTGAGTGCACAAAAGATTACATCATCGTGGTCTGGAAAATGAAACTGGTAAAAGAGCCAAAGTGAATACAAAATCTCATTGACGTTACTAATCGACCCGGTTTGAGGTAGATGATAGAGCTGAGGGCCAGAGGAATGTAATTACACTAGTAATAATAATGATAACAATAATCATAACACCATAGTAATTATAAAACAACAATGTTTTTTAAAACAAGCAATTTGCTTAACGTAAGTGTATTTTTGATAGTTATTCACTGGTTTGGGGTAGCATGGCTGTTATGGTGATTACCAAGGTGTCGGATGTGATGAGGCACTGGGCTGTGTGAGTGTGACTGAACTTCCTGTCTCCATGTCATGCAAGTGAACTGTGATATTTCATTTAGTCTACACACATTGTGGTTGAAAATTAATTAGTGGAATGCTAACACCTGATAATTCAGTTAGTCTCTATAAATCTGACGAAATATGTCCTTTCTTTTTTCTGTTTTTCACCCATTACCTATCCATTAAAGTCAGTTGGCCAGCACAATCAATCAGACAAGGAATGTTACTGCATGCCAATATACATGGAATCCAATGTCATGAGATGGCAGTGCAATATTCATACATGGTTTATTGTTGTCCTACAAGACACAGAGCATGTTAGTTCAACTGGACTAGCTTTGCATCTTACTGAGCTGCGATAGGTACTGGAATTGCAGATGTGAGGCTAGTTTTGTAGCGAGTCTGCTGGAATGTTTAAACACTTGGAGTGGAGGTTATTGTTACAGTTGTAGTCTGAAATGTATAGTATAATGGATTCTCTGTTGAACACAATGACCTTATCAATATACTGTTGTACTATCTTGTGTTGTCTTTATTGGAATAGCACTTTCTCTCCGGTTTTGGAGTATACTGAGGAAATATTTTTAACCGCTTCGGCGCGAGCTTTCTAATGGTGCAAACCCCGATGCATAGTTGTTTCCGTTCAAAAGTTATTTAAGTTTTTTTCTGGCCAACTCAACTTTTATTTCCTGCAGGCATCCAGAGACTAGTGGTCGTCCCTCCTTCATGGATGTGAGCAGACAACTGTCCCTGCCTGACTCCAAGTTGCTGGTGTGGTGTGAGGAGGAGGACATTCCTACACAGGCACACACACTGGGAGCACAACTACACCATGGACAGCATCTCTACACTGACTTGCAGAACAGATATGTTTGACTGTAGCCGAATCCACAGTCATCTATGAATGAACAATTTCGTTAAATATGTGTTATATGTAGTTTAAACAATGTTAGCCATCGAGGAGTGGTTATTGTTTTGCTTGAGCTTCAGTTTGGTTCCTTAAATGTTTACAACTTGTGTTTATCGTCATATATAAAAATGTATAGCACTAATTGGGATTACTGTCAATAAAAAGCATCTATAGTGTAGCTGTTGCTGTTTTCTAAAAAAAAAGAAAAAAACGTTAAAAAAAATCAACGATAAATTTATAAGCGTCAGACTATGCATTCTGTGATGGGACTGAGACATTCAAGTAGGCTGCCACCAGAGTTAGGTTATTTACTAGCAGTTAACTTTCACACTTATAAGGCTAGGGCTAGCTAGTCTGGCTAATGTACTCAGTAACTTGATGGTTGTCAATTAGTCCGATAAGTCTGAGGCAGAAGAAAGCAGCCAGTATAGATCAGACTGCAGCTCATCTGAAACAGCAATGGTGGTATAACAACAGTGCCAGACTCCTTACAGCTATGTTGTGATGGAAGTGTGTGTGTGTGTGTGTGTGTGTGTGTAAGACGATGGGGGACAGATTTATAGTTTGGGGGATACAGGGGAGCGCACACTATGCAAGTTTAAGTATTGAATGACATTAGATAAACTTTTATTTAGCTTAGTGCGCTCAATTTATGGGCACTTCAAGGTTCATAACTTTCAGCAGTGGCAGGAACAAAAATGCAGTATAACCAGTGACTAGTCCTTAATCATTCTATCCAATACATTGTGTAGTGTTTGATTGTGTATTTTATAATCACTTGCTATTCAGTTATTCAAGTCACAGTTGTTGAAATTGATTATGTCTTGTGTAAATCGTGATTTGGAATTATTAAACTTTAATCATTTATTGAACTGAACCTATGCTAAGACAGTGAAATTACTGTATTGACCTCAGTAAGCTCAACTTAGCTAATATAAGTGTCCATCTACGTGTATCTTTAGTGTGTACACTATGAAATATAAACACACAGCCCGTTGCCATGACACAAGATGGTAGTAATTGTGGGTGGCTGGGAAGGAACATTCAAGTCATGCTACTGTCATGACTTTGAGACGTCTTTACACCAGCACATCCATTGGATTCAATTATCCTATTTGTGACACTATATTAATTTAGGAGTTGTATTTGCATAGTGTTTTCAGTTTTCATGCTTACATTAGTCAATTATAAGGTCGTAGCCTTTAAAAAAATCAACTTTTTTCCTGCTTCATTTAATAGATACTCAGCTGCATTACCGGTGATGACAACTTTGCCCTGGACTGCTTAATACAACACTCACACATTATTCACTGATGTTACGGTCCTCACAATACACCAACAGTACCGTATCATCCTTTAAATTAATTGTTTACCGCTTTGAATTCGTTTGCAGGTGCAGTTAAAACTAAAAATTTACCGGAATTCCATTTATATTAGAGTTGTGTGGAAGTATTGTGAGTTACGACTACTAGTTAGCTAAAGAATAATCATGAAGAAAATGTTTAAATAACTTGACTTGTTTTTTTGTTGCTTTTTTTTTTCAATTCAAACAGTTGTGGGGAGTAGATACTATGGCATTGAAACCCATATACCGTGTATGCGTAATATAAAAAAACTCAGCTTTTTTAGTAGTTTAGTGTTAGAAGTTAAAATTAATCATTTAACAATAGTGTAGTTTTTAAGCTTACTTGCCATTTGTGCTCAAGCATACCACCAGTATTGACAGTAATTGAGTCTACTATTGAACAGAGAATGGTAAGAAATGATTAACCTGTTTTCCATGAACCTATTGTCAAATTTCCAAACATTCTTGACATACATTTTCTTCAAGCAAGAATAGTAAATTTTCCAAACTTAACCCCAACAACTCAAGCTCGATTTCACGTAATTCCTCCATATTCCTTGTCTCAATGGAATTGCAGTGGCATTGTATTTTCTATCAAATATTGCTACAGAATAGGACATTTAATATGTAGCTCTATTATTAATATTGGTAATGAATCTTGATAAAATAAAGCTGCCGAACAGTGAGTTGCGGGTCCAAGCTATTAGAAGAGCAGACATAAATGCCTGAACTTTTTGTTTTATTTATAAAAACATAGCAGGCCCAACAGCATATTTTTTTTCGTCATCTTTGAATGTGTAAGTCAAGTTAGCACATTTCAATTTCAACAACTATTATGCAAAGGGGTGTATATCATAGTTAGCTCTCCCCTAAGCTAGGCTAGCTCGGTCGCCATTGTGCTGAAGCATACCACTAATTATCGAGTAGTGAAGCAACCGAGATACTAGCTATTAGGGGTGGACAATTGAAAATTGGGTATATATTTCACATATATAATATATAATTATACACGTATGGACTGTACGTATGCCCTTTAAATGCATGCAATTCAAACAGTTGTGACCAGTGGTTACTATGGCATTGAATCCCCTTTACTATATACACATAATTTTTTTTTTTTTAACTCGACCTTTTTTTTTTTAGGGCTTCAATGCTAGAAGTTAAACCAAAGACTTTGGTATGTCCAGGGACCTGATATATGAGAGTTTCTATGTGTCTCATGGAGGACTCATTCCTGTCAAGTGGACGGCTCCTGAGGTAGAGCTGTAAGCTGTGCTGTAGTATAACTGGTATGTGGAGTTTGTGTTTTTTATAGGCTCTTCATTAAGTGATGTGTGGAGTTTTGGAGTGGTCCTGTATGAGATATGGAGTGTGGAACACAAACCCTTTGAGACCATGAACAATAACAAGGTCCTTTACTGGAACCAGTATACCTCAACACTCATTACCTTAACTCTTACATGACAGGTTCTCAGTACCATAAGTTCTGGTGTCTGTCTGGCCCCGCCCCCAGGATGTCCTCACAAGATATACAGTATCATCATGATAGATTGCTGGTAAGGTATCTGAGGAACAGAATAATGCATGGTCAGCATTTAATATTGATATACTAGAGGATAATTTTATTACAATTACATATTTTTCTACTAGAACTTTATTTGAACTATAGGAGGTTAGCTGTGCAAACATTCTATGGGTAAACATGGTGTTGTGAGTTTTCAGTAACTTGTAAGTGGAGTGGCTAGCTGTGATGATGAGAGTTTGCTGTAGCATACTTGCACTGTTAGTTATTACGCTTCCCCAGGATGTGCAAGTGCTCATTACTATTACATTATTACTTTAAAAATTTTGTGTGCTACAGATTCTAATTCATAGTACTACAATACAGCTGTCTCAGTATTTACTCTATCATTCCTACAGGCATCCTGAGGCTAGTGGTCGTCCCTCCTTCATGGATGTGAGCAGACAACTGTCCCTGCCTGACTCCAAGTTGCTGGTGTGGTGTGAGGAGGAGGACATTCCTACACAGGCACACACACTGGGAGCACAACTACACCATGGACAGCATCTCTATACTGACTTGCAGAACAGATATATTAATTAAACTTCTGTCCATTGTAAAGCTTTCTTTGACACTAATGCACTTGTAAACTGTAAAGGACAGTATGAAAAAATGATTCCTTAATTTTAACTTCATGTTTAGCTTCATTTTTTGCTTTTTAGAATACTGCTGAATAATATTGTTTGTATGCTTGTTGTCAAGTATGTGATCACGTATTTTAGTGGTTTTTGTGAATATATTCGGATAGTATGCTTGTCATACTGTATTTCTTACTACGTAATACTTTTATTCTTAATATTACTGCTACGTTAAATAAACATAACAATCTATATATTTAAACTTATCACATTATTGAAAAAGATGAATTATAGAATGATGTTTTGGCTTTGAGAAGCCTTCATCAGTAGTGAGATGGTACGAATGTTAAAATAATAAATAAATATATAAACACGTAAAGCTATAGAGATCTCGTGGTAGCTAGATACTAAAATATTTTTTTATTCTGGGTATAAAGATGAGCAGGGCCATAGGAAGATGATTTGGAACTGGGGGGGCCCCACGGTACTTGAGCTAGATCACACCCATAAAGATTTATTACCACATGGTTGATGGTGTCATGTGATAAAAACTGGTGGCTATTAACTCCATCTAATGGTGAACTACACCACAAATGGCAAGTAACAACGCCAATTTTCTTCAACACTTCGTTAACTTGCTATCCGGGAGAAAAAAGGACCATGGCCCCTGTGTCCCCCCCCCATGTTCCTACGCCAGTATTGTATTGTTCCCTAGACCTATATACTCACCAGTACACTGATGTAAGGTTATTCTTCACTTCACTCCATTTTTCTGATATTTAAATTATACTTAACCTTAACTTAACTCGTTGAGAAGATGTTGACTTGGAGTGAAGTGAAGAATGACCTTACAAGGGAAGGAAGAAGAATCTGGTGGCGGTGTTACCACTGTGGAGAGTCTCTAAGGAGTTACTTCTTCGCAGACCTATAAGCTTATGAGCTACATCTAGTGCCCACAGGCATGTCTTGCCAGTCCTCTTGCACTGCTCACAATCCTAGCTAAACCACTCACAAGGTTAAAGTTAATTTTTTTTGCCAAGAAACCTTAAAACACAAATGCAAGTGTTAGACATGATGACAGAACTGAACCAAAAATATAAATATTACACTTGCTAATTATAGCAAAAGTGAAGGTTGCAGAGGCTTGATTAAGTGAATGCATGTGTCCAAACAATGAATAGTATGAATAGTAACATGATGGAGTTTTATCTTCCCTAGCCATCCTTCCCATCACCTCTGGCTTCACTCTGCATGAGCCCCACCCCAGTGGGTGGTGTTTTTTTTTTTCATTTCTCCTGGGGCGTGTCCCCACGAAATACCTTTACCAAACTTTATTAAGACTTAGTTGCTACTTAAAAATCTAGTCTCTGTGCAATATTACCTTAGGATGGTATGCTGAGGTTATAAGATAGTCTTACTACAAAATATATCTCTTTTTTGCAACATTTTCTGATTATTTACCTAAGCATCTAATGCAAATTACAAGGAAAATGATTTTGTAGAAAGATTCCACACAACAAATGTCAGTTCTCAGTTGTTTTTTGTTTGTTTTTTGACAATACATTAATATGTTTGGCCATCACTGTCCTGGGGAACGTTAATGTCACATCTTAAAAGGGATCGAGCAAGTAAAAGGACCAACTGGGCGAGACTTATTTCTGCTGAGGTCATAGGCACGGCATGATGGTAAGGTGTTGCATATTCCAAGAAAACTTAAGGGACTTCCATTTGCTTTCTAAGTCAGCTGAGTGGAGTATATGGAGAATACGAAGTAAATGAATCCAAGAGCTGGTTCCTGAGACATCACTCAGACTACATGGAAACTGTACTAAAGGTAGTTCGATAGGTTTAGTGCATCTTGGTTTTTCATACCTCTATCTGCTTTTCCATTCACTTTTCTAAACTTTTGTGTTGTTGCTCTGAGAGATAAGTTTTAACAACAATCATAGCTCTTGTTTATCCATCAGTGCTTTTATACTTCTACCCAGACTCATTAGCTAAAAGCTATAGTTTCCCATTATCTGTGTAGTTATTATTGTACTTCAAAATTTATCATATTGTACTCTCAGTAAACATTAGTGGCCAGGATACTGGCTAATAATGTTGATTTAGTTTGGCTAATATTGGTTCTGTTTATTTTATAAGTAAATTCTTCAATTTCAATTGTATAGCTATAAAACTAGTGTTGATTTTTACAGTGCACAAACTATATTCATTTTATGCAATTTTGATTTTTCTGGTGTATCATTCTGTCTTGACTATAGCTGTACACTCCAGCTGTAGTTATAGCTAGTTTTATGGTAACTATTGGGACTTCACAATTGGACAACCTTCTTGTCTAACTTTTGGTCAACCAAATGTATTAGCTAATTAATATCTAAATAAGAATAGAATATGATCATGTTCACAATGATCTTGTTGCAGTCAGAGCCCTCTCTGATGCTTACCTATACTTACTCTCCATTTAAATTACTTAGTGTTGAGGGTGGATTACCATGTCAAAGAATCTCGTTTCCACCTGCTCTATGTGGGCGAGTGATATGTTCCTTGTATCAATAAGGCATAACTCTGACTGTTAGCCACACCCTCGGAAATTGACAACCAAATAAGTTTCATAACTATTACACAAATATTATAATTAGCTACATACTAAAGGAAACACACATCAAGGGGACTGCAAAGTCAAAAAGATGTCTTTCACAAATGATAAATTTTGTTCCATTTATGTTGGTTGTTTCTGATAGTCATGTTGCTTTTCAGAGTCCCTTTGTCGAGAGGTTCCTCTATAAAATTCCAACAAAAAGATGCACACCTACCGGTAAATAAACCAGGATGATAACGTTTACCACAGACTGCATGATTTTAATTATAAAACGGATATTCCAAAGTGCACTACTTCTTCCAACATTGTAAATCTTCAATAAATGGAGTCTAGCTAAATAAAAATTTAGATACTCTTACACTGGAAAAAATTCTGGCTCGCGAGACTTAGGGCCATATATGGTAGGGATTTTTGTTACAAACGGCGTGCCATTGCGAAGACACAGTAGGGTTCGTGCGCGGTATTCTCCAAGATGAAGAATATATATTTAGTTATCTCAGTCTTTTACTTAGGTTTGTTAACAGACAGTTGGGTTTTACTTTTATTTCATAGGTTTGTTATTGCCATCAGCTTCTCCAGCCGCCCAGCAAACCAACTTTGGCAACCGAGTGCGGTTAGTCGCGGGAAATAACACTAATGGAGCCAGACCGAAGAAAGGCGCAGTAGAAACAACATTGGACAACCAATGGATGGCACTCTGTGACAATGGTGGATGGGGATACAGTGAAGCAGTAGTGGTGTGTCACATGTTGGGATTCACAGATGCCATTAAAGGATATACAATGTAAGGGAAAAAAATCCTTTCATTTAATGAGTGTGTTAGATGTGTGCTTGTGTTTGTACTTCAGTGAGAGAAATATGTCATCTTTGCTAGAAAACATCAGTTGCATGGGCACAGAAGCAGAACTGAGCCAGTGCACCAAAAACGATAGAAAGGAATCATGTTGTTGTAACAGCATAGCTGCTGTTGCCTGCTCCAGTAAGAATAAAAACTTTAAAAATATATTCATATAATACCAGTTTATCAAAGCCATATAGTTAACTAATCAAGTGGGGTGATGAGATATAAGTACATCTATTGAATCATGTTTTGCACAATATAGCTAACTTTTTTTTTTTTTAATATACCCACTATTATTTCACTGCAATAGAAAAAACAAATAACTGTTGTTGTTTTTATGTTTTAACAGATTTCACAGTTCGTCTTAGAAGTCGTTGGCGTTCTAACCATCAAGGTAGAGTAGAAATCCTCTATAATGGCACATGGGGAACAGTATGTAAGCGTGGATGGAGCATGACTAATGCTCATGTAAGTTCAATTTCCAATTACAAGTCCAAGCTAACCTAGAGTTATGTGCATATTTGGAGAGTATACTGCTTCTTTTGAGAATATGCTGGAGCACATCATTATAATCTAGTGGGCATGAGGGTTGTGTGCTTATACAACTATTTGTATATGAAAATTCAATGTATAAATTTTTTTCATATATTAGACCTGAGAGTGTCTTGCTTGATTTATTCTATGTTAACTATTGATATAGTTAATTACAACACAAAATTCAAACGCAATATCTAAGGCAGGTACGATAGAATTCTTTGTTGTTGATAGCTGTTTTACTTTGTTTTTAAGCAATGATTGTGCTTTTTGAATGATTATAACAGTAGAACTGAAGTAGTACAAATTTGGTCATGAATCATTTGATTCTATTAACCTTAATCTAGCTTTACAAAAATAAAGTGCATTATAATTATTGCCTTGAGTTTTTAAAATTACTCATCAAAATAATTTAGTGAAAGCGGAGTGTAAATATTTTAATTTGCCATAGCTATCTACAATGGCCACTTTTAATTCCACTAAGCCAAAATTGAAAGATAGAGTAATCTCTTATTCTTACACAGCAAAGGTTAATTGTTGTACGTATTTGCATCTTATTCTTTTCTAGATTGTTTGCAGTCAATTAGGATACGATCGTGCTAAAAGGTCTAATTCAAATCAACATGGAAGTGGTCAGATTTGGTTGAATAGAGTAAGATGCTCTGGATTTGAAGATAAACTGAGCGATTGTGATCACAATGGGTGGGGCATGGTGAACAACTGCAATCACATGCATGATATTCAAGTGGCATGTGAAGGTAATTGAATAAATGCATGCTATAAATTATAATTATGCTAATTATCTTTCAAGCATATTTAACTGTGTAAGTGTACATGTCACTATCAACCTGCTGCAGTTGAAGCACTGCAGTCGGTTAATGAAATTAATAAATAACATGCACATAAGACTACAGTCTGAGCCTCAAAATGTATTACCCTTTTCAGTGATTTAAGGAGATAAATTTACATTAAATCATTATTGAAAAATGCATATGGAATAATGTTATTATTAAATACTATTTTTTGTGTATTCCTGGTGGTAAACGATTATATATATTATATATGGATTATACATATTTATTTATTATATACATATCTTCTGTGGGAATTCTCTGTAACCACACTGTAAACACAGCTCAAGTTACACCCAATTGTATTTAAAGACACTATTGTGCTGTCTTTCAGTGACCGTTTACACATTGTTTAATTAAGTTAAATTTAATGTTCTTCCAATTAAAAAGAAATAAATCAGGTAGTTTTAATATGATAGAATAAACTATATGGTTATAATTAATTACATTATAATTGCAAAAGTGTATTCCATATTTGCAGATAATGGAAATCTTCATTGTATCTCAGATCTATCTAGTGGTTTCATTAACTTTCCCAATATTTCAGATGTTTATTTTAATCAGTCAAAAATAGTCAATTTCTCAAACTTATCAGTAACAAATCAAGATAGATTTCACATACTTCCCCCGCAATATGAATATGGTCGGAATTGTAGTGGCAGTGTGCTTTCCATTAAGTTCTGCTACAAATTAACATATAATCAATGGATGTCTATATACAATCAAGATATACCAATTTTCAACATAGTACTAGGAAGAACTCAAGTAAACTCATCATTTATAGTGTCACGGAACATCTCTGTCATTTCTAGACCGACAACAAACATTTGCACTCGAAAAAAAGGAAATGGTTGGTGGTGTTGTGATCATTTTAACTCAAATGGCCAATCATTATTTCAGATACTTTCATCAAAGTTTGTGTATGGAATATTTCCTCACTTCAGTCTAATTACTTTTAAAAAATCTTCTTATGTATCATGGTATCCAGTAAGTACATTAAATGAGCACACTGGATCATACTCCCTGCGTGCAAGAAGAACAGCACCATTTGTCTTACTGCAGTTCCTGACAGGTATATATCATAATCTGTTTTCATGAGTAGTTGATAGTTGAGTAGTTTGTGTTAAATATAATGAAATGGTCGTTATATAATTCTTTTTGCCTTTGACTATTTTGTGGTAGGAGGAGCTCAAGCACATTTCCATCTAAACTGATTCATTATGTTTAAAAAAAACTATTAAGTTATGCTGTACATTAATATTCCAGTTTTTGATTGTAGTGTTGATATAAAATAGTAATTCAGGGTGAAAACTGTCACTTACATATCCTGAATGATTTTCCACATGCATTTGTATGCAGGACAATCATTATCATTCGTATCGACCGTACCAAATATAGTTTCAACTTCAAAATATACAGTGTCAGCAGATCGAAATTTACAGTCAACTACTATAATGCCATCGACAAGTTCCATTGGATCAATACTTGGAGGAATTCTGTCAGTAATAATAGTAATACTAGTAGCTGTGATTCTTGGGGTTGCTGTGGGGCTGTGGTGTCATCATCACTGGAGAAAGAGAAAATTATCATCCATCAGTTCCCGTGGACCCAGAACATTTAGCAATGCAATTTATAGAGGTTAGATTACTATTATTTTAGTGCTGGTTAATGTAGAACTTTTTACCACTAATAGCAAATATTTGTCTGATGCAATAGAAATTGAATTGCCTGCAACATTACAGCTGTTTCCATTTATGATATTGTGTGTATCAAATTCCATCATAATAACCAAATTCCACCATTATAACCAAATTTTACACATCATTAGCTAGAAATTACTTTATTTTTACATGTATTTAGAGACCTATGAATATGCTGATGTGGGTCCAGATGTGCCAGCCAAATTTGGGGATAGAGCTAAGCAACAAGTTAGACATAGCTACAAGTTTGAATTCAAATAGAATTTTTACATAAAATTTACATTTGCAGATTATGGAGTTGCCCTATGCAGAATGTGGGGCTAGTCAAGAAGAGGTTAGTGAACTAGAGTTGATGTATTGTACCAATAAAAAATAATTCATAATTTTGATAGTTATGACAGAACTCTGCTGTGTATTTCTTGCTATTTAGGACACTGATGTAGATGAAGACATATATGTGGTACCACCCAGTAGTGAAGATGACCTTTACTCTCAGCTAAATAAGATGGCATCAAAACTAGTCAGAAATGATGTGAGGTAACTATTACATTAGAGCAGTACTCGCTCTGTAACATTACCTGATTAAAAGTGAGGCTGTAAAGGTAGTAGAAAAAGCTGCTTGCAATACTGAATGGAGAAATTGGAAGAAGTCACATGTCTAAATGACTTTATGTTTAATAAAGACATCAATTGTTCTATGTTGCATGCTAGCAAAAACTTTCACAGATCGGGAAAGTATATATATTATTATATTATATATTTATTTATAAGTTTATATTCACTGCATAGGCTAAGTAAAGAAATTAGTGTTGGCTACCAATGTCTCAATTAAATTATTTCATTGATTGCTTCTTACAGTGAAATACTCTACAACTGAATCAATTCTGCTTTCAAAAACGTGTTTTTCTATAGTCTTGGTGCTTCTCTTGGTTCTGGTCAGTTTGGAGCAGTGTATCGAGGTGTTTGGAGGCGTGGTCAGGAGGAGGTGGCAGTGGCAGTGAAGACACTCAAGGAAGGAGCCAGTGAGGAGGACAGAGTCAAGTTCCTACAGGAGGCAGCCATCATGGGCCAGTTCAAACACACCAATGTGGTCACCATGTATGGAGTCATCAAGGAGGAAGAACCAGTAAAATTTGTATTAGCCTCTCTGGTTGTTGCTACTTATCTTTGCCTTTAATTTAATTAATGGCTCTTAGAATACATATTTATTATATTTTCCTGTTTCAGACTCTACCCAAATTCCGGTTATGCCGCTTGCACTCATTTCTCTATTGTATTGTTCTAAATTAAGTATATGGACACAGATTTTTTTTATTTACATAGAGACAATTACCCTTTGATATTCTAATTTTTTTTTGTTGTAGTTCCTTATTAAAGCTTTCGTTATTTTCTTTTTGTTATTGTTTATGTAGTAATTCTGTACTTTTAACATAGATACTTTTGGTCTTGGAACTCCTTACAAAAGGAGACTTGAGAGGTCACCTATTGAGATCTAGGTCAGGTAACAGTACACTTTCCATAGATAACCACACCCTCTTGAGCTACTGTCGTCAGATAGTATCGGGTATGGTGTATCTGTCCAACAAGTCCTTTGTCCATAGAGACTTGGCAGCAAGGAACATACTGGTCACTGAAGATGAGATATGTAAGGTATTACTATAAATGCATCTTGTTCACTTGTTTGCCCTAGATACAATACTTAGTATACAGTAGTTTGTGAGATATCCATATAGCTATGTTACATATACGAGAAAGCCACAGATTAGAGACTCACCAAGTTTTCTTGTGACAATTTTTAGCAACACAATGAAGTGGAAGTTTTTATTCTCAGAGTATTTGTATTCAAAGAAATAATGTCATTTTTCGTAAATCTCATAAGTTGTGAGTTGCTTGGCAAATTTTTAGAAAGCCATGTGAATGCCTAATTTTATTGAACGACTTCAGCAGTTGGTTGTAAATTCATGTATTATTCAGTTCAGTAAGTTATGCTTAAGAACAACCCTTTCACTGCTAAGTTTATGACAACCAGTTCGGTAACATGAACATGTAAGACTATTTTATTTATTTTTATTTGCTGCACAGAAATTCAGCAAAAGATTATGTTTTTAAAGCAAGTTAAGATAAAACTATTTATTATGATGTAAAAAACAGTATACTAATAGCACAAAGAATAGCTAAAAATTCAGACTTATCTTCTTATGGTACTAACTGAAACTCAATTTCTAATGGTCTCAGTGCTGCTTCGGTGTTCAGACAGAGTAAACACTATTCATCTTCTATGTACATTAGAATCTCATACTATAAAACAATTTTGGGCGGACAGACATCTCAAAGTTAGTGTTCCAGCAGCAATATTTTTTTAAATTGTAAAATAACTAAATATCTGTGCTATCGTTTGATTATTTTATTACAGGAAGTACTACATCAGAGCAATGTATAAAAAAAGAAAGTTACATTGGATAATTGATTTTTTTTTTTAATATGGAGAATCGCCAACCAAACGCTGAGCACCACTATAGTGCTTATGGTGGAGGGTATAATACATAACTATGTATTCAAGTACTTATTAACATTCTTTAACCTGATATTATCCTTTAATTATAATAATATAATTTTGTATGCCTATATTATTACATGTAACTAGCTATTAACATTAGCTGCACATAGTGAATAAAATTGATTTAAGTTGTACAGATTACTTAATTATAATAATGAATCTGAAAATATTAGCTGATGCAAAAAAAAATTGTTGTTACTTGAAGTAAAAACAGTAACTAGAGCATGGTAAAAAGATATGTAGCGTGGCATACTTAGTGAGTAGAATGTTATCATCATCTTATGATTGTTGCATAATAACGAGTCATGATGTTGATTGATGACTAGTCTTCCCAAAGATAACTAAACCATGTTTACGTGCATGCTGTTATGTTTATTCAAGTAGTAACTGTTCTTGTTTAGATAGCAGATTTTGGTATGTCCAGGGACCTGATGTATGAGAGTTTCTACACATCTCATGGAGGACTCATCCCTGTCAAATGGACAGCTCCTGAGGTAGAGCTGTAAGCAGTTCTGTAGTATAACTGGTATGTAGAGTTCGTGTTCTTTGTAGGCACTTTATTACAAGACTTATTCCAGTGCCAGTGATGTGTGGAGTTTTGGAGTGGTCCTGTATGAGATATGGAGTGTGGGACACAAACCCTTTGAGACCATGAACAATAACAAGGTACCTTTACTGGAACCAATACCTCAACACTCATTACCTAAACTCTTACATGACAGGTTCTCAGTACCATAAGTTCTGGTGTCCGTCTGGCCCCGCCCCCAGGATGCCCTCGCAAGATATATAGTATCATGATGGATTGTTGGTAAGGCATGTTTGAATATACAAATACCCAGCACTTAACATGTGTATGGTGTAGTAAAACTTTTTTAATAATTGACTTAATACACAATATAACATTACTTGCTAAGCTCTCATAGCTACTCAGCTTAGAGGTCACATGGTCAGATATTTCCTTGGGTGTCTTTTTTTAATTCCTATTTTTATTGAATGGTAAGATTCTTACAAGTTAGGAGACAAAATTAATTTTCTTTTGAGCAATATTTTGTAAAGCAAAAAAAAATTCAATTCTATCCTAATAAGTTGATAAGTTGGGAGATTGTGCTAAAAGATTTTTACCATACTCTAATAGTTCTTGTATGGCCGGCCAACATTAATTACCTCATGTGTTCTATTATCCTGGTGTTCTATTATTCTAGATATCCTAGATATTAGCATGTGTTCTATTATCCTAAATATGAACAAATTTTATACTATCCTAAATACAAGCAGGTGCTCTAGTTATTATTCTAAATAATGAGCATGTGCTCTATTATTCACAATATTGGCATGTGGATGTTCTAATATCCTACATATGACCATGTGTTCTATTATTATAGTTGAGAGCATATGCTCTATTAACCTAGATATGAGTATAGGTTTTATTATTCCATAAGTAGTAGTTCATTATCCTAGGTATGACCATATGTTCTATTATTCTAAATATGACCATGCGGTTGACCTTATTATAATGTTCATTATCTTCATATTACCATGAGCAGGGATAGAGAAAAATTGGTACATGTAGCACTTATTTGGCTAAAAATGGTAACTCTGTCACATACTATCCATACTAGGTCCACAATGTTTCAGTTTTTCTTTACTGCACTTGAACACTAGCAAACAGTCTAACTAAAACGTTCTAATGTTTCTGTCACGGCCATGTCAGGTTTTCCTGCGCCAATTGAAACAACAAGTGAAATGACTCTTACCTGTCAAAAAACAAACAAACAAAAAACAAAACAACTTATTCCATTGTGTAGCATAATAATAGAAAAGTTTATGTCATTAATATTTACAGGAAGTTGGTCTAACTACTCCAGTTTGAGCATCAGATAAGACTTATCAAGTTTTAATTGTTGGCAATAATCTATTTTGTGTACTGGTACAGATAATTTCCGTGTATTGGTTTTGGTGACATCATAGTTGAAACAGTTAGTTTAAAGAAAAGTCTGCAAAAAGAATGGAGCTAGTATTAGAAAAAAACTTTTGAAATGTAAAAATTGGAAAATTAGAGTTCTCCCAGTTAGAAGAGTGGATCGAGCTTCTTATACCTACAACTTAATAAATACTGACCTGGTGTGTGTGTGTGTGTGCACGTGTGTGTGCATGCATGTGTACGTGTGTGTGTGTGTGTGCGTGTGTGTGTATGTGTGTGTGTGATATGACAGAAACTAGCAAGAAAAGACTACAACATTATTGAATAAAAATGTTAATTATTCGTTCTTTCACTCCCTTGAGATTTCTCAAGGCTACTCTATTGTTCATCCAAGGTTTGCCAAGTTCCTCACTGTTTCCACAGGAGGGGAAATTCTATTGTGCCAGATATGAGCGTGTGTTCTAATCCTAGACATGAGCAAGTGTCCTATTATCCTAAATATGATCATTGTGTACCATTATCATATATGAGAGCACATTATGTTTTATTAACCCTCAGCACACATGCGCAAAAGGGTTACAGTACTCAGTTTGTCTGTCAGTCAGTCAGTCATTCTGTCACACAACAAAAAGCAGAACTCGAAAATGGCAGTCTCCTGAAGATTGAAACAAGCATAAAAATGTTGCACTGAACATTAAGTCCCTTTAATTTGCCAGAATTTTTCATTTAGACTTCTTTATTCAGTAAAAGCTAGTTTTTTAAGGCCGTACGATCGTAAGTGATCGTTTTTAAGCAAATAATTTCTTGCCCCTTCTCATTGGTAGTTTTACCTTCATAGTCTTGGTGGTTTACTGGTTTGAGTTCCCCGCTGAAACTACCTTGTGGGTGAGTATCTCTTGCATGTTTTCTTATGAAGACAGCATATACAGCTATGTAAGAGCTATCCGACTTGCACTAACCACATATCGACTTGCATTAGCTGCATATTGACATATTGATAATACACCAATTACAGCTTAAGATTTAATCATTACAGGTCACAAGTATTGTTTTATTGTACTAAAACTTTTTAGAATGGTTATGGCTTTCCTACAGGCATCCTGAGACTAGTGGTCGTCCCTCCTTCATGGATGTGAGCAGACAACTGTCCCTGCCTGACTCCAAGTTGCTGGTGTGGTGTGAGGAGGAGGACATTCCTACACAGGCACACACACTGGGAGCACAACTACACCATGGACAGCATCTCTATACTGACTTGCAGAACATATATATGTGAGGGTAGCTAATTCTACCCCCTGTTGTGTGTTAAAGTTTTTTTAGATACTGACAATGCTCTTATGTAAAAACAATTGCTGCTCATGTTTAATTCTAGTTGATTTGAACTGAAGTCTCTGATTGCATTTGCTTCCCTTTCTACGTTCTTCTAACACAAACTATCAGTTTATTTAGAATTCAAAAATGTATACAAAGTCCTAGCTCAGTAAATTGTGAACTAACAATAGGAGCAAATTTATTAGTCAGTAAACATTACTACATCATGAGTCCTTCTCCTCAGTCAGTCAGTACTTCAATTTATTTGTTTGAAGTTCTTGATGATATCCAGAACAAATACATGATAGATAGGTCTTTGTGCTTTCGGATATGAATTTATTAAAAAAAATATCAGTAATGTATTTTAACATGGAATGAATGTAGACAAAAGACTACTTATTAATATAGCCTTGCTGTATTGATCATGCATGTAGTAAGATTTGTTTTAGTGCCATCAATTAATTGTAATAGTGTTTGTATAAATTTGATAAGGTTGTTATAAAAATATCTATGCCATGTTATGATAACACTGGATCAGTCAAAACTGAAAAGCTCAAATAAAATAGAGTTGTGGTGCAGGTGTTTTAAAATGCTAATGCTACTCTGTGAATTTGTGTGTGATGTAACAAACTGAAACTTACATAATATGTATCAGCATTCATGTATACTCTCTTCAGAATGGCCAGGTCACATTTTTAATAATCTTGTATATCCAAATGTTAAAATATATGGTTGTACCTTGGTGTAAAAGTCACTCTAAAGTACATTACCTTCAGATAGTTGTAATCCCAATACACTTAATCTCTGACAGAGTTTTGCTTTTACTTTCCATCAAATAGACTCGGTCTTGACCCAAAGCTGGAGAACAATACCGAACACAGCTTCATGGAGATGCGACCCAGGACAATGTCCATTTAATTGTTAAATTGTTCACACTTAGCCTTTTAAAAAAATATCTTACACATTCTAGGCATTGCCTGGCTGTCATTGTCACACCACTAGACAATGTTGAGTTAGTGGAGAAGTAGTTGGTTGGGAGTAGTTCACCTAATTTGAAGAAACCAAAGAAGTCAGTAATGATGTGGGGCCTTGGAGGCCAAGGGACCACACATTCTACACTACTTGTGATAGGTAAGAGGCTTCAGTTTGTGATACAAACTTCTGGTCCTGCACAAAATGTGACCTTGAGCATCTTCCAGTACTGTAGACTGCAAACTACAAATCCTATTAAACAGCAGCTCTAACTATAGCAAGTTGTCAACCTTTTTCTTTCTTCCAAATCCAAGTTCATATGAGTTCTTTTGAAGCTCATAATGTAATTAAGGCCAACTGTAATGAAGTGAATCAGTAATTGCACATACATGGTCTAAAATTAATCTCTTCACTTGAATTTGTTGCTAAATTTTTAATTTTACAAGTTCCATAACTTTTTTCTATCAAAATAGTAATACACAATAATTAAATTATCTATTACTGTGTTATTAACTTAATATCTGATTGGGGTAACTAGATTTCTCCTACAAAAAGATATAAATTTTATTATTGTTTCCGAGAGATTGCGAGCAAGTTCATACTTTTCGACTAGGTAAATAAATAAGTACACAAACAAGGACTGATAGATCCTCCCCCAATTGCTATGCAGCAATATGAATAGCTAATACAGCTATTCATTTACAATGGCCTTAGAATAGAAATTCATACTTGCATAAACTGCAAAATAAGTGCTACTTTTAACCCTCCGTTTATTTTTTAGTAGCAGATGATACCTTGTTTTTATATATAATCTAATAATTAAAATATTTGCAGGTTTATGTATTAGGTAAAGCACTTTAGTATTTAAAATTTAGGTATTAGAGGATATTCGATTTTCTTGGCTAAATTTTCTATCACCTGCTGTTTCTTAATTTCCCTGAGATATTTTCATTTTCTTTGTTTTACAGTATGCAATAATAAAATATAATGGTAGTAGTAAAGAGTATAACAATTAAAAGAGCTGCAGTTTTAAGCATTTGAATTTGTTTTTAGTTTACTCTACTTATTAAGATGATTTTTTAAGAAACTACAATAAATTACTGGTAGTTAGATAAGCAAAAATGCTGGTAGTGATCAGATCGTTTCCACAATATTAACTAGAAGTGTTGGTTTATTACATTCTGCTATATCGCTTATTTACTTAAAGTGAAAGTAGTTATAATATGTTTCTCCCAGCTGTATGACAAGCAGTAAGTATTAAAAAAATGTAGAACAATGGAAAATTGTATAAATATCTATTTGAAATTCTTCTAGTCAACATACAACTTTATTGTGACTAAGATCAAAGTTTTATTAAATATTTTTATGTCATGCCAGTCTAATTAGGATGTGTTCCAAGTTTGATAACACAAGAAAGTACAAATTTACTTTACCTCATTCTCATAACACAAACAATGTATACAATGAAGCAGGAAATGTGAACAACAACACAGGAGGCTTGATCATTGGGGTTGCAACTGGAGGAGCTGCAGGAATACTGCTGGTCCTTGTTACACTGATTGCTAGAAAGAAATGGAACAAGAAAAACTATGTTTATCCACTCTTTGGATAATTATATGGTAAGATTTGAGCAGCTTTAAATTATGGTGCATAATCTGTTGGGACTTTCTTTTGTGAAGAAAAACTTGAAAATATACGGTTGGTACTGACAATTATTATTTTAGAATAAATAGTAATCCTTTGTGAATTTAGGTGACTCTAAACATGCAGTAATCCAGTACCCTGAGTCAGAGGTATATGTACTATTATAGCTTCATATCTATTATTATGACCATTGTCATGATATGTTATTTGGATGAGCTATTGCTATTGCTAATTACTCTCTGCTTTGTATAGATTCCGCAAATACCACCAACTGCATCATCCAGAAAGCTAATTAATACTCTGAATGGTTGCCAAGTTTATAGCGATGATCTTAACACTCTGGATGATCAAAACTGGATAACAGACAAGGTATGCCATTTTTTACTTTTATTGGGGCCTGATTTATGAGTGATGTTTTTAATTACAAGATTATCGACTTCTACGTACTCCTCGAAGCAAACAAGAAAAGTCAAACGACTGTATACTGCTAAGTAATTTCTTTTATACAAAGCTTTCTTTGACTGGTTATTCTGGGGTACAAAACTGGATCAAGGTATTAAAAAATTAAAGTGTAAAACTAACTAAGATATTATGCTGTTGTGTTGTAATATAGGTTGACGTTTTCACTTTAAAAAGATCGTAGTACCAGTCCACATGACTGCTCACTGGTGCTTGGCGATAATTGATTTAGAGAAAGAAGAATTCAAATATTATGATTCCATGCAAGCAGAGAACCAATACTGCTTAAAACAATTGAGGTAAAGTGTGATAAAAATTATTTTGTTCATACATTGCATTGCTTATACGTTATGTCGTCATTGTTTTTGTGTTGTCTTGCTTTTATGTGAAAGGACTTATTACAGAACATTAAACCTAACGTTAATCTACAAGCATGGAAAATGATACAAGCAAAGTTAGCTGTGCATAATTCTAATTGTATTATTACTTAATAATTTTACAGATGATCAATCCATTTGTCACCATTTTGTAGGACATACCAGTACAGAACAATGGATATGACTGTGGAATATTTGCATGTCAGTGTGCACGCTGTGAAGCATTCGACTTGCCTTTTTTACTCAGGTATGTTTTATCAAATGTTCCTTACTATGGTACAAATTCATGTTACTTCTTAATGTGCAGAGTATGGTTCCTGCTCTAAGAGCCAAGATGAAGCAGGAAATTGAGCAAATGAAACTTATATAGAAATCACTCAATTTTCCTTTTTATTTTTTTATTTATTTTTTTATATACACTTGCATTATTCATGGCACACATTTGCACTCCATCACCTATTTAATTTTCCATTATTATTTTTTATTTCTTACAAAATATGAGGACAGCTAATTCTGAAGACTGAAAAAAAAATGTAATCTTTAGTTTTTAATAGCTGGATAGCTAACATAGTGAGTACAATATTTTTAAATTGTCTGTGATAGAGTTTCAGCATGCTAATGTACATTTTACTCTCAGTGTACTGCCTTAAATAAGAAAAAAATATGCGTACGAAATCATTTTCCTTTGCTGATTAAGGTTGCTCAAGACTGTACAAAACTTGCTTCAATCTTGTTTATTTGACATGCAATATTCCAAAAGAAAAAACAAACAAACAAAAAACTAAGGATCACATTATTTAAAACTAATTTTAGTGTAATTGTTCACTATCTTCTTTCGTTCTTGGCTACAATGGCCAATGCCCTTGATTTACTCTGAGGGGGGGTTGGCAAGTTTAGTCATTGAGTTCCAGCATTGAGTTCTAGCATTGAGTTACCGCATTTCCTAGGCGGGACTGGGAGGAACGCGTGTCCTGTCCCATCCTGGTGTCACAGGGAATTCTGCATCCCAGGAAATACGGCACCCCCCGCATAAAATATCCTAGGATATTTTGTACCCTAGTGGGAAATATGGCACCCCCCTATATTGGAGCAGCCGCCCTGAAAGAAAAGCATTATGTGATAACTGAATAAGGTAGCAATTGATGCAGCAACATAATTATTGTTTGTTTATGGCAACTTAATAGATTTTAAAACAAAAATACGGATAAAGTATTCGGTACTTAGCTATACAGCTCAACTTATGGACAGGCCAACTTTTTTAGAAAGGTCAGTTTAGCTACAATTAAAATTATTTTGAGTAGCAAGGTCTAAAACAAATTTAATGAAACAATTAGCTAGCTACATTTGTTCAAGGGCGTACGCAGAGGAGGGTTCAGGTGGTTACTAGTAACCCCATTTCAAATTAACTATATTTATAGCCTTTTTGTTGAGCAGAAACTATGGACTGTGTCAAGTTTTAATCTAACCCCTATATAGCTAACTTCAACTGTAGTTTGCATTATCTGTAATTGTAATATCATGCCACCATGACTTCCAATGGCGCTGCACTGTCAAACGCTTTGTTCAAATTTATAGGAAAACATCGAGGAGATCATTCTCAGCCTTGAGTTTCACAGACTTCATCCTCTCCTGTGTTTCCAGAAGTCTTCAATCCACGAGTAAGTGCATATGAAACTGATGTAAATTGTGCTTGCAAACTTTAATTAGAAAAGTATCCATGTAGAATTGAGGGTGCTAGCTTGCTTTTCAATAAATTAATGCTGTTTCGATAATAAATTATTAATTATATTACGTGTGATCTAGGTGTGGCTTGGATGTGCCTTTTTAAGTCTGCGTATCGCCCATTGTACTTCAATACTATTTAATTATAACATATTGTTCATGATATGCACACATATATTATATTTTATAATTACAATGAAAAATGATGATATACACAAGAAGAAGATAACACAGAAAGTCAACTACTACAAGTAGAGCAAATTCAAGAGGAAAAATATAGTTTAGTAGTAATATAATAAGTGCAGACAGATGATCCAATCCAACAATGGCAGATAATTATGCTAACTATGAACTGATCTACCAATGAGATGAATAAATGAGAACAGATACAAGTTAACAATGTCAGCCTTAAATTCTTAAATTCATGTTTATACTTACCCAATTCTCTATATCATTGCAAATTCCCTTCCAATAATATCTTCTGGTAATCTTTGACAAAATTTTGTCTCTTCCAAAGTGATACCCACCTACATAATCGTCGTGACATGCTTGAAGAATTTGAATTTTATTTTTTTATCAGTTATAACCTGCAAGTGGGAATACCTACAGTTTACAAAGTAGCTAGTTTAAAGATTATTGATTTATTAGTCTGAGAAAATTGTTGCCATCTTTGCCATCTTTGCTATCCTTGTACATTAAAGTTCCATCCTGAAGTTCAAACTTCTTTGATCTTCTTCTAACTATTGCTTTATGGGCTTTGTCTGAATCTTCATAGTACGTTCCATCACTGAGATACTTTCTAACTTCCTCAAACATTTGATCACTTTCTAAGTCTTCCTCCATGCCAACTTCTATGCCAACTTCTCAACAAACGCCAGGAATCAGTACGGAGTTGAGAACACTGGGGGGAGTCATAATTTCCTGAAGGGATGCAGGATTTCCTTAGGAATTTTGACGTGGGGATGCATAATACACTAGGAAGTTTTATGTGGGGTGCAAGAAACGCTAGGTTATTATATATACGCGGGGATGCAAAAATCTGGGGATACCGAATTTCCTGTGACACCGGATTTTAGTAACCGGTGTCACAGTAAATACTGTCGCCCGGAAATTCTGTCGCAGCGGCGGCAAAATTTACTAGTAAAAATTGTCGCTCCCGGTAAATTTTGTCGCTTGTAGAAAGCGGTGACATTTAGTTCCTAGTATTTTGTCCAGCATGGATCAGCAAGAATATGATCTCCTTTATGAGTATATAAGAAGGAAAGAATTTCCCACCACTATAAGTAAGAACAAGAGAGATTCCTTGTAGGAAGAGCAAACAATTTGAAGTTATGGAGGATGGACCGTTATATTTCAAAGACAAGAAGAACAACAAGAAATTAAAGGTTAGTCAGTGTAATTTTGATCAAGCAAAGATGAGGGAGCATTTATATAAATGCTTTTCTGGGAGAAGATTACTCCCATTTCCAGAGAACATAGCAACATTGATTAAAAACAACATCCAGAGTTCAACTGATGACATTGCAGTACATTGCTATTGCAGAATGCCTGAACTTAAGGATGTTTCAATATAGAGTGGGGGGGATGCCTTGTAATTTTCCCCCTCCAGAGAAACTTTCCTCCCCCAGAAAAAATTATTCCCTCCCCAATTGCTCAATTTCAACTGAGACTGTCTTGATAAAGTTTTTTGTTGTTCCTCTGATAAAATTCTGTTAATGTTAAATTTTTTTCTTAGGAATCACACAAGCTATTCAGTGTAGTTTTAATATTTGGGTTTTTCCCCATCTCCCAGAAAATCCTGTATGAAATGCTGGTGGGGAGTGTGTTAGGCATAGATAAGGCCTGGTCAGATCCTAAATAGTAGCTAAAAATAATGAGAGATTTGCTAGAATAGCTATAGCCAACTTTGTCAAGAGCTCTTAGACATTGGCAGATAAGCTATATTCCATTGAAACCATTAGTTACCTACTAGGTTTTCATGCCCAGTATTCATAGCTACCTTGCTACAGATTATAAGAGCGACAGAATTTCCTAGCGGCGGCAAAATTTCCTAGGAAAAAATGTCGCTGACTTTTCGAAGCGACACTATTTCCTAAGGAAATTTCGTCGCCGCGACAGAATTTCCGGGAGACGGTATTTACTGTGACACCGTCCTACACGTTTCCGGTGTTCGCAGAGAACTATCTCACGGGTAGAGCGCACAGCTTTTCGTTGAAAGAGTGAACAGTGTGTGGATGAATCCAGTCTGTTGTCGATGAGGAATATGTAGTGTGGGACTAGCAAAATGATGTCTTCTAAGTTCATAACGTCGTAGACCTGAGTAGTACCAGACATGACTGAGTATGGGAGACGCTTTATTGCGGTGCTTTGTTGCTACTGCATAAGTAAGTTGTATCCATTGTGTATCTCTATAGAACTGAATAAATTTAGTAGATTGTTGATTGAAAACACGGGATAGTTTAGGAAAGTTACACGATTTTACATTACTTGATACAATTTAGCAGTGCAGTAGGCTAACATTTTGTTGAAAATTGAATCATCTCTGGACCAGTTAGTGAAAAATATTATGTGCAGCATTGGCTGATGTCACACATATGTAGATGTTGAATAAAAAAGATTCAATCAATTATAATATTTAAAACTGTAGACAAATCTTGTTGTAAGGGATTAGCTCGCCACATAAGACCTACACTCCATCATTATGATGGAGTGTAGGTCCAGCCTAGTGGAAACTGACATTGATATGCCACCCTATCCTGTTCTTGGTCTCAAGTAGTCATATAATTATATTGTGTATAGTATCAATCAGTATTTTATAGTATTCAATTCAATACTTCTAAGAATATACAAGAGCTTGTTTCAAGAGCTACTTAATTAGTACAGAAGCTGCCATTACTCTCCGGAAAGACCATTTTGAGTTAGTTAATTAAAGTGAATTGTTAAAATGGGTATTTACTTGGACTTTCAGATATGAAAAAACAGAACTTTGTAGTGCAAGCTCCATGAGCTGGACCTAATTTGAATTACAACTACTCCCACTCATCATTTGTGCTCAGCCATGATTTCCATGATCACTTTCATATTTGTAGTTGGGTGGACCTTTTAAGCCATGAATGACATACACAAATTGTATTCCTTCTAATCAAACATTTAGGGTGCTGACAAAAGTACATTCTATAATTGCTAGCTTCTAGTTGTTGTTTTTTTTAAGTTGAAGTGTAAACAGCACATGCTTAACTCGAAGTGTTCTTGCTTTTTTAATGTGCTGGGGAAAAATGGCATCATTTTGTACCCAGTAGCTCTCACGGTACTTGTTTTGTTAGGTGATCGCCTAAGTAAACATAGTTTATGTGTTTAGGCATGCCCCAAGGATAGCCTATGTTATAATAGAGGCAATTTGGCTTGATTTTGTACACTCCTGATAGTGCCTTGCTCTATTGTGATAGCTACATGTTTAGGTATTTTACAGTAAATTATTACACATCATTTTTCCCCCAAATCCAGATAGAATTAGACTAATCAAAATACACACACAGTAAAAACATAATTTTATACTAGAGGTATGTTTTAACAATATGAAAGGCTCATTCTATTTAAAAACCAGTAGTAAAAATTTTGCTCAATAATACTTGCAAAAAATATACATACAAGCTATGTAATAGTTAGAGCATAAGCGCTTGGGTACTGGTGCATTTAGTGCACTGAAGCCCAAGGGCGGTAGGCCCGAGGGCTTTGTGCACTAAATCCACCAGTACCTAAGCGCATGCTCTAACTATTTTAGATCCCGTACCGTTTACCCAGAGGCCTGCCCAGTTTCCACTAGCAACTTTGTTTATCAGCATTTTCGGTGTCAAGCAATTCTTCCGTGTTTCCGGCCCAAAATTAAAATTCAATTAAAATTCAATTGAAGCGCCTGCCAGAAAGTTTACTTTAGCAAGTTTAGTAGCTGCCTGCTGTTATCTCCAGATCTAACTCTACCTGGGCTGCTCTGCAGTAAGCAGTAAAGCAGCTAGCTATGGTAAATTCCTGTGGTACCAGAGCTGCAGGAGAGTTATATGATAGGGCTGGTCCCATATAGGTGGATATGAGAGAGTAGTAGACCCTCACATAACCTGCTCCCTGCTTTATCCAGCCTATTCTATTAAACTAAAACTCAAAAATAGCAATACCCCAAGGGTTGTTAGTATGCACAGTTCATATACCTAAAGGCAAAAAATAGTGCACACTTACCAAGTTAGTACACATAGTAACAATATAGCAACGGGTTCTAAATGATTATAGCTATTACAAAAAAAACTAAAATTGGATTCATTCACTATATAAGGGTAATAAACTCAGTAAAAGTATTTGTTTTTAGATATTATACTCTCCCGTAACTCAACAATCCGACTACAAGGTGGATCATTACCATATGAAGGACGAGTTGAGGTGTACCACAATAATGAATGGGGCACAGTGTGTGACGATAACTGGGACTTGGAAGATAGTCATGTGAGTGATTTCTGTGCTCATTGTCTGGTCCTTAAAACAGGTTTCTTGAAAATATCTAGTTAACCAATGATCACGAGTGAGCTAGTAAAGAACAGGTACTTGTAGAAGATCTGTAAGAAAGAGTTAATTTGTATTCAGAATTCAAACATTATAAAAGAACAGATTTGAAAAAAGCAGGCACTCAAGACATCAACCAGCTATAATCTTACTTGAGTTATAATAGTTAGATGCTTAGTGTGAGGGAACTGAGTAATCCTGAAGGCACTAGGCTGTAGCGTCCTGAGCACAGTTAGGACAGTCGGGGCATAACTCAGGTATAAGAAAGACAGAGAAGTAGGAGAATGGAAAGGTCAATAAAAATAGAAGGAGGTCATGAGAAAAGGCTGACTGATGTAATTATTTCAATGAAGAATCGAAAGAAAATACATAAAAACGACAGAGATAGTGAGAAGCAGGAGAGGTAGACAGAAGAGGAAAACATGTGTTGAACAGAGGAAAGAAAAGCTAGGATAGCTAGGATCAGGATAGGGAAACTATGGATAAAAATACCTAAGGCTACTAACTCCCAATTTGCACAAGTTAGTACATCTTACATTATACATCTTAAGGCTGGCATGGCATCAAGCTTAGTGTTGTTTTTGTATAGCATAAGTGTTTTAGTTCTAGTTCTGTCTCAGTTTTTCTACTAGTTTGACTTCAGTTTTAATAATAGTTTCTCTACTATAATAATGTGAATTTTATCACACCTCAATTTATTTAATTAATGTGTAACAACTAACTTGAGTGAAGTAAAACTTACAGTGACACTTTTAGCTACTGCCTCAGAGCGAGAAGAATCCACCATTTTGGTTATTGAGAAATTTAAAGTTTAGTATTAGTTAGCTAGCTAACTATAATAACTGAGAATTTTTTTAAGCCGACTAAAATGGCTGACTTGTCATCAAACTCTTTGGAAGCCCTCCAAAAATCCAAATAGCCACAGTATTTTTTTTTGACAATGACACAAGAGAATTATAATAATAATGAATGTATATGCAATAATTTCATAGCACAGACAAAATAATCGTGACAAGAAAGGAGGACTGCTGGAGTAAGAACAAATATACATAAACCTTTCTTGAAGTGATACCTACAGATATAGCTGGCTATTGTACTGTATTGCATTGATTTGTTGGCAGACTGTGGACCTATTTGCTTTAAACTAACTTTAGCTCCACATTCTGGTTAACAAAGAATGCATACTCGGAGCAATGGAAGTAGGATGGAAGGCGAGTAAAATACAATAGCATTAGGATGGAATTAGAATGGAATTACAATGGAAGTAGGATTTGAAGTAGGACAGAAGGAAGTGTCCGAAAAAGCCACTGTATGCTGGTACTACAATATTATTGAAAGATAAAGTGATTTAGGGATACAGAATGATCATATGGGGCTAATAACATTCTTGTTTCCACACTTTAGAGCTTTAGTAGTTCAATTTTGAAGTCAAATCATCTCATTATTTCTGCTCTTAGGTGGTATGTCGACAGCTTGGATATCCAAATGCAATTTATGTTGCACTTCGTGCTGTATATGGCCAAGGGGTAGGTCCTATTTGGCTTGATAATGTCAACTGCAATGGATTAGAGGCGGCACTTCACATATGTCACCACAATGGATGGGGAAATCATAACTGTGACCACAGAGAGGATGTAGGAGTGATTTGCAGAAGTAAGGACTTAATTTTGTTGTCTATTACACATACTATAAATTGTTGAACTCACTGAGGTATACACAAAATCTTACAATATCTAGGTAATCTATCCATCTATAGTCTGACCATGATTATTGGGAGGCAATATTTGGAACAAAATGGATGTTTAGACCAATTTTTTGTTAATGAAGTAACCTAAAGACAATGGGTTAGTTCCGTACCTTCAATTAAAATTTCCTGAGAATGATCTATCTTTATGCCACACTTTACTACCCGATTACTATGATATTACAACTTAAAAAGTACTGATCACTATTAATAAACACGAGGTGCTATTGTATCACAAAACAGTTAAACAACATGTTTAAACATTCTAATAAAGGTCTAATTAAGTTCTAATTGGTTCAAAAACATCTCTGTGTTCATAATATTATTACTATGGACATCCTCCAAAGTAAATAAGAAAGGAAAAAAAGATGCTAAATGCAGGAATATTTCCAGCATTTTCAAATGTGTTTCTGCAGTTGTCAAAAGCTGAATTGTTCCTACATTTTTAAAAATGCAGACATGTTTCCTACAGTTTGGAAATGCAGGAATATTTCCAGCATTTTTCAAATGTGTTTCTACAGTTGAGGCTGTGTCAACGAAAACTGGAATCTGTTTTGTGCTTTCTACTCCATCAATTATCTGTTCTTATTAGTTGATACCTACAAATATAATTTTATATAAATATTATAATCTTGTAATTTTAATCTTAAATGATTCAAGCACTTTCACCTTTTATTGGCTGAGACTTTGTCTTCTGACTGAGCTGATGAGCATGTTCAAGCCAGTTAGTCCACCAGGCAGAGGCACTGACAGTTGCTTTATTTAAATATCATCTAATCCTTTTCAAAGTATTTTCCAATAATTTCAAATTGTCTGGATATAATAGGGGGTCACCATCAATGGCAACTTACTGGGAAAAGTTTTGCAATTGGGAAGAAAAGCAATCCCACTTTGAGGTATCCAGAATGGGTCGGTACTCCATTCTTTATAAAACATGGCACACTCTCCTGATTCATTACGTTGATTAAAAAAATACCAATTACCTTAGGAATCTTAACATGGCGGAAATGTTTGCTCAAAATGGCATAAAATGTAGATATACTACAGCATTCCATGTCTCCTTGTGATAAGTCATCTTTAGCTAAAATATAAACATCAGCTTTAGTGAGACAAGAAGGCAAATGAATAGCTGATGAAGTAGGCATTCGGTCTCCAACTGTTTCACTAAATGTACGGAGCCAACTAATAACTCGAATGCTGGAGTCGGTAATCTCACATCTTCCTGTCCTACCATGCTCAGCTACTAATATGCCATTATGAAATTTGGCTTTCATTGCTGCAAATCTATTGTATCGGAATCCATACACCTTCCTGAAGCAGGTGACCACCTACTAAATAAGCAATACCACCTTCATCTTGGCTGTTCTTGCATATAATTCAAAACAAGCTGAGTCCGCTCACAGTCTCCGATAACGAATAAACTGTTGAAGCAATTTGAAGCAAGTAACTTGCTTACATTGTACAAATATTCATTACTTGTGCAAAAATTTAGTGCACAATTTATTGTTCTTCAGAATACAACGCAAAGTTAAAAAAAAAAGTTTATATGATGATAGCACAAGATTTGGGCTACTATGCAATATTCAGAAGTTACACAAACTCATAGCTAAAAAATAATGACACTATAAATTACAAAACTAGCTAGCTATCTGAACCAATACAACTAAAACATATTACCTCTTGTTCTGTTCCTTGTGGGGCTTCCAGGCCACTTGCTGAAGGAATCATTGCTGCAATCAGAACTAAACGATAAGCATCCATCAACTTCCATCTTGAACTCCATTCAAGAATTGAATTTTGCATGTTGTCCAATGAGCTTGCTAGAAGCTCAGGAAGTAATTAACACCATGTGGTTTTTTTTATAGCCTGTAGCCAATAGAATTCAGTATTTCAGTAAAATGGCTTCAACTTCAGGCAGTGAAAATTGCAGCTTAGAATGTGTAAATGTTTCTTCAAAACCTTGGCATTTGACTTTCTTCACACAAGACAAGCAAGTTTTTCTTTGGAAAAAAGGAAGTCGAATGAAGTTAACCAATGGTGTTTCCAGTGGACCTGTTCTACATGCATCTGTTAGGAGTGCAGATGTCCGTGAGTATTTTAATAGTCATTTCTATACTACTACCATTTTAGCTGCCTGTTGTGGGAGCGCTAGGAACTACTCAGTAGGCTACCACCAGAGTTAAGTCCAGATTAGCTCTTGCGGGTCTATGCTAAGGGCTAGGCTTTTGATTTCCTCTTCCCGGGGCTAAGTATACGACTCAGAGATATCCCGGTAGCTAGATGTCAGACTTTAGCTCAAAGAGTAATTTCAAGTTTTAAGCACAAGGACAGAACTCAAGAACTAAAGAAAACAGTGATATATATATACAGGTAAGTGATGTGTGTGAATACATGAGAGTTGGGAAAATGTAACTTGATCGTTCATTAATTAGAAAGTAATACTTTTGTTCAGTGAATAGACAATGTACCAGTACATGTTCTACATGTCTCTATTCAACTAATGTGGTGGTTTCCACCACACTGCTTACATTGATTAGTTAGGCTTCCATAATTTGGAGTTTTTGTGGTGCGACAAGGAATAAACTAGCTAGCATAATGTCTGTGTGTTTCTAGCAAACTACCATCAACATTTTATTTGATAATTTGTTTTGTCAGTTTAATGGTCATGACAAAGATGGGAGCAATAAATATAGTTTTAATTGCCGACTTGCCAACTTTACAAAGGATGTTAGTGATTTCTGTGTGGAAATGGCTCCTTATCTTTCTGATGTGAAGACCTTTTGTGCCAGTCTATCTTCAAAGACAATGGTATCATCAGTTTTATCAATGAAGCCACAGATGGAGACACATCAATTTTGTCTAACAATCTAGCCTCTTCACAAGGAAGGAAGAGATGCAGAAGTACTGCTGAAGCTATTGATACACCTAATGCTAAGATGACCAAGAAAGGGTATAAAGAGCAAAAACGTGATCTAGAAGAAAAAATTCCAGATTATCAAATAGGTGAGATATCGTGTGTTCTTTTTTTTATTGCTTTGTATTTGTAGTGTCATTGACAAGCATGTATAGTAGCTATTTAGATTACTGTCAGGATAGTAGGGCATATGTGTATTTTAAGAGTATTCTTAGTAGAATGGGATTGCATATGCAAGCAATTGGGAAATAATTTTTTTCTATTTTTATATCTTTGACCTTACCATGCATTGAAAGAAAACTTGCCAAGATGATTCAATTGCTGTTTGATCCTAGAAACTCCTTACTTAACCAATGATGGAAGCTTTCTTTTTGATCTTACTGATATAAGCTTTATGCTCACAACCTAATCATACTAATTTGTTAATAGCCATTGTGAGTCTATTGTGTATGTATGTTTGTTTGGGTTGCATGTGCTCGGGATATAGTGTAAGTGTATAATGAATAGTTACATGGTGTGTATTTGTGCTAAAGTAGTGTAAGCTAACAAAAACAAAAAGGGTTGGGTAAGCTGCTTGACTGCCATACAAGTAAACCACATTTATTAATTAGGACTTAATTATTATTTTGGTGCTCATAGCAAACTTCTCATACTGCTTGCCTTTTTGCTGGGCTGGATATCCTCTAGATACAAGGGCTGGCTTCTGGGAGACTGACATATACATGCATGCACACATGTTACACACATTCTTATACACATGCACACACACACATACACACACCACACTATGTACATGTTGAGCCAACTGAAATTTGATCATGCTGGAGGAGATTTGTGAAAGGAGGAAATAATGAATGTAGTGGGAGGAGTAATTTATAAACAGTTGGTGTCTTATACTGTGATACTAAGCATAAGGAAGATTCTTTGACTCTTTGGTACCAATTTAACAAAGCTGCTGATACTACTATACATTGTGGGTTACCTTCCTATTCACACATGCAATACTGGATAATTGAGGTTTCATGGGTTTGAGCTAGTCACTGGGTACTTATGCAACTATTTCTCTGTGATGTTTCCTAATTGTCCTGCAGCACAACTATACATAATTAATCATAAATCTTTGCTGATTGTGCCAGGCCTTTGCCAGGGTTTGCTATCAAGAAATCTGTTCCACATATCCTCTAAGCCACCAAGTTGTATTCAAGCTTACCAAATTCACAAACCACAATAGCCACAATATCATATTCTTTTTCCAAGATTTGCCAGGACTACAAAGTTTTGCATTACTCAATCAATTGGAAAGCTTTAAGCCAAACTTGATAACTACCAAAAGTTCTAATATGTTTGTATGTAAGTAGTACTAGCTTGTACAATCAAAACGAGTCGGTTCTAATCATGAACAATGAGGAAAATTATTGCTTGTCAAATTTTTTTTTAATAATAAAGGCAAAAGTAGTAAGTAGTAGTCAAGTGAAAATACATGACATACACAACTGATGTCTCAATCTCTCACCGCGCAATGTGGCTGACAATAATAACTTACAAATGTGTGCTTAGAGAGAGTATGGGTGATCTCAGCAAAAGAGTAAAGTCACTTGATGGGTGCTTGGAATTGAATGAGTAAATAGAGGGCTGGTTGACTAGGTATGGAATGTTAGCCACAGGTAATTATGCTTCACAATTAAAAAGTCTTTGCATGTGTTGCTAGTTTGTTTATTTTTTTATTTTTTATGTTGTAACCTCTTGAAAAGTTCAGCCCATGTCCCAGTGTAGTGGTTCTACCTGGAGATGTATATAAATGTGTTTGTATGGTGCATGCAGTATATAGTGTGCGTGCATGTGCACTTTACTTCTGTGATAAAATGTTGAAAGGATATTTCCATCAGTATAATAATATATCTCTACAGTAAGCCGTAACCCTTTTAATTCTCAAGCTAAGATGATATGTAGCTATAACAATCTGTCAATCTTTATGAGCACAGAATGCCCCTGAATCCCCACCCTACCTACACAACTATATTCTCTGGGGGAAAGTTCCTCCAGAGATTGATCTCATTTCAGTTTATGTGTTTATTATAGGAGATAGTGGGATATTATTATAAACTGTTGAATAACATTTTACATTTTAACATTTTGTGTAAAGTAGTTGTCACGACAACATAGCATTCATGTTTAATTACATGACGTTATTATTACCTGAAATACCACATAGCCAGATTGTTGTTTATCGCAGGTGTGTACAATCTTTCTTTTGATTTGCTGAAGGAGCCATCTGATTAATACCAAGTCAGGGAGGTAAAGAATGGTTTGTACAATATTTAGTGAACGTGTTAAAAGAAGAAGAGACTGACCATGAAGATCTGACTGATCCCTTACTTGTGATTGCATCATGCAGTGTCAATGAGTTCAAGGCTGTAAATCGACATAATTATATATTTATGAGGTAAAGTCGTTCAGTAAGCTATTAATATTAAATATACCTTATAAACATAATAGGTACTATGGGAATGTGCAGCATAGCCAGTAGGAAATGTGCAATATATGGAAATGACATTCCAAGGATGGCGGCCATGATGTTGGCAAAGCAGCACAACGAATTCAACAGTATTCAACGTTCCACTGGATTTGCAGAACTGGCGGCATGTTGTCGAAAGTTATATTTCGTGCATTTTGCTATAAATGGAATGACCGATGATGGAAAACTGACTTACCCAGGGAGAGATATAACTAAAAAATATATATTGCATTTAAGCAAGAATGTTTGGCTTTATTGACAACTTCCCAAATTGTAAGGTCTTTTTTTTTCCCCACTATCTATGTTTCATTATGTGCTGTATTTAACAGAGTCAAGCAATTATAGAGCAGGCCATACAGATGGCACTACAGCCTGCCGCAGTTTATCATTAAATGCAGAATGTTTTAAGGAGATATGAGTTGGGAAAGTTAAAAGGCCAAAAAGAAAGATTGATGATTGAAGGAATTCTTCAAAAAGCCCTCCAAGGAAAGTATTCTATCAAGCTGTCTCACTTCAAGTACTTCCAGGGCTTATTTCTAGCAAACGAAAACAAGAAATTTTCTGCCAAAATGAGTGCAGGAAAATTTCCTGCAAAAAATAATGCGGGAAATTTTCTGGTGCACCAAGTGCACGTATCTTTCTAGCAAAATATGTAGAGGAAATTTTATGCTAAAGGGACCTTCATCAAACTTTCATGGTGCAGGAAAATTCCTACAATCAAAATGAAAAGTTTTATGGTAACCATATGTGTGGGTTTCTTGCAAACAAATAGCAGACAGAGATACTCCTACATTTTTAATACACACTTTATCATTAAGTTTGGTATCTTATTGAGGTAAATGGTCTGCATTTGCGGAACCCTTTTTACTAATTTATGAAAATTATGGTAAGTATTTTTCAAGACATGGCGGCTATCATTTTCATATTTGGAGTATCAATGTGAGAAATATCCAACATTTTGATGCACTTATTTTTATATTGAAAATACTCTATGAGCGTTCCTTCCTACATTTTGCTTGTAATACTCTCATTCATGTATATTGTAAATATTATATGGAGAATCTTTCCTGCATTTTGACAGTGTAATTTGTATATCCTGGGAACTAAGAAGGAAATTGTCCTACAGTTTAGTTAATTTGTTGTAGATTTGGATAATGTATGTAAGAAATTTCCTGCATTTAAAAAAAAAATGAACATAGAAATTGGAAATTCAATTCATTTCTTGCTATTTTTTTTTCTTATTTTGTTCAATGTTAAATGAACATAATAATTTTTTTTGAACTTAACATAGTATGGAGTAAATAGATGATCACATGACATTTGTGAAGTCCCCATCTGTTGTGTGAAGGTACAAATGTGCAACAGAAACAAAAAAACAACATTAAGGACAATGAGTGATGTGAGTGATATCAGAGGTAACATAACTCACTCACACACAGGGATGAAAATGAAAATATATACAGTGCATGGGAATGCTTGCTTTGTCAACTAATGAATAATCGAGTTTAGCATACCACAGCTCATATGTGGTTAAATGGGCTAAATAAACTGATTAATTAATTAACTCAGTGTAGTGGGCTTTCCAATTCACTCTACATATCAATACTTCAAGAGATATTCAATTTTTTGCATTTTTTTTTTTTTTAGAATTGGGGGCTCCAAGTAATTCAGTGCGTCTGGTAGATGGCTCATCTTTTGGTCAAGGACGTGTAGAGATCCAATACAATGGAATTTGGGGAACAGTTTGTGATGATAATTGGGGAATAAATGATGCTGAAGTAAGTCAAGAGTTACTGTTAGCTAGTTGCTCATTAGGTCTGGTGCACTACTGCTGATGATAGTTCAGATAGTTTTTGCTTAAAGTGTCATTCCCCATACTATATTCACTATGCTCATCATTTTACTGCAACCAGTTGTTCTTGTATCATGAAACAAAAGAGAAGGAAAATGAAAGTAGCCTGCTTATTTCAGCCTATTGTTCATAAATTCTGGTAGCATAAAACTATATTTTGTCCATATTATATGGGTCTTAATATGTTATTTCAAGTAACCATATTTTTAACATTTAGATGCACATAGAGCTTAGTCTGTTGTGCCTCTCAATGATATCGGTTGAGTTGTACATTCTTTTTCTAAAAAAATTAGCACTTCCTTAGTATTTTTTCCTCTCCTAGGCACTATATCTAGTTGCCCACTATTGATGTCTGAGGTTAGCTCTATATGCTGTAGTATTCACAAAGCTAAAAAAAAAAAAGCCATTGCATACGTGTTTAATCTATGTCTGGTTTACCACTATCTTCAGTCAACCTAAACACCTTCCACTCATTCAACAAAAGACTCTCTACTGTACTTTGTCTATATGTTTATCCCTATTCTTATCAAATTTTCCGGTGCAGAGCTGAAACACCCCTCTTGTATATAAGCAGCTACATATTTATGCTATGTTACATCACTTGGAATTGACATGATTGATCAAAAGCTAAGTTTAAAATAGCAGCATTACTAAAAAAAATTTCACGTTACCGACACATTTCTTAAAAAGTCTTAAACCAAATTGATAATTACCACCTGCTACTTATAATTATAAGTTAGCAGGACAATAGCAAAGTTTAGTTACTTGCTTTTTAAGACTCAACCATTTTTTATTGGTAGCTGAAAAACTTAGTCCACAACCCACACTTAGCTATGTGGCCATTTCAATGCATGGGATGAAGTAATAGAAAAATGATACCCACCATTTTTTAAAGATTTTAAGGAGTTTTAAAGCGGGCCAGTCTTATTTTGTCTGTTTACTTCCAAATACACCACTCAGTCAACCAAACTGTACACTAACTAACATTATGAGCTACAAATTTCATTGGTCCAGGTGGTATGCAAACAGTTAGGATATGAGCATGGTACTATGGCAAGACATAGAGCATCTTTCGGACAAGGAACTGGTCCAATTTGGATGGATAATGTACAATGTGATGGGACTGAGAGCAGACTAGCAGACTGTGAGCACAGTGGGTGGGGAGACCACAACTGTGGCCATGCCGAAGATGCTGGAGTTATATGCACTGGTAAGTAAATAACAGACATAATACATTCAATACATTAGGCTGATGCTGATGGGATTTTAATAAGTTATTATAGTGATGACAGTTTGTGTGTACATGTGAATGAATGCTATGACTTAGTATGTTTGAGAAGATGTTACATATGAATGAATGAAATAACTGAGATGTTCATAGACAATGTATTGTTATTCAGGTTTGCAAACCACTACTTCTTCTACAGCAACTGAACTGGTCATCATCATGACTACCACATCAACATCAGGAACAAACTCTGACTCATCTCGTACATTTAAATTTACAAGTTCTCTAGCAAACATTTCACCAAGCACTTCAGTGTACTGGTCGTCAATAAAATATGCACAAGAAAGCACAAATTTAGTGACAGAAGCTCTGCCTCATTCACGTAATCCTAACAATGTATACAATGAAGGAGAAAGCGCAAGCAACAGAGGAGGTTTGATCATTGGAGGTGCAACTGGAGGAGTTGCAGGAATCCTGCTGGTCTTTTTGGTAGTTACGTTGAGTATATTTCTTGCTCGAAAGAAATGGAGTAACAAGAAGAAACAATGTGCCTCAACCATTCTTCCAAGGCAGCTAGATAATGCCATTTATGGTAAGTTAGTGCAATAATATGAGCAGTTTTAAATTTACGATAATAGATTGTGCATGATCTGTGAAATATAATGCAAATGTTGGTACACTCCTTTCTAATGACACAAGTATGTCTAACCAATATTTTGAAGATGAAAGATGACAGCTACAGTGCTATCCATTTCATGTGAGACATTTTCCAGAAGACCCTGTACAATACACCAGTGCAATGATGATCTCCCAATACCATCAATAATCAACAGCTAAATCGTTGTGTAGCACATAAATTATTGCAGGGCTGTGCCAAATATGAATCTCCATAATTTTTTCTTGTTTTTGGACTTCGGCAAGATGTCAAAACATTTGATTAAGTTTTAATTTTAAACATATTATATTGGCTGTTCAAACTGATAAAATTTGCTATTATTGTAATGCTACAATACCAGAACAGTCATTTCCCAAGCGATTGACTACTGAGATTTTGATAATGTTTCGGTGATTCTGTTCTTGTTTTTAATTCAGGTTTTGAGTATGCTGATGTAGGACCTGCAGCTAATAACAGCATTACTAGACAAAGGGTAGGACAATTATACAATTTTTCAGTTACTGTACTTAACATTGTATATTTAAATCCAGAATGCTGAATCTTCATATATGCAATGTGTGGGGCCAGTGAAGGAGCTATTTATGATGAAGTAAGACAGTAGCATTTTCCTTTCAATCAAACACACCACTAAATTCATCTCTATATCATTTTGCTCTAATTTGCAAATACAACTTGGATTATAAAATAGATCAGGTGAATTTGGTTAATTAGCAAAGTAATGTAAGAAACTTCAAATGATACCTGATGATGTCCGATTTCAAAGACTTTTTAATATTATTTTTCCTAAAGATAATAAAGTGTAGGTAATATTATAATTGTTTAATTTTCCTGCAATTAGCTTTTTGATGGTTTCTAACTTGTCTGTAATAAGAGATGAGATATTTTATAACATATGATAGAGAGCACCCTATAGGCCAAACTTTGCAGAGTGGACAGGAGGCAATTGGATACAATAAATAATATAAATTGATACTATTGAATACAGTAGTGATTAAATGGTGGCGAGGAAATGTATATCTCCAATTGACCTATGTATGGACTAGGCTGAATTCAAAGGCGAAGCAGACAAAATCTATGTGGTACCTCCTAGTGATGAAGGTGCTCTCAACTCGCAGCTCAGTGGCATAACAATGGATCTACATCGTAGTGACCTGAGGTATTTCAATTGTTTGATTGGAAGTTTGTTATCCTTGATGACACAGTGGCCATCAACATTTGTATTTTCAAAATGCACATTTTTTAGTTTTATTAACCTTGGCAGTTCTCTTTGTTCTAGTAATTCCATTTGTGTTAACTATTGTCTAGTCTTGGTGCTTCTCTTGGTTCTGGTCAGTTTGGAGCAGTGTATCGAGGTGTTTGGAGGTGTGGTCAGGAGGAGGTGGCAGTGGCAGTGAAGACACTCAAGGAAGGAGCCAGTGAGGAGGACAGAGTCAAGTTCCTACAGGAGGCAGCCATCATGGGCCAGTTCAAACACACCAACATAGTCACCATGTATGGAGTCATCAAGGAGGAAGAACCAGTGAGTGCTGCTAGTTATCTTATGTCAAGTTCCAATGCTGACCGTTCACACTTAACTAGACGGAGTCGCTGTGACTGTTGTGTTTTTAAAGTGTGCTCATAAGCTGCTTGTAAGTGTCTGTTGTGTGTTCATTTGTGTTGTGTGTATACGAATTAAGTGTCCCTGTTATTTTTAAATCACTTTTTCTATGGGCTAAACCCTGGATATATTTACTCATATGCCTACAATTGTGATATTGTTGGTGTGTTTTGTTCTTGCAGGGAGTAAATAGCTTTCAGGGGGACATTTTATTAAAGAAAGCTTAATAACAGTATGTTGGTATTAGTAAAATGTACTATTAGTTCAAAATGAGGATTCAGTGGGTTAATTATACCAGACAATTTGCCAAAAAGATAAATTTTTAATACAATCAAGTCCAATCAATTTATTCCAGTTCTAATTCTTGATCTGTTTTATCATTTTTGATGCTTAATAAAATATTTCAGTTAATTGTTTGAGTTGCAGATTTTATCATCTTTCAAAATATAATGTATAGTAGCTCATTGATACCAATGTATATTTAGATACTGCTGGTGCTGGAACTTCTTGTGAAAGGAGACTTGAGAGGCCATCTCTTGAGATTGAGGTCAGGTAACACTGCTTCTGTAAGAGACCACACCCTCTTGAGCTACTGTCGCCAGATAGTGTCGGGTATGGTGTATCTGTCCAACAAGTCATTTGTCCATAGAGACTTGGCAGCAAGGAACATACTAGTGACTGAAGATGGGATATGTAAGGTAATTTATCTTAATTGTATTTGTATCCAAAGCAGAGCAAGTCAGCATTTATTAATTCTGGAATAGTATTGTATATAGTGGTTGTTGCTTATTCAATTTTTTCCCTTTATGGTTGAATTTGACAATTACAGTATATAAAACTACTTTTATCATTAACTAGAATGTATTTGTACTTTCATTTTTTTCCTCATGAATCGGTGGTTTTTTTTTTGTTTTGTTTTTTCATGGATAAGCGTACCTATTCACTAAGGGGTTGATAAATTATGCTGGCATAATTTTGAGCATAATAACTGATTTCATAATATTAGCATAATGCTAGCATAATTAGTGTAATTATGAACATAATGAGGCAACGTTTTTGGAAAAGATTATAATTAGTTTTATTGTACTGTAACAATAGCAATTTGATGTAGTGTTCCAGAGACTGTCTTTGGGACTTTTTAAATGAATCTTAGTTTACTAAATACCCTCTATATTGGTAATGCTATTTGAAGATTCCCATTATTGCTTCCTGGAAGAAGTAATTACTTTCAGATCTAGCACTGTTGCCCATCAGGATGCAGATCAGTAACTCACATATCAACAGTGTCCATATCAGGATTCAGATTAGTCATGTGTACAGGGATTCTTATAGTGGTGAATGTGGTTGAGGTGACCTTCAAACTCTGTCCACGATCATAATATGAACATAATAGGAGGTTTCAAGTAGCATCATTACTAAAATGATGAGCATTGCTAGTGAAAACATAATAACAAATAATGGGCATAATTCGCCAACTCCTACTGTTGGCTCCTTTTCTTTATTCTAGACATAAATACCTTTGTAAATTAGTTTTGTTCTTAGTTTTAATTTTTTCCTTCCTGATTTTTTAGCAGTTCATTCATTTCAGTTCATTACAGTCACATTATAATGCTATTTATTGTACAATTGAATATGTAATAGTTAGAGCATAGGCGCTTAGGTACTGGTGGATTTAGTGCACAAAGCCCTACGGCCCTTGGGCTTCCAGTTTACCCAAAGCCGGCCTAGTTTCCACTAGCAACTTGGTTTATCAGCATTTTCGCACAAATGGCGGTGTCAAGCGAATTTCCGGCCCAAAATTAAAATTCAATTAAAATTCAATTGAAGCACACCTGGCAAGTTTACTTTAGCATTGTAGCTGCCAGCTGTTATCTCCAGATCTAACTCTACCCTGGGCTGCTCTGCTCTGTGGTAAACAGTTAAGCAGCTAGCTATGGTAAATTCCTGTGGTATGAGCGCAGCAGGAGAGTTATCCTAACTAGGGCTGGTCCCATATAGAGGGTAGTAGACCCTCACATATCATATCCCGGGCCTCACATATCATATCCCTCACATATCATATCCAGGCCTCACTCCTCTTTATCCTGCCTATTCTATTGAACTTAAACTCAAAAATAGCAATACCCCAAGGGTGGTTAGTATGCACAGTTTATATACCTAAAGGCAAAAAATAGTGCACACTTACCAAGTTAGTACACCTAGTAACAATATAGCAACGGGTTCTAATAAATAAAATCTTATAGGAAATACAATATAGCCAACATTTTTCCATTAGTTAGCTACAGCCATTTCACCCCTTCTTGAAAAGAACCCCCCCCCCCCCCCCCCCCCCCCCCCCCTTTTAACAAATCCTAGTTCCATCCCTGGTGAGGGATAGAAGATAAAGTAATAATAGGAACACCATATTAGACCAAGTATCCACCTGGACTATCTTTAGAACATTGTATAAAAGAACATAAATGAGCATTGAAATTGCTCTACATGCAATTGAATTGATTGGGATAATACAAAAGTTACCAGAAAGAATTGTACAAAAGGTGCTATTCAGAACTTTGGCAAAAAGAGGCTGGTTCATCCATTATACAATAATCTGTAACTTTGTCATGTCAGCAACTATTTAGTTACAGCAGATGCAAGTTTATTGCAGACATTGCTAAGATTCACTAATCACACACTGATGATGGCCAAACTACAGATACCTTTCAAGCTATACTGAACGCACTCCTAATCATTCCACAATCCTTAATTATTACAAAAAAAAATGATTGTACAAATTTTGTGAAATAGTTCACCATTAGCAACATATTGTGACAATTTTGGAATATACCAAGCATAGTCACGAAATAGGACACTCTTTTGCTACAAAAATTGGGCCAATATCAATATCATTATTATACCCCATAAGATTATTCTATAACACAACTATTGCACTAAAAATGTTTGATTTAAAACGGTAATTTATATAGCTCATTCAATGTAAAACAACCTGTCCTAATTTTGACTGTCTTATAGATTGCTGATTTTGGAATGTCCAGAGATTTGATATATGAGAGTTTCTACACATCTCATGGAGGACTCATTCCTATCAAGTGGACAGCTCCTGAGGTAAATATTTGAGCAAGTGTCTTAGAAACTTTTTTTAAAACCAGTATCATGTTTACTTTAACAGGCCCTTTATTACAAGACATACTCCATTGCCAGTGATGTGTGGAGTTTTGGAGTGGTCCTGTATGAGATATGGAGTGTGGGACACAAACCCTTTGAGACCATGAACAATAACAAGGTACCTTTACTGGAACCAGTACCTCAACACTCATTACCTTAACTCTTACATGACAGGTTCTCAGTACCATAAGTTCTGGTGTCCGTCTGGCCCCACCCCCAGGATGCCCTCGCAAGATATACAGTATCATGATGGATTGTTGGTAAGTTATAAAATGAGAATGTTTTTAGTAATGAGGAATATATTTCCCCCTGATTGACAGAATTTAATTTTTAAAACAACAAGTTAATTTAGTGAGAAAAGTCAAACCCTACTTTAAGACTAATCTACTTTCTATATTCACGTTTGTTGCTTATAATAAAATATATTCATGATTATATTTTTTTTAAAACAGTTGTTGCTAGAGAAATGAAGTTTATTATTGAAGATTGATGATAAGAAAGCTGTGATATCTATTTTAAAAAAAGTAGAACACATAGCTATTTCAGTTCCTTCCTATGAAATATCAAAAACTGTACTAATTTAGTAGCTTATACAGAATTAGGCAATTGAATTTATTACTGCAATTGTTTAATTGATAAATTGACTAGCAAAAAACTAGGCTTGCAAAAAACTATAGCTGTGACTAAAGTCAAAATCTGTTCATTCACTATCAATTAGTTACCTAATCACAAAGGATACTGAGCCTGCTTGATATAGCTGCATTCAGGCTGTCTCTATTAATTAGCCACTAGCTAAAGGTTCAGCCTACCTAAACTAACCTCATTTCTTGCCTTGAAAAAATTGTTTAGACACGGCATTGTCATCAGACGATACCCAGCAAAAAAGCTGCTAGTTCATTTTTTTCTTTCAATTTTCTAATAACTAAGGGTGGTTTAATTGAACTCCCCAAACCCTCCCTAGCTATGCCATTGTGTCTTTTAACATGCCCATTGCTGGGGGGGGAGGGTGTCTAGTGGAACTCCTTTTGAGTGATCGGAAGTTAAATATTTAGCCACATCCCACACTTAACTTGTTGATATAGATATTGTCAATTATTCACTCATGTCCAAGCCTGCAATAGAAGTCTCTGCTATTTAGCTATTTCCTCGGCTATACACAGCTCACTGTAGAGGTTGGGAGCATGGTTATGCAAAAAACGCTAGCAGTTTACTGCTGGTTGCTGAATAATCAGTTCAATGAAATAGAAGACAAAAAATAGATAATATTATTAGCTTAGGTGCAGTTCGTTTTTCTTATTTAATATTTTTGATTAGAAGAAAACAAAGGAAACCAAAGTGGGTGTGGCTTTTGGTGCATTTTTTAAATCTGAACACCCCTATGTAAACTTCTGGCTCTGGGCCTGTATAGCTTATGTGTTATCTTTCTCATTTAGAATTCCAGTACCTATCATCCAGTGGGGTAAAGAAGCAGGAGGGCACCATGTGCTTGAGCCTGTTGTCCCCCCTCCCATCCCCGCTCACTTTTTTTTAAATTGTATGATTGTGTGTAATGTGTGTTCTTGAGAAGCACAATGATTTATTGATTGTAGGCTTAGCGATCTGTTATTGCTCAATATTCATATTGCAAGAACTAATACAATTAACTTAGACCAAGTAGCTGAAGGTTTCATTTCAACAAAGACTGGTAATATTATTAAGCATCTTTGTTTTTGCAACTGAGCAATAGAGGCTTCATCCTCCTACCTTCCTGTTTCCTGCAGGCATCCTGAGACTGGTGGTCGTCCCTCCTTCATGGATGTGAGCAGACAACTGTCCCTGCCTGACTCCAAGTTGCTGGTGTGGTGTGAGGAGGAGGACATTCCTACACAGGCACACACACTGGGAGCACAACTACACCATGGACAGCATCTCTATACTGACTTGCAGGACAGATACATTGGACAGTAATTGACCTTCTTAGTCACTAAATGTTGTTTGACATGAACAAGTATTTCTATACCGTATACAATGTCAAATTTTCAATTAATTATTGTGGGTCAAGGCTTATAAAGCATAATAGGAACCAAACTAATCTTTTTCCATGGAATTTACGAGTCCCCAACAATGGTGACTAATACAATATAAATATCATTATACATTATGTTGTGTTTACCAGACTAGAGTTAGCTGCATAGTGGTTGTATAGATGAAGATACCACATCTGCTGTGATGGTTTCTTTAGGGAGGCAAAAACTGTTTCTGTAAAACCACGTTATGGACGGCAATAGGCACGTATTATCAATTTTTACTTAACTATCTGAAGGAGTTCGCAAAACTATGTGCCCTACACTGAATATACTGTAGCCCTGGTTAAACCCAATTGGTTATGTAAAATAACATAGGGCCCGCAATTGAATAAACAATAATGTGTTTAGATAAACCCGCCAAGTTTGTAGGCAAAGACACGTAAATATTATGGTTCAGTCAGCTTCTGGGAACTACTACTCATACATTTTCAGTTACTGAACGTGACGTCAGTGATGACGAGTGTAGCTGACACATGACATCCAATACTGAACTCATTATAAAATACTAATATTATAACTATGCTAACCTTGGTAACTGAGAAAGCAATATATGGTAGTTTATAATATGAAGCTATTGAGAGAACTAAAAATAAAAAACAGAACAATTTAAATTGAGAAAGCTGCCTCAGAATCTTGTGCTTAAATAATGTTTTTTTTTTAATGAACAAAGCAAACTACATTCTCAGGGGGGTCGGAAGCCAATACAAAGTGGTGAGGCCAATATTAGTCAAGAAAATTTAATTGATATTTACAAATAATCACGGCCAATTATTAGCCAAGAAAATTTAATTTATATTTTAAAAAAAAGTTTCAAACATTGTTCAAGAAAATTTAATTTATGTTTACAAATAAAAAGTTTCAATCACATTTGTTGCCACAAATTTCCCAAAAATCTGTTCTCTATGATCACTTCCATGAATAAATCGGTTAGCACCTTCAATCAAGCTTAAATCATCAGTAAGACCTCGATGAATATGCAAAGTCATGATGTGATTCAGCCTGTCTTGAGCCATTGTCAAACGCAAATACGTTTTCACTCTTCGTAAAGCACTAAAGGACCTTTCACTGACAGCATTAGTTGCTGGTATTACAAGTAGGAGTTGAAACAATTGACACACTTCAGATAGAAGTTCTCGCTGACCTGGAGTCATTGTGCTTTGAAGAATTCAGTAACATCAGTGATTTTAACAGAGGTTTGATTTGGAGTGAAATTAGCTCTCAGTATCTCCAGCTGAGTTTTTTAATAATTCATAATTAAAATCAGTCGTATAGAAATTAGCCACACACTTTAACTCAGCTTCATAATCCAGTCCTTGAACTGCTTTTAGAATAAGATTTTGAACATTATGAAAAAAATTATAACCAGGCCGATTAAATCGATCAGTAATAGAAGTGGTGATGAGATCCAATGCTTCAAAGTAGATAGGTCTGTAGTAGTCATCTGGTGTTTCAGGAAACACACTCTCTGCATCTCCTTCTTCGAATCTTCGAGGAGCTTTATGACGACGTGGTAAACCTGGTGGTGAAATACTAAAATGTTCAACCTCTTTACAAATCTTTTCCCAAAATAACTTTAAACATGTCATCAGAACGTATAGATTTAAGAACTTTCAAAGCCATGGAGGCCACTTCCTGACCTTCTGATGCTGATATGTCACTCTTGCAATGCTCTGCTCAAGTTATCTGTGTTTAAGAATCAAATGCCCTAAACAAATTCCAAAATAATAATCAAATGTCTTCATTTGAGATGCAACTCCATTTATACGAGCCTTCATTTCAGTGTCTTTCACTGAGTCAATAGCTTCTTCCCACAATTCTTGAAGAACTTCAAAATTGTCTAAGATGAGTCTGCCCTTACTTTTCATCTTGTTGGACAAAGAACTCAAACACCAGGTGTATCAGGGGCCAACTCACTTTTCAGTTTCTCAAACAATGTAACTCTACGTGGGGACTTCTTTATAAGTTTTGTGATTTCATGAGTTGTATCAAGTGAATCTTTCATAATTTTAGAATGTTTGATTGCATCTCCACATGCAAGGCTGGATGAATGGCCATAGTAGCGTGTGTACAAAGCTTTAGGCTCTTCTTTTAATACTTTAGCAACTACTCCAGCATTTTTACCTGACATCGTAGCAAAAACGATCTTTTTACAACATTTTTCTTCCCAAATTCTCTCCTTGGGAACTTGAATGGAGGAGAGGATGGCTGGTGTGGCTCTGTTCCAACTACTGGCACTTGCAGCTTTCTAGGCTTCATGGATGATTGAATGCAGCCAAAACTTTAGTAGCTAGTTGACTGTATTTTAGCTCTGGCTACACTCACAATGGTGGTTAGCTAGGTAGTGGTATAAGGTTAGTTCACGAGGTTCTTCAATATAATGTAATCACAACGACTAGAACAAGAACAACAACTAGAAAATGACTGAATGACTGGTAGTTTTATAGGCATGCTCAAGGTGGGGTGGTGAAAGTAAAGTACACAGGAAAAAAGAAAAAACATTGTATGCAGGTAGACTTCCATAAGTTTATATAAATTGAAAGTGTGAATAAATTGAATAGAATACTAATTTGAGTTTAGTAAACAAAGTCAATGGTGTGGAAAATTAAGTAATCATAGTTCACCTTTGGAATCCAACATTGATGCCATTTTACCTAAGCTAAAAAGCAACGTGATAATAAGCGCTCGAGCAAACAAAACCACGCCCACTTCGGCAAAAAAGTGGTGAGGCCGAAACCTCACCAGCCTCTCAGCGGTTCCGACGGCCTTGATTCTTACCAAGTGTGTCTGTGAATTACTTCATCTTTCATCTTTAATATATCTAGTTTAATGAGATTAAAACAAAATCACTGAATTAATCCAATAAGAATAATTAAGTTGAATGCTCCGATTATAGTTCATATCTAGCACAACTACATCAGGTTAGCATCTCTTACACGACTTACAGGACAAATAATATTATGTAAGGGTACATTTACTGAGCCATCATGTTCCACATTATTGGTGATATTTACAGCATGTATTTATAGAAGTGGAGATTATTATTTAAGTGGACAGTATTTAAATTACTAGGTATATTGGACTTTAAGATCGTATCTTAACAAAATGGAAGATATAACACCCACAAGAGGAAACTATGTAAGAGAGTAAACTAACATCAGGATGTGGGCTAAGAGAGGGGCCAAAAAAGTTTCAGCACGATTGGCAGCAGCAACAGACAGAAATCTGTGAGAATGAAGGGAACTTTACATATCCAGGTGGCAATCAGTTTGAACAAAAGGAATTACATATTCAAATGTATTCTCTCTCTTTCACAGGGTTTTTTTTTTAACAACACTTCGTTAAAACATGTTTGGCTGTCACTGGGAATCGAACGCAGGACCACTTGCTTAACGCACAAGCACTCTGCCACTGAGATACAACAACCAAGGGGCAACAAAATGTTTCAATTCTGTATTCATACTGTAAAATAGAATGAATACATCTGATGAGTAAAAATCTAATGAGTAAAAAAAAAAGGCTTGAGAAGGAAATTGTGAAATCACAAAGTTATCATAACATTTTACTACAGAAAATGAAACTTATTACATTCCCAAAGTAAAATTAGCCAATAAACAGCTATTAGAGGAAATTACTACCTTGTAAGGTGAACATTGAACTAGCATCATTGACCCATAAAAGGAAACCGAAGGAAAATTATCTATTTATAAAACTTTCACCACATTGGAGTGAAAAGAATTCCTATGGAAATGCTTTAAACATATTTCAGGTACCATTACAGCAGCAAACAACAGCAACATGAGAGTCCAGTTATTTGACTTGGTGCTATCAGTAAATATTTTTTATCCGATGTAAGTGGGGCAGGGTGTGCTATGAAAGCCTGTCATCTGCTTATATCATGTAGCATATATTGTTGCACTTTTAATTCACTAATTTATTTCATTCACTGATGAGGGAATAGTTACGTAGACCAGTAACAATATTTCCAGCTCAGCAAAACTAAAGCCAAAATTGTGAATTGATACTATCTCTCCATGAAGTGGATGCCAACAGAAAGTTTCGAGTCTATAGTCAATTCAATTTTTATGAAAATATATGTTACAAAATATAACCCTGATATAAATGGGATATAATATGTTTATAATTTATTTTTATAATAATTATATGTATATAATATGTGAGTACTGTGGTAGGAGTAGTGCACTGATAGCGCTGCCACCAGAGTTCTGGGCAGAAGTTGACAAGGTAGGGTTCAATCTACTGGTTATCAAAATCTACACGTGTTCAGAACTGACAACAATGAAGGGAAATGTATGTTATATATGTGTATGAGCATGCGTGATGATGTTGCAAATACGTTTTTGGACTGTGTTCCAAATGATGCACAAGGGTGCATGCATGAATGAAGCTATTGTTAGAATTAAATAAAATAAAAATAGAACAATACAGATAAGTAATAATTAGCTAATAAGGATAAGTGTTTGTTCTTTCTTTAAGTACAAGAGTTCGTTTCAATGTTTGTTCACATCATTAATCACTGTGTTGGCTATCTGCAGAAATCCACACATAGCTACATGCTCTACTTGAAGAAGCTTTAACCCAAATTGCATACAGAAACTCGAATTCTATCAGATTTAAGTTGTACCGATGTATTATCCTATAATGACATACAGTAGCACATGAATAAACAATAATTTGTTTAGATAAACCTGCTAAGATGATAAGCAAAGACTCACTAAATAAATATAATTTAGTTGGCTTCGAGGAACTAGTCATACCTTTTCAGTTACTGAACGTGATGTCAGTGATGAGGAGAATGCAGTTTACACTTAACTGTTATGAAACTCAACTCCACATGCACCACAAAAATGTCTTATGGCTATCCAATATAAAAATATAGAACTAATTCTGACCAAAAGTTCCAAATTAATTCACGAAATTAAATAAAGAAGAGAAAACATATTTATAGTAGCATGCAAATTTATTGGAAAACAAAGCTAAAAATAAAGGGAAAAAAAATTGAGAAAATTCAATGGCTGTCAGAATGATGTGCTTTACTATAAAACTAGTCATTTTTTTACATATATAACATCCTCGAAGTAAATAAGAAAAGAAAAAAGATGCTAAATGCAGGAAATAATCCCACGTAATCCCGTAAGGCGTTGGCGCTGGCCTTTTATCATCTGGGCGGTCAAGCTGAAGTAAGCCGTAGTCTATGTGGAAGATTATATTGCTCCGACTTATATAGTGGTTGAACGTGATTAGTCGGCGTTGCTTAACTTTTCCAGGAGACTACAAACTATTATGGAGGAATGGGAGAATTTCTTATTCCTGGGGCCACTATACATAAACACTGTCTAATAGCATTGCATATGGTGGCAATCCTTATAGGATACTCACATTCAAGGGATTCACAAGGGATTGAGAATTTTCTGAAATATAGATATCATGGGTACAGAGATTGAATCTCATTAGATTGCTTAGCAGCTATATTCCATTTGGTGTGCCAAGTCGACCTGATTGGTTTTGCACTATCTGATATTTCATCTTTGAACTGGTGTTGGAATACGAGCTTAGCGTACTATATACCAACTGAATATGCTCAATGAAAAAGCGTAGATAGTATGTGATAATTACGGTGTCATCTCTTAACGTATATGGCACCTGATATACTGGTCGTCTTTACAAGTTGTGTCGAAAACATATCAACTTTTGTTGACAAATGAAATATGTGGTATATGTATGTGTTGACGGTATCGCTGGGTGGATAAGCCAGGGCAGAGACACATTAGCTTAGCTCTTGTTACATTCAGGTGAAGATGTAAAAATGGTTTTGCCTAATTAGCCATGATAAAGAGCATTGTTTTAGGAACTGATGCTAAAACAACTTACAAATTAGATCTGTTCTCTTTTGCAAGTTGTTGGTTGTTGTTGTTGTTGTTGTTGTTTGTTTTTTTTGTTTTTTTTGTTGTTGTTGTTTTTTTGTTTTGTTTTTACATGCAGAATAAAAAAAAAATTGGCTGATAAGTTTGAACCCAGGACCACTTTCTTAAACTGGGCAATCAAACATTACAACTGTGAAGGGGCACTGCTAAGCTACAGCCTCTCTACAAACCAATGGAAAATTTCTGTTCTCAGAGGTTTATTTTATGCATGGAATTTTTTTTACTCCACTAATTTATCAACCAAATAATTTTAAAATTCTGTGTTGTTGAAAACAAAAGCCTGTGAAAGAGAGGTTGAGAGAATACATCTAATGAGTGAAAGAAGGCTGAGAAATATATTGTGGACTTACCATTGAATGTGACTTGTAACAATATTTAGACCATCAATAGGGTTAAAAAAAAAAAAAAAGAAACGAAAAATTTCACTAACAATATTGTATATAGCATATTGAACAAGCCCACGGATGGTCCTTCCAATTAATTGATGAAGTATATCATTGAAAGAGACCACTACCTGGATATGCCTGTTTTGTGGTTATTTTTGAAACCCAATCTGGAATTTTATTTGTTTCTCGTCAAAACAACAAACTTACAAGATGTTTTGTTTGTACAAGTAGCTTGATAATTGAAACTGAAAATATTTTTTCCTTTTTTACAGGAACTCGTATTATATACGACCGTCATTTCTTGCTCCAGATGAAGAACTCTCCGTTATCACGGACGCCTCCTGTAAAGTTGGCAACAATTCCTGACATCATCGATGAGGGTGTGATCATTTCCAACGGGAAGAGCTCTGACCTGGCCAACACATCTGCAAGCATGAAGGAGAACCAGAACCAGAGTGAGCTGAATTAGTGAGACCATCAATTCACATGCATTTATTCTTCTCTCTCTGTGTGTGTGTGCGCGTGCTATAGGTCCAAATCTGGATAACTCTGAATCTGGTGTCTTCTCCATGGACTGATGATGGGGAGTTACCGCATAACATGGCGTCAGTATCTGGAACTGTTTTGTCACATATATATATTGTTTGAATCATACTAACTTTTGTGTTAACTGGTTGGTTCTGTTTAGTTTCAATCATCTTTCTTCCAGCTCTGTGTCAAGGTCCAGGGTCGCTGCAATTATTTACTTATTTGTATCAATGCCCTCTGGCCCTCATGCCAAGTGCTTTATTCTATTTCTTTTTGTATCTCTGTGGCACTGGTTGTATTCGTATTATGCACATTGTATCATAATCAATTAATTACGGTTGGTTCTAGATCGTGTGCAGTCAATAAGAATGAGAACTTCAGCTTGACATGTCCCCAAAGGAATTGCGGAAAACTAATTTTTGGCGTAGGTGGGGCTCGCAAGAGGATGCGCGCGTTGTGTGGCTATTTTTTGTCCCAATTTTGAGTGATCTGTCTGTCAGTTTGAGTGCGCCAGTGAACATGAAAACCTTAATCCTATTCGCAGGATTCTGTGGAGGTAAGCTTGTCAGCCATTGCTTGTTGGCGGTAGTGAACTTGCGTATGATTAGCTACTTTGTTAGCAGATGTTTTATGAAGGGATGGCAGATTAGTATAATATTTTGTTTGTTTTATAGTTTGGAGTCAATTTTTTCAGTGTCAAAGATCTGCTGTGGATAGCAATGTTTTAATTCCAAATGTGGAGGGCATGGACCTAAACCAGAGTATTCTCTCATCATTGGATAATATTAAGAGAATAAAAATAGATGGTAATGAGACTAGATATTACACAATCCCAGAGGTCTCTGATATTGGGAGAAATTGCAGTGGAGAGGTAGTATCCATTAAATACTGCTACTTGGTTAATAATAACGTCAGTTCGAACAGGAATATTTTTGATATTGTGCTGGGCACCATGAATGGAACTTCATTTACTGTGACAAGTAGATTTGCAGTAGTTTCAAAACCAACCAATACAAAGTGTTCTCAGATCGGCACATCAAACAGGAAGATTTGTTGTGACAATAACAGGAACTCTAGTGGTATATTTACTCTACCATCATCCAAATATGTATATGGAATATATTTAAGAAGAAGACGTCAACTGGCTATTACAAACACCTATCCAGTCACATGGTATCAGAGAGATGGCAGAGCTATTGTAAATAGAAAGTACCAACTTGACAACAGCCAAAGTGGATCTTTTATATTAATGCAGTTTTCTTTAGGTAAGTGTAAAGTAGTGAGGCTGATGGTGAATGTTTGAAAGCTTCCTAATTAGCTCGGAACACACTTACTAGTACTAGTGGTGTGCTTGAGCACAAATGGCGAGCGAGCCTTAAACTACACTATTGTTAAATGATTGATTTTAACAACTAACACTCAAGCTACTAAAATAAAGTCGAGTTTTTAAATTACGTATGCGGTAAAGGGGTTTCAATGCCATAGTAACCGCTCCCCGCAACTGTTTGAATTGAAAAAGAAGCAACAAAATCAAGTCACGTTATTTAAAGTTTTCTTTGTGACATTCTTAATAGTAGTTGTAACGCACAATACTTTCACACAGCTGAACATACCTACGCAAGACTTACCTTCGTGGTTCATCTAGTGGACAACGAATTTACCAAGTTAATGCTGAGTAGGGCTTATAACTGTGACAAATAGCGACTAACTCGAATAGAAATGGAGCTCCCATACCGCAAAAGAATTCAAAGCGGTAAACAATTCAATTTCTAAGGTGATACGGGTAATGGTCGCTAAACCGGAGGATTCTGTTTAGTGAAGTTTGGGACGGGGTCGAACGCGGAGCGAACAAAAAAATACGGAGGGTCAAAGTACAAAATGACATACATACGTCCAAACATATATATTAATAAACAAACATCCCCGATTTTCAATTGTGTTACCCCTGTAAGTGTAACACCACAATTATGAAGTTCCAATTCTTATAGTCCCAGATGTGGTGGTCACATCAGGACCTGCCACAATGGCTGCGACTACAATAGCTACATCGACAGATCCAGCAACCACGACTCTGGCTACGACTACTACGACATCACCAAACACCAGGGTAAGGACCATTGATGAGATCACTACGTCAACTGAAGTAACGACCACAATTGCCATGTCTAACAATTCTACGCCATCGAGTATGGTCATGATTTTGACGACCTCTGTGGAAGCTGGAATAAGTGGAGGTCTGGATAAGGGAGTGGGTGGAGCTACTCTAGGTGGGGGCGTGGGTGGTGGCGTGCTAGTGGTACTGGTGGTGGTAGTGGTGCTGATCATAGTTGCTCTGGTGCTAGTCCGACACGTGCAGAGGAAGAAGTCACTTCTCTTGGAAGGTGCTGGAGGCCTCAGGGAATTCAGTAATGCCATTTATGAAAACGGTAAGCCATTGTTTGAATATTGACAGTGTGGAATGTGTTGGTAGATCAGATAAAGTGCAGTAGTAGTATAGTAGTAGTAGTGGTAGTAGTAGTAATGGTAGTAGTAATATTAGAACATAGCTACTGTAGTTTTTGTATTGTGACAAAGGAAATCTAAACTGCTTAAGTCCATCAAAGAGGGACGCTATTAACTTTAGTGTCCCTCTGATTTGCGCTTAGTGTCCCTCTGATTGCGCTTAGTGTCCCGTTGTTAGGAGCAGTCACTACGTTCTAACTTAGTTAGGCGCTGCGCAGCCGTTGTGAACTACCATTTTCAGGGTCCTTCATCCCCTAAGTAGCACTCTCACTGCACTCGGGGACGCTACAGCCAAGGGCCTTGGAGACCCTAAAAACAGTAGTTCCCTCTGAGGCAGCACATAACTATTATGTAGTAGTAATGGTAGTAGTAATAGTAGTAGTGTGTTTGAGCTTAGAGTAGGGTGGTATGGGTTAGGAATGGGTGTTTTGTGTAAACAATTCATCAGTTAGTTGCGCATTACGCAAAATGTCAGGTTGATATGGTTGATCATATTGGGTATGTTATGGTTGATTGATTCGGTATACATTTGTAAATAGGAGTGGATGATAACAAAGATGAAAAACTGAATGCTGTGGATCACCAGTATTATATGGAGTCAACGGTGAGTTACAATTCCCTATAGATAAATTCACAAGACTGTGTTTGTATACATTCATGTGTGCATGCATGTGTGTGTGTGCATGTATGTGTGTGTATGTGTGTGTGTGTGTGCGTACATGCGCGCGCGCGTGTGTGTGTGTGTGTAGGACGAGTATTCCTATGCAGCATGTGGTGTCAGCACTGATCATGGTGGCGTGTCAGAAGGCATGTATGAAGATGTGAGTGGTAGAGTGGGTGGGTGAGGGAGGGGAGGGAGGGAGATTGGTGATTGGCTGAGTGGCACGCGCACTTGGCCCATCTACTGGTGAGAGTGGGTGGATGGAGGAGGAGGCAATAGACTCGGACCCCCTCAATGTCTGTACACACACTCTCTGTCATTCGGTGGCTTGTCCCATTTGACTAATTTGGCCAAGATATGATGAGAATCTGTTTAAATTTTGTTGTATGTTTAGTACGTACGCACATATGCATGCTTACATGCATACATACACACACACATACATATATACATATATACACACATACATACACACATGCATACATACATACATACACACACATGCACGCACACACATGCACGCACACACACACATACACACTATACACACATACATATATACATATATACATACATACACACACATACATACACACATACATACATACATACACACATACACACACATACACACTACATACACACTACATACACACATATACACACATACACACTACATACATACACACATACATACATTTATGCATACATACATACATACATACATACATACTGTGTATGCCATTTACTTGCATTATATAATTATTTTGCAGCCTATTTGTGCGAAGGATCACAGACATGAATTAAAGGTATGAATCTTTACTTATGCATACATGGAGAGACATGGGATGTTGGTGTGTAATATCTCTGCCCAGAATCTTTGGAGTAATGGTCACGACAGGTCCAGTGAAACGTACCGAGGTTACCGGCGGTTAAAGGGGAAGAGTAGGCAGGTAAAGGGTCGCCCCTGCGCACGCAGGACGGCGGGAAGAGTACAGACGAGGTAAGACCCCGTGTAGTGAGACATAATTGGAAAATAAGAAAAGAGAGTAAGCGAAATAAAATGGAAGAAAAAAACAAGAGGGAGAAAGGCACTAGAGCGTCAGGGAAAGCCACAGCGGAGGCCTGTGGCGAAGAATCCAGGTGTACCCCGTCTAAGAAGAGGAAGATGGAAGGACATTCGGAGACTGAGAGAGAGGGGGAAGTAGACGAGGTAAAGGGCTTCTCGGTGGATGAGTTTAGGGCCGGGGTCGCCAGTATGAGAAAGGTGATGGCCATGGTGGCTAGATTCGGGGAACCAGACATGAATGGGCCTACTGCCAAGGATGGTGGAGCAGCTGAAAATGGTAGGTCCATCTTATGGCTCCTCATAGGCCGGGAGGGGGAGGCATTATATAGAGTAGTCAGGGACGTAGTGGGGCTGGTAGACTGGAGAAGCTAAGACAAACGTTCCTGGCTCACCTCCGTACTCCTGTGGTACGTGACAAACCGAGTCCAGTGGGCTTTGTGGAGGCGTCCAGGTGGCGGGTGTGGACGTAGATAGTAGGGAGTGAGGATGTGAGGAAGAGCCTCACTGTGAACTTGGTACCACACTCACTAGGAGAAAAGTGGTGTAGTAAGCGTAGTATAGTAAGTAAAGGAGGGGCGGGTAGAGACATAGCCGGGGAGAGTGGGAATGGACATGCAATAGGGGGGTGAGCGACATGGGGAGAGATAGCTGAAAAGGGTTGCGGTAGCAGCAATAGGGGGAAGAATGGGAGGTACACACCACATGCTTGCAGCTGAATAGGGGGAGGCACTGGACGAGTTGAGACAATGAAGCATGCTAGAGGCATGCAGGCTCAATCGGGTGCCCCAGAAAAAGACATTGTTGTGATCACCAGAGAGACGCCAGTGGCGCAGGATGGAAGTGATCGTTAAAGGAGAAGAGAGGGGGGTCGCTGGACGAGTTGAGAGAAGAGGCGCGTCTGAGACGTGCAGGCTCAACCGGGTGCCCCATAAAAAATTGGAAAGCTGACATGGTAGAGGGTATATAAAAATAGTGAAAAAGGGGGACACTGAACGAGTTGAGAAGAGAGGCACGTCTGAGACGGGCAGGCTCAACCGGGTGTCCCACGGTTTTTATGGTGGGGGTGCAACGTGGAGGCGCCAAGGGCGCAGTGGAGTTGTCATGTAAAGGTTGATGGATGGCCATCGAAAAAGGGGACAAGGGAGGACACAAGGGGTCATAGTGTGGCATGTAATGGACATGCTCGTTGATCTGTGTCTGCAGGTGAAGGGGCCTCACTAGTCACGAAGGCAAAGGAGGCGGGGGCGGCGTCCCTGCCTGAGGCAATGGGGGTAACGACTGGTCCCCTACTAGAAAAGCTGCTGAGCAGCATGTCGGACAAGGGGTCAGTCGGGAAAGAGGCAGGCAGGGCACAGAAGGCGGTGCACCTCATAAAGAATGTGCAACCCCTGCCGAAGAAAGTAGTGGAAGCCATTCAGGATGGCAATTTTGTGGATTTTGCCTGGTTCCCGGTCCTGGAGGAAGGCCCCACTGAGGGGGATTGGAAAGAGGGACCAGGGGAATTAGACGGCAGGAGCAGTAGCTCCAGTGAACGGAAGAGAAGGGAACGGAAAGAGGTGCCCGACCTCAGTATGTGGAGTACTTGTTTCTCTCTCTTCCAGGTGGCCTGGGCCTCACACAAGCCCGATATGTGGCTGCCGTTGACGGCATATAGGGAGACTATTTTCAGGCTGGCAAGACGCCACCCATGGGCACAAGTCGTTAAGTACGACCGGAGATTCCGGCAAGAGGCGGCCGGGAGAGACGATGTAAAGTGGGAGAAGGAGAAGGTCCCCCTAGTTATGGAACTTATGAGTGTCTCCACCCACGGCAAAGGAGAGACCAGAAGTGGTGGAGGCAGCAGTGGTGTGGTGCCAAGAAGGGGGACCACAGAAGACGTGGAGCGTGTTTCCGCTTCAACAAAACCGACAGCACTTGTATGTTCGGTAACCAGTGCAAGTTTGCGCATGTGTGTTCAGCCTGTGGTGGAGAGCATCCCCTCTTTCAGTGTTATAAGAAGGGGGACGTGAGGACACTGCAGTCGACCGGAAGGCCGGTCTGAATCGACAAGAGACTAACACTCAAGCCATTTGTGCCACCAGGCGGATTGTCAGTCATGGAACATCATATATTGTGTTGTGTGGATTATGCAACTTGTGATAAGTATGAAGAAAAAAAAAAAAGGGGAAGGGCTAAGGCAGTAGTTGGGCGGGGGGGTGGGTAGGTAGGGGATGCACACACGGGGTTTCGGGTAATAAGGAAGTAGAGTGGGCGGGTAGATAGGGAGAGGGATAGGGAAGTGTAGGAGGATGGGTGACGTGGCACAAGGGCAAAAGCTGATGGTTGTGGTATGCTTCTGCAGGGTATCGTTTCACGAGGCAGCTGTTGGAGCTGGAGAATGTATCCGAGGGGCCCAGCAGCAAAGTGCTGTCGGGGGCGGAGGATGTGGTCACGCCTCTCCGGTGGAGGGCATGGGAGGAGGAACTGTTGGAGCACCCCGATAGAGAGTGGGTGGAGTTCCTGTTAAGAGGGGTCAGAGATGGCTTCAGATTTGGCCATGATCAAAGTGATGTGAGACTGGAGCGGAGGAGTGGGACCATGTATGAGGCCACTCAACACAGCACAATAATACGGGAGTACCTCGAGAAGGAGGTGAGGGAAAAGAGAGTATCGATTTTGGGGGAGTCCCCACAAGTATCGGGTATTCAGCTGTCTCCATTTGGGGTGATTCCCAAGAAAGGAAAGCCGGGGAGATGGAGGCTGATCATGAACTTATCTGCCCCAGAAGGGTGCAGCGTGAATGATGGCATAGCCAAAGAGCTGTCCAGGGTGGAGTATGCATCGTTGGACGACGTGGTGAGCAGAATACTGGAACTGGGCAAAGGGGCTATGATGGCGAAAACCGATGTGAAGGCAGCCTACAGGAACGTGCCGGTTCACCCTAGAGACAGGTGGCTGCTAGGGATGGAATGGGAAGGTGTGACCCATGTGGATGGCACCCTCCCATTTGGGCTGAGGTCAGCCCCTCTATTGTTCACGGCTCTGGGGGACGCAATCGAGTGGGTTGCGTCCAGGAGGGGTGCCAAGTGGGTGAGGCACTATATAGACGATTTTATAGTGGTTGGAAAGGAAGGCACGAATGAATGCGTGGAGGCGTTGAGAATATTTAAGGAAACGTGCCAGGTGTTGGGTATGCCGCTGGATGATGGCAAAGAGGAGGGACCAAGCGAGGTCATTACCTTCCTGGGCATTGTGATTGATTCCATCAAGATGGAAATCAGGCTCCCCCAGCAGAAACTGGAGGAGCTAAGGAGCACCCTCAGAAAGTGGAGAGGGATGAGGAGCTGCAGGCGCAGGGACCTGGAATCTATTGTGGGGTCCCTGAACCACGCCTGCAAGGTGGTGAGGCCGGGGAGGGCCTTCAAAAGAAGGTTGCTGGACCTGATGACTACAGTCAAAAGGGGCGACCGAAGAGTTAGACTGAATCAGGAGGCCAGAGCAGACCTGGAGTGGTGGTTTCAGCTCGGCCTCAACTGGAACGGTACCTCACTGATGGGATTGGTGTCAGAAACCCCCCATGAGACGATGTTATCGGATGCATCAGGCTGGTGGGGGTGTGCGGCCACCTGGAACGGGAGGTTGTTCCAGCTGAACTGGAAGGAGGCCAAAGGGGCCGAGGAGTGGAACATTATGCCCAAAGAGTTGCTGCCCATTGTGGTGGCCGCGATAGTATGGATGACACAATGGAGAGGCAAGGTAGTCAGGGCCAGGTGTGACAATATGGCGGTGGTGGCCACGATTAAATCAGGGTCGTGCAAGGAAAGAGCAGCCATGCACCTGAGGAGATGCCTGGCATTTATAGAAACGTCAGTACCAGTGACCATAGTAGCTGAGCACATTAAGGGGGTGGAGAACACAGTGGCTGATGCCCTGTCCAGGAACAAGTTGGATGTTGCTCATTCTATTATGCAGGGAGCTACAAGGGAGCCAGTGCCGATCCCGGTAGGGTTAGTGGAGCTCCTGACCGAGAGAGACCACTCCTGGAAAGAGCAGGAGTGGGGGAGATTGCAGCGTTTCTGTTTGAGCAGGGACTGAGTGAGGCCACACGGAGGCGTTACGACTCCGTGTGGAAGAAGGTACGCGGCATGGTGCAAGGAACTGGAGGAGGCACCATTGCCAGTATCGGAGGAGAAGGCCACGGGTAACGTGGCCACCCTGGCCCGAGGCGGTGTGAAGGCAGCCACGGTAAAGTTTCACTTGGCCGGTCTGAGGCAAGCCCAGATCAGAGCAGGCCTACCCCCTCCAGAGTGGGGGAAGATGGCCAGGTTAGCTCAGACAAGAAGGGGCCTGGAGCGCTGGGAGGCGGCGAATGGTGCAGGGAAACTGGAAAGGCATCCCGTGAAGTGGCACCACATGAGAGCCTTACATGAAGAATGGGGGTCAATGGGAGAGAAGGG
>WLWD01002134.1_pt1 | contig 67646 bp, 33 predicted proteins | sample 6712731 | NCBI WGS metagenome assembly WLWD01 (sample SAMN12718690, study PRJNA576275) | sponge metagenome | isolation source: marine sponge | host: Mycale hentscheli | place: New Zealand: South Island, Marlborough, Capsize Point | collected 2014-11-01 | reverse complement strand
ACACACACACAAACATTTTTGTATTTTTGTTCAATGGTCGAAAAAGTTGACTATTTCCATCAAGAAAGCGCAAATTTGCGATAGAAGTCATGAGAATACAAAACTATAAGTTGTAATACACAGATATAGCTATCTATTATCTAATAATCTCAGCAATCTAAAAAAAGCTATGTCTTTATTTTTTAAAAAGTTGTGTGTCAAATAAAAATAAAAACAGTAATGAGCTGCTATGACTACTCAACAATGGTGAGTTGATTATTTCTTCAGCTGCTGCATTGTTAGTAGTTATAGCAAATGGTTAATTTATCTCCAGAGATATGAATATGTCTACAAGTATGGGACAAGAATGACTAGCCACCTAATTGGTAATTCATTCATTGGCTATAAATTTCCTTACCGGTCAAAAAATATGTTGGCCACCTGTTAGCTACAGTCAGGCTAGCAAACTCGTGATCGTATGAATTTCTTTACACTGGGCTATAAATTTATGGGCCACTTGTTACCAGATCCGCCATAGTGAACTGTGCACGTTAATGGCCAGACCTTACGAGCCGAGTCCGTGCTACGCCCCTTACTGTTCCGTTGTCAATGGGGAGCTGTGCATGTGGGGAGGCAAACTAATCGCTACTAATTACGTGAAAATTTACAATCCTTTCCTAGAATCTTGGCGAAAGTTACCAACCAGAGGTTCGAAGCCTTCAGGCCTTTATGGGGGAGCTTCCGCTCAACGTGGTCACTATCTCTATGTTTACGGTGGTATTGAAGCTAGTGGTTCCTTGAATGGGAATCTTCACAGGCTTGACTTGCTTGACACGGAGCTTTCTCCTTCTTGGACGCGTGTAGCAGCTCATAGTGAAGATGGACCAATGAAAAAGGCCAAAAGTGGAATGATAATGTATGACAACTCGCTAATTCTCGTCGGTGGGTACGGGGTGCGCAACAATCTTCGAGAATCGGATTCTCTGTGGGCTTTTGAAAAAGAAAAGGCTGTGGGGACTCTTCAAGGGAGAGGTTATACCAATGAGATACACAAATATGAACAAAGTAAGATGCTAATTATTATGTTCCATTTATTGTATACAAGAAATTTATTAGATTGACACTTTCTCACCTAAAGGGGTCTGGATAAAAGCAAAGGAAAAATGTGAAAAAATCTTAGTTGTCGCCAGGGATTCGAACCTGGGGCCACTGGCTTTAGCCACCAGTGCTCTAACCACTGAGCTACGACAACCCTCGACTTCCAAGGCTCTCATATTTTTCCTTTTATACTGTTGAGTAGTACCGCTTGCTGTAGTCTCGTACTCAAAAGACCACCAATTATGTGCCGTCAGAACACACCTCCATCTCCGGAGAGGAGCCGAAGGCTTTAACATCATAATTATCAAGTTCTGACCCTTCATAAAAACTAGATGAAGGGTCAGAACTTGATAATTGTGATGTTAAAGCCTTTTTAATCCACAATTTATGGCTCCTCTCCGGGTCTGTTGAGTACGAGACTGCCGCAAGTGGTACTACTCAACAGTATAAAGGAAAAATGTGAGAGTCTTGGAAGTCGAGGGTTGTCGTAACTCAGTGGTTAGGCACTGGTGGCTAAAGCCAGTGGCCCTGGGTTCGAAAACTCAGTGGTTAGGCACTGGTGGCTAAAGCCAGTGGCCCTGGGTTCGAATCCCGGCGACAACTAAGATTTTTTCACATTTTTCCTTTGCTTTTTTCCAGACCCCTTTAAGTGAGAAAGTGTCAATCTAGTTTTTATGAAGGGTCAGAACTTGATAATAAGAAATTTATTATTATACTTAGAGAAGTGGTCTTCTATTCAGTGTACTGGAACAAGGCCTCCTCCATGTTCTGATTTCTCACTCACTATGATAGACCTCCATCGAGTGGTTCTTTTTGGAGGGATACAAAAGTGTGATGGAGGCACTGATACTTATATTCTTGATTTACCCTCAATGGTAAATGTTAATTTAACTGTAGCTGAATGTCAGTTTGAGTTACAATAATAATATGTGGAAAAAATGGCTACAATTTTGCAATTATAGGATGTTTATATATTTGGCATGGCAAAAGAGTGTGGTTTTTTATGGTTCCTAAAAACTATTTCCAAAATGTTGATGTCTACAAATTAAAGATCTTTTACATCAAGCTGTTCTTATACTATCATATCTTTCCTCTCAAGCTTAAATGAATAAATTAACTGCACTACTGTAATTACACTTATTCTTGTGTGTAGTATTAGTACTACAGTGGCATATTAAGATAATAGATAATATGGACACGGTGCCATTTAAGTTACTTTTAATTAATACAATTCCTGTAATGTGATGTTTTCCCCCTAGATCTGGTCCAGACTGTCAACGTGCGATGTAGACTCAGTTGTGATGAGGTATAGCCACACTGCAGTGTGTCTGAACTATTGTGGAGAGCAGCCGCAGCTCTTCATATTGGGTGGCCGAACAGCTCATGCTGTTTTGAATGATGCATGGATGCTTGATGTTCAGTCGGGGAGACCGGAACCAGTAAGTTTAGAGTTGTACACACGATATGGCTAAAGTCAATATTTTAGACTCTTACATGTTATTTTATACCAAATCCGACATTGTAATATCAGTAACTCTGAGTGGTTCACCAATCAGCCATTCTCAGCTCAAAATTATAAATATATTTTCTTGTTCTAACAGCTAATATTATGTTATTTAAAACTTAACCTGACAAAGAGGACTTTGTCAAGAAGTTGAAACGTCAGATTACAATTAAATTAACATAATATTAGCTGTTACAATAAGAAAAATTGCTATTATAATTGTTTAATTTTGGTATAAAAGAAGTTGAAGTATTGATAGCGTAATCCTATATGGTAGTGCACACCGTGATTCACAATTACAGCTCATTTCAACATTGCACTGAAGGGAGAGGGTGCAATTTTCAATCAAATTCTTGGTTGCAATGTATAATCAGGCTGAATTTACTATATTATGAGCGAGCGAGCAGAGTAAGCAAGATACTATCACAATTGAAAAGTGGGGATTATTTTATTTGTTCATGTTGGCAAGCGAGACACTTACAGGAGTTAGATAAACAAACGAACGAACCTCTTTTTTAGTGCGATATTGAAATGAGCTGCAATCGTGAATTACTGTGTGGCGGGGTACTTGCTAGTCTATTTAGTTGTTGAAAGTGAAATGTTCTTACTTGACCTATCCATTCTATGATGACAAAGAGAAAATAGTGCACTTGGGTCCACTATGCTTTTACAAAGTTCAGGCGCTTAGGTCTGCTCCAAGACTACATGTAGCTTCCTTTTTAAGGCCAGCAACTCATATGGTCGACGGGTTCATCACTTTGTTGTTCCATCAAGATGCTTTACCAACTTACGTAATTAGTGGCACGGGAAAAAAAGGGGTTACATGTACCATACAAATAAACACCACAGAATCTCAATTATTCATCCATTTCTTTGTTCATTGATTCACTAGAGGAAAATTTGGCTTTGTTTTTCAAATTTGTGTAATCTCCTGCACTCGAGGGAATAATTTCAGAGTTGCATCAAGTATTTGGTTCTTTCTCGACTTTAAAAAATTCAGTTCAGACTTCTGTATAAGAAGGTAGAAGTGAATCAGTATAATTACTAGTCTTGTATAGCATGTTTATGTCTTGAGAGCTTTAAATTGAAAAAAGTTATTTCATTAGATCTCTCAATCTGTTAATGTTCATCTTTTGAGCACAATAAATGCTCAATTTTAAATTATATTTTAAATGTGATTTTGTGTGTGTGTGCTGTGTGTCATGTGTACGTTGTTGAATATGTGGGAAATGTCTTGTTTTTATGAATACACTTGCTTTAGTCATCATTGTGGGATTTCTTTTCATGCTTGTAATATACACTTTTACTATAATCATAACTAAGAATTATGTGAATATATTTTTGTCAGTAGTAACTAAGTAACTAATAGATTAGGTTTCTGAAGGGGGGGGGGGGGGGGGGTGGCTAGCCACCTGATTCATCCTTCCCCCTTCCCCCCTTGGATCAGCCCTTGAGGCATAATTACACAGCTATCTATCTCAATGAGTGGAATTCTGTAACAAATAGAGCAAAACTGTTATTGTTATAAGCTGTAAATTTAAGTTCCTTTACGGTAGTTACAAACTAGCACTGAGGATTTGCACTGTTCTTGCTCTAGTTAATTATTGTCTTTGAAGACAGCTTGTGTGTGATGTTACAATAGATCTCTCTACCTAATTTTGAGCCACGCCATAGCCACTGTGCTGCTGCTTTCAGTCTGAGTCCAGGAATATCAGAAGTGGTAGCATTTGCTGGGTGTAGAGCTACTGGCACAGTCAGGGTGGATAGATTTATTGCTGATACCAATGTGCTACGATTTCGTAAGTCTAAATTTATCCATTTATTCACCATTTTCTCATGTTTTATTTTTAAGTTCTATCTATTTATACTAATTTTATATGGATACTGGAAATTCTGGTGTAGCGTTCAGGAGTACTAATTAAAATGAATTATATATGCTTTTATTTGTATGAGTAATAGCATGGGTAACCGTGCTATTCGGGATTAATAGTATGAGTAACGTGATTGAAATAGTACGAGGCAAAGCCGAGTGCTATTTCAATTGCTTTACGAGTGCTATTGATCCCTAATAGCACAGGTTACCCGTGCTATCACTCGCTAATAGAAGGCCAGCTTTTAAAAAAGTCATTTGCAATTTTAGCTACACTGTATCGTTCACTCACTATCTCCTTATTTCAGGATTAGCTTTCGCTGGAACTTCGTTTTCGATGTACGGCCCCTCCTAATCGTTGAAAAACATTCGGTCTAATATGGGCAGAGCTTCTGTGGTAAAGAATGACATTGTCTCCAACTAGAAACTACTCGAACTGTATGTTTCCAAGGTCAACGCTGCACGCATGCGCACTTACCCATACTATTTCACTTGGCTACTTCGGTATTTCACTTAGTTTCCACTTAGTTACTGTCCTATTTCTATTAGTTACGTGCTATTTCACTTTTCCCGTGCGATTTCAATTGACCAGCGATTTTTCCCATACATTTTTGAATGGGAAACTTACGCGCCATACTATTAAATTAAATTACAATTAAGCAAAGTTATTGTTTTAAAATTGAGCTGCAGGTTGAGTACTCTACAAAATTAGAAATATATATTTATTATTCAAACATTTAAATAGTCAATGAAATGAATAAAACAAAACATTTCTATCCCAGAGGATTTTAATCAGTTGCAAACCAACTGATTAAAATCCTCAAGGATCGAAACATTTTGTTTTAGTCTTCAATATACTAGGTAATGTTCAATAATAATAAATATAACTTTTTAACAAAGAAGACATAGTTAAAATGAGTTTGTTTGACACTGTATTATATACTTTAGAAACTGTTTATTGTTGCAGAAAAAAGTATGTCTGATTCCCAAGCTAAGTGGTCTCTAACAAACAAGGCCAATAAATTTCAACGAGGGATTCGAAGCAGAATCAGGGAGAAGATAACAAAAACAAGCCACATGGCACATGACGTTTACTGGGAGAAAACAGAAGCTACAAAAACCCAATTGGAGGAAAAAGCTAGAGTATTGGAATTGCAAGCTGAGTTAGAGAAACAAGCGAAGTCATGGATTGTACCAAGAAAAGAAATACACTTTTCAGATGAAAGTCTTGGAAAAGGAGCATGGGCAGAAGTTAAAGAAGCTGAATTTAGGGGACAAAAAGTTGCTGCCAAAGTCTTGCATAAATACTTGGATTGCGAAACAGTTCGTGAGCTCTTTAAAAGAGAAATGAAGATTGCCTCACTTATTCGCTGCCCCACTTTGGTCCAGTTTATAGCAGCTAGTGTGGATGAAGAGTTGATAATTTTGATGGAACTGCTTCCCACTAGCTTGCGCAAACATCTCGAAAGGAATGCTGGAACGATTCAACCAGCTGCATCTCGTATATCCATTTCAATGGATGTTGCTAAAGCTCTCAACTATCTTCACCTCATGCAGCCAAATCCCATCATTCATCGAGACATCAGCAGTGCCAATGTGCTCCTTGAGCCTCTTGCCAATGCGAAGTGGAGAGCTAAGGTCAGTGACTATGGCAGTGCCAATATGAAGTTCCAGACAAAAACAAAAAACCCAGGATGCCCAGCATATTCTCCTCCCGAAGCTGACATACCAAGCAATCAAACTCCGAAGATGGATATATTCAGCTATGGTGTGCTACTAATCGAAATTTGCACCTCTCGCTTTCCGATTGCTGAAGAACGAGAAAATATGCTACTTAGCATTGAAGAGAATCATTGGGTGGAGGTTATTCGCAAGTGCATTGTCAAAGACCAAGCACAACGTCCCACTGCTCATCAAATTATATCCACGATACAAACTTGGTAAAATAACACTTACGGCCCTTTAATAACTTTCTTTAATACACTAGCTACCAAAGTCATTTATAGCTTCTTTTTTTAATGCAGTTACAATATTTTTGCACTTAAATATCGATTTTCTTGTTTTTGATGTCTGTTAAAGTGGCAATTTAATTAAATTGGTTAATTCTATCATTTATTACTATTTTTCTGACATATACACTGATGCAGCTTGTGACTTAAATTAATTTATATGGTGTAAATTCACATGTAACAGTTAATACATTCCTTGAACATTTTCAGCGGGAGTTTTATTTACAAAGTGATAAGATTGTGGGAGAAAGTGGGTAAACATAGCTTGGCTGCCACTAGGTAATGCCACTAGGTAAACTGCAAATGCAGAGTGTAGGAAGCCAAGGTAAGTGTCCTCACTGTAGATAGGTACCAACTTAGTCCCCAGATTAACTGACTATACTGCTACAGCATAGGAGAAGTGAGGAAAATATGCCTACAAGGAATTCATATAAAGCTCACTCACTCTTTCGTTCTGCAGGTACACAGATCCAATAAAAATGGATGAGGCCTTGGTTTATATAACCTCACAGCACATGGAGGTGATACACAAAAAGAATAAACTAAATAGATTGCTGAAGAGAGAGGGTCCCATCACTTCTCATATGGTGTATTGTGTCTGATGCCTTCAAAATTTTTGGACTAATCAAATTACCCACTCTCACTTGTATTGTAGCTAAGCAATTTTTTCACAAGTAAAAATAATTTAAGCTCTGTGTAACAAAAAAAAAAGATTTGAAGTAATTAATTCTCTAGCACTTCAATTAATTTCTGGTTAAAATTTTAATCATTCATTTCATAATAGGTGGCAAATTTAATTCATAATCTTCCAAACCATATTTATAAAAATTAAACATGCCATTTTAAGTTTTTGAATATGATAAATGATAATAATCTAGTGTGATAAATATATGATAATTTATATCTTGAGCCAAATTAATCTACAAACAAAATTAGTAATGAGGCAACAAGTTAATTTTATGATTAATGTTTAATCTGTAGAATAAGTGCAAGAAGTCTGATTACTTCCATTGCATGCCTTAATGCCCAATATTAGTAAGCAACATATCAAAAACAATATTATTGGTTATGAAAAAGGTAACATAGCTATACCAAACTATATTTTACTCAACTGAAAAAAAACACACGAAATTATTCAATGTTTATGCTATCAAATTATGTGAAATTATGTGAAGTGGTCTAAAACTTCTATCAATAAAAAATGATTACAAACCTTAAAGCTACAATTAAGGCTTACCCTTAATTAAAATATATGTAGTGTAGAATTGAAATAAAAAATGAGATCTGGATTGCTTTTTTGTATGTAGTTGTATTTGGCTCACTATGCATGAAATCCTCAGTCACCATCAGGTTTGTGGCATCACCATGCTAAATGGCATTAGGATGAGATACTCCTCTTCCACAAGATAGTACTTTGACACATTGTATGTCCTGGAGATTATCATCACACACTGACTTCATCATTTGTACTTTCCCTATGGTGTCTATGGGTTATCTGCAGTAGAGATTTTGTGTTTCTCTGCATTGTCTCTCTCTAAAAGGCTGATAATGTCCAAGGAAGATGGGTCTGACAAGGTTACTGATGCAAATGACAAAGCATCTGCTTCTTCTGGCACTAGGTCTACTGTTGGAAAGATACACGACTGGATCTGTCCAAGTCATTAGACTAGCACTGTCTCTGTTAGCATTGTCTGATTCCTCACAAGATTCTGAATTGGATGTACTACTTCTCTTGTTGTTTGAGCGTCTCCTTCTCCAGCACATGAACAATCCACTGCTGCGATTCTCATTACCAATATCTTCAGCAACCTCGAGTGATTGACTGGTAGAGCAGTCATTTGGAGGAAAACTCCTGATCTTATTTCCCTTTCTGTTTTTGGAGAAGTTTTGGAAAAATTGCTTGCATTTGAACCACGGTGACATCTTTGCTAATCTAGGGCTATCCATGACACCTTCTCTAGTTGAGGGTTGTGTGCATTCTGTATGCTTGACTATTGTAGATATAGTACATGTATCAGATATATCCTCTTTATGAGTGTTCTGAAGATTTGCTTTCCTTTTCAGTATCCTCTTCCATTTCTTTTTTCTTTTCTTATCAGAGGCTTGGCATTGGTCTGCACTATCACAACAGCAGAAGGATTGTAGCTGGGAAAGTTCTTGTAGAAATGATTTGCTACGACCTCCTTTCTGTTTTTGCCTTTGAAGAATTCAGTGGAAGTAAGCACGACTTCTGAAAAGTTGACTGGGAAAATATGCAGACATCAAATTCACTCTTTGGTATTGTCCCTTGGAATCAGGTATTTCGTAATGTTGCACTCCATTGGAAGATTGACTGGAAGGACTTTAGAGACTATTTCATAGGCTTTGGTATCAGTAGTAAAAAAAACAGAACAGGTTTGTGAAGGTCCAAGCAGCTGGAGTTATTGATGGCAGCACTGCCTAGCAAGCAAGGTAGAGCTTACACAGCTCTTATATTATACAAATTTATTAAAGCTTCCGTTACACAGAAAATAGTTTATTGATGGCCTCAATTGAGTTATGAGCATTTTGTTCACAGGACAACCATTTCACTCTACAGAACCTCTTTTTATCACTTCAGCTGTACAAGTAGTATTTATTTTGGCTATATCTACACAATTATTGAATAAACTAGATATTCAATATTTCATCAAAAGAAGAATTAATGGTACATCATTCAACCAAATTTGTTGCTGTATTTACACTTATGTGCCATTGAGCAAGATAAACATTCAAATGCATTCAGTTACATCATCTAGTAAAATATTTTGTAAATAATTGATACATTTTGGCTATTTCTCATTCATGTTAGCTAACCATATGCCCTTAAGAACTTTTGTCCAATTTAAATATAGTTATAGTTTTTTTACTCATTTTCCCCCGAATTTTAGTTTATTTTCATTGGTTATAGTCTTAGCTATTTTACTTCAAGTTTTTTCTGATTCAGTTATAGTTGGGTATTTAGCTAGTTTTAATCCAGTCCAAAATTATATAACCTAAATTATAGCGATATTACAGTTATTTTTAATAAAACGAATTAGAATTGAAAGCAATAATGCTGTATTCATTCAAAGTTGTAACTAGCTCAAACAGCGACATCATCTTTTTGTTCTGTTTATGTTGGCTGTTGTTGGGAGTCAAGTTGCTTTACAAAGTCCCTTTATTGAGAGGTTCCACTGTATATGAAAAAAGCTAATATGAACATCATTTTTACAATTGTATTGTGTGACAGTGAATGTTGACCAAACATGGGGGCCATGAACCCCAAGCTCCGGCCCCCCTCCCTTTAAGAATTTACTCCTTATTAAAATACCTGTTCCTGGCAAGCATAGTTCAGTAAAAATTTAATATTATGTAGTACCATAATGGTAAGTAACACATATGATCTTAATTTTAATGGAATGTAAAACTGTTGCCTATAGCTTTTTTTTACGCCTACAACAACCACCAGAGTTCTACCATCAGCAAGCCCTCAAGACTGGTCTTCTCTTCAATGCTAGCTCTTAGGAGGCCGCTTCCTCAGCTGTTATCCTTTATCCCAAGAACTTTTCTCTCACTAATATTTCAAAGAATATGTAGTTTCAAGTTGAGGGGCCACAGGCAAGTACGTAGCCCTAACAGCATGACAACAAAGGATATTTTAATCTCTGGATGCCTGAGGCAAGCACTCCACATTTATGAATTTATTTTGGAATTTCTGTTTTTAGTTATAATAAGATTACCAAACTCAAATGAGAATTTTAAAAGCACTTTGAGGATTTAAGAATAGCATCACAGGTATAATAAATAAATAGACTTAGCAATGGTCATATTTTTAGAGCAGATTTACAAAATGCAGGACGGTTATTTCGCAACATCTCACTTTTGACCTGAATTCCATTACATAATGTAATTTTCTATTTATCTTGATATGTAGTATGACTTACAACTTGATCGGTCTGAATAAAATAAAACACTGTGTAGGTTCTAATTTGACAGTCTGGGTCAAGTGGTAAGGTGTGGGTCAAGTGGTAAGGTGTGGGTCAAGTGGTATGGTGTAGGTCAAGTGGTAAGGTGTAGGTTAAGTACAAATTTGGCTGAGGCCTGTCCATATAACAAGCTAACCCCTTTACCAACCAGCATAGGAGAGGCAATTGCTTCCTCAATCAACTCTGCCCAAAGGTCAACATTTGTAGCTTGTGCACACTGGAGATATTAGTCTGACATAGTCAGAGGAGGATAGTCACATATCTTGGCGAGAAAACGGGAGCGAGTGGGGTTGAATTGGCGTATATAGTGAGCACTGTATACATTGAAGTGACTTCGGTTTTGTAATAGCTATAGTTAAGGTAAACTTCGAATAAAATAATTTTTGTTAGTTTGGTAAACTTGGAACCTGTGAATATGTAAATTGTACTTAGTGGGCGTGGCTAAATAGCGGTTGCGCGCTATATGTATGTGTACACCCTAGCTCTGCGAAATCCTCCACCTATTCTGAAATGGCTGTGACCCTGGTGTTTTATTTTTTATGCGCCGCGTCGGTTAGCGGTAAAGAAGGTAAATACAATACTTTCCGGCTGCTAACGCTATTCCCTTACCCGTCGCAGGATCCTGCAACTGACCCTTCTTGGAAAGGAGGAAACGATGTGCGTCCAGCAGTAGACCTTGCAGTCGATCAGATCAACGCAAGGACCGATATACTAGGGAATTACTCACTCCAGTTAATTCATAGAGAAGATGGCTGTGACGAGCACCTGGCACAAATCACATTCACTGGCTTTGTGGAAGGGCTGTATTCAAGGGGAGTGACTAATCTGGTGGGTATCATTGGGCCTGGCTGCTCCTCCTCCACTTCAAACCTGGCTCCTTTGGTGGGTAGACCTGATATAGAAATGGTTACAGTTCATGATGCAGGAAGTCCCAGTCTTACCAATCGCTCAATGAACCCACATTTAGTTGGTATTCTGGGCTCTTCGAAAAGTTTCATCAAAAGTTTTTTATATTTGATCAGAATGGGAAATTGGTCTAGAATTGCAATATTGTATGAAGATTCCAGGCTATACTTTGTAAACACCAAAAGGATATTTTTGGAACTTCTATCCAGTTCACAGTTGAATGTCAGTGTGGGTTACTTATCTCCAGTCACCAATAATCACATTCCTTTAATGGACATACAGCAAGAACGACTACGAGTAATATTTATACTGGCCCCAATATCACTGGCTCAGAATATCATGTGTCTTGCTTTGAAAAGGGGCATGGTATTTAGCAGATACCAGTTTGTGCTCATGTCTGCTAGACTAGATGACTTTGTGGAGCCAGTTTCATTTTATTTGAATAGTAGTGTAACTTTTAATTGCTCAGTGAGCCAGCTCAGGGACAGTTTGAATAATTCATTTTTAGTTTACTATAACCTTCTACCAAAAGTGAATGAGACCTTATTAGCTAACATATCTTATTCAGAATATTTGCTTTCCTATAAAGCTTATAGGGAAAATTACTCATTTTTGACCGGTAAAAAATCAGTTGAAACATACTGGGCCAATAATTTGTATGATGCAGTCTGGGCATGGGCTGTTGTCTTGGACAGGCTGACCAAAGAGAATGAAACATTTGAGTTCCAATATGGAGATACGGATTCAGCAGACAAAATTGTGCAGGAGTTTTATCGGCTCAAGTTTGAAGGCATGTCTGGTACTGTAGAATTCGATGAGTCCGATGGATTCATTACTAGAGACGTAATCATTTCTCAGGTTCAAAATAATGTAAGTTATCTTTTGACATTCATAAGCTCTGAGGGAGAAAAAAGATGTTATGGAACTGGTGGGAATGAAACAAATGAATTTTGTGGGAGGAGTGCTGTGTTTATAGAGGACACGTTTCAGGATAGAGAAAGTCGAGAAAGTAAAGGACTTGCCATTTTCTTCTTATTCATCACAGTAATTCAATTTATCATTGTTGTAGGACTTCACACTCTTACATTTGTGCATAGAGATTTACCATCTGTGAAAGCTTCAAGTTTGAAACTGATAAACATCTCTTTCATAGGTACTTACATTTTGCTATTGGGCACATTTCTCTGGACATTATATTCAGCTGCAGCGATTAACAGTCAGCTCAGGCATCACTTCTGCCAAGTGTTATGGTCTTGGACTCTTCCTCTTGGATTCTCCCTTGCTTTCAGTCCTATTGTCATGAAAACGTGGCGATTGTATCGTATTTTTGAACATTACTTAGATCCAGGACCTTTCATATCAACACCGTATTTGATGCTAGGGACAGCGATGATAACACTATTGTTTGTTATAGTGTCGATTGTATGGACCACTTGGGATTACTTTACAGTCAAATCCAGGGAATACTTAGATGACAAAGAAGGAACAGTGGTTGAGAGAGTACTCGTGTGGTACTGTACTTGTGATTACCGTCAGTACTGGCTGCTTGCAAATGGCCTTCTTTTTCTTTTCTTGCTCTCAGCAGGTACTGTTCTTGGCCTGATTACCAGGAAAATACAAAATGCCTCTTTTGCTACTTCGTCTCTTCGGGTTCTAGTCTACCTAATGGCCATTGTCATAGGCCTAGGGTCCAGTCTGTATGCTGTCAGCGAATTAGTGGCAGAAAGTGATCGCATGTCCTACTTCAGCTTTGTTACTCTTTCCACTGTTCTTAATGCTGTCATATTTCTGTTCATTGCTTGTGTGTTTGCACCACCTTTACTGCCAGTGTCAAATAAAGCCAAAATAAAGTTCAAAAAAATCAGTGTGTCTTCCTTTAATTCTTCATTTTTCATTTAAAAAAAATCATTCTTTCAAAGTTGTATTACTCATCAAATGCATGTATATATATATATTTACAGCACTTAAATTCGTCAAAAACAAGATGTGATTATTTCAACTTTATTATATCAAGATAACTGATGAAAGCAACAACTTAATCATATACAACTTCTGTTCTCAAATTATATTAGCTATAGTATTTTATAAAGGCACAAGTCGAGTGATTAAATTATCTGGCGTCTATAGGAAGCATATGAAGTGAGTGATTTGTTGAGCCAGCTCTGTTCAATTAAAAGTCAGGACACTCACTCAGCTGTGTGTGTGTTCATTCATTTGCAAATGCCTTACTACCACTATGACTCTTAAAAACATTCTGGCATTGTGAGAACTGGTGTGAAAGACTTGTCACATAAAAGGTGCGAGTAATTAGTTATGAACCCATACATCTCCAATTAAACCCAGTTAATTGACTTCGTTGTGGCCTCAGCATGATTGACAACACCAGGCGCAAAAAAAAACAAAAAACAACAACAGCGTATTAACGCGCGAAATGCTGGAGTGGCGGGAAAATCGGAAAGCAAAATATGGCTGGGTCAACGGTGGCTGACGAGGAGAAGAAACGGGGAGAATTATTCGTGGAGGGTTGGGAGTTTATGCAAACTCTTGGAGAAGGCGCCTACGGAGAGTAAGTATGTTGTGCTAGTTTCTAGTGCGCCCCTATAGAAGGGACAGTGTTGGCTGTGTTCAAGGTGGTTGTCGGTCAGGCCAATAGGCACATACATGATAGTATTTCCAGTACTAAGTGTGGGAAGCTGTGTAGGTAGGTGTTTAGTGACTAGCTTTAAGTACATAGACTATTTTCAGTATTCTGTCTAAACTTGATTAGTCGCAAGCCAGACCCTTTACCTAGACTTTTTACCTAGACCCTCTGCTCAGGAAGGTTTGGTCTGGGAATTGCTCATATTAGTATATAACGTTAGACCGCAAGGTCAGACTGCCCATGAATAGAAAGACCTAAATACTCGCGGAATAATCTACACACCCACTTTTAGTTAAAAACCGTGCTCTTCCCATATGCTATACACATTTTGCCCAGAATCAGGAAACGGAACAATTTCAGTGTAGGCAATTGCAGAGTGATTAGTTAAAGGGTCTGGCTTGCAAGACTGACTATTGGCGTGCTTCATCAGTGGGCCTGGTAAAAACTTTTAAAACTTATGAATACAAGAACCCAGTTCTTTGTTATCACATGAAATCTGTAAAGACGGCTATGAGTGGAATATATGCTCTTTTCTACGTCTTATTGAAAGTGTAATCTTCAGTAGATAATACAAACATATTACTTACTGACTGTTAGTGAAGACTATCTGATTTTGGTGATCTTACTTAATATCCATTGATACACAAGCCTGAATTAATGTGTGTAAAGTATATCCAAGACAGAATAAGATACACAATGAACTTCCATATACCGATATCTTGTACAGAGGAGTTGACAAATGGTTGCCAGACCAGCTCTATCTATTTGACAACATTCGAATTGTTTGATAAGCTTTTTAGATTTTAGTAGTGAATAACAAAGGTTAGTAACTTACACAAAATATGTTTACAGCACAACCATATCCTGCACAACCATATCCTGCACAACTATATCCTGCACAGCTATATCCTGCACAACTATATCCTGCACAGCTATATCCTGCACAACTATATCCTGCGCAACCATATCCTGCACAACCATATCCTGCACAGCTATATCCTGCACAGCTATATCCTGCACAACTATACCCTGCGCAACCATATCCTGCACAACCATATCCTGCACAACCATATCCTGCACAACCATATCCTGCACAGCTATATCCTGCACAGCTATATCCTGCACAACCATATCCTATCCTGCACAACCATATCCTGCACAACCATATCCTGCACAGCTATATCCTGCACAACTATATCCTGCTATATCCTGCGCAACCATATCCTGCACAACTATATCCTGCGCAACCATATCCTGCACAACCATATCCTGCACAACCATATCCTGCACAACCACAGCTATAACCTGCACAGCTATATCCTGCACAACTATATCCTGCACCTATATCCTGCAAACTATATCCTGCACAACCATATCCTGCTATATCCTGCACAACTATATCCTGCACAACCATATCCTGCACAACCATATCCTGCACAACCATATCCTGCACAACCATATCCTGCACAGCCATATCCTGCACAGCCATATCCTGCACAGCCATATCCTGCACAGCCATATCCTGCACAACCATATCCTGCACAACTATATCCTGCACAACTATATCCTGCACAACCATATCCTTCACAACCATATCCTGCACAGCTATATCCTGCACAACCATATCCTGCGCAACCATATCCTGCACAACCATATCCTGCACAACCATATCCTGCACAACCATATCTTGCACAGCAATATCCTGCACAACCATATCCTGCACAACCATATCCTGCACAACCATATCCTGCACAACCATATCCTGCACAGCTATATCCTGCACAGCTATATCCTGCACAGCTATATCCTGCATAGCTATATCCTGCACAGCCATATCCTTCACAACCATATCCTGCACAGCTATATCCTGCACAGCTATATCCTGCACAACTATATCCTGCACAGCTATATCCTGCACAATATCCTGCACAGCTATATCCTTCACAACTATATCCTGCACAGCTATATCCTGCACAACTATATCCTGCGCAACCATATCCTGCACAACCATATCCTGCACAACCATATCCTGCACAGCTATATCCCTGCACAACCATATCCTGCACAACCATATCCTGCACAACCATATCCTGCACAGCTATATCCTGCACAGCTATATCCTGCACAGCTATATCCTGCACAACTATATCCTGCACAACCATATCCTTCACAACCATATCCTGCACAGCTATATCCTGCACAACTATATCCTGCACAACTATATCCTGCACAGCTATATCCTGCACAGCTATATCCTGCACAGCTATATCCTGCACAACTATATCCTGCACAGCTATATCCTGCACAACTATATCCTGCACAACCATATCCTTCACAACACAACTATATCCTGCACAACTATATCCTGCACAGCTATATCCTGCACAACTATATCCTGCACAGCTATATCCTGCACAACTATATCCTGCACAGCTATATCCTGCACAACTATATCCTGCACAACTATATCCTGCACAACTATATCCTGCACAGCTATATCCTGCACAACCATATCCTGCACAACCATATCCTGCACAACTATATCCTGCACAACTATATCCTGCACAGCTATATCCTGCACAACCATATCCTACACAACCATATCCTACACAACCATATCCTACACAACCATATCCTGCACATTTACGTATATCCTGCACAACTGCTCCAAAATGCCTGAACCTAATAGTCTGATGATGAAGCACTGCCCATTAACTCTACCCAAATGGCGTATAACACACTTAACTTTCTCGATTGAACTCATTAGAGTATCAGTTTCCTTCACTATGCTTGCTTATTTGTATATTAATGATTTTCTCTCTTAAGATGTGAAGTATCTTATATATGTATATGTACATGGATATATACATGTGGCATATACCATCAGGGAAAGCTTATTGAAAGACAGATAATGTCTACTTTTTGATAGAGAGATAATGCCTATATAAACTTTCAAGACCATTGAGGAGTGTACTGTGCATTGGGTATGCATTCGTTGCTGGGAGAGTAATTGGCAGTGGACCACAATAGCACATGTGTTGAATGCAGTTGTGTATGTGCCATGTTGCACTTGTTGTTTGTTATTTTTCAGGCGCATGAACCAGGTAAACACCCTCCTGGTTGTCCCAGAAAATGTGACATTTGGGTGCACCAGTCATGTGGCTACAAACACACAAAATGCTAGCTACATTGAAAATAGCTATAAGGTTGTTAGCATCATAAGTAATTATAAATCCATATGACTAGCTAAACCACCGTATTTATAACTGTCCCTGTTAATTGAAGTTTCAATATTGTTATAATAACAATATTGAAACTTCAATTAACATGGACAGTTGACACCAGAACCGGACAGCTATGTAGTTTGAAGAAGGAGCCTGGTATGTCTCTTACAATTTGAGTACTTCCATGTTGCAGGCAGCAGAAATTGGGGTTGATGGTGATAGTGAATGATGGCATCAATGATTATAGTAGTAGTAGTTTTTACTACACTAGCAGTAAATGTATTTCATAATAAAAAGCAATACAAAAAAAAAAGTAGTTGTTGTTGTTATTAGGCTGTGTGTGTTTGTTACGTGTCCTGTAGGGTTAAGTTGGCAGTGCATAAAGAGACGAGTGAGTGTGTGGCAGTAAAGATCGTACATGTGTTGGAAGAAGGAGGAGAGACGTATGGCAGTCTCTCCAAGGAATGTCTGAAGAAGGAAGTGAGTACAGTAATCTAGTGGTTATGGTTCTTTGATATTATTGTGTGTCTGAGGGAAACCATTCCTTCTCTAATCAGACCTGAGGATTGATGTCTCTAATCAGCATTTTATTGTTATTAACCCTCGGTGTGCATGTGTGTGAGGGTTATGGTAGTCATCCTGTCTGTCTGTCTGTCTGTCATGCTCTGATTTTGGAAATTACTGAAAATTGAACCTTGATTTAGGTATGAACTTACTCAGGACGAAGATTTAGGACCTTTTATTGTGCTACTTTTTTTAATTTCGGGCTAGTGAGAAAACGCGAAGCTTTCAGCTCCTCGTAGGTACCAGCTTTTATGGGTAACACCCCCTAGCGTCATGCTATAATCACGTGAGCAAATAATTTCTTTGCAGCCAGTGGTGTAGTTGCTTTGTGCACTGAGACCCAGTTTATACCAGGCACCTGTAGACTTGTTATAAAAAGATCCAACTAAGACTCAGAAAATAGGCCATGTATTGATGAACTTACAAAGGGAAGGTGAATTCCTACAATGTTGTACAACAGGTTAAGACCCACTGGATGTAGACACCTCTTCTTTATGGTCTTCCTAAGATACACAAGTTAGGAATCCCACTCAGACCTATAGTTTCCTGCATTGGATCACCATCTTACAATTTATTACAGTTCATATAAAAAATGATATCTCTATTGTTTGATAAGACACAATCATACATGAAGAATTTCATGCAAACAGTTAATAGTGTACGTTTGAGATCTGATGAAATGATGGTGAGTTTGATGTGTCTTCCCTTTTCCCTGTTCACCAATGTTCCAATAGATGAGGCAGTACATCTGTGATCAGAGATAAGCTCCAGAATGATTAAAGTCTAGATGAGAGAACATGTCTATTTCCCGAGTACATCACAGAATTATTAGAGGTCTGTCTTAGGTCAGTTTACTTTAGGTACAACAGGAACTTTTATGAACAAGTAGATGGAGCAGCCATGGGTTCTCCTGTTTCTGCAGTTGTGGCCAAACTTGTACGTGGAATTATTTGAGGAAGTAGCTTTAAACTCAGCTCCAGTTAAACCTGTGTTATGGAAGAGATATATAGATGACACCGTTTGCATATTTAAGAATGAAACTGAAAAACATTTGTTGGACCACTTAAACTCTGTGAGACCTTCTATAAAATTCACCATGGAATCAAGAAGATAGTAAGCTACCTTTTCTGGATTGCTTATTGGAGAGAGAGAGAGTGATGGTATGCTTACTTCCACTCTGTACAGAAAACCTACACACACAGACAGATTCCTTCACTTTAAATCTCGTCATCCTAATCATGTAAAGAGAGGAGTAGTGAGATGCTTGTATCAGAGAGCTAGGAGGGTAACTAATATGATGAAAACTTGAAGGAAGAAGAGAAACACCTACACAAAGTACTTCAAAGTAATGGTTGACAACACAACCATTAGGGCAGGCTCTAAAGAGTTACCCTCTAGAGATCACACAGATACTGAGCAAGAGAAAGGTTTGATTCTTACTATTCCATACGTAGCAGGATTGAGTGAGCGTATTCAGAGAGTGTGTAGAGACTTTGACATCAAAACAACATTTAAGTTGGGTAAGACACTAAGATCACATCTTACTGAAGTCAAGGATACTATGCCCATTGCCACCGTGCCATCCATAGTGTACAGTATACCCTGCAGTTGTGGTAAGTATATATAGGTGAAACAACTAGAAGGCTTGAGCAGAGAGTGAAAGAACATTAGGATGCTTGCATTAAATGGGAAGAGGTATGAGTTGTGGACAATCTCCCTTCAGGATATAATAAACAGTAAGCATACCCTCCAGTAATCTTGCTGTTTACATTGTGTTTATTATATCACCATGGAGAGTTCAACCTCAGTTGACCACCATTGACGAGGACATCGACAAGAAGTCGAAATGTCGGGTTAAGTTATAATTAACATAATAATTGGCTGTTAAAACGAGAAAACTTGCTATCATTGACTGAATCGTCATTATTAGTGTTGTTGTTATTATTAACTCTTGGCATAATGCACAAGCAGGTTAGTACACAGTTTGTCTGTCTGTCTGTCAGCCAGTCATTCTGCCACGTAACAATGGATCTCGAAGACGGCAGCCGTCCAAAGATTGAAAGAGGCTCAAGATGTTGTACTGGACAATGTTAATACATCAGAACATTTTGTTTCATCTATTGTGGGCAGCAAGAAATTAGTTGCTCATGTGATTATGATGTTATCATAGGGGCATTACCTACAATAAGCTAATGATCATACGGTCAAAAAATAACTGGCTTTTCCTGAAAACATAGTCTCAGTGGTTTATCAAGTGCTGGAATTGGTGTTTTCCTATTGAAACTACTGGTGAGGAGAGTGTCCCTTGCATTTCTTATGAAGGATATAACCAGAGCAATGAAGCACCAAAGGTGTGAGCCCTCAGTGCTGCTATAGGTGGCTATTACAGAATCATTCCCCAGACTGAAAGAATAGCTATACCTAATTAAGTATCAATATAGCTCGTGCAATGAAAACGGTACATGTAAGTGCTCAGCAAGGGACACTTACACTGTACTGGTATATTCTACAATCAACAAACTACATACCCTGCATGAAGCAAGCTACCATGGACAGCAAGAAATTATGCTCACATAATTATGGCATGATGACAGGAGTTTCACCTAGAAAATTAGTGGTTACCTGAAACTGACTGCTTTGCATTTTCTAAAAAAAAGCGCCTCAAAATAAAATAAAATAAAATAAAAGAGAAAGACTTAAATCGGCTTTCTGAGTAAACTTGTAATTGTAATTCAACAGTTAATTGTCAGTCATTTCCAAATCAGAGCGTGACAGACAGACATACAGACAGGATAACAACTTATACTCTCTCACCATGCCAGAGGCCTGGGCTTAATTTGGTTTTTAGCCAAATAGGAATGTCAGTGGTCAAATTATTGATTTTAGATGCACTTGATGGTTTTGCTGATAAGCCTGTTTGATATTGATGCCTAATTAAATGAAGCACCAAATATACAAACCTCAACACTACTACAAAATCAATTCTCAGACAGCTGTTCCTAATCAGGTTCAGTATAGCTCAATCAATGAAACCTACAAGAGGAGAAGCTAAACATGCAAGAAGCATTCACCGGTATATAGTTGCAGCGTGTAACTCCAAGTTCAGTACTTGGTGTAAAGCAAAACTACCACGGGCAGTATGAAATTGTTGGCCGTGTGATCACCACAGGGCTGCCAGCTTCATGTTTTCTAAAAAATCAGTCCAAAATTCGAAACAGTCGCACAATAAAGTCACAAATCGTCATACATGCCTAAATCAATGGCTAATTGGTCAGCAATCTCTGAAATCAGAGTCAGATAGGACAACTACTCTAGCCGGCTCCACATGCACGCTATTAGTGTATGGGTTTGTAATGTGGTGATGACTATCACTTGAGTGGTTTCTGGAGATGTGAGTACTTGTTAAATTTTCATAGTATGTGGTTATTAGGGAAGGGAAATTAATAACATGCAAAGTCATGTGACTTTGTAAAGAAGGGTGAAAGGTGGTAGTTAGTAAAGAAGGGTGAAAGGTGGTAGTTAGTATTTCCATATTTGCATATGGATTTGTCAGTCTGCACTTTTTTGATGGTGCAAAGTTGTCATTTTGTCGAGTTGCTAGATAGAGAAAGAGAGATTTTTAATTACCTAATAAATGAAGAACCAAAGGTGCGAACCCTCAGCACTACTATACACTAGCTAGCTATTACAAAATTGATCATCTCAGACTAAAAGAATAATTTATTGGCTATTCTTATCAGGTACTAGTATAGCTCGAGCAATGAAAACGGTAGATGTAAAAAAAGAAGATAACAATGGGCCAGGGACACTCACCGGTATATATTTTCAATGCGCGACTCCACTTCCACTACTCCGTTAACTTTCCTTGTGCATAAATAAAATGCCACGGGCAGCAAGAATTAATTGCTCACGTGATTATGAGGTGACGACAGGGGGCGTTACCCACAAAGGCTAGTACCTACGCGGAGCTGATAGCTTCGCATTTTCTCAAAAACCAGCCTAAAATAAAAAAAGTAGATCAATAAAAGGTCTAAATCGTCGTTCTGAATAAGTTCATGCCTATATCGACGGTTAATTGCCAGTAATCTCCAAACTCAGAGCGTGACAGACACACACACTAAATGACTTCTATAACCCTCTTGCGCATGCGCGCTGAGGGTTAAATATTAAAAATCACTCATGACATCACTGCGTATATTATTGATTCAGCTTCATTTTAGTGGTGATGTATGTAGTGTATTGATACTTGATTAGGTATAGCTACATAGTTTACAATATAGTGGTGATTTTGGGATGTAAGATAAGAATGCCTCGTGATACATTTTTGTTTTGGTACTTTCAATCCCCCAATTCCTACTTTGTTACATTTTTTTAGACAAGTGTCATCCTTATTAAAAAAAAATCAAAACAACCTATGATAATATGAAGCAAAGGTGCGAACCCTCAGCGCTACTAGGTACTAGCTACGTGTAATTGTTACAAAATCATCTCAGACCATAAATAATTTATTGGCTGTTCTAATCTGGTATCAAAACAGCTTGAGCACTGAAAAACAGTACATGGAAGTGCTGTCTTCATAAGAGAAGAAGCTAAACAGGCCAGAGACACTCACCAGTATATATTTTTAACATGAAACTCCACTTCTGACACTCTGTATAAATATAAAGCAAAATTGCTGCGGGCAGCAAGAAATTGTATGCTCTTGTGATTACGACGTGACAATAGGAATAGGGGGTGTTACTCCACACAAGCTAGTACCAACACGGAGCTGACAGCTTCACGTTTTCTCAATCAGCCCAACATTAAAAAGTAACACAATATAAGTTCTTAAATCGTTGTTTTGAGTATGTTCTTATCTAAATCAACGGTTAGTTGTCTGTAATCTCCAAAATCAGGGGGTGACAGACAGACAGACAGACAGACTGGATGACTACTATAACCCTCTCACGCATGCACATTTAAGGTTCAAATACTCTTTTAGTATCACATTTTGACAGACTGATTGCATCAGTTGTGTTTAAGTAGCAGAGAAAACTGTTATTCCTTTTATCATGGACTAAAAGACACTGAAAAATCTTTCTGTAGTGGGTAGCTCTTGTCATAAGATGTTGAATTTACATTAAGCCATTGCCAGTGGAATGAAGATTTAGAGTTTGTTCTGGTAGAATATACATGGTTGGTCACTTACACATGTCTTGTTTGTGGTTTTGGTTGTTGAATTATGTTGAATGTTTGGTCAAGTTTATAATATTAATGTATACAACCCTAAAATACTGAGCTCAATGTTGTGGTTTGAAATGTTTGATACAGTTTTGACAGTGTAAGTTTATTATACACTCTTCACCATACTGACAGTAAATACTGCATGATCAGAATATAAACAATTGTATCCTAATCTCATGTGTAGTGTTTGCCTATACCAGTTTATTCAGGATCACAAAACTCATATCTCCCTTTCTACCCTGGTGAAGGTGGTGTTGTTAGGCCCAGCACATCTACTAGTACTCGTACCATGTTTAGAGCTGGCTGTCTTGCTCGTCAATTAAATTATCGGCTTTTGCAGGACTTACAACAATTCAATAAAGCAGTTGGCTGTGTGGCAGTTATTAGCAGCCACCCAGCTCATGACACATGTGTGGCTCACAATCCACCCAGCTCATGACACATGTGTGGCTCACAATCCACCCAGCTCATGACACATGTGTGACTCACAACCACCCAGCTCATGACATGTGTGTGGCTCACAATCCACCCAGCTCATGACACATGTGTGACTCACAATCCACCCAGCTCATGACACATGTGTGGCTCACAATCCGCCCAGCTCATGACACATGTGTGGCTCACAATCTGCCCAGCTCATGACACGTGTGGCTCACAACAACCCAGCTCATGACACGTGTGGCTCACAACCACCCAGCTCATGACACATGTGTGGCTCATAATCCACCCAGCTCATGACACATATGTGGCTCACAACCACCCAGCTCATGACACATGTGTGGCTCACAACCACCCAGCTCATGACACATGTGTGGCTCACAACCACCCAGCTCATGACACATGTGTGGCTCACAACCACCCAGCTCATGACACATGTATGGCTAGAATGAGAGAGACTTTTACAATAATATTGATCAGAAACACCTCCTCCTACAAAGAGGAGCCACCATGGCTTATATGCACACACATACATGCATACATACATGCATACATACATACATACATACATACATACATACATACATACATACATAGTAGGTTCAATTGAAAACTAGACATTATAAATGCCTGAATAAATTGTGTTTGTGTGCGCACGCGCATGTGTGAGCGGTTTTGACAGGTACAGAAATATTTGTACTAGTGATGTGCTTGAGCACAAATGGCGAGCGAGCCTAAAGCTACACTATTGTTAAACAATTGATTTTAACTTCTAACACTCAGGCTACTAAAAATAAGTCGAGTTTTTAAATTAGGTATAGATGGTAAGGGGGATTCAATCTCACAGTAACCATTCCCTGCAACTGTTTGAATTGAAAAAATAAAGCAACAAAAAAACCAGTCACAATATTTAAACAATTACTCTTTGTGATATTCTTTAACTAAGTAGTAGTTGTAACGCACAATATTTTCACACAACTGAACATACCTACACAAGACTTACCTTCGTGGTTAGTCTAGTGGACCATGAATTTTCAAGTAAATACTATGACAAATAGTGTATTAACTTACCACCGCCACTAACTCAAATAGAAATGGAATTCCAGTAAGTTTTTAAGTTTAAACTGCGCCCTCAAAAGAAATCAAAGTGGTAAACAATTCAATTTCTAGGAAGGGTAATGATCGATAAACCAGAAGATTCTGTTTAGTGAAGTTTGGGACGGGGTCAAACACCGAGCTAACACCAAACTAACACCAAATACAATAGGGTCAAAGTACAAATGACATACGTATGTCCACACACATATATAAACAAATATCCCCGATTCTCAATTTGACACCACTGTATAGTGTCTTGCTCGCTCGCCAATTACTGATCATATAAAAAATATAAATATTTCCCCTGTGTTGTGTGCACATGTGTGTTGGGTGCACATGTGTGTTGGGTGCACATGTGTGTTGGGTGCACATGTGTGTTGGGTGCACATGTGTGTTGACTGAACAAGTGCTTCACTGGACATGAAGCTGCTGGGCAGATGCCACTCCACTCAGAAGTATTGAGGCCAATGTTCCAATTAATACACGGGCTGCACATGTTTCGAGTTACCGCCCGGTATTATTTTTCCTTGTATCTTGTTTCCCTAGTAAGTGTGATTAACCTTCAAGGTTTAGAAGATTTAGTTAAGCCTCTCAGCGATAACCTCAACAAGGCTATATCTCTGTGTGCATGTGTTTGTGTGTTCTTGGATCCCCTGGATAGTTTTGGTTGGAAATAATCCAATCATATCATTTCCTGTTTCAACAGCTAGAGTGAGAAGAGAGAGTGTCGTGTCTCTAGAGAGTTGGTGATACTGTCTGGAATGTTGCTTTGTCTGGCACTGCACAGACTAGTGCAAACTGCAAGGCATACTGACATTTAATGTGTTACATGCATGAAGGTCCAGTGTACATGTGTGTGTTTGCGTGTGTATAATACTCTAGGAAGGTCAGCGTGTACATGTGTGTATAAGTGGCCATTGAAATTAGAATATTGTGAATCGACTGAATCGAAAGCCCTTGAAGCATGGAGTCTGAGCCTAATGCTGGTGTTGCTCAAGACTCAAGGACTTCTATATACAGTTGATCTCTCAATATCTTAATTCAGCCATGGCTGAACTAAAACTAAATGCCACTGGTCCATAACTAAGTACAGCAGATAGTGTTGACTGTAATACAGTCAAAATAAATATACGAGAGGGCTTATGTAGGCATGCAGTTCTTCCAAAATTTACTGGAAAAGTGCCTCTAAGGATGAAGCAACTTCAATAGATTCTTGCTTGGGTCGATCAGACTGCTTACGTATGACTGCTACGTCTATTATTTGCGAGTATATGGTCCAATATACTCATACATCTACATTTACAGTAGCATAGGAAGTGGGCGGGGTGGGGTGCTCAGAGGGCTGGAGCCTCCCATAATTTGGGGCACAATCTAAACACATTTAGCCCACCAAACACACACCCTTGGTACTTAGCATGTACGGCCTTTTTGTGTGTAAATGTATTAACCATTACGTGAAGTTTTTTTTCAGTGGTTAGGGAGGAGAGGGAGTTTTTCTGGCGAGGCACTCTCAAAGCATTGTTTGTTGTTTTTTATACATTAGAGTGTGTGTCATGAACACGTGCGACTGAATGAACACATCACTTCAATCACTTCAGCGGCTAGCTAATTGTACAGGCAATGAGTGATATCTCTCTTGAAGCACAATAAGACTTGTTTGTACTCCTACCAATCAAAGCAGACTAGAGTGTTTTAATTTTCACTGTCAGCGTTTTCTTGGTAGTGAGTGATCTTATCACTCTGATGTTACATTATTGCACATAGTGTTAGCTCATGAGTGCCAACATCTTGCACTCTGTTGAACGTCTTAAAGAGCTGGACAACTTAAGTTATCCTAGCAATAGTGAAATTGTTCTAGGTTTTCTATGAATGATCTTGTATTTTATGTCCGGTATACTGGCATTTTTGTGATTGGTTTAGTTTTGAATCTGGTATGCTATGAACGTAAAAACTAACTTAATGGTAAACTCAAACCGTTGTAACTCAGTCATAGAGTTTGTTATCAGCTTTAGTGAGTGCAGCGGGGTCAAGTGATTGCTTTGTTGTTGTTGTTTTATATACGTATAAACATATTTTTATTGGGTACTAAACTGTCCAATAACTTAGCTCCATATGGAATGTATTAAAGTAAGCAGGAATTGCATAGAGCAGTAGTTTCCTATAATCATCTGTGTCCTTGGTTACTTTGGATTAGAACATAGCTGGTGAGTTTTTGTATTGTGACAGAAGGACACTACATTGCTTAGGGGTCCTTCATCAACTTAGTGTCCCCACCTTGAGGGCAGGGATATTTAGTGTCCCTCCAATTGAGTTGTTAGGATAGGTAGCCATGTCCAATATTCTTGAGGCCACTATGAGTTTCACCATCGATTGTGTTGTAAGAACAGTCGTTATGTATTAAATTAATTAGGTGCTCTGCATCCTTCATGAATTACCATATTAGGCTTGACATTGTGTTTTTGAAATGTGCAGTACACAATAAATTTATTATACTGGAGATTATCGCTTGTCTTTGTTGGCCCTATCTGCACTTGAGCCTGCGGCACTCACGTAAATACTAAAGCCTATGGACGTGAAATATTCTCCTGTATCAAGGATTAATTATAGTGTAGGACACAAACTTTGGTGAAATCCAACTTTCTTCAAAATTATATCAATCACAAAAATGGCTGCATAGTTACCAACGAATTTATCTTGATTTTCTATTTGTATAGTTAGTATTAAACTATTGGTACATGTAGCTTATAGCTACCTTTGTTTGTACATTAATACATACATTTAGTTTCCCTCGACTTAATCAGGGAGTGTAAGCTTACACAATTTCAATTTCAGTAATCGTGTGTGTGCATGTGTTTGTATGTGTACATGTCTAGATATGCATCATGAAGATGCTGAAACATGATCATGTGATCAGACTGTTTGGCAAAAGGGAGTGTGGAAACATCCATTACCTATTCTTGGAGTATGCAGATGGCGGAGAATTGTTTGACAGGATAGGTAAGAGTCATAAAATATGCATGTACTGGTACAATTAGTTACATTTGTGTAATAGTAATTGATAATTATCTTGTGGAAGAATTATGCAATAACCTTGTGGCTTTTTATTTTTTATTTTTATTTTTAAATTAAAAAAATTTTTTTTTAGTATCTTTAGATTTCATAATTTATACTCACCTTTTCTAATTTTAAATTTCTCATGCTAACTTAATTAATCCACTTGTGTGTGTCATTACGTATGTGAATATGTACATATAACTTACATATAGTACACGGTAAGAATTAGCTAGCTGGATAGTTGGTATACATACACACATACCTGTTTGTGATAAGATATGAATGTTTTTGTATTGTGGAATAGAACCTGACAAAGGAATGGAACCTGGACTGGCACACCATTTCTTTCTGCAACTATTAGATGCTGTGGTGAGTGTGGTATGATGAGAGACTAATAATGACTGGATAGTTTGTTTAGCAGATATAGTACATGTAATTTACCCATAAATGGGAGGGTTGCAGTACTCATTACTCATCTGATCTGTCAACAGTAGCGTATCTAAGAGCGGGCCTAGCAGGGCAAGGGTACCAAAATCTATTTAGTGCCGGCTTGTTTCAAAGCAAAGCAGTTGGGTTAGGGATGGCCCTAGAAATAGTGCCTGGTAGCTAAGTGAATAGTTGCACATAGGTGCAGAGCTAGCCTTAGAAACTTACAGTTTGAGCATTTTCTAGTGGGAGACTATGTCATTTCAGCGCAAAAGTTCTGTCCATGTTAGATAGAAGTAAGATTTGGAGGAACCATTATGTTGAGAATAAAGTTCGCCGATCCTAAAATTTAGACATAGTGAGTGACTTTTACAGTGTAGCTATATACAGTGAAAACAAGAGCTGGCCTACTATTATTGAGTAATAGCACAGGTCACCTGTTTTATTCAGGATTAATTGCTCTCGTAAAGCAATTGAAATAGCACTTGGCTTTGCCTCGTTCAAATTTCAATCATGTTACTTGTACTATTAATCCTGAATAGCAAAGTCTCATGGTATTGCTGATACAAATGTCTGACACATGCTTCCTTTTACTTTTCTACCCATTATTAGTGTCTTGGATGGCTTCCTAAACTCATTTACTACCTGCAGTGTGGCTGTCAGCCCTAGTGGTTACAAGTGCTTGTGGTAAATTGGTTTTGCTCTTATCTGGTTATCTGGCGGGAATAGTTTATTGACCCCCCCCCCCCCCCCCCCCCCCCCCTTGTACAAATCGAAAATCGAAAATTCTTAAGTCCAAGTAGACATGAAACAGTCTTACATAATGAACTTCTATAATACATATGTATGTTGCTGCCTAGTCTTTGGCAAGAGCTGTCATCTTCGGTTCATTCATTCATTCTAATCCATAAAGTTAAACTCCTTCCGTAAGCACCTCCTTTTGAGTTAGTTTGAACTAATACAATTTTTTAAAATTATTAATTCTTTATTTAGATACGATTTGCATGTATTTGTGTAGGAGTATCTTCACAGTAGAGGCGTGGCACATCGAGACATAAAACCTGAAAATATCCTTCTAGATGGATTTGGTAAGCCATAAGATTTTGTGATGATGACATCTGAATTTTTTCAAATTGACCTCACCTTCAGATAGACCATGCTGAGACATGCGTGTGTGTGTGTGTGTATGTGTGTGTAATATATTACAGACAGGATCAAAGTGTCTGACTTTGGTTTGTCCACTGTGTTTCGCCATCTCGGCAAGCAGAGGAAGTTGAACAGAAGGTGTGGCACTCCACCCTACATAGCCCCAGAGGTATTTAGTTTACTATAGTTAGCTGTAGCTTCTCTAATCTGAGTGTATTCTATAAGAGGATCTTGATGTTCTTGTATTTGTTGTAGCAGTATACATACATAGTCTGACTACTGGATCAATTGGCTGCAGATTTAATTAAGTTCTATTGTGATGTTTTGAATCCAGCAAATGATTAAGTAGTCAGTGTGACACGCCCTCCAGAACTGCATATATATAATCCACAAGTACTGAGTCAACTCAACTAGAGGCAAGGATACAGGAACTCTTTTAATGCCTTTCTCTGAACCTACTTTTATTTTTAATCACATTCTGCGCATTTCTAGTTTTATCTGTATGATTGATGGGCGCTTGTTTTCACATTATTATTTTCTAGGCCGCAGACTGTATTAGACCTCCATATATTCTAAAGTGTGTCATATTCATAACTGATGCTTTAGCTTGCAGATCATATTCCAAGTTAAGTATTTTTTCTGGGATTTTTTTTTTTTTGACCTCTGTAGTTGACATAGTAATTCCCACTCTAGTTACTATCAGTCTATAGTAAGACAGTTCAAGGTGTCAACACTATAATGATGCTAAAACAACATTTATTTAATATCGGGAGGAAGATTGTGTAGTGTTAGATATACTGGTCATATACAGTATAGGCTGAAGATATTAAATATTGGCACAAAATTAGCAGACAAAGAAAACGAAACATGAGAGGGAGGGGGGATGGAATTTACTTTTAATATTTCTATTCCAATACGAATGAATTTTATCGTACAAAAAAAATTAAATCAGATCCTCACAATGTAGAACTTTTCCAGCATTCATACAGCTGTCTTCTGTACTGTGTGTATGCATATGCATGTCCACTCATCACTCATTCACCTTTCATGCTATCTTTTTTCCTTTTCATGGTTATTTCAATACAGTATAACTTCAAACACAATTTTATTTGATGTTATAAAGACTAGATAGAATCCTACTACCATTAGTAAAGGAGTCTGAGGAGTGCCATTAGTCAATTCCTGTGTGCCATATTTGTGTGTGCATGTTCATGTATGTATGTGTGTGCATGTTTGTTCAAGTATGTATGTACATGTATGTGCATTGTGTATACATGTTCATTTGTGTGTGTGTGTGTATTAGGTATATGCAGGTCTGGACTATTGTGCTGAGCCTGCAGATATTTGGTCGTGTGGCATAGTTCTAGTGGCACTATTAGCTGGAGGTTCGTATATACATACATACATTATGTATTGCATCAGACCAATGGGTAAGGTGTGATCAACATCAAGTGTGATCAACATCAAGTGTGATCAACATCAAGTGTGATCAACATCAAGTGTGATCAACATCAAGTGTGATCAACATCAAGTGTGAACTGACTGGATGGATCAGAGTTATTGTGGAGTCATTAATTGAGCTGAGCTGAAGTAGTTGGGTTTTTACATGGGACAGGTGGACTGGTAGGATTTAGTGGGAGCAAACTTTTTTGTAAAATTGAAAGTATTATTACAATAATTTATTTCTTCTACCAAAAATCATTCGATTAGAATACACATTCCAACTTGCATTTCTAGAAGTATTGTAGTTGCTGTTCATTATCTTAGAGCTTGTGAACTGTTTTTCTTCTAATGATGTGTAAAGTAGTCTCCTTATTCAAAGTAGTCTCCTTATTCAAAGTAGTCTCCTTATTCTTTTGCTGTGTGTGTGTGTGTGTGTGTGTGTGTGTGTGTGTGTGTGTGTGTGTGTGTGTAGAGTTGCCATGGGATGCGCCTACGTCTGCATGTATAGAATACAAAGAGTGGTGTAACAAAAACTTTCTATTCTCTCCATGGACTAAGATCAGCACAGAGCCATTGTGTGAGTGTGTATGTGTGTGTGTGTGTGTGATATAGTAGTTGTGTCTTTGGCTCAGGGCCTGAGGTCCTGAGTTCTAGCCCAACTCAGACAATTTTCCGTCTAGTTTTCCATCTGCCTCCCACCAGTCCACCCAGCTGTGATTATACCTGGTATTTGCTGTGGTGTGAATTCAAGGCCTTTTCTCATGCAACAACAGTGGTCTAGGTGGGACTTCGGGTGCCCACACCACTTGCTGTGAGGAAAGGTCTGTTCTCCTGCGAGTTCCTAGCCTGACTCCAGGAGCTTTGCTTGCACGGCTCACAGTGCCTGCTTAGTGCACAGGTATCCTGGCTCTGCCAGGTGCGCGTGACCGTCTAGCGGCAGCAAGACAATATGCATTTTTTTGCTTGAAGGCAAAATAATGTCATGTGAATGGTGTACATACATAACTACTATCTCATTAACCCTCAGCGCGCATGCGCGAGAGGGTTGTAGTAGTTGTCCTGTCTGTCACGCTCTGATTTTGGAGATTACTGACAATTAACCGTTGCGTTAGGTATGAATTTACTCAGAATGAAGATTTAGGACCATTCATTGTGCTACTTTTTTAAAATTTTGGGCTAATTGTTGAGAAAACGCGAAGCTTTCAGCTCCGCGTAGGTACCAACCTTTATAGGTAACGTCCCCTAGTGTCACCAAATAATTTCTTGCAGCCAGCGGTGAGCGTAGTTTTCTTTATGGTCAGGGAAGTTAACAAAGTTGAAAGAAGTGAAGTTTCACGTAGAAAATGTATACCAGTGAGTGTTTCTGGCCTGTTTAGCTTCTTCTCTTATGAAGACAGGTTTCCATGTCCTGATTAAAATAGCTAATAGATTGCTTGTTCTTTTAGTCTGATATTATATTGTAATAGCTGGGTAGTGTTTAGTAGCGCTGAGGGTTCACACCTTTGGTGCTTCATTATAATTGGTAAAGCTGTCAATTGTGCATTCCCTCTCTCTCTCTATGCAGATATTTATTATCTATTATTCTCAGAGGATTTCCTCCATATTGTGTTTATTTCTTTCATCTTCTTTGGTGTGTGTGTTTTGTAGCTCTGTTGAAGAAGATGCTTCGTTCCAGCCCTAGTAAGAGATACACAATTGACATGATCAAGAAGAATGTGTGGTACAGAAAGTAAGTTCCCTAGCTCAACATATTATGTGAACTATTACTTTACTAAACTGAGAGTAGAACAAACAAAAAAAAGAAGAAGAAAAAGCAAACTTAGGTCCTTTTTAGTATCCTAATTTTTTTCTTAACACCATTTTTGGTTCCGTTCATTTTTTATGTAAACAAAGTCCCTGCTAGAGTCATAAATTCATTAGTAGAGTCACATGGTATTGATGGTTGAGTAGATATATTCATAGTCACATGGTATTGATGGTTGAGTAGATATATTCATAGTCACATGGTATTGATGGTTGAGTAGATATATTCATAGTCACATGGTATTGATGGTATGGAACACGATGGTAATAACTACAGTATGAAAACTTGCCGTTTTACTGCCGTACTCTACAGACCGTAATTTTTTTTCCCGTTAACATCAAACTGTAGCACAAACTAATTAAATGCTGTTGACAGGCCAGAATGTAGTAATGTAAAGAGAGTTGAAAGTATAAACTTGTGAGCATGATTATGAAATCCATATCAATGCTTTGGAACTATAGGAACAGCCAAATACGTTTTGAGAATTTTAAAAGAAGTGGAATTGGCCACACTATTCTCTGCTAGATTTGTTAAATGAGCATATTGACTGAGTTTTGTGACATAAATATTTTGCAAGTCAGTCAATCTTCCACTGTCATTGTGGTAAAGATGTTAACGGTGGAGTAAAGTATAAAGATTTTGAGCAATAGTTCAAAATGAAAGCTAAGTACGAAGTCTGTTGGTATTGAATGCTATCAGAGTTAAAGAAATAGCTGAAAGATGTTTCAAGGATTATTTTACAAGAAAAATTGTATGAGTGTGTATAACACTGCCCATGTACAATGTGTCTCCATTCAAAATGTATGTGCCAGTATTCTTGGACCCCATAACATCTAGTCAATGCAATATAATCTGGACTTGTTGTACCTGACAAGTGCAGGCAACACATTAGGTCTATCATAGTAATATTTCCATGTGTGTTTATCCCACACTCCATATATGGTATTGATGTATACTTTGTATGTATGTATCATTGCCTTACATTATTTCTCGTATTGAGTTACGCACATTCATGCCCTTTTTTATCTTTCCACTAAGTAAATAGTCATTACTATATCATAGGCGAACCCTATAGAAAATTTACATTGTGTATAAATAGAATTCAGTTTGCTTGGCTAGCTTACTCAGTATCACTTCTTATGAGGAAATTGTTAATACTTTCCCAATTGTATTTTTTTTGTTGTAGTTTCAGATTCTTTGTCTAAACTGTATACGACTTTCATTTGCAGTGTGTGTTTTGTCCCTTTGTTGCTGATTGTGCAGCCACTGTTTGACCTATTATGAAAGCTGTTGTGTGTGTTTTGTGCGGTGTGTTCCAGGACATACAGGATACTAGACTCGTCACAAGAAGCTCTCACTCTCGTATCACCAACTCACAGACCCAACAAGAGAGTCAGGGTGGAGAGCTCTCCGAGATACTCTGAAAGAACTGGAAGGTAAGGGGTTCTTTTGCCTCAATACACTAAGCATAGCACACTTGGGTTTAGGTTGCTGTAATGAGTGTCAGTTGCTATGGTGATCAAACAACGTATAAATGGGAAGGCAGAATATTATTGCAATAAGTTTTGTTTGCTATTTAACAAACTTATATAAGGCTGATAGTCTTCTTTCAGTCTAAAAATGTTTTTGTGAAGCAACTCTGCTACAGTGTATGCATATAATATCTTTTTTAAGGACTCGGAAGTCTGTAAATAAGATGTATTCTATTTTTCCACAGGCTTTTTTTAATTTTTTTAATTTTTATTTTTAATATATAGAATTTAAAAGAATATAGTGTAAATTTATTGAATATAAGAAGAATAGGAAAGAGATTGTGAAATTAATTAAACCCTGGTTGGTACAAATAGTCTTTGATGTACCTGCTGATGTATTTTCCCCAGTGTTACTACATCCTCTCAACCAATGAGACTGTCCACTGAAGCTTCGGCTGCAGCCTTAGTGAAGGATCGGTCATCAGTGGTGGACAACACACATGAGGATGTGAAGGGCATCTCCAAGGAGACGGATGCTATGGATGTCATGTGTGGGTTTACAGCTAGAGGTAGTTTCACGCAACCCACCAAGTTTGAGGAGCTTCTGGTTGGCACCCAAGTACCATGTACTCCTGGGGCTTCACAGGTTGGTACACATGCAGATACACACACACACACACACACACACACACATATGATTTTTGTTGTTGGGTTTAAATATGTTGCCTGACAAACGTATTTGTTTAGTTTTGTTTTGTTGTTTGTTTGTTTTTAATATTTTGCAGCCTCAGTTTCAGCGCCTGGTATTGCGCATGTCCAGGTTCTATTCAGACCAGTCAAGCGGTAAGGTGTGGACAAAACTACGGCAAATTATTAAGGCAATGGATTACGAACTACGGAATAATGATGAGGTGAATCATATACAGAGTTACTATAAATTTGGGATGATTGGTCACAACATTGGTTATAAAATAAACTCACATTGTAGTTTGTTTATAATTTGATAATAAATATATTGATAATAGTAGTTTTCTCCGTTTAACTTCATTATTATTGTTGTTGTTATTATCTATTCTATAATGGTGAGCAAACCAACTAGTCAATAAAACTGGTGACATGTACAATGCAGGATTTCTCTAGAAACTGTTGGAGCTTGCTAGACCCTGTTTCTTGTTTGCTTGTTGTTGTTTTTTCAGCCTACTGTTGTAATGTAATTAGGCGCTTGTGAAAAGAAGAAGCTCTACATACTATACATTATTCTTGATTGAGTTACACATTAGAGAGTCTCACTCGCTCACCAATTATATTTACTTGTTTGTTGTTTTTGTTGTTATTAGGTGAGTCTGGTGGTATCTCTCACAGACAGCAGGAAGCAGCAGCTAACATTTAAGGTAGCCATCTATGAACTCAGAACTGATTTACTTTTAGTGGAATTCAGAAGGTCAAAGGTGAGATATAGCTAGGGAGTGTGGCAGAGAAATGGACTTAAAGTACAAGTTATATATTCTTACTGTCTTCATATTATATATATGGCAAGTGAGCGAGATACTATCAAGGGTGACACAATTGAAAATCGGGGATATTTGTTTATAGTTTGGACGTAAGTATATGGCATTTTTGTGTTAGTACAGTAGTCGACCCCGTCCGAAACTTCACTAAACAGAATCCTCTGGTTTATTGATCATTACCCGTATCATCCTAGAAATTGAAATGTTTACCATTTTTAATTCTTTTCCGGGTGCAGTTAAAACACCAGAGTTCCATTTCTACTTGAGGTAGTGGCGGTGGTAAGTTAATTCGCTATTTGTCATAGTTATAAGCCCTACGCAACAGTATTTACTTGAAAATTCATTGTCCACTAGATTAATCACAAAGGTAAGTCTTATGTAGGTATGTCCAGTTGTGTGAAAGTATTGTGCGTTGCAAACGTTTAACTAGCAGGAATTTTTTTTTTGTTGTTGTTGTTGTTTTTCAAATCAAACAGTTGCAGCGAGAGGTTACTATGGCATTTAAACCCCTTTACCGTATATACGTAATTTAAAAACTTGACTTTTTTTTAGCTTGAGTGTTATAAGTCAAAATCAATTTCTTAAATGTAGAGGTCGCGTTTATAATTCAATGCTATTCTCCGTACACAAAATCTGAGGCCTCGTTTACCACATTCTGAACTCCTTCCGGAGGTCCGGGTATAAAAGGAAGAATCCCGGCATGTCCTTTGACCTCTAGCTCTTTCTATTCAAATTTGAAAAAGTAGCCGTGCAAAGAAAACCCTCCATTATAGCTCGCTACCATTTCAAGTTGATCCACCACGTTTACAACGAGTGCCCTAACTTTTAAAAAAAAGAAGCTATATGTAATCATTTGTGTGAGTAATACTCAAATCCATCTATCAATGCCGTGTGTACGTACCAAAATATTTCTTGATTGAAAATGACCCCTCAGGAGAGTATCATGCAGAACTCTGATAGCACGTTGTATATCTTTTGCAGTTGAATTTAGCTGCGTCAATGGCAAACAGTATGTTTCTTCTTTCTCTATTTAGAGCCTGCCATTTTTTCCCCTCCTTCCTTGTTTGTTTATTGTTTTGTCTTCTGTTAAGATGCTCACGACTTATATGTGACATTGGCTCACGACTTATATGTGACATTGTTTCCCAGCTTTTGTGTGCTAAGTTACTGTAATGCGTTAAAATATGGTCTCTTGGAAGTCGGTGACAAAAACTGTCAGCCTCCATTTTCCACTTATTGCGAAATATGTTCTCAGCTATGCCCTTTTATACGCGACCTTCTCGTTTAACAACAGTGTAGTTTTAGGCTCACTTGCCATTTGTGCTCAAGCACATCACTAGTGTATTCTTACTGCCCTTACAGTAATTTATATCGAGTTTTACGGTAGTCATGTGTTTGCAGTGCATCCAGCTTAAAAAGGAATTAACACTTAGGAAATTGTAACCTACTATAATTTTGCAATATATTATATTGAATGTTTTAAATTTTGAATTCATTACTTGATCTTAATTTGAGCTAGTTAGTTAAAAGTACTGCATACATAACCGTAACATTGGAGGAAGCCACAAATAATCAAAAATTAATGAAAACTTGAAGCCAGAGGAGACTTCAGGTGGCATCATGTCTTGTCTAGGGACCTCTGATATAAACTTGGTTCCTGCAGATGAAACTTTTTTTGTCATGTTAATACAAGTAGGATTCATCTGGATAGCTAGTGCTCCCTGGATAAAGTGACAACATTGGCACCTAAACTGGCAAGTCTAAGTTATCTCTAAATAAGTGCTTAACCGATTACACGCGAACAAAAATTTTAATTGCGCCTTACGTAACGCGGTCACGGGCGCACGCGAGACACAGAGGATTGATTGCTTGGTGGGAGGGTGACACTAAGCGGGAGAAAGAAGACAAACGTTTGAAGATTGCCTCGGGGACAGTATTATCGAACGATAGAGTACGCTCTAGGCTATTGGAAAAGCATAAATTCGACGCTAAGGAGCTGTTCCCAACTTAAAAATAACAAAGTACTCGCAGCGTTTGGCTAAAACTTTTATGGCATCACACTGAGGCTCTTAGTAAGCACACTGGTAAGGTTGGAAGTATGGTTTCATGGCTGAAGCAGTTTGCTACTCAATCATAGAGGTAAGAGAAAGTGTTTTTGCACGCACCTGTCTTACATTCAGGAAGAATTTGTTGATATTTATTTAGGGTGTGGTTTATTTTGAACTGAGCAATCTGTTATAAATTTTGTGAACAGAGAAGCTTTTTATGGCTTTTGTGTATGAATACAGGTACATCACAAAAATGATAGAATATTTGAGTGTATTCAGTTTGGTACTCCAAGGTGTATTTACTTTTGATGTGCTGGTAGGCTGCATTGTTGACAGAATAGTTGGTGATTTTACTATCAAGTGCAACTGGTCATAGCATAACAGAAGTATATGTCAGAGGGCTCCCTGCAGTCTCACCTGTTGTATAACAATATTTATTTTCACTTATTGTTATAAAGAATGTGGTTAAAATTCCTGTAGAAATCGCTACTTTTCAGAATCATCAATTCCGTTCTCTCGTCAGAGTCCTTGACCATCCAGAGTCCTTGACCATCTAGTAACTACTACAGTCACTACACCCATCAGTACTGAAGTCATTCTTGCTGTCATCAAACTCCTCGTCACTACCACCAGAGTTACTGCCATCCTACTGCCATCCTTGCCACTGCCATGCTGTGCCAGGTCAAGAATATTGTCTTCATCACTAGGATACTGAAGTGCCAGTGTTCCACTAGCCAAGATAGCTTTCTACTTGTCTTATCATGAGCAGTTATAGCTAAAGTAATATTGGTTTCTAAAAAATTATTCTGTGTACCTTTATTATAAATGAAATATATTTTCAATTTATACTTTATCAGAAAGAAGTCTTATTGTTGTGACAAAATTTACTCAACATTTTCTTATGGCAGTCTATGTATTTTATAAGCCTAAAATACACTTACAACAATATAGAATCGTCTGCAATTGTGATTGGTGGCTCCCTTGACTCCACAAAGCTGTAGGGCGAAATGGACGCGAAGACGCATTTTTGACGCATTTTCGCGTCCTCCGCGGTTATCGATTTTTCTCAATTGACGCGTATTTGCGTCTTCCGCGATTAATCGGTTAAGGCAATACAGTATGACATTTACTGATTAGTGTGACAAATTGCCACACAGTATGTATCTGATTGTAAGTCATATGGCAAAAAAGCATTAGTTAGGTTTAGGAAAGAATAACAGAACAGAGTACAACACTGGAATAGTATTACCTCAAACAAGTGCCTTGCTTCTTCTTAACGTTGACCACACCCTAAGCTCTGGTATATCAAAGATAGAGATACCAGCCCTCAAGAACAGTGGGTTGATGAAAATTCTTGCATGCATGAAGTGTAGTGCAGGTGGAAAAAGCTATGCTGATGCTGAAGCGTATTACTCACCACTTTGTTGTTGAATTGAATGAGTGTTTTACAGACAGGAACATGCCAAGATTAAGGCACCTACATACTCTCTGTCTGGAAAGAGTTGTTTGACATTTTTAGTATGTAGTGTTAAGGGGTGTTTAACTTGTACGATAGTTTAGTTACTAGTGGTGCGCTCGAATAGCGCAAATGCATGGCGAGCGAGTAAATATGAGTATAGGTAAAGATGATTTGTGAAGGAAATCGAACTTTTTGGTTGAAACAAAGTTGCGTAAGGCAATGCAGCAGGATTCTCCGCGCTCGTTAATTGAAAAATACTGGAACTGTGAACGCTTTACCTAACTTACGTAATTAGAAGCGCGGGCGAAATGTTTTGACGTACGTATACATACCTACATATATATATATATCTGAAATCTCAATTGAACACGACTGATAGTCAGCTTCGCTCACTCGCTGAATTAACCTGTGCCCTTGAATAACTTGCTACCTCTTGAGTGCCAGAAAGCCATCCATAGAACATTTGAAGGATATATTGCATGCCTTCTCTGGTTAAGATTATGAAATATTACTGGCTTGATAGTTTGTTGTTGTTGTTGTTTTGTTATTGTTGTTCTTGTTGATTTTTATAATTTTTGAAGGACTAACACCTAATAAATGATATATTAATGGGTGTTGTTATTTGTTTATGCACAAACACTTTCTCTAATGATTTTATTTTTTATTTATTATTATTATTATTATTATTTTTTAACTGTCTAGGGTGATGGAATTGAGTTCAAGAAAATTTTCAAGAAGATAAGAGAGCAGTGCACTGATATTATTTGCAAGGCTCCACCCATGACCAATTTTGCAGAATAACTGTTGCATTATCCATTCTTACTGCATACATTATTATTATTTTTTATTAACACTTCTTTTCTTGCTGTCCAGTCATGCATTCACATCTATTTTTAAACAGTTATCTGATTATTATTATTTTTTGCTATCATGATAATGTGTTGCCACGTGATGAGAATGTACTAGTGGTGTCACTTATGATAATTATAAGCCAGAAAGATGTGTATATATCCATTGCTAAATTCGTATTCTTATTTTTTAAATTTTTTTTTGTAACATCTAGCAACTATGGCCTTTTCATCTATTTTTGCCGAAAACGCTTTCAAATAGACTAAATAATCAAGTAGCTAAAGGTGGAATGTATTTTTGGCATGGCAACCTGATTTAGTTGACTTTCTCCTGATGTTGGACTAAAATGTAAACTTAAGTAAGAACTGACCATGTTATGGATTCTGGTATCATGTAAACCTTTGTAAAGGGTAGTAGCAATGGCTTGTATTAGGTTTATACAACTGAGAAAATGAGAGCACAAAAAATAAGTAATGGGGGGAAAAATATGGTAGAGTCATAAGTATAATAAGGATTATTGAAATAAAGGAATGCTAGATTGGATAAGAATAATAAATGAGTACACTAATTTGGCTATACTAGGTGATCATTAGCACCTACAGCTTGTGCTGAAATATTTGAGTAGGGAAGTCTGATCATATTGGTGCAACCATGATAACCATACTCATACCCACTCATTTATTCAAGTAGCTAATGAGTTTTATTAATAGAAAAGACTACAGTGGTTTTACTATCAATAAACCAGAGTTTAATTCTGAGCATCTTTAAATGCAAACACCACTATAATCACGCCAAACAATTCGTCAGTACAAACTAATGTTGTTTTGGTTGAACATTTACATTTTAGTTTTAGTTATAGTTTTTAAACATTTCAAGATCAATTTTAGTTTTAGTTTTTCACTAACAAAGACTACAATTTTAGTTTTAGTTTTGGTTTTTCCAATGTACTAATCTATAAGTTTTAGTTTTTCAATTTTAATAACTTCAATTTTAGTTTTAGTTTTTTTGGGGGGCTGGGCTAGATAGTTGATGAGCAACTGCAGACTGCTGTCCAACAGTTTGCCTTAGCCAAACAATTTACTCAGGTGCTATGAAGAAATGATTGGGTAAAGGGTTTTGCTTCCTGGGCGGACTACACCACTAGTCGTTTGTTTTCTTTCAGCGATGTCACTGAAAATGGTTAGCTATATTTTTAGTTTTGATTAAAATAATTTTAGTTTAGTTATTACTGATCAGCTCTATGACTTTTAGTTTTAGTTATCATCATCCTATGTGAAATTTAGTTCTGGTTAGTTAACTAAATGTTTTCGGTGTAACTAAAATTTATTATTTATTTTAGTTTTAGTTAACCAAAACAGTACTAGTATACAAATCATATTTTATTATGCTTACAAAGCAAATGATTTTTATAACAATCAGTAGGTTGTGTCAAATAAGTTATAGTTATAGCTATTATGTAGCGTAATAGCTAATATAGCTACTTAGACATATAAAGCAAACTACACACAGACAAAAAAAAAGCTTAGAAAATTGAATCCACCATATAATTAGAACTTACAAATGCCTGCCTTTTGTGGCACACCCACCTAACCGCGCCCATGGCCGCCGCACCAACAAAAGGGGGCGTGCCTATTATTTTTTTAACTCTTTACCCGAACTCGTGGTCATTGTAGAATTTGGGCGGTCGAAATCGAGCGGTCGCTTATTCTGCGGGAGTTATTAATATCTAATATCGAGCCTTTTTAGGAAACTCCACACCAGCCTGGTCCTTCGTTTACTAATCCAAAGCGATCATTTGGAAAAACAAACGTACAGTGTAGTTCAGTCAGGTAAAGAGTAAAAAAATAATAGGCACGCCCCTTTGTTGGTGCGGCGGCCATGGGCGCGCCAGCACCACCCTGGACACCCCTCTAGAGGTGGGGCTGCTCCAAAACAACTCTGACACTACTTGTCTCAGACTGCAAAACATGAGATTGAATGGGGTCCTTTTGGGTAATAATCCTACAGTCAGTCAGTTGATAATTGTGAGCTTTTTTAATCTCCCACCAATTGCCTGTCACAATAGCTACAGTTAGCTATTGTAGGTAAAGCCTTACTTCCTTACTTTCGCTGAAGGGCAGGTGTTTGAGCATGCTCAGCTTACTTGCCCGCCATGCCATTATCCGCCCAACACCAATGAAGCACGTGAGCTCAGAGCCGATATAGTATTAAAAACGAGGGTCCTAGCAACAACCCTGGAGGTTCTAGAGAGAGTGTCTGGGCAGTTGTAGTCAGGTCAGCTGCCCCTTAACTGTGGTTGGGCTGTACTTGGGAGAAGTAGTACAAGAGGTATGACTTTTTTTTTTGTTTTTGTTTTTGTTTTGTAATCTCTGAAGTGGTTTGCTCTAGTATACTTGTAACAAAAATTTCCTTTCCCTTTATATAGGACTGGCAGACATTACAGAATAACATTTCTTTTTATGACCTGCAATCTTGGCTCTGCCACCACAAGGTAATTTGTGACTAATTAAAATTCCATTTTGACTCTCAAGTATTTCTATTTGATAATTTGTTATTTATATTAGGAGTGTACAAAGAGTAACAACTTCTTCTCCTACTGCCATTTACAAAAGATTGGAAGGAGAGTAGTTCTAAGGAGAGGTTTACTAAAATGACTACAGGTATGCACTAGTTTGGTAAGAAAGTAAGAAAAACAAAAGGAATTGTTAAAATGACACATTTGGTAGAGTGGGAAAAACCAGAACTTGTAAGAAAGAAGGGAAAGTGACACTTTAGGGGACCAAGTGGGAAAAACACCAACTTGTTGATCAAAACCAGCACAAACAAGTATTTAATTAATTTTCCTTAAATTATATTTTTTTTATTACCATCACAAAAATTTAGTCATTTGGACCACCCTGGCTTCATTACTGCTGATGAAATGCTAATTTCAACTGCAATAATGTTACTTACTTTGCTGAAAATTCTACACCCGTCTTCTAACTGCACATCAGACCCAGATTTAGTGTACTGCCAATTTGGTGTGTGTATATTATGCACATAATCATGTGCAATGTGTGAGAATACATTGTTTGTAGGCAGAACATATTCATTCTGGATGTGTATTCCAGGGTGATAAAGATATTAAAGAAAGAAGGACTTCTAATGGAGAGTACTGAAGTTTTGACCTAAGCTCAGAGGTATCAAAGGTTAGATATAAAGTACTTTATAAAGTTCTCCCAATACCATTATCCACTTCAGTGAGAATTGTAGATACAAATACTTTTGATAAATGGGGGCTAAAAATGAGTCTTTATTACACGTTGTGTCCTGTCCTTATAACTTGCATGAGAAATGAGGACTCCTCAATTCCCACATTAAACTGTTTCCCCCTTATTATCTCCCTCTCTTGCAGAAGGGAGAAGTTAATGGTTGTATTGCACTACTATAGCAATATTATTTTCAATGCATTCCTTAAATACTAGCTTATTGCATTGCTATTTAATAACTGTAAAATTACATAAATGCATATGAATATGATTGCAGTATGGGTCCCAACTATCTTGGCAGACCTGTCTGTGGAAGAACCTCAGCTAAATGTAACTCATGGTTGGATATGCAAGCATTCTCCATTACTTGCTCACATTTCCATCAAATAGTCAGCTGATGGGTAGAGAGTTAGCTTTTAAAGGAACACAAGGAAGAGAGTGGAAAAATAGCATGAACTTGTTAAAATGTTGAAGTGAATGACACTTTGGGGAGAAAGTGGGAAAAACATCAACTTGTTGATCAGAGGCTGGACAAACAAGTTTCGTGACTTTTGTAAGATTTACTTATTAAGAATTAAGCAACAAGTTTCTGCTGTTGAATTTTATTGAAGACAAACATAAATTTTATTTGGGTGTATTTTTACTTAATTAAGAGTAACTACAAAGTGAGGTCCAAGGTAATGTTAAGGTATCTTTATAAAGCCCTCTATAATTAACTGTTGGTTGTAAGATTTTTACAAAAAAAATTTATTTTTTGCAAAATAAGACACACTTTTACCAAGAAAGTAATGGCTGATTATATGTAATTATATGCTCTGTGTTGGTGTTTAGCTTTCCCCCCCTCCCCCTTTTTTTAAAAACTTAATTAGTAGCTAATTCTTCTTTCTTGTTCTCAAATTACTTAGGTTGTAGGGTATCATCTTATCTCAATTGAGGTCACACATTCAGGTATATTTTTGAAATAGTCCTTGCGAGGCAACATAACTTTATAGCAAGTACCCCCCCCCCCCCTCCACACATTGGCGCTTGACATACTAACTTGTGCAAATTAGTAGTGCAGTAGCACACGCTTTTTTTCCTCAGCCACTCATAAATTTCCTTTTCCTCCTCTGTCTACCTCTCCTGCCCCAGTATCTCTGTCCTTTCTGAATATTTTGTTCCACTTCTTCATTGAAGTAGTTACATCAGTCAGCTTTTTCTCACCTGCTTTTTTTTTTTGTTATTGACCCTTGCATTTTCTACCTCTCTGCTGAGCTTGTTTGGTGAAATACTCTTCCCCACATGCTCACTACAGAGAACAATGATTAAACTTTCAGTAACTATTAGATTATCAACTATAGTTAAGCTACCTTGCCATTCACTATTCATGCATCTTACATTTCACCCTATTCACTCCCATAGCCACTTCCCATGTACTCTACCCACACCATAAATCTGCTCTATGTGTCATACCACAGCATGATCACAGAATTTTTAACTGTTTGTTGCACTTGTGGTTACCATTCCCCTAATTTTTCTGACCATTCACTACTTCTTATAATCGTTGGTGAGCAGAGAGAGACACTGTCAGGGGTAACAAAATCGAAAATCGGGGATGTTTGTTTATATGTTTGGACATGCGTATGTGTATCCTATCCCATACTCCACTAAACAGTATCCTTTGATTTTTACCCGTATCATTCAAAAAAATTGAATTGTTTAAAGCTTTGAATTCTTTTGCGGGTGCAGTAAAAACCTATATTAGCTGCATTTACACAACCTTTTTAGCTACTTGGTAGTAAGCATGTCTTAATAGGTTAGGCCCAAACCTGTGCAGTAACTCCTCAGATGTGCCTGTTGTTCTAGTTTTGTTTTGTTTTAAAGTCAAACAGTTCCAGCGAGTGGTTACTATAGCATTGAAACCCTTTACCATATGTTACTTTTAAAACTAGGTTGATTTTTGTTCTGGGAGTGTTAGAAGTTAAAAATAATCACAACACTGTAATCTTATATAACCTGATCAGGGAGCCTCGCTCACCATTTGTGCTCAAGCACACCACTAGTTTGTATAAACTTTGACGTATGTATGTCATTTTGTACTTTATCCCTCACAATTTTTGTTTTTGCTTGGTGGTCAACTCCGTCCCATACTCCACTAAACAAAATCCTTAGCTTACCAGTCCTTATCCATAATCCAAGGAAATTTAAATTTGAATTGGTTGTCTCTGACATGATCTGATGTTGTTCCATTGTTCAATAATGTCAAGAAGAAAATACAATGTAAGTCTTTTTGTATGTCCAGTGAACAATTGTGATAATGTTTATGCCAGGTAGCTCACCATTTGTGCTGAAGTAAATCACTAATTTAACTAACATACACAGTTCTTCTCATCTACTTGCAAGTGGGTTGTCTACCAGTTTGACTACAATTTCATATTTGTATAGTGGCATATTAATATGATGGCTAATCCATTTAGCTACTGGGCATGTGCAAACCACTGAACATGTGCGCAAACAATTTACTATTAATTAACAAGAATATTTGTTTATTATTACTCTTCAAATCCCTTGGTTTGTACTCATCAGTCTTCTTGGCAATGTCACTACTTGGCTTGCTCCTTTATCATTTTTTTAATTTGTGTGTTATATATTCCAAATCATTTTGTTCTTCCTAAATCTTGAAATAACTGAGAAATAAGCTGGAAGGTGAAAGATAGTTGTACATGGCTGTCATTTAATTACATACACCTATTGTATGTCCATTGTGTATCTTAGCTCATTTTGTTTTTAATATCTTTTGCTTTTGTTAAACATTCTCAACTTCAGGCTTATCAAACTTCTTAGCAAATAAAGTAATTGATTACTTCTTCTATAATGCTGCATGCTGTTGAATGGTACAAATTAAAATGGACTTGAATGCATATACAAAATGCTTCGCTTTAAGTTTCTTAGACAATTTTGTTTTATTGTAATTGACATTCTTTGGTTGTGTACATAGTACAGTATATTCATTGTTTTTTGCTAAGCCCCATCAATCTTCTTGGCAATTTGTGTCCTTGGCTTACACCTTTAGTAATATTGCATGCAGTTGCATAAATGCATCTTACTCTTGTTTGCTTAGTTTACTGAATAATTTTGTGTTTAACTCCTTTGGCTGTGCACATAGCATTGGTTTCGCTACTACAATTTCAGCTTACCAATTTGGAACTTTACTTCTTTGGCTCACTTTTTTTATACTGCTTCATGCAGTTGAATGAACAAATAAAGCTGGACTTGAACACACTAAAGTTTGTTTTTCCTTATTGATTAGTGTCCTAAATAATTTGTTTTTACAATTACCCTGGCTTGCTTACTTTTATGGTGGCGTGTATTGAATTATACAAATGAGACTTGTCTTTCTCTAAAATAAACATATCCACTGTATTAAATTATGGAGTTATATAGTATTAGCATATGATTTTGTGCTGTAGTGGACACCAGCATTACATATTTTCCAACAGCCTATAGTGACTTTCATTCATCAATAATTATTCAATTATCCTTTTAGCTAGTTTATTTATGTTTTTTCCCATGTTATTCTTTTCACTACTTGTGTGTGAAGCTGGTTTTATATATAGTTGGCTGGCCACCCTTGATCACTCTGGGAGTTTGCTGTATTTTTTTTTTTAATCAATGATCTTGAACCAAATTAACTCTCTATCTCTGGCAGAGGGAAGCATAACTCAGTCACCTATTACAAAATCATCCTAGACCAAATAAATACCTTATGGGTCATTTTAATCAGTATCAATATAGCTCGAGCAATAAAAACTGTAGATGTAAATGTGTTCTTCATAAGAGAAGCTAAACAGCCTAGAGACACTCACTGGTATATTATATTCAACACAAAACTCCACTTACAGCACTCGGAACTTTCTAGCATAAAGCAGAACTACTGCGGCAGCAAGAAATTATTTGCTCAGATGATTATGACATGACGATAGGGGGCATTACCCACAAAAGCTATTTAATTCTTCCACAAAAATCAGCCTGAAATTAACAAAATAGCACTATAACAGATCTTAAATCATCTTTCTGAGCAAGTTCATACCTAAATCAATGTTTAATTGTCAGTAATCTCCGAAATCAGAGCATGACAGACAGACAAAGCAACTACTATAACTCTCTCGTGCATGCGCACTGAGGGTTATTTAGTTACCATACTATATAAAATTAAGATTACCTGCAAAGTCCACTTTAGCTCAAGGTGGAGTTTATTTTTTTCTTCTTTAATTCAAATCTTGTAAATGGTGTGTATAGCTACATAGCTTTTGTTTTGGTCAGACTGTCTCAACTTAAGCCTCATCAATCTTGTTATCAATTTAAGCAATTGATGTCTTTGTATAATAATGCTACATTATGTTGAATGACACTAATGGACTCAAAAGCAGCCAAGTCTGTCATCCTTCTTGCTTAGTTTCATAGAAAATTTAGTCTTTAATTCTTTGGTTGCACATAAAGCTTTGATTGGTTTTGCTACCACAACTAACCCTCCTTTGACTTCTCACCAATTTTATTCTTTGGCGTACACCTTTCATAGTATTGCATATATAGCATAAAGTTGAATGATACAATGAAATATAACATAAAGTTTATTTTTACTGTTTTTTAATTTCTTTGTTTGTGCACATCCAGTTTTGATTGGGTTTCTCTGTCACTACTTTTGCCTCATCAATCCTTGTGGTAATTTAAATACTTCTTGGGTTGTTCACATAATTTTTTTTGTTTCACTTTCATACATTTAGGCTTATCAACCATTTGAGAAATATCTTTGGATTGCCTTTCTCCAGGGTAATTTTGGGAAGTGTTTGAAATAGAGGTTTACAATTATTGCTAGATAAAAATAAGAGGATCGTAATAAAACATTGCTAAATCACAGAAGGCATGTCTACCTAAGCTTAACAGCTTCCTCAAGTCCAGCTTCATGTGAACAATGCAATTGAAAGTATGAGATGATTTGGTTTTTTCTGTTTTTGAAATCCTTTGGTTTAGCTGACTACTGTTTTAGTGGTTTCACTGTCACCAATTCAGCCTCATTAATCTTCTTTACTTCATTGTCTTGTACCTTGTATAATGCCTCACAAATCAAACTGGACTCGGATGCATCGAAGTGTGCATTTTTTCGTGCATAGTTTCACTGAGAATTTAACATTTATTTTTTGTATTGCTTTGATTGTGCATGTAACATTTTCATTGGTTTCTCTGTCGCAACTTCACCCTCATCAATTTTCTCGATAATTTACTTCTTTGGCTTACTTCTTATGTTATTGCATGTGAACGAATAAAAATGGGCTTCTGTCATTTCTTCTTGCTTTGCTAAAGAATTGTCTTTTGAATTTCTTTGATTGGTGTACATCCACTATGACACAATACAGGGTTTGATTTATGAGCTCAATCTTTGGCAATATTTCAATATACTCCTGTATAGAGCAAACATTATTAGTATAATGTACAAAATAGCTAAAGACGGAAGGCATGAAAGAAAACTTATTGAAAAAGGTATATGTGTATATGTGCACATACAATACAAAGTTTTTCTAAAGTTTTTTCTCACATAAAAAGTCATAAATTCTTAGTATTTTACAAAAGTGAAAGTAAATGAATCTGAAAGACGACCACCTTACAAATGGTGTTTCTGACATCTTGGAAATGCTGACCAGATATGTAAGGGAAACTACATCATGAAATAATGACAGTGTAGAAAGTGTTGTAAACATCTTTGAGTGCACTTATTCTTATTTCCTTCACCAACAGCTTTTAAAAGTGTTCTTGTCTTCATGGATTGTACACAAAATATTTTCATTGGAATCACCTCATCTTTCTTCTCGGCAATTTACTTCTTTAGCTTGCTCCTTTTATAGCTGCATGTGAACGATACAATAATAGGCTACTAATACAATATTTTCATTTGAAACTTCTGAAGTTATACAAATAAAACTTTTTGTTTTACTGCTTTAACTTAGGCCTATCAACCTTTTGAGCAATGTCTTTGGTTTATCTCTTCTAAATTTATTGTATTAGCATATGCAGTTCTTTCTTAAATAAAATAATTATACGTAGTAGCGTTTTCCCCTATATATGGTAGAGTTTTCAATTACCATGATATATAAGGTAAATTTTACAATAGCAAAGTCCACTCAAGAATGGACAGAATCATCTTTTAATTTTTCCAGCTGGCATTGTGTCAGTTAGACGATAATCTCATTGTTAAATGCTGTTTAGTCTTCCTTGTATGATAGCTTGTACAACCTATTGAAGATGTGTGCACTTGTTTTACATTATACAGTTATAAACGTATTAAAATTGTGCATATCTAAATTTATTTTATTCTTTATTGACCCAAAGGAAACTGGACTTAAGTAAACTAAAGTTTGTCTTCTCTTTTTTGCTTATCTTTATATAGAATTTTCCTTTTTTACAGTTAGATAGTCACAACTTCAGCATCACTATTCTTCTTTACAAATTATAGTCTTTTCTTGGCTTCCTTGTTACATGGGGTTGAGCATTACAATATGACAATCACACAAGTTCATGGACTTGTAATTCATTAATCAATATCACAGGGGTTCAAGCGCTAATGATTGGGAGGAGCCCTAATATATTTAGGTCAGAATTTATGAAATCTATAAAAATATATAAATGATATGTACATTTATTTCAAATGAAGAGTACAAATTAGCATCATGCATAAACTAAATTGCATGTATTGTTACCCTTGTGCATTATAAAATTTCAAAGACCTTGGTTTGGTGAGTGGAGTGGCTCCCTCGTGCTCCCTCGTGTCCCCCCCCCCCCCCCCCCCCCCCCCCCCCCCCCCCCCCATCCCCCTCCCGTGAATCATGACTGATGACAAACAATTAAGAGGTGTTAGTTTCAATCAGATAATATTGCATTCTGGAATCAAGAAGGAAATTGAAATAGGCTTAAATAGTCTGCTAAATTATGTCAACAATTTTGACTTTTTACTTGTTTTGTGCTTCATTGAGATATAATTACGTCAAAACATCTTGCTATAGCCATGTTGTCTATAAAGATGTTGATGGCCACATGGACATGATACAGGGTTTGGGTTACATGAGATCCTAGATAGAGATCACTTCAATTTACTCATGTATAAGTCAAACTTTATATAGAAATATAGAATGTGCTTGTACATGAAAACGGAGTGTGTGCGTGAATATGGGCATACAATACAACATTTTCAAAAAGGTTTCTTTCTCGCCTCAAAATTACTTAGCATGTTTAAAAGGTGAAATTAAATGAATCTGAAAGACGAGCGCCTACATATGGCGTTTTTGATACTGTCAAAATTTGTTAGGAATCATGGACTAGATATGTTGACACTCATCATGAAATAATGACATTGTAGAAAGTGTTGTTGTATGACCAACATCTTTGAGTGCATTTAATCTTATCTCCTTCTTCCTCAGCTTACTAACAGTGTTCTTGTCTTCATGGATCGGACACAGAGAGTTTTCATTGGGTTCACTATCATAACTTCAGCCTAATCATTTCCCCCTACAATTTACTTCTTTTAGTTCGCTCATTTTATAGCTGCATGTGAATGATGCGAATGAAGCTTGCTTGACCTGAATACACTAAAGTTTGTCTTTCTTTCTTACTTACACTATTAAAAAAAATATTTTTGTTAATTTGAAACTTCTGTAGTTTTGCAAATAAATGTTAAGGTTTTATGGCTCTACCTTTATGCTTATCAACCTTTTGAGCAATGCCTTTGATTTATATTCGTCTGAACTTATAGTGTAGTTACTTGTAAATGAACATATTTGAGTACACTTAATCTTGTTTCCTTTTCCCTCAGCTACCTGAAAGTTATTTTGTCTTCATGTATTGTACACAAAGCATTTTCATTGGGATCACTATCATAATGTCAGCCTCAACAGTCTTCTTGGCTATTTACTTCTTCAGCTTGCTCCTTTTATAATGTTGTATGTGAATGATACATATGAAGCTGGGCTTGTATGTGCCCAAGTTTATCTTTCTTTTTGCTTAGGTTACTAAAAATTTGATCTGAAACTTCTTGGGTTGTTCACATAATTTTTTTGTTTCACTTTCATAAATTTAGGCTTATCAACCTTTTGAGAAATCTTTGGATTGCCTTTCTCCAGGGTAATTTTGGGAAGTGTTTGAAATAGAGGTTTACAATTATTGCTAGATAAAACTAAAAGGATTGTAATAAAATATTGCTAAATCACAGAAGGCATGCCTACCTAAGCTAAACAGCTTCCTCAAGTCCAGCTTCATTAGTTCTTCTATAGATTTCAAAAGTGTGTATATGTGTTTTTTAATATTTTTTCTTCTTGAAATCTTGTGAGTTGTACACATAGCTCCTACTGATTTGACAGTCAAAACTTCAGGCTCATCAATCTTCTTGGCTGTTTAAGTCCTTGTTGACTTACTCCTCTTTATCATGCTGCATGTGTTGAATTATTGAATAAAACTGGATTTGAATGCACCAAAGTCTGTCTTCCCTTCTTGAATCTTCATAATGATGTTGTTGTTTTTTTGTTTTGTTTTTTGGTTGTGCAAAAAGTACATAGGTTTTGCTTTACAACCTTAGCCTAATTAATTTTATCGTCAATTTAAATCTTTGCCTTACACCTTTCATAATTTTGCATGTAGCTAGGTGAACAATGCAATTGAAAGTATGAGATGATTTGTTTTTTCTGTTTTTGAATTCCTTTGGTTTAGCTGACTACTGTTTTAGTGGTTTCACTGTCACCAATTCAGACTCATTAATCTTCTTTACTTCATTGTCTTGCACCTTGTATAATGCCTCACAAATCAAACAGGACTCGGATGCATCGAAGTGTGCATTTTTTCTTGCATAGTTTCACTGAGAATTTAACATTTATCATGCATTTACCATTTTCATTGGTTTCTCTGTCGCAACTTCACCCTCATCAATTTTCTCGATAATTTACTTCTTTGGCTTACTTCATATGTTATTGCATGTGAACGAATAAAAATGGGCTTCTGTCATTTCTTCTTGCTTTGCTAAAGAATTGTCTTTTACATTTCTTTGATTGGTGTACATCCACTATGACATAATACAGGGTTTGATTTATGAGCTCAATCTTTGGCAATATTTCAATATACTCCTGTATAGAGCAAACATTATTAGTATAATGTACAAAATAGCTAAAGATGGAAGGCATGAAAGAAAACTTATTGAAAAAGGTATGTGTGTATATGTGCACATACAATACAAAGTTTTTCTAAAGTTTTTTTTCTCACATAAAAAGTCATAAATACTTAGTATTTTACAAAAGTGAAAGTAAATGAATCTGAAAGACGACCACCTTACAAATGGTGTTTCTGACATCTTGGAAATGCTGACCAGATATGTAAGGGAAACTACATCATGAAATAATGACAGTGTAGAAAGTGTTGTAAACATCTTTGAGTGCACTTATTCTTATTTCCTTCACCAACAGCTTTTAAAAGTGTTCTTGTCTTCATGGATTGTACACAAAATATTTTCATTGGAATCACCTCATCTTTCTTCTCGGCAATTTACTTCTTTAGCTTGCTCCTTTTATAGCTGCATGTGAACGATACAATAATAGGCTACTAATACAATATTTTCATTTGAAACTTCTGAAGATATACAAATAAAACTTTTTGTTTTACTGCTTTAACTTAGGCCTATCAACCTTTTGAGCAATGTCTTTGGTTTATCTCTTCTAAATTTATTGTATTAGCATATGCAGTTCTTTCTTAAATAAAATAATTATACGTAGTAGCGTTTCCCCCTATATATGGTAGAGTTTTCAATTACCATGATATATAAGGTAAATTTTACAATAGCAAAGTCCACTCAGGAATGGACAGAATCGTCCAAACTATCATACAGACTTTTAATTTTGCCAGCTGGCATTGTGTCAGTTAGATGATAATCTCATTGTTAAATGCTGTTTTAGTCTTCCTTGTATGATAGCTTGTACAACCTATTGAAGATGTGTGCATTAGGCTTATCAACCTTTTGAGAAATCTTTGGATTGCCTTTCTCCAGGGTAATGTTGGGAAGTGTTTGAAATAGAGGTTTACAATTATTGCTATATAAAAATAAGAGGATCGTAATAAAACATTGCTAAATCACAGAAGGCATGCCTACCTAAACAGCTTCCTCAAGTCCAGCTTCATTAGTTATTCTATAAATTTCAAAAGTGTGTATATGTATTTTTTTTATATTTTTTCTTCTTGAAATCTTGTGAGTTGTACACATAGCTCCTACTCTGATTTGACAGTCAAAACTTCAGGCTCATCAATCTTCTTGGCTGTTTAAGTCCTTGTTGACTTACTCCTTTTTATCATGCTGCATGTGTTGAATTATTGAAATAAAACTGGACTTGAATGCACCAAAGTCTGTCTTCCCTTCTTGAATCATTTCATAATGATGTTTTGTTTTGTTTTGTTTTTTTGGTTGTGCAAAAAGTACATAGGTTTTGCTTTACAACCTTAGCCTAATTAATTTTATCGTCAATTTAAATCTTTCTCTTACACCTTTCATAATTTTGCATGTAGCTAGGTGAACAATGCAATTGAAAGTATGAGATGATTTGTTTTTTCTGTTTTTGAATTCCTTTGGTTTAGCTGACTACTGTTTTAATGGTTTCACTGTCACCAATTCAGCCTCATTAACCTTCTTTACTTGATTGTCTCGCACCTTGTATAATGCCTCACAAATCAAACTGGATTCGGATGTATCGAAGTGTGCATTTTCTCGTGCATAGTTTCACTGAGAATTTAACATTTATTTTTTTGTATTGCTTTGATTGTGCATTTAACATTTTCATTGGTTTCTCTGTCGCAACTTCACCCTCATCAATTTTCTCGATAATTTACTTCTTTGGCCCACTTCTTATGTTATTGCATGTGACTGATTAATGAATAAAAATTGGCTTCTGTCATTTCTTCTTGCTTTGCTAAAGAATTGTCTTTTACATTTCTTTGATTGGTGTACATCCACTATGACACAATACAGGGTTTGATTTATGAGCTCAATCTTTGGCAATATTTCAATATACTCCTGTATAGAGCAAACATTATTAGTAGAATGTACAAAATAACTAAAGATGGAAGGCATGAAAGAAAACTTATTGAAAAAGGTATATGTGTATATGTGCACATACAATACAAAGTTTTTCTAAAGTTTTTTCTCACATAAAAAGTCATAAATACTTAGTATTTTACAAAAGTGAAAGTAAATGAATCTGAAAGACGACCACCTACAAACACTCTCAAAACTTTAGGCAATTATCAACTATTAAAATCTTGGAAATGCTGACCAGATATGTAAATGAAAACTACATCATGAATAATAATGACAGTGTAGAAAGTGTTGTAAACATATTTGAGTGCACTTAATCTTATTTCCTTCACCAACAGCTTTTAAAAGTGTTCTTGTTTTCATGGATTGTACACAAAATATTTTCATTGGAATCACCTCATCTTTTTTCTCAGCAATTTACTTCTTTAGCTTGCTCCTTTTATAGCTGCATGTGAACGATACAATAATAGGCTACTAATACAATATTTTCATTTGAAACTTCTGAAGTTATACAAATAAAACTTTTTGTTTTACTGCTTTAACTTAGGCCTATCAACCTTTTGAGCAATGTCTTTGGTTTATCTCTTCTAAATTTATTGTATTAGCATATGCAGTTCTTTCTTAAATAAAATAATTATACGTAGTAGCGTTTTCCCCTATATATGGTAGAGTTTTCAATTACCATGATATATAAGGTAAATTTTACAATAGCAAAGTCCACTCAGGAATGGACAGAATCGTCCAAACTATCATACAGACTGTTAATTTTGCCAGCTGGCATTGTGTCAGTTAGACGATAATCTCATTGTTAAATGCTGTTTAGTCTTCCTTGTATGATAGCTTGTACAACCTATTGAAGATGTGTGCACTTGTTTTACATTATACAGTTATAAACGTATTAAAATTGTGCATATCTAAATTTATTTTATTCTTTATTGACCCAAATGAAACTGGACTTAAGTAAACTAAAGTTTGTCTTCTCTTTTTTGCTTATCTTTATATAGAATTTTCCTTTTTTCCAGTTAGACAGTCACAACTTCAGCATCACTAATCTTCTTTACAAATTATACGTCTTTTCTTTGCTTCCTTATTACATGGGGTTGAGCATTTCAATATGACAATCACACAAGTACATGGACTTGTAATTCATTAATCAATATCACAGGGGCGGTTCCAGTGCTATTGATGGGGAGGAGCCCTAATATATTTAGTTAGAATTTATGAAATCTATAAAAATATATAAATGATTTGTTCATTCAACAATTTTTACTTTTTACTTGTTTTGTGCTCCATTGAGATATAATTACATCAAAACATCTTGCTATAACCATGCTGTCTATAAAGATGTTGATGGCCACATGGACACAATACAGGGTTTGGGTTACATGAGGTCTTAGATAAAGATCACTTCAATTTACTCATGTATAAGTCAAACTTTATATAAAAATATAGAATGTGCTTAATAGTGGATAGAAGAAAACTAACATGAAAAAGGAGTGTGTGAATATGGGCATACAATACAACATTTTCAAAAAGGTTTCTTTCTCGCCTCAAAATTACTTAGTATGTTTAAAAGGTGAAATTAAATGAATCTGAAAGGCGAGTACCTACATATGGCGTTTTTGATATTGTTAGGAACCATGGACTAGATATGTAAAGGACACTCATCATGAAATAATGGCATTGTAGAAAGTGTTGTTGTATGACCAACATCTTAGAGTGCATTTAATCTTATTTCCTTCTTCAGTGTTCTTGACTTCATGGATCGGACACAGAGAGTTTTCATTGGGTTCACTATCATAACTTCAGCCTCATCATTTCCCCCTTATACAATTTACTTCTTTTAGTTCGCTCATTTTATAGCTGCATGTGAATGATGCAAATGAAGCTTGCTTGACCTGAATACACTAAAGTTTGTCTTTCTTTCTTACTTACACTATTAAAAAAAATATTTTTGTTAATTTGAAACTTCTGTAGTTTTGCAAATAAATGTTAAGGTTTTATGGCTCTACCTTTATGCTTATCAACCTTTTGAGCAATGCCTTTGATTTATATTCGTCTGAACTTATAGTGTAGTTACTTGTAAATGAACATATTTGAGTACACTTAATCTTGCTTCCTTTTCCCTCAGCTTCCTGAAAGTTATCTTGTCTTCATGTATTGTACATCATTAGGATCACTATCATAATGTCAGCCTCAACAGTCTTCTTGGCTATTTACTTATTTGGCTTGCTCCTTTTATAATGTTGTATGTGAATGATACAAATGAAGCTGGGCTTGTATGTGCCCAAGTTTATCTTTCTTTTTGCTTAGGTTACTAAAAGTTTGATCTGAAACTTCTTGGGTTGTTCACATAATTTTTTTTTGTTTCACTTTCATAAATTTAGGCTTATCAACCTTTTGAGAAATATCTTTGGATTGCCTTTCTCCAGGGTAATTTTGGGAAGTGTTTGAAATAGAGGTTTACAATTATTGCTAGATAAAACTAAAAGGATCGTAATAAAACATTGCTAAATCACAGAAGGCATGCCTACCTAAGCTAAACAGCTTCCTCTAGTCCAGCTTTATTAGTTCTTCTATAGATTTCAAAAGTGTGTATATGTGTTTTTTTATATTTTTTCTTCTTGAAATCTTGTGAGTTGTACACATAGCTCCTACTCTGATTTGACAGTCAAAACTTCAGGCTTATCAATCTTCTTGGCTGTTTAAGTCCTTGTTGACCTACTCCTCTTTATCATGCTGCATGTGTTGAATTATTGAAATAAAACTGGACTTGAATGCACCAAAGTCTGTCTTCTTGAATCATTTCATAATGATGTTTTTTTTGTGTTTTTTTTTGTTTTTTTTTGTGCAAAAAGTACATAGGTTTTGCTTTACAACCTTAGCCTAATTAATTTTATCGTCAATATAAATCTTTTCCTTACACCTTTCATAATGTTGCATGTAGCTAGGTGAACAACGCAATTGAAAGTATGAGATGATTTGGTTTTTTCTGTTTTTGAATTCCTTTGGTTTAGCTGACTACTGTTTTAGTGGTTTCACTGTCACCAATTCAGCCTCATTAATCTTCTTTACTTCATTGTCTTGCACCTTGTATAATGCCTCACAAATCAAACTGGACTCGGATGCATCGAAGTGTGCATTTTTTCGTGCATAGTTTCACTGAGAATTTAACATTTATTTTTTGTATTGCTTTGATCATGCATTTAACATTTTCATTGGTTTCTCTGTCGCAACTTCTCATCAATTTTCTCGATAATTTACTTCTTTGGCTTACTTCTTATGTTATTGCATGTGACTGATTATGGGAACTGCATAGAAATGGCCTTCAGAAGTTTGCCATTTCTTCTTGCTTTACTAGATAATTGTCTTTTGAATGTGTTTGATTGGTGTACATCCACTATGACACAATACAGGGGTTTTGTTTATGAGCTCTATCTTTGGAGATACTTCAATTTACTCGTGCATAGCCTCATTAATCTAATCATCAATTTAATTCTTTGGCTTACACTTTTTATAATTTTGCATGTAACTAGTTGAAAGATAACTCAAACTTGTATTTTGCATGTAGTAGAGAAAAGGCAAATCCTAAACAAAAAAGAAAGGTATGTAATCAATTTACATGTGAAATTGAACATTACAATAATTATGTTCATCACAATAAGGATTTTTCAGTTTGATATTTAGTGAAAGAAGTGGGCATAGAGTCAGGACTATACAAAGTATTGTCACGACTAATAAAAACTGAACATTGCATTACATGGATAAATTTACCCTGAGTATTTAATATATTATTTATATGATGTATGTATGCATTTATTTGTTTATATTATTATGTGTATGTATTCTGATTAGGATGATGAAATCGATTTCAAGAAATTCTTCACTAGAAAATCAAATTGCTGCATGCCTGAGGCCACAATCAATTCTGCTCAATGTTTCAATTGTTTATTCAAATTTGGTAGAAGAAACTTTATCTTTTACAGTTTAAAAAAATAACAAAAGATTTGTCATTACTATATTTTTTATTAATATTATAGTAATGACGTATTTCCTTTTAAATTATATTGAATAGCTAGTGATATGATAGAGTATTTATATTGGTGAGGAAGATATAGTAATTGTGATTGTGCTGAAGCTACAACACAATTATCTTTAAAAAAAATGTTGTTGTTTTTTAACTACATCTCCCTAACGTAACTTACAAAATATTCTATGCAAATCTTTTTTAATTAAGTAGTATAGGAATTTAACCTAAAGATTAAATTGATTTTGTGGGGAAGCATTTCAATAAGCCAGCATAACATATGTAGCTATTGTGGTAAAACCTGATACATGTACTCAAAATTACTTCTACAATGACTTTACATTAATTGTTAAACAAAAAAAAACCCTGCAGTGTTCAGGATGTTATTTTAAGTGTATGCATGTTAATGGACAGGACTCAATTTTGAAACAGTTCTCTCTGTGGAAAATAAGAATTAAACTCACCACAACTCCAATACTATGAGTTAAAGAAGAATATAAAGTGGTCATTATACAAAGCCTTTCTTTTATTCTATCACATGTATGTACTGATAATATTTTACATGCACACATTTAAATAATACTGTCTTAAGAAACTTCAAGGACAAACAATAGGGCAAGCACCAAGCCCTTCAAAGACAAAGGACACAGTCCAAAATTTAAGGACTGTGTCCTTCGAATTCAAGGACAGTTGGAGCCTACGTAAGTGGTAAAGATAGCCACTTTTTTACAGTTAGTTGGCGAGCGAGCGTAGCGAGCGAGACACTTACAGGGGTAACACAATCGAAAATCGGGGATGTTTGTTTATTTATTTATTTATATATATGTTTGGACGTATGTATGTCATTTTGTACTTTGACCCTCCGTATTTTTGTGTTCGCTCCGCGTTCGACCCCGTCCCAATCTTCACTAAACAGAATCCTCCGGTTTAGCGACCATTACCCGTATCGCCTTAGAAATTGAATTGTTTACGGCTTTGAATTGTTTTGCGGGTGCAGTTAAAACTCAAAAACTTATGGGAGCTCCATTTCTATTCGAGTTAGTGGCGGTGGTAAGTTAATACGCTATTTGTCACAGTTATAAGCCCTACTCAACAGTGTTTACTTGAAAATGCATTGTCCTCTAGACGAATCACGAAGGTAAGTCTTGCGTAGGTATGTTCAGTTGTGTGAAAGTATTGTGCGTTACAACTACTATTAAGAATATCACAAATAAAATTTTAAATAACGTGACTTGATTTTGTTGCTTCTTTTTCAATTCAAACAGTTGCGGGGAGCGGTTACTATGGCATTGAAACCCCTTTACCACATACATAATTTTAAAACTCGACTTTATTTTAGTAGCTTGAGTGTTAGTTGTTAAAATCAATCATTTAACAATAGTGTAGTTTAAGGCTCGCTCGCCATTTGTGCTCAAGCACACCACTAGTTAGCTAGCTGTAAGTCACACCAGTCTGGTAAAATTTAGGAAGGTAAGAATCGTCCTACACACCAATAGCTACTATCTCAAGCGTCCGCATGCGTGTTCGGCCGTAGCTTTCTATAAAAGGACAAGCGTACCTGGAAACTTCACAGTACGATGACGCTTTAAGTTTCAGCTATTGTTAACACATTCTAAAGTAAAAAATCCGCACTGTAATTCTATACTGTACACTTATTTGAGGTAAGCCTTCTATACGTTCATTAGTTGTGAGTAGCTATATTTTAACATTATTCATAGCATAAAATTCTTGTGAAATAAAATTAGCTACTTGAACTTATTCTATATTTGTGTATATTGCATCTAGCGATATGTTATTTACATAAACACATTTAAAAATACACCCAGTGTCTTATTAAGTTTAGAACTATTACTAATAAAGGAATAAGAGGTTCAAATTAGCAGCAATTGTAATAAGCTAGTCTTTTTGTGCATTCCGTAATAAAATGTAAGTCGCGCGAGTTTGTGATAAAATTAAGAAAGTAAGAATCGTCCGACACAAATACTATTTCAGATCAGCGTCCAGCATGCACGTTGGGACAGTCGCTTTATATGAAAGGAGAAAGCTTACGCTGAAGCTTCGCAGTACGATGCCGCTTAAGTTTCAGCTATTGTTCACATATTCTATAGTAAAAACTCTGTAGACTTATTGGCGAGCGAGCGTAGCGAGCGAGACACTTACAGGGGTAACACAATCGAAAATCGGGGATGTTTATTTATTTATTTATTTGTATATATGTATGGACGTATGTATGTCATTTTGTACTGGACCACTCGCGCGTTTTTGTTGTTAGTTATGTGGTCGAACCCCGTACGTCCCAAATTGCAACTCTAAACAGAAATCTCGGTTTTATCGAGCAGTACCCGTATCACCCCCTTAGAAATTGAATTGTTTACCGTTTTGAATTCTTTTGCGGGTTTTTTTGCAGTTTTTAAAACATTGAAAAAACTTAAGGTGAGGGAATAACTTAAAGGGATACTGACGAGATAGTTTTTAGTGGAGGTTGGTGGTAAGTGTGGTGAAAGTCAATGCACTCTTTGTCATGGTTATAAGCCGTGCGCAACAGTATTTACTTGAAAATACATTGGGTAAGTCTGTGTAGGTGCATGTCCAGTTGTGTCAAAGCATTGTGTGTTACAACCACTACTTAGCTAAAGAATATCACAGAGAAAATTTTTAAATAACGTGTATTGTTTTTTTTTTTGTTTTTTTTTCCTTCCAAGCAGTTGCAGAGAGTTGTTACTATGGCACTGAAATCCCTTTACCCTGTATGCTAAATTTAAAAACTGGACCTTATTTTCAGTAGCTTCAGTGTTAGAAGTCAAAATCTTAATAGTATAGTCTTTAGCTCGCTCGCCATTTGTGCTCAAGCACATCACTAGTTATTTAAGTTAAGCTTTCAATACAATAATTGGCGAACGAGCGAAGCGAGCGAGACAGTATTAGGGGTGGACTATGCAAAATCGGGTATATGTTCTATGTATAATTGGCGAGCTAGCTAAGCGAGCGAGACACTCTCAGGGGTAACACAATTGAAAATCAGGGATGTTTGTTTGTTAATATGTTTGGACGTATGTATGTCTTTTTGTACTTTGACCCTCTTGTATTTTCGAGTTAACTCAGCGTTCGAACCCGTCCCAAACTACTACTCAAGAAAATGAGGTAAGAAAGTAATTTTGTATTTGTTTGCTAAAATTAATTGTCTTTTGTTTAGTAGCTGAGAGCTTGTTGTCTAATTCAGATGCTCAAAATAGCATAAATTTGTAACTACAGAAGTTGCCAATACTCAGGAAATTGAGGCAAGTAGTAATTCCATATTTGTTGGCTAATAGCTATTACATAATAAACATTGATGTCGTGTGTGGCTGCTTCTGCTTTTGTTTGCCGGTAAGGTGGGACGAGATTTTCGCATGGGGGCGGGGCAGTCCTTCTCCCTGCCATCTGGGCAGGGCTAGTCTGCCTTTTTGCCCCTCCCCTTGCTAGTTGTGCAGGGCTGATCTGCCTCTCGGGGCGGCGCTGGTGGCTTCTTTTGCTTTGCCTTGGCCACCCTGGTGTCCTTCTGGTTCCTAGCCCCCCCTGTTTGGGTTCTACTTTGCCCTGCCTGAGGCAAATCTCCTCCACAACTCCCCCAAACATAGGGCTAGGAATTACCACCCTTACTTAGTCCTTGACCTGCTCTACCCGTTCCTCCTTCAGGCCCCCCCTTTCCTGCTCCCACTCCTACCACTTACGCCCATCCCTATGCCCTCCCTCCCATAGTCTCCTATCACTTCTCTAATCTTTTTATTTTTTAATTTTTTAAATTTTATACAACCACACACAACCGACTCCAATTGCATGTAGGGACCAATCAAGCTGCTATGATAGTTTCTAGTCTCACACCAGTCCAGCCACTCCACTCCTGGTAGCCTCCCGCCTCTTTTGTCTCGTCCCTCTCTTTGCTGCCAGCTGCCTTGGGACTCCTGCCAGCTCCTCTCGCTCTGGCTGCACATACCGTTTGTAGGCGTCACTCCTCCAGCGACCGAGTAACTGGATAGTCGCATCACCGACTCCGGCCTGGGAGGACTCCGGCCTGGGAGGCTGCTGTAGCTGCTCCGATTCTAACACTGTGACCAGAGAAACCCCCACTGTCTACCCCCATTCTTTCCAGGGCTTCCTTCATCTCTGCCACTAGTCCATCTCGCGTTAGATAACGGCCTGACTCAAACTGAAACAGTGGTCCCTGCTTCCTGCCTGATGCCCTTATGAAACCCAGTACCGCCCTCACTGGGCACAACTTGTCGTCTGTACAGCCTATCACCAACGTGCAGCCTTGCCTGAGCTGGTCAGTTTTGGAAGCTTTGATCCTGACCCTAATCAGCGTTGGATGCTTCTCGCAGTCTGTGGTCATGTCCTCCCACTGCAGGTGTACTGCCGGGTCAAACTCCCTTGCTGAGGGGGTTGTGAGCTCTCCTGACCTGGCAAAGCCAAAAAAGCAGAGGGTGGCCGCAGCCCATAACATCCTTGCATCTCCGCCTCCTGGTACCTTGCTCCAACTCCTCCTTAGTACTTCCAGTATGTCTAATGTCATAGGTTTCCTCAGCCGCCTGACTGATCCTTGCTTTGCTCTTAGCCTCTGGAGTCCCTTCAACGTCTGAGTCAGTCGGGGCATATCCCCCATCTTCGGATCCCCTAGGCCCGCCTCCACCTGCCAGTTTCTAACAGTTGACAGATATGACTTCACCGTGCCATGCAACAAACCTTCCCGCGTCAGGTGTGCCACAAACAAGCACATAGACCTCTCCCTTGCCGGCAGTGAACGCCTGTTGTAAGCCTCGCAGAACCTCCTGTACCTCCTCACCCCCGTCCCGTACAACCTTTTGGTTGCCGGGGCTATGCCATTCTGGAACAACTCCTCCATAGTCTCCTCCAGTCGGGGTTTTTCCCTGCCCTGCGTTCGTGAACCAGCACTTGTAGGATTTCTGCGTCCACCTCCTCTGGTTTGTCGGCGATCTGTAAATTCAATGCACACACTTGGTCTACTCTGTTCCTAGAGATGGCATCTGCCACCTGGTTGTCCACCCCTTTGATGTGTTCAGCCCACAGTTGTATGCCCCACTTTGCTTCTAGGAATGCCAGGCATCTCCTGAGGTGCATTGCCTCGGGCTCCTTGCTTGAACCCGAGTTGACAATGGCTACTACTGCCATGTTGTCGCAGCGTGCTACCACCGACTTCTCCTGCCACTGGCCACCCCAGCATGCCACCGCCACTACAATGGGTAGCAGCTCCTTGGCTGTAATCCCGTACTTGGATGACTCACCCAGCCCTTGCCATTGAAGCTGGAACCATCTGGACTCCCACCAAGCTCCGCACCCCCAGCTGCCTGATGCATCCGAGGTCAGTATTACCTCTGGCTTAGACCTGTCTGTGTACCACATCATTGCCGTGCCATTCCACTCCGTGCCGAACTGGAACCACCAGTCTATGTCCTCTCTGGCCTCCCGGTTTAACCGGATGAAGCGATCCATCTGCTGCACCCCTGCTGTCAGGTCGATCAACCTGCGCAAGAATGCCCTGCATGCCTTTACCGCTTTGCACACGTGGCTCAGAGACCCAATTACTGACAGTAAGCGTCTCTTTCTGCAGGCTTTCATGCCTCTCACCTCCTGCAGCAGCGGGTACCAACGAGTGCGAGACTAACCTGCAGCTACTTAAGCAAACTTGCGAGAAAGCTGGCATGCCAATGGAACCTGAGAAGGAGGAAGGACCAGCGACCATTTTAGTGTTTCTGGGCATGGAACTCGACTCTGTGGCGAAACAGATCAGGCTCCCGCAAGACAAATTACAGAACATGAATTCCATGCTCCCACTGTGACGAAATCGTCGATATAATGCCTGACCCATGTCGCTCCTCTCTGGGTTGCCACCCACTGCAGTATGTCGGCCAACACTGTGAACAGAAGAGGGGCAGACCGGAGCCCGAACGGTAGACAGGTGTCTACTAGTAGCTCTCCCTGCCAGTGCATTCCCAGCAGTTCTCTGTCATCTGGATGTACTGCTATGTTTCTGTATGCCTGCTTGATGTCTGCCTTGGCCATCAGGGCCCCGCGACCCAGCTCCAGCACTCTCCTCATGACATCATCAACTGAGATGTATGACAGGGACGACAGCTCCCCGTCTATTCCGTCAATAACACTGAGCCCAGCCGGTGACGACAAATCCACGATTAACCGCCGCTTTCCCGCCTTGCCCTTCTTGGGGATCACCCCGAATGGGCTGCAGTGGACCCCGAGCTCAGATGCCTGGTCAGCCTTACCCACAGCAACCATTCTTCCTAACCTCTTCTCTTCCCGCAAGTATTTCTCTACCACTTGTGGGTGCTGCCTGGCTGATGACAGGTTCTGCCCGGCTGCCCTCAACTCAGCTCTCCGGCCCTGGAAGCCCACCCAAAAGCCCTACCTGATCCCGCGTGATGCCCACTCCGCCAGGCTTCTGTCGGGGTGCCCGGCCAGCATGCTTTCCCACACATCGGGTTTCAGTGGTGTCTGCACCTCCATCGCCGCCCTTGGCAGTCTGCCACGCCCAGAGTTGGACCTTTGCTCCAACTCTTCCGCCACCTGGCCTCCAACCCGACCTGAGCAAGCCGCTCTTTCCATGTCACCTCCCACCTGTCCATGTATCTTTTTAAAAAAAAAAAGATATGACAACTGCACAAAATAGGCCTTGCCCCCCACATCATCAATTGTTCCTGTTGCAGTCTGTCCCTGTTCCTTGCTTCACTGCCCGGCAATCAGTTTGCTCCATGCGCTTCTGAGCACTGTGTTACTGGATGGGGTACCCTGCACCTGCTGCAGATGTGCTGGAATCGACATCTGGCACCGTATTTGCAGTCCCCCTTATATCGGTTATACTTCTGACAAACCGGAACGCCTGCATCTGCCCTCGCCTGCTCAGCCTCCACTCCCGAAGCCTCCCTGAACCTCTTCTTCGGTCCCCCGAGTGGGCCAACTGGCCCTCGCCTGCTCGCCTCCCTTTCAGCTGCTTCTCGAGCGTGAAGGCTGAGACGTACTCTGCAAACAGCCCAGGATCTGTGTCTGCCCATTCTCGCGTGTCGTCTCCTTCTACCCGCTCGCGGAAGCGACGATCATATTCTTTGCACGCTGCCCACTCATACTTCTGTGCCATTCTTGCTATGAGGTCGTGGTATGACCTGAGGTCTGACTGCCTCTCTGGGCGAGCCTGCAGCAGCAGTCCTTCGTATAACAGGAAGCATCGTGTCCATGTGGTCATGTCTGGTACTCTCCTCGTTGCCTTGCGATAGTCTGCTTCTCTCCATAACGCCTGGGGGTCATAGTGCTTCCTTGCCCTTCCTTCATCTGGCTTCGCTGGTGGGAGGTCCGCAAAGTCCCCCCTCTTGATTCGTACTGCCAGCCACCTAGGAACAGGGGTCATGCCTTTGTCTACTTTCACCCTGGCGGCCTTGCTACCTTCACCTACCTTCATGCTCTTCTTTTCTGCTAGCCTCTGCTCTAGAGCCTTAAGGACAGAGTCCCTGACCTCTTCTTGGTCCCGCTCCTCGCTACTGCCTCGCTCCTCAGCGCAGCTCCCATCCAGCGGAGCCCCTGCATTGACATGCATATATCTCCTATCACAGGTGGCTCTATACCCGCTACTACGCCTGTGTTTACTCCTCATAGAACTTATCTACATTTGCCCCTAACTCCAATTGTCCCTGTTACCCCCAACCTCACCCCCTACCCCCTTTTTCTGCTTGGCTCCAGCTGCCCCCCATTTGCTTGAACCAGCCCTAACAGCTGCCATTCAGTTCCACTCCAGCTGCCCCCTTTTGCTAGGAACCAGCCCTAACTGCACTGCGGTGGCTCCTCTGCTCCTTGCCTGCTCTGTACCCAGCCTTGCTTAGATTTGCTTGGGTATCAGCCATGCTAATTGAGCCAGCTGCTCCTTATTGCTCTGCTACTGACTGCTCTCCTGCTAGGCCTTACACTCTCTCCGCCCAATAGGTCACACTGTAGCGCAGCTACCAGTGGATGGAAGCTAGAGAGATTGCCCTTAATTACCCCTTATACCTAATTACTGCTCACCTAGTGGTGTCTCTTTCACGCTGAATTTCTTCTGCAGCTTTTCCGCTACCCCTGCCTCCAGCTTCTTTACTAAAGCATCAACCAATGCCTCCGACACACCTGCCTGCTCTTCATCGCTCTCCCTCCCATCACTTCCAGACTGCTGCTTTTCGGCCATCTCGTTGCCCGGCTGAAAGTTCACTCGTCTGCGGTTTCATCAATTCCACGTGTACCCTGCAGCGCGCGCTTTGATATTATATGGACTCCTCCCCCTGCTCTGCCCCGCCAGCCACTGCCCCGCGTCCTCACCTTACCACTCCGAATGTTTACTCACATTAACTCTATGTGTTAATCTTCATATAACACTGACCTATTTATTTTGTACCCAAGAGCTTGTTCAAGAGTTACTGGCAATTGAGGTAGTCAGAATTGCTCAAGTTTGATACTACAGAAGTTACCATTATTTAGGTAAGAGTGTAAGTTATTATTTGTGTTTGCTAAAATTAATGGTCAACTGCTATTATACTGTTTTTTGCATGAATTAAGCTAAAATACTAGTGGTGTGCTTGAGCACAAATGGCGAGCGAGCCTTAAACTACACTATTGTTAAATGATTGATATTAACAACTAACACTCAAGCTACTAAAATAAAGTCGAGTTTTTAAATTACGTATGTGGTAAAGGGGTTTCAATGCCATAGTAACCGCTCTCTGCAACTGTTTGAAATGAAAAAGAAGCAACAAAATCAAGTCACGTTATTTAAAAATTTATTTGTGATATTCTTAATAGTAGTTGTAACGCACAATACTTTCACACAACTGAACATACCTACGCAAGACTTACCTTCGTGATTCGTCTAGAGGACAATGCATTTTCAAGTAAACACTGTTGAGTAGGGCTTATAACTGTGACAAATAGCGTATTAACTTACCACCGCCACTAACTCGAATAGAAATGGAGCTCCCATAAGTTTTTGAGTTTTAACTGCACCCGCAAAACAATTCAAAGCCGTAAACAATTCAATTTCTAAGGCGATACGGGTAATGGTCGCTAGACCTGAGGATTCTGTTTAGTGAAGATTGGGACGGGGTCGAACGCGGAGCGAACACAAAAATACGGAGGGTCAAAGTACAAAATGACATACATACGTCCAAACATATATATAAATAAATAAATAAACAAACATCCCCGATTTTCGATTGTGTTACCCCTGTAAGTGTCTCGCTCGCTACGCTCGCTCGCCAATAAATTGTGTAGTAACAATAATGTAGTTTTAACTAGGCAGGCTCGCTCGCCATTTGTGCTCAAGCACATCACTAGTTTATATATAAGTGGGGACGTACGTATGTCATTTGTACTTTGACCGTCGCGTATTTTTGTGTTAGTTGGGTGGTCGACCCCGTCCCAAACTTCACTAAACAGAATCCTCAGGTTTAGCAATCATTACCCGTATCACCCTGTTTTTATCGTTTTGAATTATTTTGCAGGTG